>Ga0134076_10000332_pt1 | contig 12005 bp, 8 predicted proteins | sample 15_taG_12_FD_109979 | JGI IMG/M metagenome (GOLD analysis project Ga0134076, IMG submission 109979) | Grasslands soil microbial communities from the Angelo Coastal Reserve, California, USA - 15_D_Wat_40cm_5_0_1 metaG | ecosystem: Environmental > Terrestrial > Soil > Grasslands ... | reverse complement strand
TCGCCGCCGCCGACGTCGCCGCGGCCGGCACCGCGCAGGTCTCGGTCGGCACGGCCGGGCCCGGCGGCGGCGTCTCCGGCTCCCTCGGCTTCTCCATCAACGCCGCCTCCACCGTCAACGTCGGCCTCGCCGGCTACTGGCGCTTCGACGAGGGCAGCGCCACCACCGCCGGCGAGAGCACCGGCCTCGCCAGTGCCGGCGTGCTCGTCAACGGGCCCGTGTGGACGGCCGGACGCCTCGGCCAGGCCATCGCCTTCGACGGCGTCGACGATTACGTCCAGATCACCTCCACCAACAATCTCAATGCCTACCCGATCACCATCGCCGCCTGGTTCAAGACGGCCGCGACGACAGGGGTCAGCGGCATCGTGTCCAAGGCCGTGGCCGGCGTGGGCGACGGCTATGCCGTCTATCTCAACGGCGGCAACCTCTGCGCCACGTTCTACCGCGACGCCACCAACGGCATCGACGACGGCAGCGGCTGTCCGATGGCCACCGCCGGCTATGCCGACAACCAGTGGCACCAGGTCACCTTCGTGGTCGACGCCTCCGGCGGGCGGCTGTACTTCGACGGCGTCCAGCGCGCGACGCTGGGCTGGTCCGGCACGCCCGGCGCGCCCACGACCACGCTGCCGCTCCAGGTCGGCCGCTATCCCGGCGCGCCGGCACCTATGTTCTTCGCGGGGGTCGTGGACGACGTCCGGGTCTACGGGCGCGCGCTGAGCGCCGCCGACGCGATGGAGCTGTACACCAACTTCGGCTCCGTCAGCGACACGACGCCGCCCGCGGTCTCCGCCCTGGCGGTCATCGCACCCACCTCGAGCACCGCCACGGTCACGTGGACCACGAACGAGCCGAGCGACACACAGGTGGAGTACGGATTGACGGCGGCCTACGGCAACATGACGGCGCTGCAGCCCACGCTGGTGGCCGCTCACGCGCAGACGTTGACCGGTTTGGCGGCGGGGACGACGTACTACGTGCGGGTGCGCTCGCGGGACTTCGCCGGTAACCTGGCGATCTCGGGCGGGACGACCTTCCGAACGGCGGACGCGGCGGCGGCGGCGCCGTCGCCAGCGGCGAAGAAGAAAAAGAAGCTGAGTTGGTTCGAGCAGATCTTCGGCGGGCTGTTCTAACCCCGACGGTGCCCGCACGCACCGCGAGCGGCGGCTCAGCCGGCGCGGTCCCAGGTGACGTGCTGCCGTCGGGTCGCGAAACGGACGAAGCCGATGATCGTGGTGCCGGCGAGAAGGCAGATGACGTAGGGGACGCTGAGTAGCGGGACGCGCCGACGACAATCGCGTAGCGCGTACCCTGCGAGCGCGGCGGTGTAGAAGAGCACCTGCGCAGCGAGCGTCCAGCGGTAGAGCGGCGAGGCCGCCAGCGCAAGGTTGGTGGCGAATGCTGCCACATGGAGCAGCGGCGTGGCCAGCCGCAGCGCCTTGTGCGAGACGGTCTGCAGCCAAAGGCGATTCTGCCACGGGCTCAGCAGCCAGCGCTCTCGGACGAGGAGCTGGAAATTCCCCGCGATCGTTCGGATCTTGCGGGTCGATTCCTCGCGCGCCGTCGCCGCCACACGGTCGTACGCACGGGCCCGCGGCTCGAACAGGATGCGGTATCCACGGCGCGCGATCCTCAGCGGGATGAGGACATCGTCGAGGACGGTGTCGTCAGGAATCGGCTCGACGAGGGCGCGGCGAGCCGCGTAGATCGCGCCGGTGGCGCCCACCACCGAGTCGACCCGGCTCTCGTGCCGCCTGATGAATTTTTCGTACCGCCAGTAGAACCCGACGCCCGCGCCCACCGACCGCGCCCCGGCGCCGTCGGTGAGTATCAATTCCCCGCTGACGACGCCCACCCGTGGGTCGGTGAAAGGGCCGACGAGCGCGCGAAGCGCGCGAACGTCGAAGCGCTGCCGGGCGTCGCCGCAGACAACGATTTCTCCGCGCGCCTTCGCAAATAGATCGTTCAGGACCGCCGCCTTGCCACGACGCCGCTCGAAGGCGATGACGATGACGCCGCTCGGCTCGAATTCCCGCGCGGCCTCGGCGGTGTCGTCCGTCGAGCCGTCCGACCCGAAGAGGATCTCGAGACGGTCGGCTGGATAGTCGAGCGCGAGGAGGTTTTGTATCCGAGCGCGGACCCTTGAGGACTCGTTGTGGCCCACGATCAGCACACTCACCCTCGGCTCGCCGTCTGCATCCCGCTCGGGCCGCGCACGAAGCGACGCCCAGAGCCAGACGAGCGCCGGGTAGCCGAGGTAGGTGTAGGCCAGCAGGAGCGCGGACGCCCAGAAGACCGCCGGTACGACGTCGCTCACGGCGAGACCTCGAAGGCGTCGACCCAGACCCAGGCGCCGGCGGCGGCCGGATTCCGGCGTCCCGTGACCTGAATGGTCAGCCGGTGCGCGCCGGGGAGCAGGCCGCGCACTGTATAGATGGCGGCCTGGGTCTCCGCCTGGGCGGCATACGTGTCGACCTCGGCCTGGAAGACCCCATCCACGTAGACGAGCGCGATTCCCGACCACGCGTCGCGGGCGCCGATCCAGCGAACCGACGTTCCGACGAAGTCGAAGTCGACGGAGGCGCCGGTCTGAGATGACTCGAGCGCGGCGCCGCCGCTGCGGCTGGCCGAGGCGCTCGCATACCACGCGCATGGGCCCGTGTACACGTCGGAGCTGCTCTCCTCGACGCGCATCACCGTCCCGTCCGCCGATGTGACGTCCAGGGCGTCCACCGTGATCCATGCGGCCGCGGCCAGTGGCTGATTCCTTCCCGTCGCCTCGATGACGAGCCGATGGGGGCCCACGGGCAGGCCGGTCACCGAAAACAGCGTGGCCTGCAGCTGCGGCAGCGGGGCGAACGTGTCAACGGCGGCGGCGAAAATCCCGTCGACGTAAACGTTCGCGATCCCCGACAGCGCGTCGCGGCCCCCGATCCAGCTCACCGCGCTTCCGGTGAACGCGAACACCAGCTGCGCGCCGGCGGTATTCGACCGGATCGCGCGGCCGCCGCTGGACAGCCCCGCCGTGATCGGCTCCCAGGCGCAGGGGCCGGCATGCACCGCCGGGTCGGTCTCCTCGACGCGCACCGCATTCTTGACGGTCACGGCGACCGGCGACGAACGCGCGAGGTTACCCGAGAGATCCCGGGCAACGGCGGTGAGCACGTGGGCGCCGTCGGCGACCGTCGTTGTGTCCCAGAGGATGGAATACGCGGGCGCGGTGAGCGGAGGGCCGAGGCCTGCGCCGTCCATTTCGAACTGAACGCTCGCGATCGCCACCCCGCTCGTCGTTTGCGCCGCCAGCGGGACGGCGGCTCCCGAGACGGCCGCACCCTTGAGCGGCGCGACGACGGACACGCTGAGGCCGCTGGTCAGCGCCGCGCTGGGCACCTTCACGACGAAGGCGTCCAGGCGGTCGCCGCCGATATTGCTCGTCCAGACGAAATACTGCCCGGTGACGTCCAGATTGCCCTTGGGTAACTTACGATAGGGGTCGCCGCCGCCGGATGCCTTCAGATCGGTCATCACCGGAGCGACGACGAGAACCCGCCGCGAGCCGTCCAGCGGAAAGCAGACGACCTCGTTCGCTCGCGGGGCGGGAACCGTGCCGGCGCCACTCCCGCAGACGTACTGCTGCTCAGGCGGCACGTCGGCCGTTGCGTTGCCGTGGCTCACGTACTGGATCGACGTCGCGGCCCAGGTCGCGTCGGAGTAGACCACGACGCCGTCGAGCGGGCTCCGGTCGAAGCGCCAGAGGCGGTAGGCGTTCGGCTTCCGATTCCAGTTGTCGGCCGCCACCATGTAGCCAAAGCCGTCGTCGGAATGCCCGCCGGCACCGTCGCGATCGAGCAGATCGGTCTCGAGCCCGGTGCCGAGATCGATGATGCGATTGTCGACCTCCGACGCTGGATCGATCCCGAGCTTCTCCTTGATCACGAGCCAACGGCCGCTCTGATCGATCTGACACTCGTCGTAGAGCACGCCCATGCTCGGGAAGTAGAAGAACTGTTGCGTGTCTTCGCGGTAAGCGAGACAGCCGAGGGGGCGATAGGTGACGGCGTCGGCCACGGTCGCCGAGTGGACACGGTCGTCAGCGCTGGAGTGGAACTGCCAGATGTAGCGGTTGGTGCCGAACAGATCGGGCCGGGTTGCGAGGTCGAAGACGGCGCTGAAGGTGTGGGTGAGCACGTCGTAACGCAAGAGGCTCGAGGTGACGGGCTGGTTGACGTAGAGCGTCGTCGGCCGCGTCGCGCTGAAATACCAGCCCTCGCCGGTGGCCCAGCTGAGCGGACTGGCGGCGTCGAACAGCGGACCGACGTTCGTGACCGCTCCCGTGAGCTTGTCGTACGAAAACAGCGTCGGCCCGCCGCCGCCGCGGCCTCGATCGAGCCCGAGCGCGATCAGCATCCGCGCGTCGCCGACGTGGTTATTCGTGTTACGCCAGTAGGCGTAGCCCACCGCGTTCACGCAGTCGCCACCGCCACAATCGGCGGCGTTGGTGAGCCGCGCGGCGGTGGTGCCATACGGGGCCGGAAACGTGAACGCCCCTCGCGACGGCAGGAAGGCCTGAATCTGCCCAGCGGTGAGGGCAGGCCTGACGTCCAGGTTGTCGGCCGTCTCGATGAAGCCGACGGGCAGCGGCTGCGCCACGGCGAGCGCAGGGCGCAGCAGCCCGGCACCGATCACCGCGACAATCGCGGCGCACGACAGAAATCTCATGACGCGAACGGCGGCGGCACCTTGACGATGAAGGCGTCGAGACGACCCCCGCCCATGTTGCTCGTCCACAGAAAATAGCGCCCCGTGATGTCGAGCGTGCCTTTGGGCAGCTTGGCGTACTCGTTGCCACCGCCGGGCGCCTCCATGTCGGTCATCACCGGCGCGACGACGAGGACGCGCATGGATCCGTCGAGCCGGAAGCAGAAGATCTCGTTCGAGCGTGGCGAGTCGTTCTTGCTGGCGCCGCTGCCGCACACGTATTGCTTCTCGGGCGGCACGTCCCGCCGCGCGTTCGCGTGGCTCACGTGATTCGGCGCGACCGTCGCCCAGCTGATGTTGCGGTACACCACCGTGCCCGCGAGCGGCGTCTGGGCGAACTTCCAGAGCCGGAAGGCGCCCGGCAGCGGATGCCAGTTGTCGGCGGCGACCATGTAGCCCCAGCCGTTATCGGAATGACCACCGGCGCCGTCGGGATCGAGCAGCACGGTTTCCTTCCCGGTCGCGAGCTCGATGATGCGGTTGTCGACATCGAAGCGCGGATCCTTGGCGACCTTCTCTTTGATGAGGAGCCACTGCCCGCTCTTGTCGACCTGACACTCGTCGTAGTTGATGCCCTTCGACGGAAAGTAGGAGAAGCGGCCGACGTCCTCGCGATAGACGAGGCAGCCGAGGTCGGCGTTGGAGGAGCGATCGCGGAGCGTCGCCGAGTGCACGCGGTCGTCGTCACTCGAATGCAGCTGCCAGACGATCCGATCGCGTCCGAACGTCTCGGGGTGGGTCGAGACGTCGAAGACGTTCCGGAACCGCTTCGTGACGACGTCGTACCGCCGCAGCTTCGGCCCGTCGTTGACGTACAGCATCTGCGGGTCGACGGCGCTGAAGTACCACATGTCGCCGCTCGCCCAGCTCATCGGGTCGTTCGGGGCGAAGACCGGCTTCAGCTTCGTGACCGCATCGGTGCGCTTGTCGTAGCTGAACAGCGTCGGCCCCGCTCCACCGCGATTGCGATCGAGCACGACGAGCACGAGCATGGTGTCGCGACCGACGTGATTGTTGGTTCGCCCCCAGTAGGAGTAGCCGATGTAGTCGACGCAGTCGCGGCCGCCGCAGTCCGAGGCGTTGGTGAGACGGACGGCCTCGGTCCGGTACGGCGGCGGAAACGTGAACTTGCCCCGCACGGGCACCAGCGCCTCGATCTGCGCGGCCGTCAGCCGGGGGCGGACGGCGCTGCTCGCGGCGGGCTCGAAGAACCCGCCGTGCGGACCGGCGGGCTCGAACGCTCCGCCGTGCGGCGCGCCGTCGGCGGCGGCTTTGACCTGAGCGACCGCGCTCGAGCTGTCGGCACCGGCCCCGACGGTCAGCGTGAGCGCAATGAGCGCGGCGATGAAGTTCGAGCGTCGCGCGCGACGGACCTCCACACGCTTCATATCCAGCCTCTGAGTCGATAGAACGCCAGCCCGACGTACTCGTGGACCGCCGCCTGCAGGAGCGCGATGCGCTCGTGGGTGCCCGCCACACGCGTGAGGTCCTTCTCCGACGCACGCACCGGATGCACCGGGAACCCGGCGGCCTCGAAGGCGCGCTGCGCTCGGACCAGGTGCAACGGGCCGGTGATGAGCATCGCGGACGTCACTCCCCGCTCGCGCAGCATCCGGGTCGAGTAGACGGCGCCGTCGTGGGTGCGCGTGGACTGCTCTTCGAGCAGGAGCGCCGACCGCGGGACGCCGAGCTCGTGGGCGAGCTTGGCCATCAGGGCGCTCGCCGATTCGCCGCAGCAGGGACCGCCGCTGAACAGGAGCCGGGAGGCCACGCCCTGGTGGTACAGCCGCACGCCCGTCAGCGTGCGCTCGAGCGAGGCCTCGGTCAGCGAGCCGTCGTCGTATCGCCCCTCGGAGAGGATCACGGCGACGTCGGCGCCGGTGGTGCTCGAGGGCACGCGCAGGAGCGGCATGGCCAGCACGTTGGCCAGCGGCGTCCAGCCGATGACGAGGAACGCCAGGCCGACGGCCGCGAGAACCCGACCGCACCCGGCGCGGACGGCGCCGAGGATCCTCATGCCGCCCGCAGCCTGGCCTGCCGCCGCAGCTCTCTCAGCGTGCGGCGGTATCGCAGGTAATCGCTCAATCCAGGATGCGTGTAGTTCGTGCTGCGGCGTCCCCGCGTGTCGACCCTCGGCGATCGGCCCGCTTCGAGCTTACGGAGGACGTCGACGACGCCCGCGAGCCCTTCGACGTGCGAGACGTGCTGCATGAAGACGTGCGTCTGCGTGAAGGGGTCCACGTTCTTCGCCGAGCCGTGCGCGAGCACGGGACCGGTGTCGATGCCCTTGTCCACGCGCAGGAGTGACCAGCCGATGCCCCAGAACTCGCGGTTCGACGCGGCCCAGAACGCGGAGTGCGGGCCGCGGTACTCCGGCGTCACCCCGGGATGGAACACCAGCATCCCCAGCCGCGGAATCGTGAAGATCTTCTCCTGCAGGAGCACGTTCACCATCAGCACGCAGACGTCGGGGCCCAAACGCCGCAGGAGCGCGGCCGTTTCGTCGGAATTGATGTCGTCGACGTGGTGAACGGGTGGGCGGCGGTAGCCCGCCGGAAGGCGCCGCTTCAGGTCGGCGAGAAGCTGCGTGAGGTGCCGATGGTCACCGAGACCGAACCGCAGGACGTACAGGAGCCGCAGCAGGACCTCGTCGATCACCTTGCCGATGCCGATGCGTTTGGCCCGCCGCCACAGGTACGCGCCGAACCACGGTCGGGTGCGCTTGATGACGACGAACCCGTCGAAGGGATAGTGGGCGGCCGCCCAGTCCGCCTTGACGTACTGGGCCCAGTGGTCGTGGAACAGGAAATAGGTCTTCATGTCAGCGCGTCCTCAGCACGCGGAGGTGCCACCGCCGGCGGGTGCCTTCGTCCCGGATCTCGACGCCCTGCAGGCTCACGTGCCCGCGCGCCAGGGCCCTCCAGATCCGGCGTGTGACCCGGCTCTCGAACATCGAGACGATGAACACGCCATCCGGCGTCAGCCAGCGGGTCAGACTCGTCATCACGCCTGGTGCATCCGCGACGTAGTACAGAGACTCGTTCAGCACGATCAGGGGAAACGGCTCGTCGGCTCTGAACTCGCGATAATCGCCCTGCACGAAGGCGCAGTCGGGTATGTTCCGCGTCTTGGCCTGGGCGACGGCCTCGTGCGAATAGTCGATGCCGAGCACGCGGGCGGCGCTGACCGCCCGGAACTTCGCCTCGAGGAGGCCGTCGCCACACCCGGCGTCGAGGATGGGGCCGCCCGCCGCATGGCGGCACATCAGCGTGACGAGCGCGCCGTAGCGGCCGTCTTCCTTGACGTCTTCCAGCGTGTAGCCCGTGGCCCACATGTCGTCCCAGCCGACCGGCGAGTAATACCGCTCGTAGCTGCGGTCGGTGAACAGGTGGCGGAGCACGCGAAGCGGGTCGTGTCTCACACGACCTCCGACATCGACGCGTGAAACTGCTCGGCGGCCGTGGCCCAGCTGGCATCGCGTTCCACCATCGCCCGCGCCGCGCCACCGAGTCGGGCCCGCAGCTCCGGGGATCGCAACAGACGCACGGCCGCGCGCGCAAACGCGTCCGGGGAGTCCGCGAGCACGATGTTCTCGTCGTGAGTGACCGGCAGGCCCTCGGCGCCGAGCGTCGTCGAGAGCACCGCCTTGCCCATCGCCATGGCCTCGAAGATCTTGATGCGCGTTCCGCTGCCACTGCGCAGGGGCACGACGACCAGCGCCGCGCCATCGAGATAGGGACGGATGTCGTCCACGGTGCCGGTGACGCGCACCGCCTCCGAGGCCAGCGCGCTCAGCGCCGGCGACGGCCGTCGTCCGACGGCCGAGAACGTCGCCGAGGGCAGCTCGCGGCGGATCAGCGGCAGCACCTGCTCGACGAAGTACCGTACGCCGTCGTCGTTCGGCAGCCAGTCCATCGAGCCCGTGAACACGATGGTGTCGGCGCGCTCGCGCGTGCCGGATGGCTGGAAGTAGTCGGTGTCGACGCCGGTCGGAATCACCGCGGTCCGGTCGTCGCCGACGTACCGCGCGAAGAACGCGCGGTCGTGCTCGGACACGGCGAGGACGAGGTCCGCGCGCATCGCGTAGCGCTTCTCCGCCCGGGCCAGCGCGCGGTGCTCGAGCCGGCACGCCAGGCGCCGTACCGGATCGCCGGTGACCTGTGCCTGGCGCTCCCAGACCTGCGCCTCGACGTTGTGGGCGAACAAGATCTTCGGACAGGCCATGGTCCAGTCGATCGCGGCGGCCGGATAGATGAAGTCGCACACGATCGCGTCGAACGGGTTGGCCGCCACCAGCGAGGCCAGCGTCCGACGCACCTCGGGATACAAGGCGTATTTTCCCATGGTGGCCGAGCGGCCGGACAGGAAAAGGCGGGCGTACTGCGCGTACTCCCCGACGCTGCGCGAGGCGGGCAGCGGCAGCGGCGTGGTGACGACATCGCTGAAGTAGCCGCGGAGCTCGGTGTGGGCGTCGGCCGGCTCCCGCCGGTAGAACGTGTAGACGGTGACGTCGTGCTTGCGCGCCAGGTGCTTCAGGATCTGAAAGCTTCGGATCCTTCCTCCCTGGTCGAACGGGACGAGGCCCCCGGCCTTGACCCACAGGATCTTCATCGGGCGCCGCTCACGCGCATGCCGTGCCTTTCCAGGACGTGGCCGCCATGCAGGAAGACATTCCGCACGGCATCGCCATCGAGCTGGCAGTAGGCGAACGCCGCATCGGTCCTCCAGCCGGCGACGACGAGCGGCGCGGTGTCGGCAAAGAAGAAGTAGTCGGCTCGGCCGCCCACGCGATAACGCCAGGCGCCCGGCCCCAGCTGCTCGAGCCGTCCCGGGACCTCCGCCTCATCGAGTGGAATGATCAGCGTGAAGATCTCGGCGGGCAGCGTCGCCTGCGCACTGCCGTGGAGCACGAGGCAGGGGTCGGTGATCCCGTACGTCGGCGACCACCGTGTCGTCTCCACCTGCTGTCGCCAGCCGTCGGGGCCGCCGCTGACGCAGGCCAGTCGCGCGGAAGCGCACGACAGGATGACACCCCCAGGGATATGCTCGTCATGCTCGAATCGCGGTGAGAGGTGCCAACGCGACTCGAGGCGGTGGCGCCCGTCGCCACATGCGAGGTCGCGCACGGCCCAGAGCCGCGATCGCAGCCCCACGACGAAGCGCCGGTGGACGATGGGGCGATAGCCGTCGTGGCTGCCGACGAAGAGATCGAGCGGCCCACCGGTCACCCACGCCTCGGCGCGCGTCTGGGTCAGACGGCGCCACGAGAACGGTCCGGTCGGCTCCGCCTGACTCCGGCCGTCGACTTCGAGGGTGTTGTGGGCCGCGGTGCGACGAAACGCCTCGCGTTCCGCCGTCGGCGGGACGTACGAAGCGGTGCCGGGATCGATCAGCCACATGGCGCCGTCCACCGCGAGCTGCACGCTGAGGGCGTCGGCGTGGCCGTGCCCACCGGTGAACGCCCCCTGCGGCCCGGCATCGATGAAGAGCTGTCGCCGCGCGGGAAGCGCGTCCACCATCGCATGGATGCCGCTCGCGGGGAGTCGAACGGAGGTCGGCGGAGCAAGCGTGGCGGCCATGGCGTCGAACACGTCCACCGCGCGACTTCCCAGAATCCACAGGCTCTCCTCGCGAAGCGAGCCGGCGGCCGCCTTGAAGTCGCGGCGGCCGTACAGGATGGCCCCGGTCGACAGCGGGTCGGTCATGCACTCGGGCCCGTTGCGGCGAGGATCGAAGACGCGACCGCCGTCGTCATCGCCGAAGCGCGGCAGCGCACCCGCCTGAGAGAGATCGCGCAGCGCGGCCAGCATCCGACCGATCGTGTCGTCGAGCGCGCCCGGGATGTCGATGCCGTTTCGCTCCGCCAGGATCCGGGCGTGCAGGAAGAAGTCCACGGCGTACACGTGATAGTAGATCGCCTGCTCGAAGTGCATCCCGTCGGCGAGCACCTGCCGCTCGGCGGCGCGTTGCACGATGCTCCATCCGAGCTCGCGCCATCGGCGCGCCGCGGGCAGCTGCGGGCACAGCACGCCGATGAAGAACAGCGCCACGCCCTCGCCCAGCAGATGCGTGTTCGGCGCGAAGTAGGTCGACCGGTACCGCTCCAGGTGGCGGCCGTGGAGCGCCAGCGCGCGCAGGAGATCCGATTCGAAGCCGGCGGGAAGCGCGAGCGACTCGCCCAGCAGCTCCCGCGTCCACAGCCACGAGAGGCTGCGGAAGGCGACCTCCAGCGCGCTCGCCCAGTTGATCCCGAAGGGATAGGGGTTCTTCCGTTGCCAGTCGTACCAGAGCGCGACCAGCTCCTTCGCGAAGTGCTCTTGCTCCGTGAGCCGGTAGGCTGTGGCCAGCGTCGTCATCCACTGGTGTCGGTTCAGCTCCCACACGATCTTGTGGTCGCCGACCTCGGTGAAGTCGAGGAAGCGGATCCTGTACCACGGCGCGAGCGGCGCGCGCCTTCCGTGCACGGCGTCGAGATGCCAGTCGACGTCCTCGCCGTACCCGACGCCTTCCCGCCCGAGCAGGTCGAATCGATGCTCGGAGATCCGCCACGCGCCCTCGACGATGGCGCGCGCCTGCTCTGGGAAGCGTCGGCGCAGCGTCTCGAGGATCTGCGGCACCTCGCCGGGCGAGAAGAAGAAGCGGCCCGGCTCGACGCGCACGCCGCGCCGAGCGGGTCCGGCGAGGTCGGCGCCGAGGCGGCAGCGCATGGTGTCCCACCGCTTTGCCGTCTCCTGCGCGGCGCGCGCGCGGATTTCCGGCCAGCCCATGCGGGAGAACCGTCGGAGCGTTCGCGTGAGTCGCATGCCCCGAGTCAGCGGGTCTGCCGGTGAGCTCGCGTGAGATCGACCACGATGTGCCGGGAACCGGCGCCCGCCAGCACGCGGACGGCCTCCTCCCCACGCGTGCCGATGACCAGCACCTCGGCGTGCGCGAGCAGCTCGCTCGCGTCGCGACACATGAGCGAGGCGATGTGCGGAATCTCCTCCTCGATGTATCGCCGGTTCGCGCCGACGAGCCGCGCCACGGCCACGTTGTGGTCGAGGAGGCGCACGTCGCAGCCCTTGCCGATGAGCGTCTCGACCAGCGTGACCATCGGGCTCTCGCGGAGATCGTCGGTGCCTTGCTTGAAGGCGAGGCCGACCACGCCGACACGCCGTCGGCGCGTCGCGAGAACGGCCTCCACGCCGCGCCGGACCTGCGCCGTGTTCGAGGGCAGAATCGCGGAGAGCAGCGGTCCGTCGACG
>Ga0134076_10000330_pt1 | contig 12012 bp, 10 predicted proteins | sample 15_taG_12_FD_109979 | JGI IMG/M metagenome (GOLD analysis project Ga0134076, IMG submission 109979) | Grasslands soil microbial communities from the Angelo Coastal Reserve, California, USA - 15_D_Wat_40cm_5_0_1 metaG | ecosystem: Environmental > Terrestrial > Soil > Grasslands ... | reverse complement strand
CCCCAGGCAGCCCTCCGGCCGTGCCCCGTCTCAGGACGCCTGGTCCCCGGTTCCACAAGTGATGAGTCGGTGGGTCGAGGGAGCAGGACGAAGGGCAGGTCTTCACGCCACGGCCGGCGAGCTAGCGACGGGTCGCACGTCATCGGATCTCGGTCAACTTATTTTTGGCCAGCTTGGCCTCTTCGGATTGTGAAAACTCCTCGATCACTCGTTTCAGGAGTCCGCGCGCTCTCTGCGTGTCACCGACTTCGGCAGCGGCCAGCCCCAGCTTAAACAATGCCGGAGCGACCTTCTCGCTGCGCGGATACTCATCCACGACCCGTTCAAATGCCTGCATCGCATGCACATAGTCTCGCATGCTGTAATACGACTCCCCAAGCCAGTAATGAGCGCTCGGAACCAGCGAGGCCGTGGGAAAGTCCTTCAAAAATCGCTGAAACCCGGTCACCGCCAGTTCGAACCGGCCGTCCAGGTAATCATTGTAGGCCAGGTTAAAGGCTGAGGTTGGCGTGATAGTCGGTGTGCCAGGCATCGTGATCCCCGGCCTGGGAGAGTCTGGAAGCCTGGCCGGCTTGGATTGACGCGAGGGCTCACGCGACGGGCCGTCCGGCTTCGCAAGGCCGGCATGTTGAGTGTCCTCGAGATAAGCCAGCCGTCTTTCCAGATCCGCCAGCCGTGCCTTGAGTTCCTCGAGCCGCTGCTCTTCGCCGGCGGATTCCTTCCCCCCTTCGGCGGCCGATGCCGGTTTTGCTGCCGGTTTGGCTTCCTGCTTCGTCTCCAGGGACTGGAGCCGGCGCTGCAACGCCTCCTGTTGTTTGGCGGCTTGATTCTGAGCCCTAACGACCGCATGAAGTTCTTCCCGCATTTCCAGAAAGTCTGCGTGCTTGGCGCAGCCGGTCGCGAGCCACGCCAGGACGAACAGCCCGGCCAGGGTCGCGAGAGCAGTGAAGATTTGTCTTGCCATCGCGCTTAGCGTGTTTGGTTGAGCTGGGACAACTTGCCCGAGGCCTTGTCGGCCTCCGGCGTCTTGGGAAAGCCATTCACCACCTGCTTGAGCGCCGACACGGCTCGACTTCGGTCATTGAGCGCCAGGTAGGCGAACCCCTTTTTTAGCAGAGCGGCGGGGACCTTCTCGCTGGCCGGATAGGCCAGCTTCACACGGTCGAACGCCTCGATCGCCTGCTCAAACTGCTTTTTCCCGTAGTAGCACTCACCGAGCCAGTATTGAGCATTGGGGGCGAGCGTTGACGTGGGATAGCGCACCAGGAATTCTGAAAAGCCTTGCATGGCCGTATCCAGTTCACCCTGTTGAAATTTCTCCATGGTTCGCTGGTAGGTCTGCTTGACACTGTCCTGTGGTGATGGGCCGGCCTGGTCCGGTTCCGATTTTGTAGAGCCGACGGCCGGCTCGGTGTGCTGCTCCGGTCGCTGATCAAGCCGTTGCTGCTCCACCTTCCCGGCCGGTTTCGTGCCCTTGGCGGGCCCGAGTCGTGATTCTCGGATCTGGGCTACCGTCTGGGTCAACGCGTTGATCTGACTGCTCACCGCCTGCAAGGACTTGGCCATGTCGTCGAGACGACGATCCCGCTCCTCAACCCGGCCATGACTCTGCCCGCGACGGTTTCGAGCGCCTTGGCAACCGAGCCCACGCTCTTGTTGACTTCGTTCAGATGGCTGGTCGTGGCACGGGCATCCGATTCGACCTTGGCCGTCAGCGCATCCACCCGCTGCCCTTCTTGCACGAGCTTCTCGCCCAACCCGGTCAACGCGTTCTTGAAGTCCGAGAGCGCTTGACTGAGTTGAGTCAACTGTTCCGTCAGGGCGCGGTTCTGAGAATCCAGCTGCTGGACCAGCTTGCCCGTCCTCGCCTCCCCGGCACCGATCGCGACCTGATGTTCCTCCAGACGCATCTCGCTGGATTTCGTCACCGACCCGACCGTGGCGCTGATCGTGTCCAGCCGTGCGACGATACGATCCAACTGCTCCTTCATGAGTTGCTGGCCTGCCGCCCGATGGTCCAGATCGTCCAGGCGGCTTCCCAGTGCGGCGATCTGATGCGCGTTCTCATCCAACCTGCCCTGGACCCGGGACAAATCCGCTTCCCGAAGTTCGGTAATCTCGCTGCGGAGTTTGGCGCTGGTCTCGCTCACCCGCTGGTTAACCTGTTTCACGTCCGCCTGTTGGGCGAGACAGCCGGACAGAAGCACCCCGCCCAGCGCACACGTGACCGCGACCCGAACCGCCCGCGTCCCGCCCTGTGTGACCAACCGACCCTCCCTCGACGTACCCGTTAGAGCACCCTCCACTTACCTCACACGGAGGGTCATATGGCCGCGCCGATTCTGTTGATAGCATGTCTCGTCGTGCCCCTCACAGAATGGCCGCTCCTTCCCGTATGAGGTCACGGTCAGCCCCCCCGTGCCGACGCCAAGCTCGGTGAGATAGTTGCGCACGGCCTTGGCCCGCTTCTCACCCAGCACCAGGTTATAGGCCTGCGTGCCGCGCTCATCACAGTGTCCCTCAATCGTGACCATCTTCTCCGGATTGGACTTTAGCCATTGGGCGTCCACTTCAAGCGCGTGCTTGCCTTCATCAGAGATGTTCCAACTGTCGAATCCGAAAAAGACGTCCTCGATCCCTGCGATGGCCGTGGCAACCCGCTCCCGCCGTATGTCTTCGGCATGGCGACGGGCAGCATCGGACGGCTCAACCTTCGCGACCGCGATGTCCTTGGACTGGCGCCCCTGCCCTGGCGCAGAGGGGGATTTTCCCAGGAGGTCTTGCTCCGAGACGCGAGGCTCCTTCGAAACGCCCGGTTCAGTCGACGAATCCGAGGCCGTCTGAATCGCCTTCGAGCTGCAACCCAGTGCAAGCACGAGCAGCAACCCGACTGCCGCCGCCAGACCCGCCATTCGAGAGTGTGTGTCCATCTGCTCTGCTCCTTGTTGAGGTTGTGGCACCGACTTGCCTCCTGCAGGCGCCGACGTGCCCTTAGGGTATCACGTTAGGGTATCACGCCGGAGACCAGGACGGAGAGCTGTGATGCGTTCCGCCGGAAGTCAGACGCTCCTGCTCAGTCCCGTCCCTGTTGATCATGAAGATATGACTCTGGCCATTGACCATCGAGCTGAAAACTAAGTGACGGCCATCCGGCGACCAGGACGGGGAGTCGTCAATCCCAGGACCTGTGGTGATTTGCAGGCGTTTCTGCCCGTCCGGTGTGATCAAGCACAGCTTGAACTGCCCCTCTTGGGACCGGCAGACGAACGCGATCCAGTCTCCACGGGGCGACCAAGCCGGAGCCGCATTGTAGTCGCCCTCGAACGTCAGGCGACGCACGTTCGAGCCGTCTGCGTTCATGAGATAGATCTGAGGGCCGCCTCCGCGATCCGAGGTGAAGACGAGTTCCCGGCCCGAGGGCGACCAGAATGGAGAGAGGTCTCCTGCAGCCTGAAACGTCAGCCGTTGCAGCTCATTGGTCCGCGTGTCAAGCGTGTAGATCTCCGAGTTGCCGTCCTGGCTGGTGGCGAACGCCAGGTAGCGGCCATCTGGGGACAGGGAGGGTGTGATGTTCAACCCCGCCAGGGCGACAAGCGTCCGGCGTTTGCCCGTTGCCAGCTCAATCAAATCGATGGTCTGGTTTCTGCGGTTGCGATAGGCCGTGAAGACCAGGGAGCGCCGGTCCCGAGACCATTCCGGCGTCAGGTTGAGAAAGCCATCCGCGGTGACCTGGCGAGGCGCATATCCGTCGTAATCCATGACAAACACCTCTCGACCACCCCTCTGATCCGAGGCATAGGCGATCTTGGTTCTCGCGATGCCGGGTTCCCCGGTGTAACGAGAGACCAACTCATCTGCCAGTCGGTGCGCCATTACGCGCAAGGTAGAAGGTGCTCCCACGTAACGTTTTCCGATTAGCAACTCGGCGGTTCCGCCATCATAGACATATCCGTCCAAGACGAGGTTAGCGTCGCGGGTCGCCATCTTTCCCCAGACCAGCGCCGCGACCCCGTTGTCAGCAGCCTGCTTGAACAGCGGCAGCTGGGCACCGTCCAGCAGCTCCAGCTTCTCGTCCACCTTGATCCCCAGCTTGACCAGATCGGCGACCGAGAAGATCTGCGACCGCCGGAGATCGGCCTTCAGGACCTCGGCGACGCGTTCTGCCGCATTGGCAGGCGCCATCACGCTCTGAAACTCCAGCACCCCGACCGGGATCTTCTGAAAATCAGGACGCGTGGCCTCCAGGAATACATCCGCTGCCCCCGACTCCATGATCCCCACAAAGCCGGCGCCAAGAACGAGGTACGCAATGACGGGTACGATGCTGTTCTGCCTCACCCGGCTTGGTCTCCCACGGTGAAACTGAAATGCGCGTCCACAGCCGTGTCCGACATATCCTGCGGGAACGGGGGCAACGGATTGGCCGAGAGAACCGCTCGCGTGCCGGCCATGTCGTAATACTCGTTTCCTGATGGCTTTTCGACCGCCACGTGACTCACGACGCCGGCTCGGTCCAGCCGGAACTTGATGACCACCTGGAGCGATCGGCCCGTGAGGTCAACCTGTGGCGCCACCCACTGGCTGCTGATCTTGCTCTGGACGAGAGCCAAGTAACGGTTCAACCCCGGAACGATCCCCGGCACCTGGATCGCGGTCGTTGGCTGGTTGAGACTTGCCGGCTTGGCAGCCACGATTGGTTCGGTCGCGGCTTGCTCCGTCGGCTGCTGCAAGGAGTGGCGGGAAGGCACCTGTGGCGGGACCTCTATTGACGCGACGGACAACTCGATCGGAGGCGGCGGCAGCGCCTGCACCTCCGGCACTTTCAATGGGTCCAAGAGCTTCGCAATGTCTTGTCTGGACGTCTCGACCCGGTCGAGCGGCGACACCGGGCTGAGTTTGCCCAGCTTGGGTGCCTCGGGTGGCAGCTCGATCGAGCGCAGCAGGTCCTGCATCTCGGTCTTCGGCTGGCGCTTGATGTCCATCCCCATGCGGAGAGGCGACACGGTGATGGCAGGAGCAACCTTCGGCGCGCTCGGCCTTACCGGAGGCGTCGTGGCCGGCTTGGACGCGCGCAAGGGAGGAGGCTCGGCCGGTTCCCGGATCCGGTCCGGCTCCGTGGAACGCACGGCTGGCGGCGGCGTGGACCGAACCGGCCGTGGCATGGAGACCAGCGAGACCTGGTATGAAGTCAGCGGCCGCTCACCCGCCGGCGACAAGCGTAAGCCGCTGACCAGCGCCAGGAGGCACAGATGCAGCGCCAGTGAAACGGCCAGCATCCTTCCGACCAGCCCGGGCGGGTCTTCCAACAAGGCTTCGAGACTGCGATACGATTCAGCCAACGTCACGGTCCCACCATCCCCCATCCTTCACGGAGGCGACCCCACGGCTGTTCAGCGGGCCCCTGGTACTTGGATCTTGATGAGGTCTTCCATCACACGCTCCGGCCCTTCCGGGTCCGTCACCATCCCCAGCTTTTCGATCCCCGACCGCTTGACCCCGTCCATGACCTGCACCACCGTCCCGTACGGGACATCCCTGTCAGCACGGAGGTACACCGCGATGTCGGCGTTCCGTTGTTTCGCCGACCTGAGCTTGAACTCCATCTGGCCCGTAGTCACCGGATCTTTATCCAGATACAGCTTCTGGTCTCGCTCGATCGTCAGGACGATGCGCTCTTCCGGCGTGATGGTGTTACTCGTGGAGGTGGGAAGCTTGATGTCCATTCCACGGTACAGCATCGGTGCCGTCACCATGAAGATCACCAGCAGGACGAGCACCACATCCACCAACGGGATCACGTTGATCTCGGCCAGAAACCGGCGACGTCGACTTTCGAAGATCACGCGCGCACACCCACCTGTTTGACCCAGGAGTCGAGTGAATTCAGAAACTCGAGGCTAAACGATTCCACCCGGAAGGCCGTCCGCCGGATCCGGGTTAAGTAATAGTTATAGGCGATCACCGCCGGAATCGCCGCGAACAGCCCGGCCGCAGTGGCGACGAGGGCTTCTGCGACGCCGGGCGCGACCGCCGCGATGTTGGCGGTTCCCTGTTTGCCGATCTCTTGAAATGCATTAATGATGCCTATCACCGTCCCGAACAGGCCGATAAAGGGCGTGATGTTCCCGGCCGTAGCCAGGAAGTGCAAGTAGGCTTCCTGTTTGGATATTTGCCCCTGCAGAATGAGTGTCACGACGCGATCCAGGTACGGCCGGTCGGCTGCGGCGCGCTCGCCCGGCTGTTCAAGATGTGCCCCTCTGGCACCCTGCTCGCGCCCTGAGCCCTCGTCTTCAGGGGTGATTCGGTCCATGACCCCCACGAACACCGCCGCGCTCGGACTGGCCGCGAGGCGTCGCGCGCGGCGGCGCAGGTCGTCGCCGTCCCGAGCCCGCGAATAGGCGCTCAGGAAGCGCTGATCCTCCTGGTCACTCAAACGGAACGCGCGCCACTTGTACAGGATGATGGCCCAAGAAATGACGGAGAAGAGGAAGAGAATCAGAAGAACAATCTTTGACACCGCCCCGAGCGAACCGAAGAGCCCCATGGGACCGGATTGAAACATCATCACCCTTGCGCATCGATAGACCGGCGCTGCACAGAGAGCACCGCAACCGACCGGGGAAAGTGGCGGGGCCGACGGGATTTGAACCACGCTCCGTCGCCAACTCGGCGCTGAAGCGTGCCTCGCCGGCTCCTACTGAGGGGGCCAGCCCCCTCGTATGCTCCCCACGAAGGGGGCACACCCCCTTCGGCCGCGATTACGCGGCCCGGCCGCCTCACCATCTCGGCGGCGCGCACAGACCTGGCGCTCCTTATTCGTCGCGCCGTGCGCCCCCCGGTCGCGGGTTCACATCCCACGACGCCGTACCGGGGAAAGTGGCGGGGCCGACGGGATTTGAACCCGCGACCTCCAGATTGACAATCTGGCGTCCTAAACCAGGCTGAACGACGGCCCCATACCGGATAGGCTTGTACGAGAACATGGATGCCGCCCGGATTCCGAATGGCATCCACGATGAAAGCAGTCCCCCGTCTCACGCGGTTTGGTAGGCGGAACAGGGATCGAACCTGTGACCTCTGCCTTGTAAGGGCAGCGCTCTCCCGGCTGAGCTATCCGCCCGAATTCTCAAGTTGGCCAAATGGTTGCGGATGGTGGCGAATGGTATCAAGTCCGCCGGGTCTTGTCAACCGCGCAGCCTCCGAGAACGCGCTCCACCCTCATGCTTCACGTCTTGGGAGACGGCGCTGCTTCCTCGGAAACAGCGCCGAATGAAGGCGCTTCAGCCGCTCGCGCTCGACATGCGTGTAGATTTGGGTGGTGGAGATCCTGGCATGGCCCAGCATCGCCTGGACGGATCGAAGGTCTGCTCCGTGGTCCAACAGATGGGTGGCGAACGAGTGCCTGAGCATGTGCGGCGTGATCGGCTTGGAGATGCCGGCTTTCCGCGCGCGGACGCGGAGCAACTTCCAGAACCCCTGCCGTGTGAGCTTGCCCCCACGCCGCGTCACGAACACGTGGGGCGATTGCCTGGTCTTCATCAGCCTGCTCCGGGCCGTTTCCAAATAGGCGGCCACCTTCCGCCGCGCCAGGTCTCCGATCGGCACCACCCGCTGCTTCGCGCCCTTGCCGAAGGCCAGCACATACCCCACCGCGAGGTTCAGGTGGGAGAGCTCCAGATTCACCAGCTCGGAGACCCGGAGGCCGGTCGCGTAGAGCAGCTCGATCATCGCCGCGTCGCGCTGGCCCTCAGGCCGCGATCCACCGGCACGCTCCAGCAGCATGGTCACTTCGCTCTGGGTCAGGATCCTGGGAAGCTTGACCCACGGGCGTGGCGGGCCCAGGTGCATCATCGGGTTCTCGCGCACGAGACGCTCCTTGCACAGAAACCGATAGAACCCCCGGAGTGCCGCCATGCAGCGCGCAGACGAGGCCGGGGAGGGACTCGACCGGTTCACCTGCCCGAAGAACCCCGACATCGTCTGCCGCGTGGCGCCGGCGGGGTCGTGCATGCCCGTCGCTGCAAGATACGCCTGCAGCTTGCGCAGGTCCCTGCGGTAGGCCTCCAGCGTGTTCACCGCCAAGCCGCTTTCCACGCGAAGACTGTTCAAATATCTGTCAACGAGTCTGTCCATCAGTGAGCGAGCAGCATCGACCGGGTCTGCCGGACAAGGATTCATCGGAGGTGTCCATCACTATAACCAAGTCGACCATCGAGGACAAGCAGAGGCCAGGGCGTGGCGCCTTGACACCCTCAAGTTGGTCTCCTATAGTGAAAGACTGGATCGGCTCGAGCGTCCGATATGTCCGGAGCCAATGCTCATTCCTCCTTCATCACGACGACGCGCGAGGCGAGGCATCCACCTCTCGTGCGCCTTGCTGCTCGCGTTTCTATTCGCCACGGCCTTCCCGCACGGTCTCTCACTCTGGGACCATTCGCCGGCCAAGGCTGAGGTCCCCCAGACGGATCAAAGCGGTCCAGCCGCCGAGGCCTCTCCTCAGTCTGTCATCGAGCGTGCCAAGACCCTGATCGATGCCCACGAGGTGGATGAGGCAGTGGACTTGCTCAACAAGTTCATCGCGTCATCCCCCACGGAGTATCTGGACCACGCCTATCTTCTCATGGCCGCCGCGCTCAGCGGCAGAAATGAGCACGCGGAGGCCATCAGCTACCTGGACCAACTCCTGAACGAGTTTCCGACCTCCGACCTGGTCGGCCGCGCCCGCCTCAAGCTGGGCGCCGAGTATGCTCAATTGGGCAACTTGGACGCGGCGTTACCCGTGCTCGCGGAGGCACGCAGCCTCTCGCCGGACGGTGAGACCCAGCGCGAAGCGCTCACGCTGATCGGGGACATCCACACACGCAAGGGGGACTTTGTGCGAGCGATCCAGGCCTGGCTGGATGAAGTGACGCTCGCCCCGAAGGAGCAGCGCGCCGAAATCCACGATCGCATCCAGAGCCTGGTGCAGGTCAAGATGGACAAGAAGGACTTGCTTCGTCTCCGGGATATCTATCCAACCGTGTTCCCCGGCGATGTGGCCTTGATCCGACTGATCGAGCTGCACACCGCCCGCGGGGAGGAGCATCTGGCGGAGCGGAACATCCGCATTTTCCTGAACCGCTTTCCGACCCACGCGTATGCGCCGACCGCGACGGACACGCTCCGTTCCTTCAAAGAGAGACTCAAAGCCAGCCAGCACGTGATCGCGGCGGTGCTTCCCCTGTCCGGACGAATGGCCCCCTTCGGGACCGACTCCTTGAACGGGATCCGACTCGCCCTCGAGAGAGCGAAAGAGACGCTGGGCCCGAACTCGGTCGGCCTCCTGGTCAAAGACAGCGTGACCGACAGGACCCTGCTCCGATCCCAGCTTGCAGACATCGTGAGCGAGTACCAGCCTCTGGCCGTCGTCGGGCCGCTCCTCTCGCGCGATCTCCAAGCGGTGGCGGGATTTGCAGAGCAGGCGGAAATCCCGTTTATCACCCCCGCAGCCACCCTCCCCGACGTCCGACGGTACGGATCATTTCTCTTCAGCACCGCCCTCACCTATCCGCTGCAGATTCACCGCATCGCGGATTTTGCGGTGACGCAGGGGGGCCACCACCGTTTCTGCGTGCTGTATCCCGACACCGCCTACGGTCAGGACCTCGCCCGTCTGTTCATTGCAGAGGTCCGGCTGCTCGGTGGAGAGGTCATCGCCGTGGAGTCCTACAAAGAAACCGACACTGACTACGGCCCCCAGATCAAAAGGCTGAAGGCGGAGGATCTCAAACGCCATGGGAGAACGCATGCGGTGAAGATCGGCAAGGGCGTGACGCGGGTCCTGTACAGGCCGGGGTTCGACGCGATATTCCTGCCCGGCGACTACACGCAGATTGCGCTGATTTCCGCCCAACTGGCGTTTTACGACGTCAACGTTCCCCTCTTGGGAAGCAACGGCTGGAATTCTCCCGAGTTGCTGCGTTTGGCGGACCGCTGGGTTGAAGGGGGCGTCTTCGTGGACGGATTCTTCCTGGACATCCGTGACGCCAACGTTCAGGATTTTGTCGAGCGCTACCGGCGGCGCTACCAGTCTAATCCGTCTTTGTTCTCGGCGCTGGCCTACGATGCCGCGTGGCTGGTTCTGGATGCGATTGTGAAGGGCGCGACATCCGGCAAAGAGATCCGCGATCACCTGCTGAAGCTGCAAGAGGTGCCCACGTTGGGGGGGCCGGCCGAGTTCGGCCCTGGAGGCGTCCTCCGCCGGCCCGTGTTCCTCATCCAGGTGAAACACGGCCAATTCGTCCAGCTCGACTAGCCGATCGTTGAGGGAGTCGATTCATCCGATGAGCCCACCCGCGCGGAAACGCGTCCTCAGCGGGATGCAGCCCAGCGGTTTGCTCCACCTGGGGAACCTGCTGGGTGCCCTGGACAATTGGAAAGCCCTTCAAGAAAAGTACGAGTGTTTCTTCTTCGTGGCGGATTGGCACGCCATCTCCACGAATTATGCCGACACCAGCCGGATCAAGGAATTTACTCGGGAGTTACTGATTGACTGGCTGGCAGCCGGGATTGACCCACAGCGGGCAGCGGTCTTTATCCAGTCGCGCAACCCGGACCACGCCATCCTGCATCTGCTGCTCTCGATGATCGTGCCGGTGCCCTGGCTGGAGCGAAACCCCACCTACAAGGAGAAGCAGGAGGAGATCAAAGATCGGGATCTTTCCACCTACGGGTTCCTGGGCTACCCGGTTCTCCAAGCGGCCGACATCCTGCTCTACAAGCCGGACTATGTGCCGGTCGGCAAGGACCAACTCCCCCACCTGGAACTGACGCGGGAGCTGGCCCGCCGCTTCAACAGCCTCTACCGGCCGGTCTTTCCAGAGCCCCGGGAACACCTGACGCAGTTTCCCAAGGTGCTCGGAACGGACGGGCGGAAAATGAGCAAGAGCTACGGGAACACCATCAACTTGTCCGATGCGGAGCCGGTCGTGCGCCAGAAGCTCAAGACGATGGTCACGGATCCTGCACGGGTCAAGCGCACCGATCCCGGCAACCCGGATGTCTGCCCGGTCTATGACTTCCACAAGATCTTCTCGCCGGCGGCGGTGATCGAACGCGTGAACCGCGAATGCCGGACCGCCGAGATCGGCTGCATCGACTGCAAGAAGCTGGTCGCGGACGCGATGGTGGAACGGCTGACGCCGATCTGGGACGAACGAAATAAATTAACGGCGAAGCCGGATCGGGTCGAGGAAATTGTCCGCGAGGGCGGCAAGCGGGCCGCGGCGGTGTCGCACGGGACGCTGGAAGAAGTAAAAGCGGCGATGAACATTTAGCGGGCTAGGTGGCCAGGTGGCCTCACGTGCTCGCGCGTCGCGCACTCAAGAGGCGGGCTTGAGGGGGTCTGGCGGTCTCATGTGCTCGCGGAGCGCGCACACGGGATCTATAGTTGCGGCCACAGATGGATAGTGTAGTCGCTCGACGCGCGCAGTTTGAGCCCACCAGACCACCTCAAGCTGAAGAGGATCGAGAAACGAGGAGTGCTCGCCGGACGCGCGCAGTCTGAGGCCACCTGGCCACCCGCCCGTCAGATAACCCCTTCCATCCGAGGCAATATCCTGCTTAAGTGTCCCTCGCCCCTCGGGGAGAGGGATGCGATGAAGGGGCAGCACATCGGCGGGCGGCCAGGCTCCCCGGTCGGCGCCACCCGCTGAACCATCTCTTCAATACTTCATGCGCCTGCGAGTGTGAACGAAGTATGGCTCTCCGGTGAAGTCGCTTTGGGCCGCCTCACACCCCCAGCCACCACCTCGCCACTCGGGGAGAGGGATGAGGGGACACACCTCAGCGGGCGGCTGGTGTGCTCGCGGGAGAAACCCTACCCCGGCATCCCCCAATTGCTTGACATCCGGTACAGGCCTGGGTACGATGCCGTGATGTGTGCCGGTCGCTGTTCGGCCGGCATTTTTGTCTTTGGGAGTGAGCTGGCTGAGACATGGCCGTACGTATCGGAATCAACGGGTTCGGGCGGAT
>Ga0134076_10000314_pt1 | contig 12174 bp, 13 predicted proteins | sample 15_taG_12_FD_109979 | JGI IMG/M metagenome (GOLD analysis project Ga0134076, IMG submission 109979) | Grasslands soil microbial communities from the Angelo Coastal Reserve, California, USA - 15_D_Wat_40cm_5_0_1 metaG | ecosystem: Environmental > Terrestrial > Soil > Grasslands ... | reverse complement strand
GGCGTGGCTCGCCCCGCTCCACGCCGGGGTGGAGCGGGGCGAGCCACGCCTCGACCCCCGGCAGCGCCAGCATCAGGGCCAGACTGAGCGCCGAACCCAGTCGGACAAGAACTGCGCAACCGAGCAGGGCGGTCACGACCATGCCGACCAGCCAGGCCCGCCGCCGCCGTGTGGATGCGGTCATGATGGCACTCGCGGCCCAAATTCTAATTCCGGGAACGCGCATCCACAGGACGCCGTTGAGCGTCCCAAGGCCGGTTGCGAAAGATTGTCGTGAAGCGAGGCCATTGACATGAGTCGACGCATGGCAACACCCGACATCAAACTTGCCGACCAAGAAGACTTCGTCGCTCCCGTGACCATCTTCGACGCCGACGGCCGCGTCGTGCGTGTCGTCCCGGCACGGGAATTCCGCCCGCCAGTGGTCGGCGCGGCGGCGGCGCGCACGGCGCCCACGCTCGGGCGCCCGCGACGGCGCCACGAGCCGTCGTGATGCGCGGAAACCGGGCGCTCTAAAATGCGATTCTTCAGACCGGAGCTGGAGCGAGCGCTCGCGGTGATCGGGCTGGTCGCCCTGGTCGGCGCCATCGTGCTGCCCATGGGCTGGGGGTACGAGCAGCGCCAGCAGGCGAGGGCATGGCAGGAAACCGCCTGCGCCTACCGGCTCAAGGAGCTCGCGCGCGGCACGACCCTGCTCGCGAGCAGCGAGCGGCGGGGGCAGGCGTGCGCCGCCCTGCGCCAGCTCGGCTTCGACATCGAGCCCAGACCGTAGGTCTGCGGGCGGCGGGCGCCACTCCGGAGCGGAGGGCCCGTGAATTTCGTCCTGCGGCACGGCGTGGCATTCGTCTTCCTCTATGTCTTTGCCGATCAGATCGGGATCCCCGTGCCGGCGGTCCCCGCGCTGCTCTCCATGGGCGCCCTGGCGGCGATCGGTACGCTCAACTTCGGTCTGGCGCTGGCGGCCGGCGTCGCGGCCTCGCTCATCGCGGACACCATCTGGTACGCGCTCGGCCGGACGCGCGGCGGCGACGTGCTCCGCCTGCTCTGCAAGATCTCTCTCGAGCCCGATTCGTGTGTGCGCCGAACCGAGAACGTCTTCCTGCGCTACGGCGTCCGCTCGCTCGTCGTCGCGAAGTTCATCCCCGGCTTGAGCACGGTCGCTCCCCCGCTGGCGGGGATGGTCGGCGTGAGCCTGCCGCGATTCGCCCTGTACAGCGCGCTGGCCGCTCTGCTGTGGGCGGGGACGTGGGGCATGCTCGACTATCTCGCGGGCGATGCGATCCAGCGCGTCACCGACGTGAGCGGGCGGCTCGGCACGGCACTCGTCGTGCTCGCGGGGACGGCGATCGTCGTCTACATCGCCGTCAAGTGGATCCAGCGCCGGCGGTTTCTGAAAACGCTGCGGATCGCACGCATCGGCCAGGACGAGCTGAAGCGCGACCTCGACACCGGCAACCCGGTGCTCATCGTCGACCTCCGTACCGAGCTCGACGTCGCCGCGGCGCCGTTCGTCATCCCGGGCGCGCTGAGAATCGCCGCCGAGGAGCTCGAGCGGCGACATCACGACATCCCGCGCGACCGCGACGTGATCGTGTACTGCTCCTGACCGAACGAGGCGACCAGCGCCCGGGCGGCGCTCGCGCTGAGGCGGCACGGCGTGACCGCGTGCGGCCGCTCGAGGGCGGCTTCCTCGCGTGGCGGGATGCGGGGTTGCCCGTCGAGGCCATGGCGCCCGCGGCCGACGTCACCGCGTCATGATCCAGTCCCAGTGCGCGGCGGCGCGCGCGAGGACCCGCGGAACGTCCTCGCGCAGCAGGAGGCCGGCGGCCATCAGTGAATCGGCCGCGCGCGCCGCCGCGTCGAGGTAGGCGCGCTTGTCGGCGTAGCGGCGCTCGATGCTCACGCGGCCGTCGCCCCGGCGTTGGCGCTCGGCCTCCGTGCGCGGCAGCGGCACGTACGTCCCGAGGAAGTCGACCAGCTCGCCCGCGTCGGTGCCGGCGCCGCCGCGCAGCTGCCACGGCGTGTAGGTCGCCAGCGGCGCACGTAGCTCGACGCCGCGCACGCCGGCGACCTCGTTGCCATCGGCGTCGACGCGCGAGACCAGCGCCGGGAACGGCGCGCCGATGCCCGGCGGCTCGCGCGTGATGATGCCGGCGGCCCAGCGCGGGCCGTAGTCGACGCGGTAGGCTTCGTGGATCACCGACGGCGCGGTGACGTCGGGCACGGCGGGAAATTTCAGCGCGCCGATGGGCACGAGGGTGCCGGTGGCGAGCGTGGGATAGGCGCTGTCCGGCGGCGTCCGGTCGTCCACCACCCACTCCACGAGACGCACCAGCAGCGCGCGCAGCGTCACCAGAAAATCGAGCGGGTTGCTGCGGTACGCCTGGCCGTCGCGCTCCGCCACCGTCGGCGGAAAGCCCCCGATGAAGTGCTGGCCGCCCGCCAGATGATAGATGCGCTCGTTCGGCAGCGGCGCCACGTCCGAGCGCCCGTCGGGCGACGTGTGGATGAGCGAGGCGGCCCGGCCCCAGTACTCGTACCCCGTGTTGGTGAAGAAGATCTTTGGACGGTGCTGCGGATGGCTGGCCGAGCGCGCGAGCAGTCCGTCGGTGATGCGCGTCTCCGGATCCGTCTGGGTTCGCGTGGTGAACGGAAAGAGATCGGTGGGATAGAAGAACGCCGAGAAGCGGTGCGCGTCGCGCGAGGGCTGGGCGAAGCGATGGTTGAAGCTGCCGCGTCCGGCGCCGGCCGTGTGCACGAGCATCCCGTCGAAGACCCTGCGCCCGGCCTCGTCGGTGTTGAAGTCCTGGTAAAGGAAGTGCCGCAGGAAGCGCCCGCTCTGCGAGATGCCGGCGGCGATGGCCGCGGTGACCGGAAACTCCGAGCGCGCGTCGTAGCGCGCCCAGGACACGAAGTCGCGCACCGCCGCCAGGCCGATGCCGACGACGACCGGATCGCGCGCGCGGTAGACGAGCTCGTAGATCTTGCCGCGCTCGAACCCGCCGGCCAGGTGAACGTGCGTGGGGTCGTCGACGAGCCGGCCGTTCTCGAGCCGGGCAAACCGCCAGCGATCGCGCGGGACGATCTCGCGGGGCCCGAGCCGCGTGGCGCGGACGGTCAGCACGTTGTCGGGGCTTGCCGGATCGCTCACGGGGTAGGGGACGTGATCGCGATGCGCGAGCGGCAGCGTCGCCGTCGGCTGCTCGACGGTCCAGTCGCTGCGCACCAGCCCCTCGATCGGACCGTCGGCGCCCCGCGCGACCGGCGCCGAGAGCCGCAGCACACCCGGCTCGCGCGGCACGTCGAACTGCCAGCCGATCCAGATCACCGTGAGATGCAGGCGCATCAGCAGGCGATCGCCGAAGTCGGCGGCCGTCGACGGATCACGGCTCCACGCCGCGCGATTGAAGTACGACAGCAGCGCCTTGCCGCCCCGATTGCTCACCTCGAGCAGCGCGACCGATCCCCGCGCCGGCGGACGCCGCGGCCGCAACACCATGAAGTCGGCGGAGGCCTCCACGCGGCCCCGCGCGTTGCGGGGTGCCTTGTCGAGATCGACGATGAGCGCGTTGGCCGGATGTGCCGGGTCGAGCTCCAGGTCGACGGTGCCCGCGAGCTTTTCGTACTCGCCGTCGAGCACGTCCTGGCGCGCGCTCACGACGACCCGCCGCACCTCGGCGCCGGCGGCGCCGGCGCCGGCGCCGGCGAGGACGAGGACGAGAGCGGCCAGCGCGGCGCGCCGCTTCATCGGGCCCGGTAGCTCACGCGATGGACGCGATCGGCGTGATCGTCGGAGACGTACAGGCTGCCGTCGCGCCCGATCGCCAGGTCCACCGGCCGGCCGATGACGCGCTCGCCCCGCCGCCAGCCGCTCGAGAACGGCTCGATCCCCGTCGGGCGCCCCTCGCGAAAGCGCACGCGTGCGATCGCGTAGCCGGCGGGCGGCAGGCCGGGCCGCGAGCCGTGCAGCGCGACGAAGAGATCACCGACGTACTCCGGGGGGAACTGCGCGCCCGTGTAGAACGCGAGCCCGAGCGGCGCCGCGTGGGGCGGCAGCTCCAGGCTCGGCAGCGTCATCCCGCGACACTCGCCCGCGCCGCCGAACGTCGGATCCGGGATGAACGCGCGGCGCTCGGCGAAGCACTGCGGCCAGCCGTAGGCCGCGCCGCGGCGAAGCTCCGTGACGTAGTCGGGCGGCGCCCCGCCGCCGGGCCAGTCTCGCTCGTTGACGGTCGTCCACAGCGCGCCGGTCGTCGGATGAAAGCCGAGGCCCACCGGGTTACGCAGGCCGCTCGCGAAGCGCTCCTCGCCCGAGCCGTCGGCGTTGTAGCGCACGACCGCGGCGCGGCGCGGGTCGCGCTCCTGGCAGGCGTCGCAGGACGAGCCGATGGCGACGTAGAGCTTGTCGTCGGGGCCGAAGGCGATGGAGCGCGTCCAGTGGTGCGCGCCGTGCGGAAGCCCGCCGACGACGACGGTCCGCTCCGCCGCCGTGTGCGTCGCCGCGCGATAGCGGTAGCGCACGATGCGCCCGCTCTCGGCGACGTAGAGATGGCCGCGTCTCACGGCGAGTCCGTGCGGCAGATCCAGGTCCTTGACGACGGTGATGACGTCCGTCGCGCGACCGGCGCCGCCCCGGTCCGGCAGCGCCACCACGCGGCCCTGCGCCGCGATCGACACGAGCAGCACGCCGTCCGGCGCGACGGCGAGGCCGCGCGCGCCGCCGAGCTTGTCCGCGAAGACGTCGATGCGGAAGCCGGCGGGCACGGTGATCTCCTGCGCGTCGGCCACGCCGAGGTGGACGAACGCCAGCAATGCGCCCACCCACCGCGTCACGAGCCTGCCGGCGCGGTCTCCCGATGGGTCATGCCCACCGCTTGAAGACTCCGAACAACCACTGGCCGAGCAGCCCCATGACGGGCGGCAGCAGCACGCCCGGCACGAATCGCGCCAGCGTGAGCGGCCAGCCGAGCAGCGGCGCCTCGTACGTCAGCGTGCGGATCGGGCTCACGAGCGTCTTGGCGGTGAGCAGCGTGATGAGCGGGGCCGGCGCGGCGCCCTGCTGGAAGAGATTGGCCGCGACCGGGAAGAGCACGTAGGGCCCGCCCGGCATCACGAGACCGGCCGCCCAGCCGATGAGGATCCCCGAACCCATGTGCTCGGCGCCGAGCCAGCGCGAGAGCACCGGTCTCGGCAGCAAGACCTCGAGCAGCCCGGCGAGGATGAAGCCGAGGGCCAGCTCGATCCAGACGCCGCGCACGAGGCGCCCGCTGGCGGCGAGGCCGGCCAGCGGCAGCCCCGCGTCGCGCGCGTACGCCACCACGAGCGCGACGACGACGAGCGCCAGGAGGATCCAGAGGCTCGCATCCATGCGGCGACGCCGCTTCACACGCGCTCGGCCGCACGGGCCGTCCGATACGTCACGGTGTCCGTCGGCTCGAGCGCCTCGGCGCGCGCCGCCTCGATGAGGCCGTGCGCCGGCGCCAGCGAGCACGCGGGGTCGGTGGCCGTCGCGTCGCCGGTGAGATGATAGGCCTGACAGCGACAGCCGCCGAAGTCGAGCGCGCGCCGGTCGCAGCTGCGGCAGGGCTCCGGCATCCACGCCTCGCCGCGGAACGCGCCGAACGCCGCCGAGTGTCGCCAGATGTCGGCCAGCGGCCGCTCGCGCGCGTTGTCAAAGGTCAGGCCGGGGAGCGTGTGCGCGGCGTGGCACGGCAACACGAGCCCGTCGGGCGCCACCACCAGGAAGCGGCGTCCCCAGCCGTCCATGCACGCCTTGGGGAACTGCGCATAATAGTCGGGCGTGACGAACAGCACCTCCATGCGCCCCTGCAAGCGGCGCCGCGCCGCGCGCGCGACCTCGCGCGCGGCGTCGAGCTGCTCGCGCGTGGGCAGCAGCATGCGGCGGTTCACGAGGGCCCAGCCGAGGTACTGGGTGTTGGCGAGCTCCAGCCGGTCGGCGGACAGCGACTCCGCCAGGGCGATCACCTCGGCGACGCGGTCGAGGTTGTTGCGGTGCAGCACCACGTTGAGCGTGAGCGGGAAGCCGAGCTCCTTCACCCAGCGGGCCACCACGAGCTTGCGCTCGAAGGCGCGCACGCCCGCGATGTGGTCCGACGCGGCGGCGCTGACGTCCTGGATCGAGACCTGCACGTTGTCGAGGCCGAGCGTCTTGAGTCGCGCCAGCCGCTCGCGCGCGAGCGGGATTCCGCTGGTGATGAGGTTCGTGTAGAGATCGAGCCCGCGCGCGCCCTCGACGAGCGATTCCAGATCGTCGCGCAGCAGCGGCTCGCCGCCGGTGAGATTGAGCTGCACCACGCCGAGCGCCTCGGCCTCGCGGAAGACGCGCAGCCAGTCGTCCGTGGTGAGGGTGTCGGTGTGGTGGGCATAGTCGATCGGATTCGAGCAGTACACGCAGCGCAGCGGGCAGCGATAGGTCAGCTCCGCGACGAGCGTGTAGGGGCGCGGCTCGTCACTCATCGCCGCTCCGGATGAGCCCGCGCTCCGCCATCTGGCCGAGGAAGGCCAGGATCTCGCGCTCGACGTCCTCCCGCGGCTGGGACGCGTACTTGTCGGCGAGACGATCGACGATGGCCCCGACCGTGTGCTCGCCCGTGCACAGCTGCACCACGTCGGCGGCCGTGGGATTCAGCACGAGGCCGCGCTCGGGATACAGCAGCAGATAGCGCGACGCCTGCCGGTCCCAGCGCAGCCGCGCCTTGGACGCCAGCGTCGGCCGGCTGTCGGCCGTCATCGGGCTCACGCGCGGGCGCCGCCGGGGCCCCAGCCCGGCTCGACGTAGGCGGTGTAGAGACAGTCGAGCAGGTGCCAGAGGATCTCGGTCTTGCGGATCAGCGCGGCCACGCACCGCTCCTGCAGCTCGTACGTGGTCGCGCGCGAGACCACGAAGTCGATCGCCTCCAGCGAGTCCTGGCGCGCGCGCGGCGGGCGGGTGCGGAAGTAGTCGAGCGTGTCCTTGTCGATCCACGGGTAGTGGCGCTCCCAGGCGAGCACCCGGCGCGTCATGAGATCGGGCGAGAAGAATTCCGTGAGCGACGAGGCCACGGCTTCGAGCAGGGTCCGCTCGCGGACGAGATGCACGTAGCCGTCGCACGCGAAGCGCACGCCGGGCAGCACCGAGCGGCAGGATGCGACCTCTTCGCGATCGAGGCCGACGCCCTCGGCGAGCCGCAGCCACAGCTCGAGGCCGCCCTCGCCGGCCGCGTCGCCGTCGTGATCGCGGATCCGACGGATCCACATCCGCCGGAACGCGGGATCCTCCGACTTCGACAGGATCAGCGCGTCCTTCACGGGCACGCGCGTCTGATAGTAGTAGCGGTTGAGCACCCACTGCTGCAGCTGCGGACGCGTCAGCTTCCCGTCGTGCATCAGCTGGTGATAGCGATGGTGATCGTGGTAACGGCGTTCGCCCTCCCGACGCACCCAGTCGATGAACTCCTCGCGCGTGAGCGGCGGGCGTGTCGATGGCTCGCTCATAGCCGCACCTCCATCCCGTCCCACGCGACCTCCCAGCCCGCGGCCGACACCGCGGCGCGCTCGGGCGAGTCCTCTCGCAGCATCGGGTTCGTGTTGTTGATGTGTATGTAGATCCGCCGTGCCGGCTGCGCGTCCGCCAGCTGCGCGAGGCTCCCCGTGGGTCCGCCCACGGGCAGGTGCGCCATGTCCTCCGCGCGCTTGGTGCCGAGCCCTCCCGCCGGCAGCTCGTCGCTGGACCAGAACGTGCCGTCGAAGAACACGGCGTGCGCCTCGGCCATCGCCTGGCGGACGGCGTGATTCACCGAGCCCACGCCGCTCAGGTACGCGAGGATGCGGCCGGTGCGTCCCTCACGGATGCGGAAGCCGACGCTGTCCTCGGGATCGGCCGGTCGCTGTCCCTCGAGGTGCACCGGCGCCTTGCCGGGCACCGCGACCGCCTCCGCGGTCAGGCCCGTCGCGCGTCCTTCGACATCGACGATCTCGTCCTCACGGCCGAGCTTGAGAATCCGCCAGGTCACCTGTCCGGGGAAGCGCTCGAGCGTGCGGTACAGCACGTTGCCGCGCGTGAACCCGCGCTCGACCGCCTCGGTCGCGTAGACGATCAAGCGATGCGACTCCCGCAGCGACAGGAGGCCGAGGCAGTGGTCGAGATCGCCGTTGGTCAGGAGGATCGCGGCGATCGGCGAGTGGCGCGGCGCACGCGGATGGAGCGCGGGAGCGCTCTCGATCTGGGCCCGGATCTCGGGCGAGCAGTTCAGCAGCACCCAGCCGTCCGATCCGTCGGCGCGAACCGCCACGCACTCCTGCGTGCGCGCGCTGGCGCGGATCGTTCCCTCGCGCACGCCGCGGCAGTTAGCGCACCCGCAGTTCCACTGCGGGAATCCGCCGCCTGCGGCGGAGCCCAATACCCGGATCAGCATCATCATCCTCGGAAAACACGACAGCCCTTCGGCCGGCCCCGGGGCCGGCGCGAAGGGCTGCGTCTGACTGAAGGGCGTCGGTCAGGATGCTAGAAGCGGTCGTCCTGCTCGCCGCCGAAATCATCCTGGTAGGAGTTGATTTCGGCATCCATCCTGACTTCCACGAACTGCGGGGCTTCCCATGTCATCGCCGCACCTCCTACCGTCTCTCAAGGCACCGCACGCGGGACCGCGAGCGGGGGCCATCGTAGTGGAGCCTTGGGCGGTCGTCAAGTCCTGTCGGAGCCCCCCTCCGCCGCGGTGCGCCGCGCCGCCGGTTGACACCTGGGGGCGTCTCGGTCGGTCGTCGGGGGACAGGCACGCCGCAACCGTCTTGACATCGTCAGGCGGGGGGACGATTCTTCCGCCACGCGGCTGTCCGGTCGTCGGCTCCGTCGCGCCGCGGAGCAAGGGGAACGGGGATGCGCGTCACACCAGCAGGCTCTGCGCCGGTAGCCTCGCCCGGGCGTCGTCGCCTTCTCGCCCTGGCTCTCGGTGTGGGCGTCGGCCTGCCGCTCGCGCGCGTGGTCGACGCGCAGGACAGCGGCGCGCGCCGTGCGCGGCCACAGCCCGACGACCGCTTCGTGTACGTCGGCGGCGAGCGCAAGGGCCGGATGATCACGGTCGCGGACCTGCCCGCCGGCGGCGCGCCGCTCACCGCCTATCCCATGGACGCCGCCAGCGGCGTCGTGCGCGACGACAGTCGGCTGAATCAGGTCCTGCTCGTCCGCCTCGATCCCGGCGCGCTCGAGCCGGAGACCCGCGCCCGAGCCGCGGAGGGCATCGTCGCGTACTCGGCGATCTGCACGCACACCGGCTGTGACGCGTGGGACTGGCAGCCGGCCTCGGGCACCATCAAGTGCCCCTGCCACTTCTCGGAGTTCGATCTCAAGGCCAGTGCCCGCGTCCTGAACGGTCCGGCGCCGCGCCGCCTGCCGGCGCTGCCGGTGAAGGTCGCCGATGGCGTGCCCGTCGTCGCCGCCGGATTCGTCGGGCGGCCGGGCTTCGAGTCCGGAGGGGGGTGAGGCGGCCTCAGCGGCATCGCACGATCCCGTCGACACGCCCCACGAGGAGGAAGAACGATGTCGGTGAGAACGCTGGCTATGGTCGGCGCCGCCGCGCTCGCCGTGCTCGGACCGGCGATGCTCGCGGCGCAGAGTGTCGTGAGCTACACGCCCGTGACCGAGCAACGACTGCTCAATCCCGAGCCGCAGAACTGGCTCATGTACCGCGGCAACTACAGCGGCTGGGGCTACAGCCCGCTCGATCAGATCACCCCTTCCAACGTCAAGAAGCTGGTGCCGGTGTGGAGCTACTCCACCGGCGTCACCGAGGGCCATCAGGCGCCGCCGATCGTCAACGACGGCGTGATGTTCGTCACGACGCCGCAGCAGCAGGTGATCGCGCTGCGAGCGAAGACCGGTGACGTCATCTGGCGCTACAAGAAGGAGCTGCCCGAGGATCTGCTGCAGCTGCATCCGACCAACCGGGGCGTCGCGCTCCTGGACGACCGCGTGTACGTCGCGACGGTCGACGCGCATCTCATCGCGCTCGACGCCAAGACGGGCAAGGTGGTGTGGGACACCACGGTCGACGACTACAAGAACGGTTACTACTTCACGCTGGCGCCGCTCATCGCCCGCGGCAAGGTCATGGTCGGCACCTCGGGCGGCGAGCTCGGCATCCGCGGCTACATCGCCGCCTTCGACGCGCGCGACGGCAAGCCGGTCTGGAAGACCCACACGATCCCGGGCCCGGGCGAGCCGGGGCATGACACCTGGGAAGGCGAGGCGTGGAAGACCGGCGGCGTCTCGGTCTGGCTCACCGCGCACTACGATCCGCAGCTCAACCTGACGTTCTGGGGGACGGGCAACGCGGCGCCGTGGCCGGGCGACATGCATCCCGGCGACAACCTCTACGCGTCGTCCGTGATCGCGCTCGACGCCGACACGGGCCGCATCCGCGGTCACCATCAGTACCACTGGAACGACTCGTGGGACTGGGACGAGGTCTCGACACCGCTGCTGATCGACTTCCCGAAGAACGGCCGGATGGTCAAGGGCCTGGTGCACCCGGGACGCAACGGCTATCTCTGGCGCCTCGAGCGCCGCGCGGACGGCATCGGGTTCGTCGACGCCAAGCCGTACGTGATCCAGGAGGTGTTCACCAAGATCGATCCGGCGACCGGGCGGCCGAGCTACGACTCGGAGCGCAAGCCGCGCGGCGGCGCCAGCGTCACGTTCTGTCCCGGACTCTGGGGCGGCAAGGACTGGACGCCGGCGGGCTACAGCCCCAAGACGAATTACCTTTATATCCCCGCCAACGAGAATCTCTGCAGCACGCTCGTGGGCATGCCCTCGGGCTACGAGCCCGGCAAGCTCTTCCTCGGCATCGATCGCCCGAAGACGACGATGAGCTGGCGGCAGGGCGCGTCGCACATCGGCGAGCTGCAGGCGTGGGACATGAAGACCGGCCAGAAGGTGTGGACCCACAAGTTCCCGTATCAGAACTGGGGCCCGATCCTCACGACCGGCGGCGGGCTGGTGTTCCTGGGCGGGACGAACGATCGCAACTTCCGCGCGTTCGACGCCAAGAGCGGCAAGGTGCTGTGGGAGTTCAAGACCAACTCCGGCATCACCGGCGTGCCGAGCTCGTTCGCGGTCGACGGCGTGCAGTACGTCGCCGTGCAATCCGGCTGGGGCGTGGACGCCCAGCGGATGCAGGCACGGCTCGACACGTTCCTGGGCACCAAGACCGAGGTGCCGCAGGGCGGTGTGGTCTGGGTGTTCGCGCTGAGGGATTAAGGAGGACGCACCATGGAATTCAACGTGTTCGAGCAGTTCAAAGGGTTCGAGCGCACCACCGAGGCCCCGCGCACGCCCGAGGAGCAGGGCACGAGGTTCTTCCTCGGCGGACACCTGGGGCCGCGCCTCGAGGAGCACATCGATGACGCCGCGGCCAGGGCGCGCATGTCGCGGCGCAACTTTCTCGCCACGGCCTCCGCGCTGCCGGCGGCCATGCTCGCCGTCAACAAAGTCACCGGCATGCGCTTCTTCGACGTGACGGCGGCCGAGGCCTACGAGCCGGCGGCGGCCAAGGAGATCAAGGTCAGCCGCAAGCCGGGCGCCGATTTCATCGTCGACGCCCACACGCACATCTGCACGCGCAAGGACGGCTACATCCCCGGCGTCAACACGACCGAGCGCGGGATGTGGTTCGTGACGCTGCTGGACGATCTCGGTAAGGCCATGGGGCTGCCGAACGGCACCAAGGACATGACGGTGGAGAACTTCGGCAAGCTCATCCTCGAGGGCAGCGACACCAGCGTCGCCGTCTTCAACCCGTTCGGCTTCCGCGAGGACTACGGCGGCAAGGACATGATTCCGATCGAGGAGCAGGCGGAGGTCAGACAGCGCTGGCCGACGCGCACGGTCATGCTCGGCGGCGGCCTGACGCCGAACCAGGGGCTGTCGGAGACGCTGGAGCGGATGACGATGTTCGTGGAGAAGTACCAGATCTCGGGTCTCAAGCTCTACACGTTCGACTCCACCAAGAAGCGCGGCTGGTGGTTCGACGACCAGAAGCAGGCGTACCCGATGTGGGAGAAGGCGCGCAAGCTGGGACTCAAGAACATCGGCTGCCACAAGGGCATCCCGTTCGGACAGTTCATGGCGCGCTACACGCATCCCGAGGATCTCGACGCGGTGTGCGACGACTTCCT
>Ga0134076_10000312_pt1 | contig 12199 bp, 6 predicted proteins | sample 15_taG_12_FD_109979 | JGI IMG/M metagenome (GOLD analysis project Ga0134076, IMG submission 109979) | Grasslands soil microbial communities from the Angelo Coastal Reserve, California, USA - 15_D_Wat_40cm_5_0_1 metaG | ecosystem: Environmental > Terrestrial > Soil > Grasslands ... | reverse complement strand
TCGCACTAGCCGGAGTCGTATTCACAGTAGCCAGTATCTCCGACCCATCAATCCCACAACCACAAAATGGAAACTGCGTCTCGGTCCAGAACTCCAATGTGCAAGCCACGATCCAGGTGAGAGCAACCTTCAACGACGCGAGCTCAGAAACCCTGACGTTAAACTACAAAGGCGGACTAACATATGAAACAAACAAACTCTCCACTCATCAGCACACAACCGCCGGACTCCTCTGGCAACCCGGCAAATCCTACATCATCCTACTCGTAAGCCTGAGCTAAACCCGATCGATGAACTAATGAAAGCTCTTCAGGCTGAGTCCGATTTCAACCGTTAGTCTTCGAACGCTTTTCTTGATTAGGACCCTCTACTCCATCCGCTCTCCTCCCCTTCCTACGCCGATAATAGACAAAGCCTAAGGCCCCACCTCCAACTCCCAAGACGATCAATCCAGCCCAAAGAATCAACGAAGGAACCGATGGATTACTAGCCAGTACCGACACGCTCCCAACATCTGACGCACCAGAACCATCACGTACAACAACCCTCACCGTAAAATTCCCAGCAGTAGAATACGTGTGCGACGGAATACTCTCTGTACTGTTCGAAGAATTATCGCCGAAACTCCAAAGATAGGTGAAAGGCTTCAACGTTCCCAGAACGTCCGCCTGAAACGAAACCAAGAACGGAACACTACCCGAAACCTTACTAGGAATAATCTTCACAACAGCCAGTGGAACAGGAACAAAGGGACTCATCAACGGATAAGTATCGACTCCATCAGCCGGACGATTCGTATCACCAATGCCATCGCCATCTCCGTCCGTCCCCATATAATCGTCCCAGTAATTCCCTCCCTTTACAGGACCCCCAAGACTACGATTGTCCCAGACATCCAACGCGCCATCACCTGGAAAAACATGGTTCACATGCCGAAACCCGCTGCGCAGGAAGCTGTTATGATAGAGAGTATTCTGCGAGGTCACGTTCTGAATATTCACTCCGATATGGTTCAACAAGAAACTGTTCTCGACGAACAAGTTTCCAAACGCCCGATCAATCAGGAAGACCCCAGATAGACTCATCCCGACCAACGCATTCCTCGTAACATTATTCCCAATCGTCCCAGGACCAGTCAAATCCAATCCCTCCTCCCCATACTCAATCCTGTTTTGAACGATCGTATTGTTCGCACTGTCCAGAAACTCCACACCGATCAATGTTGAATTCAACATCCGATTATTACTAATCCTGTTCCGGACCGAGAAGCTCATGTTCACACCATACAATGAATGAGTGAACACATTCCCATCCACTAGAGTACCATTAGACCCGTACAAGTCCAGTCCGGCACCGGTCGGACGTCCTGAACCAACGTCCGTGCTGATGGCACAGTTTGTGACAGAAGTATTGTTCACATGCAAGAGCTCGACAGCGTTCCCGAAAGTCGCTGGATTCCTGATTGTGAATCCAGTGATCGACGCACTATCCACTGTCACGGTCACAACCGTCCCGGTACGCTGACCATCAATGATCGTACCATCCCTAGCAGCACCAACCAAATGGACCGTCTTGTTCAAGACAACACGCTCATTGTACACCCCCAACCCCACCATCACTGTATCCCCAACAATGGCATGATTGATCCCCAGCTGAATCGACGGATAATCACCAGGCACGTTAACAGTCCCGGGATTCGCATGGGCAGTCGAAAAGAAGCTTGGAGACAGAATGCTCAGAAGCAGGATGGACGCTAACAACAAGGGCTCGATCCCACCCTGATGGACATGCAAGCCTCCCACCCACAAATTCAACTAGGGCTCAGAGCTTTTAGACGTTTATCCTCCTGCGAATCCGTCTAGATTTCCTTCCACCATAGCTATCCCTCGAATTATGCGGCTAAGCATGCGACGAGAGTCATCCCTTCACCATATCCTTTTTATCGGAAGGTCTCAGGAAAGACTCCATAAACAGATAAGCAGAATGTAGGAAGGATTCAAAAACAGAATTTCTAGAGATGAATTGTTCGATATGAGAACCAGAAAAGTATTAACAATAATCCTCTTCCTCTCCGTCACATTATCCCTAGCCTCCTTCCGTGGAGGCCAATACTTCCCCTCCATCCATCCGGCGGCCGCGCCAGCCGTAAACTTTCCCATTGATCTAGACGCTTCCAGCACTGGCCAGACTGACACAACTGTGACTGCAAGCGCGAGTCAAGGTTCGACTTTCAGGGTCGGCGCGGTAATTTCAGGGTCTAACCCCGCAATAGGCACACCATTACTCTTCAGTCCCTACATAAAATTCGTTAATTCGAGCGATATCGACACTTGGGCAAACGGCAAGGCCGTAATTAACGACACGAACAATAACGGCATCTACGACGATGGAATCCAAGCCCGTATCGCTGGCACGATCAACCCTCCAGCCCCAAACGTCAAACTAATGGTGGACCCGAAGGTCAAGTTCATCGACGCGAACGGTGACGGCGCATGGCAATTCCCCGAGATAGTCGTCTATGATACTGGCGGTACAGGACTCTTCGCCGCAAACGACAAGCTGATCGCTCCCTCCGTCTACGGATGGCAATTCGCAATCAACTACGATCCGACCGTCCTAATCCCACACGCCAACCCTGACCCTTCCAGCGCATATCCGGACGGAGCAGGCAACACAGTCCTCCTCGGAAGCGGTACATCTCTCTGCCCAGTATATGGTGGCACTAACTTTGGAGGATGCAACTGGAACGCAGCCGCCGCTGCCAACCAGGGCTCCTCATTTGTAAGCACACTCGTTCCAGGAAAGATCCTGGTCGGCTTTACCTTCCTCCCACCCCACAACGCGACCTTCATCAACACGAAGGCTCTTCTGGCCAACGTCGCATTTGAAATCATCCGCAAACCCGCTTCTCCGATCACGTTGACCGTAAGCGACATTATTTTCATCGACGTGGATTCTCAACAGACCATTTCCACCGTGGTCGCTGGAGCCTCTGCCTCCGAGACGATCACTAACGATCCGCCGCACGCGAACATCATAGCAACCAAGATCTCGGCCTATGTCTATTCATTCAGCGGGACAGGTAGCACCGACTCTGACGGGACCATCGCCGATCCCGCAGGCTACTACTGGGATTTCGGCGACGGAACCCAGGATCTAGCAACAACAGGGGCTACAATCCTAACACATGATTACAATTCGACATGCGCTACAGGCTGCCCCAACGGAGCAGCGTTCGGCGGTCTTTTCACCGTCACGCTTCGTGTTGTCGACGATGGCGGTGCCACAGGATCGGCCCGTGATTCAAACGGGAGCCCGATCGTAAATGCTCAGCCGAGCCATACAAGTCTGGAGATTGTGGTAAGCAAGGGGCCAACGGTCATTCTTTCTAGCTCACCTTCCACTCCTTCACCAGGAGACGCCGTCAACTTCGACGGATCATCGACTACTGACGATGTGGCGATAGCCAGCTACTCATGGGATTTCGGCGATAACTCCCCCCTTGTTACAGGCGCAACCGCTACCCACGCCTACAGTAACCCTGGTACTTTCACGGCCAACCTCACAGTGACAGATAGTCTCGGACAAGCAAAGAGTATGACCAAGCTGATCATCGTCGACGCGCAACCCGCCCTGACCGTAACAGGCCCGAGTACTGCTCTGACGTCACAGATTGTAACGCTCTCCCTCGCTTCGTCCACCAGCTTCCCAGGTGGCAGCATAAGCACGATCAAGATTGACTGGGGAGACGGTAAGACCGACAATCTCTCAGGCGGATCTACCAGCGCAACCCACACCTACACCACAGCGGGCACCTACACCGTCACGGTAACCTCTACAAACAATAATGGAAAGTCAACGGTCAAGACGCTTTCAATGACCGTCTCGGCACCTGCGTCCGGCCTCGACCTGACCCTAATCGCCGAGATCGCCATTCCCATCGCCGCTGTAGTCGCAGCGGCATTGGTACTAATGCGCCGACGAAAGAAACCAACCGCACAACCAAAATAGATCAGTCAATAACCAGAAGCTTCAAGGTAAGATCCTCGCAAAGACCGGGGATCCTCGTCTACCTCTTCTTGGCAGGCTCACGACCACTAGCAACCTGTATCCCACCCGAACTAGCTTTCCGCTTCCTCCACCGGTAAAAGTAGACAATCCCGACAGCTCCCAATCCAACAGCCAAGACAAGAATGTAGGGAATGTATGAGCTGATTCCTGCTGGCTGTCCCACAAGAACCGAGACCGTTCCCGAGTCAATAGTCCCAGACGTATCCCTCACCGTAACCTTAATCGTATAATTGCCCGGACCTGTGAAAGTATGCATAGGTACAAGGGAACCGTCAGATAGAGATCCATCGCCAAAGTCCCAGGCGTGGCAGTGAACGGAGCATCTCCACCAGCCGGAGTGAAGGTTACGCTAGCCACAGCTACCGGGACGGGAACAAGAGGTGCCATCAATGGGGTAATAGTCGACCCTCAACCAGGGAGTATTCGTATCTCCAATATCATCATTATCCGCATCAGTCCCATTGTAATTATCCCAGTAATTCCCACCTCGAGGTCCACCCAGACTACGATTATCCCAGACGTCACCTGTAATATCGCTGGAACAAACATAATTCACAAGAAACAGGCAAGTCGGAACAGATCTCGGACAGATGAAGCAGTTATGATAGAACGTGTTCGTCGTCGCATTATCCACATCCACCCCAAAGCGGTTCAATTCGAAACTGTTCTCGCTCAGAACATTCAATCCAGCTCAGCAAGAAACATTGCGAAAACTTTTGATCCCCTAAACAAGTTACGGGTAACATTGTTCAAGCTCGTCAGCGAACCCATCAAGTCCACACCATCCTCCGCCCCAACAAAACTATTCTGAAAGATCAGATTCCTGAAACTATCCACAACCTCCACACCATCAATAACCCCGCTCGACATTTGATTGTTACTGATCCGATTCCTCGTCGAAAAAGTCATGTTCACCCCGTAAAGGTCATAAGTGAAAAAGTTACTATCAACCAATGAATCATTAGAACCGTAAAGGTCCACGCCCGCGGAGGACGCGCGAATAGATCCCGGGTTACTATTGATCGTATTCCCGGTCACATTCACAAATCTCACATGAGACAATTCTACCGCATTCCCGTAAGCTGGCGCATTCATGATCGTAAACCCTGAAATGCTCGCACTGTTCACAGTAACAGTCACGATAGCACCCTGACCCTGCCCATCCAATACTGTGGTCTTAAGGGACTCGCCGACGAGATGGACAGTCTTGTTCAACAAGACGAGCTCATGATAGGTCCCAGTAGCAACACGGACCGTATCGTTAACAGCGGCATGGTTGATGGCCTGCTGGATCGACGGATAATCCGCAGGAACATTGATAGTCCCTGCGCTGACTCTCACGGGAAAATTCGCGAGCGAGACAAATATTACACTAACTAGAAGGAATAGTAGGATCGGTCCTAACTTTCGCGTTAACTGCAAGACCAGCCCATGCTAGAGTTTATCGTGCTTTAGGCGTTTTCACAAGCGTACGAGAAGGCTTAGCGCCAGAAGGTAGAACGGTACCACCGTGCTGACGGCGTTGTCTCCAATAGACGACGAACGCGGCCCCTGTAACAGATGCCGCGATCCCAAAAGCAACAAGAAAGTAAATGTTCACGCCGCCCGCACCGCTAGGCTGCACGAGAACCTGAGCAGTCCCGAGCGACCGTATGCCAGTCCTGTCCATTACTAGGACGCCGATAGTATAATTCCCAGCCGCCGTGTACGTGTGCACCGGCATGGTCTTGTTGCTGTTCGGAGTAGTATCCCCGAAATTCCACAGGTAACTGTAAGGTGTGAAAGAGCCCACTACGTCAGCAGTGAAAGTCACGGTCAACGGTGCCGGCCCACCAAGCACGCTAGGCGTTACGCCTGCGACGGCAAGGGGAATCGTAAGGTATGGAACGGTCAAGGGATGCTGATCTAGTCCATTTGCGGGCAGGTTAGTGTCTCCTATCCCGTCATTGTTAGTGTCTATCCCTGTGTAATTGTCCCAGTAATTCCCGCCAGGACGCAAGGCCCCGAGAGTACTATTGTCCCAATGATTCAATAGACCATCCCCTGAAACGACACTATTGACGTGTCGGAATTTGTTCCGGACAAAGTTGTTATGGTAGAAAATATTTCCCGTCGAATTCTGAAGGTCGATCCCAATGTGGTTGAGCTGAAAATTATTACTGCTGAGAATGTTCCCGCTAGGGAATGAGAGGAGGAAGACCGCTGTAAAGTTCAATGATTTGAACAGGTTACCAGTGACATTGTTCTGCGACGAGAGAGACCCAGAGATCTCCACGCCCTCATCCCCTGCAAGGAAACCATTCCCCACGACAGTATTATGCGAGCTATTAGTCAACATTACCCCGACAAGATTTTTCTGGACCGGCCTATTATTCGAGATCCGATTATAATCCGAACGTGTCAGGTTAACTTCATATAGATTGTACGAGAACTGATTGTTGTCGACCACCGAATTATTCGAAAGATAAAGATCAACCCCCGCCCCGGTGGATCTCAAAGAAACCAAGTCACTGCTCAGACCATTATTGGTGATGCTGACATTGTCAGCCTGTTCAACCCGTATTGCCTTACCACCAACTCCAGTGTTTCCGATGCTGAACCCTGAGATGCTAGTATTACTGGCCGTGATCCTCATGACGGCACCAGGTAGGGATCTCCCGTCAATGATGGAATTTCCGACACCAGTACCAATGATCGCAAGAGATTTGTCCACAACGATCGGACCCGAATACGTTCCCCTCGAGACATAGATGGCATATCCAGGCTGGGCAGCCGTGATCGCCTCTTGAATTGTTGGATAGTCGATGGGAACGTGAAGGCACGCAGGGCAGCCGGAGTAAACGATAGGGGGAAGGAGGAAGATGAAACTACTCGCTACCAGCGGTAGAAGGATGAGACTAAGTCGGAGCGAGCGTAGCCTTGCCATTTGCACATGTTGATAGGTCACACTCCCAGTTATTGTTATCAGTCGCCTAAAACCAGAAGGCTGGGTCATGGGAGCAAGCATAACCCAGGAAGACCCATCAAGAGAGTCTGCCACCGTGTTTTTCTAGACACTCTCAGTGGCCAGACAGGCATCCTTCCAACGCGACTCCTCGCAATCGGGATGATGATGAAATTCCGGGTCCAGCTTGATTAGAGGAGTCCCGCTGCGTGCGCACGAGGTGCGGCGCCTAATGTGGCCGGAATGGTCCACTCTCATCGGAAGATATCCGTGGAGATACATGGTGCTCTCTTGGTTGCCCGAGTTGAAAACTCTTAAACCCGTGCAGAAGGAAAGATCATCCGATTAAAGAGAGTACTCGGATAGGAAGTCTCCCCAAGACGCATAGACGAGCCAGAATCCCACTACTGATACTAATTCTGCTGCTCAGCCTGATCCCCGTCATTACAATACCGCTAATCCAGGCCGCATCCTGGACCGGCCCCACCGTGGTCACTAGCAACAGTCTCAATCACTATTCCCCCGCGGTCGTACAGGACAAAACAGGGAACGTGTATCTTTTCTGGGATCAGAACCCAGGGATTTACTATATCGTTACAACTACTGGTCAGATTGCTAGTGGGACCTGGCCGGCTCCGAAGGTCTACACTCACGGTACCAATTTTGACGTGACCCCCGCACCTGTCGCATTGAAGAATGGCACACTCGTCCTCTTCTTCTCTCGCAAGAATGCAAATACCTACAACATCTACTACTCAAGATCCAACGATAATGGACTCACTTGGTCCACTGAGACACAGCTCACCGGTACGAACTTGGCCGATCAACACCCGAGCGGGACCCAGGATAATAATGGGAACATCTGGGTCGCATGGTCAAGACAGGAAACCGGAGACATCAAGATCAAATTCGTAGACTCCAACAATAATGGCGTCTTCGATCCAGGAGAAACGATAGTCTATGATACAAACGGTAGTGGAATATATGATTCTGGAGAGCCAGTAATTGCCGGAAACGCTCCAGCTTTAGGCACACTACTCAAGGTCGATCCTAGACTCGTCTTCTACGACTCGAACAACGACGGAGTCTGGACCTCGGGAGAATTTGTCGTTTACGATCCCAACCTTAACAGTATTTTCGATCCGAAGCTCATGTATGTTGACTCGAACAACAATAACGTCTGGGACTCCGGAGAGACGATAATCTACAAGGGCAAGACACCGAACAGCACACTCACAAGCATCGCGCTAGGCGCGGGAAGATGCGGTGGGTCTAGCCCGCCCACCACGGACTGTGTCATAATTGGTACATCCCCGACCGTCAATACTATTTTGAAGACCGACTCCCATCTCAAATTTGTCGATCTCAACCACGATGGACTCTGGGAGCCTGGAGAGACACTTGTTTATGATGTAAACAATAGTGGACAATACGCGAGCAACGATCTTGTTGTCGCCGCAATGACTCCTGACACGAATCTCAGTTTCATCGGTCCAGGGACAAGCTGGGCATCCGGAAATACTGTCGTCTATGATAGCAATGCAAACGGCGTGTATGATGGCAGGATCAAGTTCATCGACGACAACAATACTGGTCACTGGGTCACCGGAGACACGGTGATCGCAGACAATAACCTCAACGGGCTCTATGACTACGCGGACACTCCAATCTACGATCCTGCCTGCGCACTAGGTCTTTCCTCTTGCGACTTCCTCTCGACAACCAAGACTCCAAAGAACGATCCAGGCCTTCGTTTCATCGACACAAACGGAAATGGCGTCTGGGCCCCGGGAGAAGCTGTAGTGTGTGATTCCAATCTGAACAGTCAATATGATGGAAGGCTCATGTTGGTAAAGTCGGGAACCAACACGACTTGGGTCCCGGGAGAAACAGTAGTGTATGACAAGAATGGCGATGGCAAATACTCCACAGGCAGATTCTACAATGATACAATAGCCGCGGGAATTGCTCCTGCCAACAATACGGCATTAACAACCGATCCAAAGATCAAATTCCACGACACGAATGACAATACCCTCTGGGATGTCGGAGAACCGGTCGTATACGACGCGAACAATAACAACCTATACGATGCGGAGATCACAATCGGCAATCCGGTACCCAACCCAAACGCCAAACTGAAAACTGACTCGCTGATCAAGTTCGTCGGACCAGGCACAAGCTGGACCTCTGGTAACCCTGTAGTTTATGATTCCAACAGTAACGGGCGATACGATACGGGCGAACCCGTGATCTATGGAGCCGCACCAGCAAACCAGACCCTTCTCAAATTCGATCCAAACGTCAGGTATGTGAACGCAACGAACAGCCAGAGCGAAACATGGGCTGCAGGCAAAAGTGTCGTGTATGATGCGAATGGGAACAATGTCTACGACGCCGAGCCCATAATCACTGGCCCAGCAACACTTCCCTCGACCGGAATTACAACCGGCCTGGGAGAACCCATCATAGCAGGAGGCGCACCTGCGAATGGTAGCATGTTACAGGTCGACCCGAAAATCAAATACTATCAGACCGGAGCCAATACGATCTGGGTCCCAGGAGAAACAGTCGCCTATGACACCAACGGAAACGGAGTGTACGATTCCGGAGAGCCGATCATAGTCGGGACCGCCCCGCCAACAGGAACTATTCTAACGGTCGATCCGAAGCTGAAATACTCTGACACTGATAACAATGGCGTATGGGATTCCTCAGAACCTATTGTCTACGACGATAACAGCAACAACCTCTATGATTTTGGGGAATATCTTGTCCGTGGTAGCATACCGCGGCCCGGAGCGGCTCTCGCCGTCAATATTGGAGAACCGTGGATCGCCGGGTCTACTTCTACACCACCAGTTCCTGGAACAACACTAAAGTCAGACCCGCTGATCAAGTTTGACGATCTCAACGCGAACGCTCGCTGGGACGCAAACGTCACCCTGAGTTCTCAGTACACCTCTGGAGAGCCCGTCGAGTACGACCTGAATAACAATGGAGTGTTCGACGCCGGAACTGACACCATTATCGCAGGCTCCCCCGTCCCATCAGTCGGAACTGTCCTCAGCACCGATGAGGTCACGCTGGCCGGGACCATGATACCAATAGGTACGAAGAACCTGATCACGGACACCAAGATCAAGTTCGTCAACGCGACAAATACAGACAACACTTGGGCCCCCGGGAAGACCGTTGTATACGACTCGAACGGCAATGGTGTTTACGATTTAGGTGAGCCAGTGATAAACGGGACAGCTCCCGCGATTGGCACAAAAATAAAGAGCGATCCTCTTCTCAAATTCTTCGATTCTAGCGGAGACGCTCTATGGGAAACCGGCGAGCCCGTTTTCTATGATGCGAACAATAATGGTGTCTACGATTCTGGAGAGCCTGTTGTCGCGATCTGGTCGACGCCCTCCGCGTCTGCTGTGTTAACGAAGTCAGCACTGTTATCGGCGGACACTCATCTCAGATATTGGGACACCAACAGCACGGGCCACTGGCTTCCCGGATACTCAGTCGCTTATGATACAAACAATAATGGTGTTTACGAGGCTGGAGAACTGACGATCTCAGGACCCGTCCCCTCACCAGGGACTACCCTATCATCCGATTCCAAGATCAAGTTCGTTAATACTATCTCGGGAAGCAGTGCTTGGACTAATGGGGAGCAGGTGGTCTACGATTCTAATACAGACGGCAGATATAGCGTTGGAGAACCAGTCATCGCCACCAATACTCCACAACCCACAAGCTCCATGAGGACTGTCACACACATCTTCTACCGAGAGTACAGCGGGGGCTCTTGGCAGCCTGAGCAGAGATTGACTACCCAACCCAGCAATGATGCTGCCCCATCAATCACTATAACTGAGGATGGACATGTCTGGATCGCATGGTCCGGTGAAAGAACAGGAGGCGCCAAGACCCAGATAATCGTAAGGTCGACGGCCAACGGGTCAACATGGACACCGGAACAAATCATTACTAGTGTGACAACCTACGGTGACAAGTCACCCTCGGTAATGCAGGACCGGAATGGGACTATCTGGTTGGGATGGAGCAGGAACGTCGCGTGTAGTTGCGGTCAGGCCGCTTTCGAGGCCGATCTCTACTATGCGTACTCGATAAACAATGGCGCAACCTGGACTCCGGAGACGGCCTTGACCTCAACAACCAGCCAGGATGAGATCGGCGCCAACCTGTCACAGCTCAGCGACAAGTACCTGTACTTCTTCCACGCAGTTGTTGCTACTAGTGGGAGCACTGTTACTGTGAACCTCAACTATTACAAGGTGCTCATACAGATGCATAGTGCGAAGTTGTTTAGCTTCGCCACTAATGCCACGTCCTCGATCAGCTACGGTCTAACAGCCAGAGCCGGCCAATGGTTACGGCTGAGTATCAACGCTTCGAATACCGGCGACTTTGTTGATGCTCTCACCTTAACCATCAAGGCGAATTCCACCATCATCGGAACCAACTCCTCAAGCTACAACTCAGGCCAATCCAAAATGATTATTTTCAACTGGCCAACGTCAGGCCTCAGAACTGGAAAGTACATCGTCACCGCGAACGTGACCACGCCGGGAGAAGGATTCGCGAACTCAATCGACAATGCGATAACATTAACCATCATGGTCCGTCCAGCTGGCGACGTGAATGCTGACTGTACGGTCAACATTATCGATCTAGTTATAGTGGCCGGGTCTTTCGGAAAAAGTGTCGGAACCCCAGGGTACAATCCGATCGCGGATGTTAACTATGACGGGAAAGCAGACATTATCGATCTCTCAATAGTGGGCAGCTCGTTCGGACAATCGTGCTAAGGTGATAGGTGGAGCCCAGCGTTAGATTGCTCATTGAGAAACGATCTCATTACCTTGGCTAAGCCGACTGTGGATTGTCCACAGGACGAAATGGGAATCCATAGATTCCAAGACCGGATAAGTTTAAAGCACTGACGACTCCGGGAGATTAGAATAAGGAATCTCTGGATGAAACCAGGAACGAACACTCTAGCCCTGTTTATTGCTGTATTGGTTATATCACCTCTGTTCGTTGGCCCCGCATTATTGACGAACCCTGTTGCCCACGCCGTCGGGAATCCTGTTCTCCGAGTCTCAGGAAGCACGGGCACGAAACAATACGGTAGCAACATAACCGACACCTCGCTAGGCT
>Ga0134076_10000295_pt1 | contig 12371 bp, 9 predicted proteins | sample 15_taG_12_FD_109979 | JGI IMG/M metagenome (GOLD analysis project Ga0134076, IMG submission 109979) | Grasslands soil microbial communities from the Angelo Coastal Reserve, California, USA - 15_D_Wat_40cm_5_0_1 metaG | ecosystem: Environmental > Terrestrial > Soil > Grasslands ... | reverse complement strand
ATGAAGGGCGATGGGAGCGTCAGCGAACACGGATCAGCAAGCTTCGCGTTCCTTGGCGTTTCCAGGATCTTCACCCACGAACTCGCACGCCACCGCGTGGGGATCGCGATAAGCCAAGAATCGCTTCGGTACGTCCGGCCGAAAGAGATTCAGATGTGGCTACCCGACGACCTAGATCCTCAGTTGCGAGAGGCGATGGTGAAAGTGGCCGAGCGGACCGAGGACGCGTACCGCGAGCTCGAGAAGTCCGTACCGTGGGCCGAGCTCCCGATGGACACGAAGAAACGGCTCACGTCCGCCTTACGGCGAATCCTCTTCGATGGCATCGCGACGAACGTCGTCTGGACCGCCAATTTCCGAACGCTGCGCTGGGTCATCGAGATGCGCACCGACCCATCCGCCGAAGTTGAGATCCGTCTCGTGTTCGATCAGGTCGCCCAGATCTGCAAGAGAGACTACCCCTTACTCTTCCAGGACTTCGAGAGGAAAGAGCTCACGGACGGCACCGGATCCTGGCGACCATTGCTTCGCAGCAAGGTCTAGTCGGTTCCGTACAGGGCTAGAGCCACCGGAAGAGGACTTTCCAGAACTCGACCTTCTCGGGCTTCCGGGCGCCGGCGAGGACTGTCGTCTCGACATGTTTCCGCTGGGCCTCCGCCGTTTCATACCCAGCCGACATCGCGTCGTACGACGATAGACGATCTAACGTGGTCCGTTCGACGAGAATCGCCTGGCCTTCTCCGACGACCTCGTCCTTGAACTTGACCACGAGTCGGTTCCCCGGAACGAGGGCGATCCGATCGTGCTCTTGCGAGGAAAGGTAGGTCTGGTAGACGTACTGCTTGCGGAGCTTCTCCTCGGCGCCAGGATACGCGATGACGATCGTCTTCGGCGGCGCGGCGTTCGGCGGGATCATCGGCTGTGCGGCGTCGGAATCGACGAACGAAGATGAAGCTTTCTGGTCAGAGGGCGGCGAGCACCTCGTCCGTGTGGCCTTCGACCTTAACCTTGCGCCAGACCTTTGCGATCGATCCGGCCTCGTCGATCAGGAACGTCGACCGCTCGATCCCGAAATACTCTCGGCCGTACATGTTCTTCCGTTTCCAGACGTCGTATGCGGTGGTGACACCTCCGTCATCATCGCTAAGCAGCGGGAAATTCAGGCGGTATTTGTCCTTGAATTTCACGTGGCTCTTCGTGTCGTCGCGGCTCACGCCGAGGACGACCGCGCCCTTCGACGTGACGCGTCCGAGGTTGTCCCGAAAGCTGCACGCTTCCTTCGTGCAACCGGTCGTGTCGTCTTTCGGGTAGAAGTAGAGGACGACTTTCTTGCCGCGGAAGTCTTTCAAGGAGACCTTGTGTCCGTCGTCCGCGGGCAGCGTGAAGTCCGGCGCCCGTTCGCCTACCGCCAACATCGTCGCACCGAGGCCACCCACGCCACCGCGCGATTTAACATCACCGATTCATCGGATCGTCCGGCCGGGGACCGCAAGACGCGCCTCTGTCCCATATAGTATCAAGTCTGGTATTTCTCAACGTATCCTTTATGTAAACGTACCCGGTTCGTTTTGATTAGCCCTCCTAGCCGCAGGTGCGAACAGGCATATCATGGCTCGCAAGGCGTCTTCTCGAAAGCCGGCGCTGACGCTGCCCAAGCCGTCCGCCCGGTCGCCTAATGGGAGGGCGAAGTCCAGTCGCCCGGTGTCGGCATCCCAAGCGGCAGAGGCTTCCCAGCAAGGTCTCTTGCAGCTCACCTTCGCCCGGCATGCCCACGGCTATGGCTTCGTCGGCGCTGCAGCGTTCCTCCTCGATGCGATCCTGATTCTGTACATCGGGATCCAGTCCCCCGTCCTCCCGACCGGGGTCCGATCCGACTTCCTCGTCTGGCTCCTCCCATCCGTCGCGGGCGCGGTCGCGTCCTGGGACGCCGTCCGGCTCAAACGAGAACCGTATCGGCGTCACTACGAGTCCACCCACTTCGCGATGTCGACCGTCGGCATGGTCCTGTTCTTCGTGATCGCGCTGGCGGTCGTCCTCATGATCTGGCACCAGTTCCCGAGCTGGCTCGACCCCGGTTGGATCTACCCGATCGCGGTCGCCGGGGTCCCGCTCACGATCATCTCGATGGGGATGACCTGGCAAGGCCTCGGGCTGCGGAAGGCCGGCAGCTTCGTGCTCGCCGCCATCACGCCGATCCTCGCGCTCTTCCTCCCCTTCGGCCACATCTCCCTGTCCAGCTCGGCGGGTCAGACGCTGTACGTCGTCACGCTCCTGATCGGCGCCATCGCGACGGAGTTCGCCGGATCCCTCCTACACATCATCGCCTCGTCGACGTCCGTGTACCAGCGGGAGATCCTGAAAGCCGACAATTCGAAGGTCGCGCTGATCCAACAGGACTACCAGCAGAAGCGGGAGGCGCTCGACTACAAGGAACGGGCGCTCCGCGGCCGCGAGGCCCACCTGGAGGCGCTGCAGCAGGAGCTCGAAGACCAGGCGAAGGAGCTCAAGACGAAGTTCTCCGACGTCACCGCGCGGGAGAACGCGATCGAGAAAGGGACGCGGGACCTGCGGGACATCGACCGGAAGGTCGCCTCTGCGCGCGCGGAAATCGAGGCGAGGGCCGAGGAGATCCGCCTCCGCGACGCGGACATCTCGACCCTGAAGACCGAACACGAGAAGATGCGCCAGACGCTGAACGCGCGCGAGGCCTCGCTCGCGGAGCGGGAGAAGGAGGTCAAACGCACCTCGATTGAACTCACCTCCCAGCTCCGCTCGTCCGAGACGAAAGCCAAGTCGGTCGAGGAGCGCGAAGCTCGCCTGCAGGAACTCGAGAAGTCGTTCGACTCGAAGCGCACCTCCCTGCTGAAGAAGGAGAAGGAGCTTGAGCTGAAAGATTCCGAATTGCGGCTCAAGGGCGAGCAGGTCGAGGCCACGTCCCCCGGAGCCGACGCGACCCGGATTCGAGAACTGAAAGAATGGGAAAAGAAGATCCTCGCGAAGGAGAAGGAACTCGGGAAACAGGAGGTCGAGCTCCGGACGATGGAGACCCGTCTCAAGGAGCGGTACGAGAACGCGACTCGGATCGAGAAGCAGTTCCAAGGCCAGCGGAGGATGTTCGACGACCGCGAATCGGAATACGTGTCGCGGGAAAAGAAGATCTCCGACCAGGAAGCCGCGCTCCGCGAACGGTCAGCCGAGATCGAGCGCCAGGCCTCAGCGGTCGAGGAGGCCCAGCATCAGCTCGACGACAAGACGAAGAAGTACGCAGAGCTGTTCAAGGACGCCAAGATGAAGGAAGCGGCCGCGGGGTCGAATGAGGCGGACACCCGCCGGCAGAAGGAAAATCTCGATTCCCGGGAACGGAAGCTCCACGAGATGCAGACGAACCTCCAGGCGGAGATCAAACGTCTGAACGAGGAGAATCGCAACCTCCTCGAGAAGGCAAAGGAGATGGAGGAGCGCGAATCGGATCTACAGTTGAAGTCCCTCGAATTGGAAAACAAAACGCGGGAGGGACGCGCGCCGGGCATGCGGGACATGGGGCGCGAGGGCCAACTCGAGGAATGGGAACGCCGCCTACGGGAACGGGAAGAGGATCTCAAACGGCGGACCTACCAGAAGGAGAAGGAGATGGAAATGCGGGAAGGCGCGGTGAAGGCCCGCATCACGACAGCCGCCGGCGAGGCCGAGGCCGAAGAGGCCATCGCGGTCGAGAAGAAGGCGGACCGCGTGAAGACCGGCACTCCGCGCCTCGACGACCTCCTGTACGGAGGGATTCCATTCAACTCCAACGTTCTGTTCGTCGGCCCTGCCTTCGTCGGGAAGGAGGTCGCCCTCCTGAACTTCATCGCAGAAGGGCTGAAGAAGGGCATCCCGGTCATCATCATCACCACGACCAAACTTCCGATCGACATTGCGAGGGACATCGCTCCGATCCTGCCGACGTTCGTCGAATACGACCAGCTCGGCCTCGTGCGCTGGATCGACTGCACCTCGCCGGTCTCCGGGAAGCCGGTCAAGGAGAAGAACGTCTGGCGGGTGAACGGCCCCACGGACTTCGACAGCATCTACCAGCTCGTCGGCCAACTGGACGAGGAGTTCAAGAAGAAACATCCGTACTTCCGGCTGGCGTACATGACGCTGAGCTCGTCGATCACGCAGGCGGATGAGCGCGAGGCGATGAGTTTCGTGCAGCGCCTCGTGAACCGATTGCGGCAGACGAAAGCTGTCTCCGCCATCGCACTGGAACGAGGCATGCACACGGATCAGACGCTCGAAGCGCTCGAGCACATGGTCGACGGCGCGATCCACTTCAAATCCGACAAGCAGAAGACGATGTTGCAGGTCGTCGGCCTGGGCGAGGTCCAGACCCACGACTGGGTCCCGTACAAGTTCACGAACAAGGCGCTGATGATCGGCTCGTTCCAGCTCGAGCGAATCCGCTGAGCCCTGCTCCCGTCACGCAGACCGTTTCCGGAGCTGCTGCGCGAGCACCACGCCGGCGATGACCATCGCTCCGCCCGCGATCGCGCCGACCGTCAGGGATTCTCGGAGGATCACGATCCCGCCGAAGACCGCGACGAGCGTGCTCGCGTAGATGTACGCGCCCGCCGACGCCGCGGGGATTCGCTCCAACGCGCGGAACCAGATTCCGTACCCGATAAATGTCGGGAAGATGCCGAGGTACAGGACCGGGATCCAACCAGCGAAACCCATCGTCTGCAGGTCGGCCAGGACGCTCCGTCCCGTCACGACCAGGAGCGGCACCAGGAGGACCGTTCCGATGAGGAGGGTCCACGCGACAAATGTAAAGGGAGGGTACCGCCGGAGGTAGCTCTTGCCGAGGACCGCGTAGAGGGCGGAGAAGATCGCCGGCGGGACGACCGTCAAGGCGCCTTCGGAGGCGCGGAACGTGAATTGACTCTCCGGCCGAACGAAGAAGATCATGACCGCGAGGCCGGCGAAGGCGAGGGCGATCCCCGCGGATTGCCACCGGCCGATCCGCTCCTTCAGGAGGGGAATCGCGAAGATCGCGATGAACGCGGGGGCCGAGGCGATGATCAGGGCGGCCGTGCCCGCGCTGACGTTCGGATCCGTCTCCCCCAGGTTCAGGAAGAGATGATAACCGGTGAATCCGAAGAATGCGAGGAGGACGAGCATCGGGAGGTCCTGCCGTGCCGGCGGATGCCGTACTTGGCGGGTGCCAACCAGATACCCAACGAAGAGAACATCGGCGATCAGGAATCGGAGGAAGGTGAGCGTGATCCACGACATGAACACGAGGGCCTGCTTGATCGCGACGAACGCGAGGCCCCAGAACAGGATGAGGAGGATCAACGAGGCGTGCAGGGTCCAGCCCAGGTCCAGCCGACCCCGGAACGCCATATCCGCGGAAGTCGCAGTCGCGATAAAAAGATACGCCCGGCGTGCGAGGCCGTCGGCCGATTCACAAGAGGTAGACGTTCGGGAAGGCGGGTGCCTCGGCCTTGAACAGGTTCGGAGTCTCGGCGGATCCGCCCGAGAGACGTCGGCTCAGCTCGACTTGGCCGCGTTCGAGCATCTCCGGGTTGTACGAATACTGAATACGCACGTAGTTCGTCGCACCGACCGATGTCTTGCGATTCAGGAACTTCCCGAAGTCCTTCCAACCCGGCGGCTGCCGCGAGAGGACGTTGGCCATTTCGACGGCGAACCGTCCGCCGATGAAGAACGCCTTCCATTCGTTCACGTTCCTCTCGTCGAGGCGGCCCTCTACGAGTTTCGCGACGCCGTCCGCATACGTCGGGTTGATGTATTGACGGAATGCCTCGAGGTTCGCCAAGGCCTCCTCGATGTTCCCGACGTCTTCCGGATTCAGGACCGGTTTCGGCGGAGCGTTGTACCATTTCGCCTGGTACGGCGAGTACTTCGCAGCGCCAGTCTGGATCTCCCATTCCGCCGCCGCGCGGTCGACGAGGAAATGAATCCGATTGTGAGCGAGGAGATAGTCGAGGACAAGCGTCGTCTCGACTTTCTCGGCGACGTCGTCGACATTCCGATAGGCGTACTTGACCAGGTCCCGCCAAATGATCCGGTGGTACTCCTCTTTCAGCGCTCGCAACGCCCCCTCGCGGACATAGATGCCCCATCGCGCGGGATCGAGCCGGAAGCTCACGTAGAACGCGACCGCCTCAGGGCCCATTTTCAGCATGTTCGGCAATGTGCTCGGATCCTTCGCCGCCTCGACGCGATACGTGGAGAGGCTCTCGGCACTGAGCTCGAACGGGCGCCCCCCATCGATAGCCGGAGCACGGTCGTGGCCCGGAACCCGAACGGCCTTCGGGTCGCAAAAGTCCGGGTGGGACACGGCGAACTCGGAGAGGTCCTCCATCGCGGTCCCGATGGGCAGGACCGACTTAAGCCCTTGGCTTCAATACAGAAGACATTCGACGAGGCGTCCCTCTGCTTCTTTCGGCACCAAGAGATCGGGGGGCCGGAACTCCACAACGACGACAGTCCCTTCAATACTGACCTTCCGGACCGCTCCAGCCATCGGGCCTCCCGACTCCAGGAGAATTCGCCGAATCAGATCGTAAACGGGCCCCGGGTCGGCCTTTCCCATCTCACGGCGGGCAATCAATCCGTCCGCCTCCCACTCCTTGACAGGCCCCGCCAACGCTTCGCGTTCCGCGAGCTCAGGGGAGAGCCACCGTTCCTCGAGTAACGCGATCACATCTCGGCCCTCCCATCCGCACGATGCGAGTACGGCGGGACACCGTGGATGGAAGCGACATCCCGCCGGGGGCCACACGGCGTTCGGGACCTCGCCCCGCGGGAGGATCTTCTTCGTCTTTCGTTCCGGATCGGGGATCGGAATCGCTTCGAGGAGGGCCTTCGTGTATGGATGCTTGGGATCCGCGTAGATTGTTGACGCCCGACCCATCTCGACGATGCGACCCAGATACATGATTCCAATCCGATCGCACATGAATTTCGCGGTGGCGAGATCGTGGGTGATGAACAGGTATGTCAAGTGGTACTTTGCTTTCAGCTCCATTAAGAACTCAAGCATACGTGCACGGACGGACATGTCGAGCATTGCGACGGGCTCGTCCGCGACGATCAGCTGCGGTCGCAACGCAAGGACGCGTGCTGCGACGACCCGCTGTTTCTGCCCTCCGCTCAACTCGTCCGGATATTTGTTGTAGTAAAATGCAGGCGGGCTAAGTCCCACGTCGTCGAAAGTACGGTACACCGCCTCGCGAATCGCGTCTTCCGATTTCGTCTGGACTCGATTCCCGCTCGGCCCGGGAAGCCCGTGTGTGCGCAACACGTCCGCGATCGCCTCGCCCACCGTCATCGCTGGGCTCAGCGCGGCGTGTGCGTCCTGGTAGATGAGCTGGATTCGCTCTCGGAGACGAAACAGCGTTTTTGGATCCGGACGGGTGACGTCTTCCCCGCGGAAGAGCAGCTGGCCCGATGTGGCGCGGACGAGTCCGACGAGGGTCTTCGCAATCGTGCTCTTGCCGCAGCCACTCTCTCCCACGAGTCCGAAGACCTCGCCCTCCGCGATGGAAAAAGTCACGCCATCCACGGCGTGGACTCTTGCATCGCCGCCGCCGAGGAGCCGCTGAACGAAACCGCTGAAGACTGGAAAGTACACCTTCAGGTCGCGGACTTCGAGGAGCGGTTCCGTCATTGAGATCGACCTAGTAGAGATGGCATGCGACCTTCCGATGATCCTCTCCCACGAGTCGCGGCTCCGGGTACACAGTCTCGCAAACGGCCATCCGTTTGTCACATCGCGGATAGAACGGGCATCCCGCGGTCTCGCCGAGAAGACTCGGGGGCTCGCCGGGGACCGAATAGAGACTCGTCGTCTCCAAATCGATGACCGACCGGAGAAGGCCTTGGGTGTACGGGTGGCGCGGCTCCCGGAACAACGGAGGGGTTGCCCCTTCCTCTGCAATTCGACCGGCGTACATGACCGCGACGCGGTCCGAGAACTCGGCGACAAGTCCCAGGTTGTGGGTGATGAGGAGGACGGACATGCTATACTCGTGCATGATCGACTGCAGCAGCTGAAGGATCTGGGCCTCCAAGATCACGTCGAGGGCGGTCGTTGGTTCGTCCGCGATTAGCAGGGCCGGCTTGAACAAGAGGCACAGCGCAATCATCACGCGCTGTCGCATGCCGCCGCTCAGCTCGTGAGGGTACATTCCCAACCGGTCCGAAGGGACTCGCACATCGGCGAGGACTTTCTTGGCCCGTTCCAGGGCCTGCCCTTGTCTGACGGCCGGATTGTGCGCTCGAATGGTCTCGATAAAGTGGTCTCGAATCCGCATGAGCGGATTCAAACGTGTCATCGGGTCTTGGAAAATCATCGCGAGGTTCCGTCCACGAAGATCCCGGATTTCTTTCGGGGAAAGCGCGAGCACGTCGCGACCCGCGAACCGGACCGAACCCGCGACGGTCGCGTTCTCCGGCAGAAGTCGAAGGATCGCGCGGCCGAGCGTGCTCTTCCCGCAGCCGCTTTCTCCGACGAGACCGACAATGCTCCCGCCCTCGATCGTTAGGCTCACATCCTGGACCGCATGGACGGGCCCTTGCGGCGTTTCGAATGTCACCGAGAGATGCTCGAGTTCGAGGAGAGCGCTCACGCCTGGGCTCCCGCTTTGTATTCCCTTTTCCGCAAGAGCGGGTTGAGGATGTCGTTGAGTCCTTCGCCCACGAATGTGAGGGCGGTCGTCAAAATGAGGATGAAAAGGCCCGGAAAGAACGTCGCCCACCAAGATACGTCAAACCGTTGCCAGTTCAGGCTGATGTCGAAGCCCCAATCTGGGATGCCGGGAGGGAGACCGAGTCCCAAGACCGCTAATCCGGCCTCCGTCAAGACGGCGTCAGCGGCGTTGACGCTGAAGATGACCGGGATGCTTTGAGCGACGTTCGGAAGGATGTATCGACCGATCACTCGTCGGCGGGGCATACCGAGCGCGACCGCGGCCTCGACGTACGGCTCCTGTTTAACGGAGGTGACGTGGGTGCGAATGACCCGGAAGTACGTCGGGATGTAGACCACCGCGATAGCGAACGAGATGTTCAGGATCCCCCGACCGATCACCGCCGCGATCGCGATCGCGAGAAGGAGGCCGGGGAACGCATAAATCGAGTCCATGACCAACAGAATGCCTCGATCCATCCGCCCGCCCGCGAACCCGGAGACAAGTCCGAGCGGAAGGCCCAACGCCAGCGAGATCGTCGTCGATACAGCAATGATCGCGAGGGGCACGCGGCTTCCCCAAATGATGCGACTCAGGACGTCTTGTCCGCCCCGGTCGGTACCCATCACGAACGCGCCGCCCGGCGGGAGTTCGGGACTGGCGACTTTCGTGTTCGGGTCGAACGGGGCAATAAAAGGCGCAAGGAGAGCCAGGACGAGAATGGTGAGCACGACGCCGAGTCCGATCCATACCAGGATGCCCGCGATCGTCCGAGACTGGCCGAGGAACGTCCCGATAAGTCGGCCGACGAGCGAGGTGCGGCCTCGCGCGAACCAGCCCGCCATGGCTCCTCCTAATACCGGATTCGTGGATCAACGAAGGCGTTCAGAATGTCGATTCCGAGGCTAATGACGACCATGAGGATTCCGTAATACACGACCGCGCCCTGGATTGCCGGGTAATCACGGTAGCTAATCGCCAGAAATACGAAGCGGCCCATGCCCTCGAACGAAAACACGGTCTCCGTCAGGATTGCCCCACTGAACAGAAGGGCGAAGGTGAGTCCCATCGTCGTGATGACCGGGACGAGCGCGTTTTTGAGTCCATGCCGGAAGAACACGCTCCGCTCCGGAATGCCGCGGGCGCGGGCCGCCTCGACGTAGTCCGAGCCCATGGCGTGGATCACGTTGACCCGGGTGATGCGGACGAAGAAGCCGGAGAGGACGATTCCGAGCGTGAGCGAAGGGAGAATCAAGTGCGCGACGGCATCGACGAATGCCGGGAGGTTCCCGGCCAGCAGACTGTCAATCGTGTAGAGGCCGGTGACGGTCGGCGGAGGCGAGAGGCGCGGGGAAAACCGCCCGGAGACTGGGAGCCACCCGAGCCAGACGGCGAAAATGAGTTTGAGGATGAGTCCGAACCAGAAAATCGGGATGTTATAGGCAAGGGCACCATAGAGGCGCGTGGCGAAATCGGGGAGCCGATCGCGCCGTGTGCCGGCGAAGGTGCCGAGGCCGATGCCAAGAACACTCGCGACGAGCATCGAGGAGAAGGTCAGTTCGATGGTCGCGGGCATCCTGCTCGTGATTTCATCGATGACAGGCCGCTGGGTGAGGATCGACGTCCCCATGTTCCCGGTGAAGACGTCGCGAAGGTACCGGAAGAACTGGACGTAGAGCGGATCGTAGAGGCCCAGCTCGGTCTTGATGCGATCGATCACTTGCGGGTTCCCTCGTTCTCCATAGATCGTGCTCACCGGGTCCCCGGGGGCGACCCGCAGGATGATGAACGTGAAGGTCAGGAGGAGCACCAGCATGGGGACCATCAGGATCACCCGGGTGATCACATAGGCCCTCAGGGACGCGGTTGAACCGGGCACCTACCGACGCTCCGCTGATTTCCCAGGTAGAAATGGGGGAAAAGGTTTCCGGATTCTTTCGTCACGAGACACTGATCGTGAAATAGCGGAAGAACTGGACCGGATCCAGAACGATCCCGGAGACAGTCGGCTTGAACACGACCTGCTGGTTCGTTTGCCACAGTGGGACGTACGGCACATCGGCCGCGAGGCCCGCCTGGATCTCCCCCAAGATCTGAGCTCGTGCGGTCGGGTCCGACTCGGCCGCTTGCGCTTCGATCTTGGCGTCCATCGAGTTGTTGTGGTACCAGTCTCCGAACTGAGCACTCCCGCCGGACGCCCAGTGCAGGAACGGAAACACGTAGTCGTCCGAGTCGAAGTAGTCCGGGAACCAGCCGAGGAGGAAGACGTCGAAGTCGCCGGCGGTGCGGGACGCCTTGTATTGCGCCCACTCCTGCTCGTTGATGGTGACGGTCATCATGCCGGTGGCCTCCCAGGCTCGCTTCAGGGCCTGTGCCACATAGATTTCCGGGTCTCCGTAATGCGAGGGCGTGTACCACAAGGTGAGGCTCAGCTTGCTCGTGGTGCTGTAGCCCGCCTGGGTCAGTAGGGATTGCGCGGCGGCGATGTTTGGCGAGGCACCGTAGACGGTCTTGAAGACGTCCTCGTGGCCGAACATCCCTTCGGGGATCAGGCTGTAGAGGGGGGACACGGTGTTGGAGTAAGCGCTTGTCGCAATATCCGTACGATTCGATGCGTACGCTAGGGCCTTTCGCAAGAGGGCCCCGTTGACGTCGGAGAACACCGTTGCCCTTGGACAGGCGCCTGCGGCAGCGTCGGCCGAGCTGCACATGTTGAACACGAGATACCGGATTACCGGACTTGCGCCCTGGAGTGTCTTCACGCTTGCGGCGGATTGGAACGTAGTGAAATCTGGCGGGAGTAGACTGCGGTAGGCTACGTCGATGACGCCGGTCGTCATGGCGAGCTTGAGGTCGCTCGATGTCGTGTACCGGACAATCGTCACCCGGCTCATCTTCGGGGGCGTTCCGTAATAGTTCGGGTTTGCCGTGAGTTCGTACCGCTGATGGGGCAGGTAGGTCGAGAGTCGATAGGGACCGCTCGACACGACCACGTTCGGATAGAACCGATCGTTCGTGAAGGACTTCGGGTTCACGACGGTCGTGACAGTGAAGGCCAACAAGGAGACGAACGGGGACCACTTCTGGCGCAACGTCACCGTCACCGTGGTTGCGTCGACGATCTTGACGCCCTGGGCCGTGTAGTTTGCGTAGGCGCTGGCGATGACCGTCGCAACTCCTCCTTTCAGGGCGCCGAAATATTCGTGGGCGCCGCTAATGTAGTCTAGGAGGAACGCTGGAAGGCCGTTCAACTTGACCGCTCGGTCCCACGAGTACTTGAGTGTGGAGCTGTTGATCGGAGTCCCATCTTCGAATTTCAGGTTCGTGCGCAGGTGTAAGGTATAGGTGAGACCGTCCGTGCTGATGCCGCCATTCGCCAGCGTCGGGACCACGCTCAGCAAATCGGGGGTCAGGTTCGTCGTCCCCGGAACGTAGGTGACGAGCATCGCCATCGTGTTTTGGATGATGTTGCCGGAGAAGTAGTCGTACGCGTCTGCGGGGTCGAAGCTGATCTCGTCGTCCGTCGTTCCGATCACGAGAACTTTCGCCGGAGCGGGAGCATTCAGAAGAATGTACGCCGCCGCGCCCCCGATGAGAAGGATGACCACTACGACCACAACGATCGCAAGTAGCCTTCGACTCCCCGTCCGCACCGGTGTTGATTGCTCGGGT
>Ga0134076_10000280_pt1 | contig 12578 bp, 9 predicted proteins | sample 15_taG_12_FD_109979 | JGI IMG/M metagenome (GOLD analysis project Ga0134076, IMG submission 109979) | Grasslands soil microbial communities from the Angelo Coastal Reserve, California, USA - 15_D_Wat_40cm_5_0_1 metaG | ecosystem: Environmental > Terrestrial > Soil > Grasslands ... | reverse complement strand
GACTCCGCCCGCAACAGTGAGCGCGAGCCCAGGCACCCAGCCGAACTCCACTCCGAGCGGTACGCGCCCCCGCCACTGGACTTCGGAGGTGCAGGTATTGGTCGGTCCACCGCAGAAAAAAACGGGCCGGTGCACGAGCTCCGGACGAGCCGCGACCGCAAACCATTGGTTGGGACTCCACTTGACAAGGCCGAACACTGCGCCCCGGACGTCGTCGTTGGTGCTTCCCAACGGCCCCACGAGGGGCGCACCCACGGCGACCTCGAACGATCCTGAAGGCGGGAGCCAGCGGCGGTAGCGGACGGCGGGCCCGAGCCCGAACCCAAGCGGGTCCAGACTCGCGAACACCGACGTGCCAATTGCGTCCCGCGTGCTGACGTTGACCATCAAGCCCCAATCCACGACTCCCCCGAGTGGAAAGTCGCCCGTCACCAGGTAGCCGCCGAAATCCGTGAGGATGAATGTGGAGCATGCCGGTTTGGGTCGGGCGCGGTAACAGAGCCGGGTAGGCGTCTGGCCTGCAGCCGAGTCTTGGGCGGCTTGGGCCGGTAGGTTCTCGAACCACGCCAGCAGCGATGGAATGCAGAGTAAGGTAAGATGGCGCACGGGAAACCTCCCGCTGTCGCGCTACTGCGCTAGTGAACGCCCCACCGAAAAAACGGGGCATTCGATAAAACAGCTTTCAGGACGGGTGAGATCGGCAGAGTTAGCGCGAGGGAAGTCGAATCGCAAGGGCGCGGTCGCGGGATCGCGCCCCGCCACGCCAAGTCGGGCGGTGGTGGCTTTGAGGTTAGCTATCTTTCACGGCAGGAGGGAGTGAATGGACCCAAGACACCAAATCCAAGTAGTGCACGCCTGGCATCACGCGCCGCAGGAGGCCTCCCTGCTTCGAGATCGTTCGCCTGCTACACCAAGACCCTAGGCTGATAGACCTATCGTGGCGCCGGCGTGCCAACCCATCCGCCGCATCGTCGGGCGGTACCGCTGGTAGGAATTGGACATCAGTTGGGCAAGATGGGTGGTCCCGGTTGGTCCTCCATAACCTCTTCCCCCGCCCTAAGTCCTTGATTCCTTGCTATCTCGGACCGGGCCGGGCCGAAGGGGTCCACGTAGCAAGATCAGATAACTAGCTTCGGGCCATGACAGGCGGGCCGCTCACGATTCTTCAGCTCACCCATCAGGGCGGCCCCGCCGGGTCCACACAGTCGATCTTCAACTTGAGCCAACAGCTCGCCCAGCGCGGACACCGTGTGCTGGTGGGCTGCCGCGACGACGTGCTGCTGGCGCGGCTGGCGCGCGCAGCCGGACTGCCCGTCGTCTCGCTCGCGTTCTTGCAGCGAGGTGCACTGGCGCGCGCCCTCGGGGACGTCCTGACTCGCGAGCGAATAGACGTCGTCAACTCCCACGCCACGCTGGACCGTCGCGCGCTCACGTGGCTGCGCTGGCGGGGCCGGCTGCCTCAGGCGTTCGTCGTCACACGCCGCACGATGCCGCTGACGTCGCCGCTCGAGCTGCTGCCGGTCGGGCTCGCGGCGGACCGGACGATCGCGGTGAGCGGCGCGGTGGCCCGCGCGCTGCGGCGGCGACTGCATCCCGGCGCCCGCCTCCGCGTCGTGCCCAACGGCATCGCGCTCGAGCGCGTGGATGCGCCCGTGCCGCTGGCCGAGCTCGCGGCCGCCCGCGACGCGCTCGGCGATCCGGATGGGCGGCCGGTCGTCGCGGTCGTCTCCCGGCGCAAGGATCAGCACGTCTTGCTCCAGGCGCTTCCCCGGATCGAGCGTGGGGTGCTTGTGGTGTGCGTCGGCGTGGAGCCGGACGCCCAGCTGCGCGCCCTGGCGCAGGCTGTTCCGGAACGCCACCGCGTCGTGTTCGTGCCCCTGATCGACCGCGCGCTCGCTTTCTATCAGGGGGCAGCCCTGGCCGCGCTGCCGTCCCGGATGGAAGGGCTGTCGCAGTCTCTGCTCGAGGCGATGGCACTGGGGTTGCCGGTGGTGGCGTCGGACGCCGGCGGTAATCCGGATCTCATCCGCTCGGGCGAAACCGGCCTGCTGGTGGCGCCGCTCGACCCGGCGGCGTGGGCGGAGGCGCTGGGACGGCTGCTCGGGGACGGCGGGTTCTCGGATCGGCTGGCGGCGGCGGGTCGTGCCTACGTGCGGCGCGAGTTCACGCTCGAACGGACCGCGGACCGCACCGAGGCGGTGTATCGCGAGGCGCTCGCGCGCCGGCGACCGAAGTAGTTAGCATTCCCAACATGACCGATCTCCTGCTGGCGCAGGATTTTCCGCCCATGGGCGGCGGGATCGCTCGCCTGCACGGCGAGCTGGCCCGGCGCTACCCGCGGGGAGAGCTGATCGTCTCGACCCCGCAGGATCCCGACGCGGCCGACGTGGACGCGCAGTTCGGCGGCGCAGTCGACCGCTTGCCGGTGGGCCGGCGCCGCACCAAGTCGCTTCCGGGGCTGCTACTGTGGTCGCGCCGCGCCGCCAGCCTCGCGCGCCAGCACCGGGTGCAATTCGTGTATTGCGGCAACGTAAAGCCGGCCGGCTACCCCGCCCGCTGGGTCTACGAGCGGACCAAAGTCCCCTACTGCATCTTCCTCTACGGTGCCGACCTGCTGAGCGAGCAGCACAAGTACCACCACTCGGGGTTGAAGCGCCGCTCGACGCGCGCGATCCTGGGCGGCGCGGCTGCGCTGGTCGCAATCTCCCAGTGGACGCGCGACCTCGCCCTCACCGTGCTGGGTGAGCTGGCCCTCGACGGTCACGGCCAGCGGCTGCGGGTCGTCCACCTCGGCACCGATCCCGCCCGCTTCCACCCTGGCGTCGACTCACCCGAGTTGCTGCGGCGCCTGGAGCTGCCGGCGAATGGCGCCCGCTGGCTGCTCACCGTGGCGCGGCTCGAGCCGCACAAAGGTGTGGACACGGTGCTCCGGGCGCTCCCCGCCATCCTCGAGCGCGAGCCCGACGTGCGCTACGCGGTCGCGGGGGCGGGCAGCGAGCGCGACCAGCTCGAGAAGCTCGCAGCCAAAATGGGCGTCGGTGAGCGGGTGCGCTTTCTGGGAGAGGTGAGCGAGCGCGATCTCCCCGCGCTGTACAGTCTGGCGGCGGTGTACGTCGGCGCCTCGCGCCGAACCGAACGCATCGGGGTCGAGGGGTTCGGTATCTCGCTCGTCGAGGCGTCGGCGTGCGGACTGCCGGTGGTCGCGGGAAACGCGGGCGGGGTTCCCGACGCGGTGCGCGACGGCGAAACCGGGTTTCTGGTGCCCCCGGAAGATCCGGCGGCATTCGCCGACGCCATCTGTCGCCTGCTCGGCGACGCCGCGCTGGCCCAGCGGATGGGGGCCGCGGGACGCCGGGCGGTCGAGACCTACTACAACTGGGATCGCGTGGTGCGCGATCTGCGGGCGATCGAAGCCGAGGTGCTGGCGCGGTAGAGCTTGGGCACCACACTCCTTCTCGCCTTCAACTTTCCCCCCTTAGGCGGCGGCATCGCCCGTTGGATGGGCGAGCTGGCGCTGCGCTATCCGCCCCACTCGCTGTTCGTCTCGACCGGCCGACACGGGGGGAGCGAGACCAGCGACCCGCGCTTCCCCCAGCCGATCGATCACACCCCCATCCGCGCCACGCGGCTGCGTACCCTCAACGGGCTCGCGCTCTGGACCGCGCGCGCGAGCGCGCTCGTACGACGCACGCGACCCGGCTTTGGTTGGTGCGCCGAGCTCAAGCCCGCGGGGTATCCGGCGCGGTGGCTGCGCGTCCGCTACGGCCTGCCGTACGGGGTGATCGTGCACGGCACGGAGCTGCTGCTGTTGCAAGCGAAGATAGGTCGCTCCCGTTTCAAGCGGTGGACGGCGCGGGCGCTGCTCGGTGGCGCCGCCGTCGTGGTGGCGAACAGCCGCTGGACGGCGGAGCTCGCTCGCTCGGTTCTGGGCGCCCTGGACCTCCCCGCGCTCGCCGCAGACGTGCGCGTCGTCCCACTGGGTACTACACCGTCGCATTTCCGGCCCGGGATCGACCCGCGCCCGGTGCGGGAGCGGTACGGCCTCGACGGCGGCCCCTGGCTCCTCACCGTCTCGCGCCTCGATACGCATAAGGGAATCGACACGGTGATCCGGGCGCTCCCCGCCGTGCGGGCCGCTTTTCCGGCAGCACGCTACGCCGTGGCGGGCGTGGGCGCGCGCCGGCCGGAGTTCGAGCGACTGGTGCGCGGTCTCGGGTTGGGCGACGCGGTCAAGTTCCTCGGGTTCGTCGGCGACGATCAGCTCCCCGCGCTGTACAACGCGGCGGACCTCTACGTCGGCGCGTCGCGCCGCTACGATCTGCTTGCCGAGGGCTTCGGCATCGCGCTGGTCGAGGCGTCCGCGTGCGGGCTCGCGGTCGTGGGCGGGCGCTCGGGCGGCGTCCCGGACGCGGTGCGCGACGGCGAGACGGGAATCCTGGTCGATCCGGACGACCCCGCGGCGGTCGCGGCGGGGATCAGCGGCTTGCTCGCGGACGCCGCGGCGCGCCGCCGGATGGGCGACGCGGGCCGCCGCGCGGTCGAGACCTACTACAACTGGGACCGCGTGGCCGCGGACCTCATCCGGATCGACGGCGAGTTTCGGCGGGGGCCGCCACCGGGCGCGCGCTGATGGCGTAGGTGGGACAGTGGCGGATGAACTCCCCGTCGATGGGGGACCACTCCTGCTCGGGCCGCGTGACGACCGCTTTCCCCTGGGCGTCGAGCACGAACATCCCCGGGGGCGCCTGGAGCAAGCAGGCGCCGCACCCGATGCACCGCTCCCGCTGGACCCGCACCACGACACCCCGCTTCGGGTAGACCCCGACATCCCCCGGTTGGGGCCACTCCTGGGGAGTGTCGAGCGCGGCGCTAGTCGAGCGGTAGCCTTCCTCGACCACTTCGCGCAGATGGTCGAACGAGAACATCGAGATGTGCTCGACGCGGGGATGCACGTAGTAGATGTGTGGCGTGGTCCACGAGTGCAGCCGCAGCTCGAGCAGTGACTGCATGGCGATCTCGGTGGCGCGCGCGAACACCGAGGCGAACCCCTCCTCCTGCACGTCCGCGCGGAACGCGTTCGACGCCGAGACGTCGACCGCGAACACGACCTCGGTGCCGAGCACGAGCGCCGTCCCGACGGGGAGGTTGTCCACCGTGGCACCGTCCATGTAGACGCGGCCGCGGATCTCGCGCGGCGGCAGGAACCCGGGCAGCGCGCAAGAAGCAAACACGGCGTCCTTCACCGGCACGTCGTCCAGGCCCTCGAGGCCCCAGAACATCTGGCTCCCCGAATTGACGTCCACCGTGTTGACCACCAAGGGGTAGTCCAGCTGCTGGAAGGTGAGATCGCCGACCAGCCGCTCGATCAGGGTGTCGAGCGGCTCGCGGCGGAACAGGGCGGGAGAGCGCATCCGCCTGAACGCCATGTCGGCGTGGGCGACGGCGAAGACGTCCTTGCGGCGCAGGTTGATCGCGATCTCGCGCAGCTCGGCGATGCTGTGGCCCGCCGACCACGCCGCGCCGACCAGCGCGCCCACGCTCGAGCCGACGATCTGGGTCGGCAACAGGCCGCGCTCGGTGAGAGCCTGGAGCACGCCGATGTGCGCGAGGCCCTTCATGCCGCCGCCGCCGAGGACGAGACTGAAGCGTGTGCCGCTGTTCACGAGACCGCCGCTTGCCCCGAAGGTGAGCGTTCGAGTAACGTAGTCGTGGCCCCTATGCCCGCGCTACTCATTCGCCGTCGCGTCGTGCGCAGTCGCTGGACGATGGCCGGCCTCGCCGTGGTGGTGACGCTCGGCCTCGTCGCGCTCGCCGCGCCGTGGCTCGCGCCCGGCGATGCTTACCGCGGTGCGTTGTCCGTCGGGCTCCGGCCGCCGTCGTCGAGCTACCTCTTTGGAACGGATGCCCAAGGCCGCGACGTCCTGAGCCGGGTGTTGTTCGGCGCGCGCTTGTAGCTCGCCGTGGGCTTCGGCAGTCAGGTGATCTCGCTCGCGGTGGGCATCGCGCTCGGACTCGTGGCGGGGTACTACGGACGCTGGACCGACGCGCTGCTGATGCGCGTCGCCGACATCACACTCGCCTTCCCGTCGCTCCTGCTCCTCATCGCCATCGCCGCCGCCGTCAAGCCGTCGCTCCCGGTCGTGTGCGTCGTGATCGGGCTCGTCGGCTGGGCCGGGATGGCGCGCCTGGTACGCGGTCAAGTGCTCGTGGTGCGCGCGCTCGATTACGTGCAGGCAGCGCGCGCGCTCGGCGCCTCGGACGCGCGCCTCGTGTCGCGTCACATCCTCCCGAACGTGGTCGCCCCCGTCATCATCGCCGCGACGCTCGGCGTCGGCGGCGCCATCATGGCGGAGGCAGCCCTGTCGTTCGTCGGGCTGGGCGCGCAACCGCCCACTCCGTCGTGGGGGGCGATGGTCGCGGAGGGGCGCGACCTGCTGCGGGTGGCGCCCTGGGTGTCGCTGTTCCCGGGGCTCGCGATCGGCGTCGCGGTGCTGGGCTTGAACCTGGTGGGCGACGGGCTGCGGGATGCGCTCGACGTGCGTACATGACCGACATCGCGTATCACCCCACCCGACTCCGGGCGCTGCGCGACACCTTCCGGGCGCTGCGCGCTACCGAGTTCCCCTGGACCGCGGACACCGTGTACCTGAACAACGCGTCCATCGGGCCGATCCCGGAGCGCACCCGCCGCGCGCTCGATGAGTTCACCGCCAAGCGCACCGCGCCGCACCTCCTTCCCGACCGGGAGCTCCAGGCCGGGCTCCAGGCGGCGCGCGAGGCGGTCGCCGGGCTGATCAACGCGGAGCCGTGCGAGATCGCCCTCGCCACCAACACCAGCCACGGGCTGAACCTCGCGGCGCGCGCGCTGCCGCTCAAGCCGGGCGACGTGGTGCTGGTCTCGGATCGCGAGTTCCCGGCCAACGTGTATCCCTGGCTCCGCCTGAAGAAGCAGGGGATCGACGTCGAGCTGGCCCCCTGCGGGCCGGAAGGCTGGCCCGACGAGGACTATCTGGTGGAGCGGCTGCACGATCCGCGGGTGCGCGTCCTCGCCGTGTCGTTCGTGCAGTTCTCCAACGGGTACCGCGCCGACCTCGATCGCCTGGGCGCGGCGTGCCGCGCCAACGGCACGTTCCTCGTGGTGGACGGGATCCAGGGCGTGGCCAACTCGATGCTGGACGTGCGCGAGACCGCGGTCGACATCCTGGCGTGCGGCGGCCAGAAGTGGCTGCTGTCCCCGTGGGGCTCGGGCTTCGTCTACGTGCGCAGGGAGCTGGTCCCGGCGCTCGAGCCCGCGGTGGCGGGCTGGATGGCGTTCGAAGGCACCGACGACTTCTCCCGCCTCACCGACTACAACCCCACGTTCCGCCCCGACGCCCGCCGCTTCGAGATGGTGACGCTCCCCTATCAGGACTTCTACGGAATGACCGAGTCGGTGCGCCTGCTCGGCGAGATCGGCGTGGCGGACATCGCGCAGCACACCCGCGCGCTGCACGAGCCCGTATTCAAGTGGGCCGAGCAGAACGGCGTGCGCATTGTGTCGCCGCGCGACGACGCCCACCGCTCCGCCATCGTCTGCATCGCGCCGCCGCACCCCGCCGAGGCGTACCACGCCGTCAAGCGCGCCCACGTGGTGTGCTCGCTGCGCGAGGGCGCGATCCGGCTCTCACCGCACTGCTACAACACGGTGGAGGAGATGGAGCGGGTGCTGGATGTGTTGGATCAGCTGGAGTAAAAACCGCTACACGTCACACGTCGCACGTTCCACGACGTCGTGCGACGTGTGACGTGCAACGTGTGACGGTCTATCCGCCCTAGTTGCCGAGCCGCAGCAGGCCGTACTCCTTCTTGCCCTTGCGAAGTAGCAAATTCCTCCCAGCGAGCCAGTCGGCGCTCTCAATGCGCCGGGCGACGTCCTTCACCCGTTGCTGGTTGACGTAGATGCCGCCCTGCTCGATCGACCGGCGAGCTTCACTCTTGGACTTCGCGAGCTGCGCGAGCACAATGGCGTCCACGAGGGTGAGATTGTCGCGACTCGGGACCCGCGTACTCGGGATCTCCTGGGCCAGCGCGTCGAACACGCCACCGCCCGCGTTCCGCGGATCGAAGTCCCCGAACAGGATCTCGGACGCCACCATCGCGCTCCGAGCCGCCTCACCATGCACGCGCTCCGTCACCTCAGCGGCGAGCGCGCGCTGGGCTTCGCGCAGGGCGGGATCCCGCTTCGCCCGCTGTAGTAGCGCCTTCACCTCGTCGCGGGGCTTGAGCGAGAAGAGCTTGAGGTATGCCTCCACGTCGCGGTCGTCCGTATTGACCCAGAATTGGTGGAATTTGTAGGGGGACGTCATTGCGGGGTCGAGCCAGATCGCGCCGGCCTCGGTCTTGCCAAACTTCGATCCCGTCGCCGTGGTGACGAGCGGCGCCACCAGGCCGTGCGCCTCGCCCTCCTCCACGCGGCGGATCAAGTCGATCCCCGCGGTGATGTTCCCCCACTGGTCGCTGCCGCCGACCTGGATGGTGCACTGCTCCTTGCGGAACAGGTGCAGAAAATCGTAGGCCTGCAGCAACATGTAGCTGAATTCGGTGTAGGAGATGCCCGTGTTGCGCCGCGCCTGCACCGACTCCTTCTGCAGCATGACGTTCACGCTGAAGTGCTTGCCGACGTCGCGCAGGAAGTCCACCAGCCGTTGGTCGACCAGCCAGTCGGCGTTGTTCAGCACCAGGGCCCGCGTCTCTTTGGTGTCGAAGTCGAGGAGCCGCTGCATCTGATCGCGCTGCCGCTGCAGGTTCTCGCGGATCTGCTCGCGCGAGAGCAGCGGGCGCTCGCCCGGCTTGCCGCTCGGGTCGCCAATCAGTCCGGTGCCGCCGCCCATCAGCACGATGGGTTTGTGGCCGTGGAGCTGGAAGTGGCGCAGCAGCATCAGCGGCATGAGATTGCCGAGCTGCAAGCTGGGTGCGGTCGGGTCGAAGCCGCAGTACACCGTGCGCCGTCCCCCGGCGAGGTGCTGCGACAGCTGCTGCGTGGCGTGGTACACGAACCCGCGCCACTCGAGCTCCGCAAAGAGGTCCGACATGGCGCGGAATCGTACGAGAAGCCCGTACCGCTGGCAAGCGCTTGTGGCCCCCGCTAGGTTGTAACGCGATGGCTTCGATCCCCGCGCCTGTTTCCCTGCCGAGCCCCGCCGCCTGGTGGCACGACCCCAAGATCCGCGCTCGTCTGATCGCGGTCGCGGCCCTGGCGGTGGCGTACCTCGTGGGGCTCGCCTACGGCTCGTGGACCCGCGTCTGCGCGGGCGAGCACTGCCCCAGCATCTCGCGCCTGCTCTCGGCCGGCGACAACGTGCAGATGCAGACCTCCAAGTTGTTCGCTGCCGACGGCCGGCTCATCAGCGAGCTCGGGCTGGAGCGCCGCACCGTGCTTCCGCTCTCCGCCATTCCGGTGGCGCTGCGGCAAGCGTTCATCGCCACCGAGGACAAGCGGTTTTACTCCCATCACGGCATCGACTACCGGCGCATCCTGGGCGCGCTCAAGGCGAATCTGTTGTCGTTCGGCTATTCGCAGGGCTTCTCGACGATCAGTATGCAGCTGGCCCGCAACATCTTTCCCGATGAGATCAGCCGGCAAAAGCAGCTCACGCGCAAGCTCAAGGAAGCCCGCGTCGCGGTGGAGATCGAGCGCAATTTCCCCAAGGACACGATCCTCCAGCTCTACCTGAACCAGATCGACCTGGGCGCGGGCGCGCACGGGGTCGAGGCCGCGGCCCAGATCTACTTCGGGAAGTCGGCGCGGCAGCTGAACGTCGCGGAAGCCGCGACCCTGGCCGCGCTCCCCAAGGCGCCCGCGTTCTACAACCCGCGCACGCACCCCGAGCGCGCGGTGCGGCGCCGCAACGTCGTGCTGAGCCTGATGCGGGATCAGGGGTTCCTCACGGAAGACGAGGTCGAGCTCTGGAAGGCGTACCCGCTCGTCCTGACCACGCATCGCACCAACTACGGCGACGTGGCGCCCTATTTCGTCGAGTGGCTGCGGGTCCAGCTGGACGCGCGCTTCGGGCGCGATCTGTACGAGAGCGGCCTGCGCATCTACACGACGCTCGACCTCGATATGCAAGAAGCGGCCGAGCGGGCGCTCCAGTCGCAGCTCGACGCCATCGAGGCTGGAGCGTACTCGAACGGCAAGTTCCCCGGCCGGACCACCTACCGGGAGTACATCGAGTCCTCCAAGGCCGCCGGCGAGGACCATGGATCGGGGTTCACCCCGTACCTGCAGGGCGCCCTGGTCGCGCTCGAAGCGAACACGGGCTACATCCGCGCCATGATCGGCGGGCGCGACTTCGACGACTCCAAGTACAATCGCGCCACTCAGGCGATCCGCCAGCCGGGCTCGACCTTCAAGCCGTTCGTGTACTCCGCCGCGGTCCGTGCCGGCCACCCGGTCACCGAGATCCTCGACGACTCGCCGCTCAGCACGCCGGTCGTCCAGCTCGACAGCTCGCTGTGGCAGCCGAAAGACGACGACGACACCACGCTCGGAATGATTCCCATGCGGGAGGGGTTGTACTTGTCCCGCAACCTGGCGACCATCAAGCTCGGGATGGCGCTGGGCGAGCAGACCGTGATCGGCGAAGCGCGCCGCTACGGCATCACCACCACGCTGCCGCCGTTCCCGGCGATCCACATCGGCGCGCAAGGCGTGAAGCCGATCGAGATGATCGCCGCCTACACCGCGTTCGCCACGCTCGGCACCCGCGCGGAGCCGATCGGCATCCTGCGCGTGGAGGACCGCCAGGGCAATATCCTCTGGAAGACCGACACCCGGCGTGAGGACGTGATGGACCGCGAGCACACCTGGCTGATGGTGGACATGATTAAGGACGTGATCCGCCGCGGCACCGCCTTCACCGCCGTGTGGAAAGCCGGGTTTACATACCCGGCCGCCGGCAAGACGGGCACCACCGACGACTATACCGACGCCTGGTTCATCGGGTACACGCCGGAGCTCGTCGCCGGCATCTGGGTGGGATACGACATCCAGCAGCGTATCCTGGAGCACAACGCCGGCGGTGGCCGGATCGTGGCGCCGGCCTGGACCGCGTTCATGCGGGACGTCTACGACCGGCGGCCGGCGCCGCCCGACTGGGAGCGCCCCGATTCCCTGATCACCCGCGAGGTGGACTGGTCCAACGGATACTTGGCCACGCCGTTCTGTCCGCAGGACGTGAGACACTGGGACTGGTTCTATCCGGGCACCGAGCCGACGCAGTCCTGCCCGGTGCATACACCGTTCGGCGGCATCGGGGTGTCGCCTTGAGAGAAGGGGCTAGGGGCTGGGGGTTAGGGGCTAGGGAGTGCGCCCCGCGGGCCCCGATCCCCGATCCCCGACCCCCGAGCCCCTAGTGCTGCGTCTCCGCGCTCGCTCCGTGCACTCCGTCACGGCGCCGCCGATCCAGGACGGCGCCGTTCTCGTTGACGTGGGCGGCCGCATCGCCGCCATCGGCCCGAATTCCCAGGTGCCTACGCCTCCCGAAGTGGAGGCCCTCGAGTTTCCCGCCGCTGTCCTCGTCCCCGGACTGGTGAACTGCCACACCCATCTTGAGCTGACGCACCTCGCCGGGCGGAACGCCGAGCGCGACTTCGTCCGGTGGATCCGGGCGATCCGCACTCTCAAAGACGCCACCCCGCCGGATGAATTCTCGCGTGCCGCGGAGCAGGGGGTGCGGGACTGCTGGGCGGCGGGCGTCACATGCGTGGCGGATACGGGCAGCTCCGGGTCCCCGCTCGAGGCACTCGCCCGGCTGGGTGCGCGGGGCATCTACTATCAGGAGGTCTTCGGGCCGGACCCGGCGCAGTGCGCCGCGAGCGTCGCGGAGCTCACCGCCGCGGTCGAGCGGCTCCGTCCACTCGTCTCCCGCCGCGTCCGCTTGGGTGTCTCGCCGCACGCGCCGTATACCGTGAGCGAGCCGCTGTATCGGGCAGTTGCCGAGTTCGCCCGCGGCGCAGGCCTGCCGCTCGCTGTGCACCTCGCCGAGTCGCGAGAGGAGACCCAGCTGGTCGCGGACGGAGCTGGCCCATTCGCCGAGGCGTTGCGTGCCCGCGGCATTCGGGTCGCGGCTCGAGGCCGGTCACCTGTCGAGCATCTCGTGCGACTTGGCGTCTTGCAACCTGGAACGGCGTGTCTCTGTATCCACTGCGTGCAAGTGGACCAGCGGGACGTCGAGCTCTTGCGGGACGCGGGCGCCGCCATCGCCCACTGTCCTCGCTCGAACCGCGCTCACGGGCACGGCACCGCTCCGCTGGGAGCGTTTCGCCGCGCCGGGGTCAAGGTCGGCTTCGGGACGGATTCGGTGGTCAGCACGGGGGACGTCGATCTCTGGTCCGAGGCCACAGCCGCAGGGCTGGGGGGCGAAGAGGCGCTCCGCATGCTCACGCTGGAAGGTGCCCGAGCCCTCGGCCACGACGCCGAGATCGGCTCGCTCGAGGTGGGGAAGCAGGCGGACCTCGCCGTCTTCCCTTCTACCGCCCTCTCCCGCCTTCTGCCGCCCTCTGCCGCCCTCTTGACCGTCGTCGCCGGACGCGTAGTC
>Ga0134076_10000278_pt1 | contig 12605 bp, 18 predicted proteins | sample 15_taG_12_FD_109979 | JGI IMG/M metagenome (GOLD analysis project Ga0134076, IMG submission 109979) | Grasslands soil microbial communities from the Angelo Coastal Reserve, California, USA - 15_D_Wat_40cm_5_0_1 metaG | ecosystem: Environmental > Terrestrial > Soil > Grasslands ... | reverse complement strand
CCGTTTACTGGATTAGCAGTCGGTGAGCTCCTGGACCGGTTCAGAAGCGCCCTCCAATCACGCGGCTCCGCCTTCCTCGTCGTCCTAGACGAAATAGACGCGCTAGTGAAAAGGAGCGAGGACGACAGCCTACTCTACGAGTTGACGAGGATAAACGAGAAGCTGACGGACGGCTGGATCGGGCTTATAGGAATCTCCAACGATCTCCACTTCAAAGACTTCCTCGACCCGAGAGTACTCAGCTCGCTGGGAGAGGAAGAGGTAGTGTTCAAACCATACTCATCAGACGAACTATACGACATTCTAAAGGAACGAGCACAGCTCGCCTTCCGCTCCGGAGTTCTCGATCAAGGCGCTCTCCACTTGTGCGCGGCCCTGGCCGCGGGAGAACACGGTGATGCACGCCGCGCGCTCGATCTCCTCAGAGTGGCCGCTGAGATCGCCGAGAGATCCCGCGAGCTAAAGGTAGTGGAGAATCATGTTCGTGAAGCGCAACAGAAAGTTGAACATGACCGCGTCACGGAGGCCCTGTCATCCCTTCCCCTCCACTCACGAATCCTCCTAATCTCCGTAATGCAATTGGAGAATACACGGAGAGAAAGCTCTGTCACAGGCGACGTCTACGAGGTATACCGAGAACTATGCGCAGCAGGGTCCGTGGAACCCCTCACCCAGAGAAGGGTCAGCGGGCTGCTCAACGAGCTAGATATCATGGGCGTCCTAAACGCGCGCGTAGTAAGCTTCGGAAGATACGGTCGCACAAAGAAGATCCGGCTAGGCGTAGAATCTCGGTCAGTAACCGCATCCTTCAACCAGGACGAGATGGTTCGAGGACTGCTTAGCTATGCTCCACGGAGCGTCCTCAAACATCAAACCAGCCTCTAGATGCGTTGGAATAGATGACGGCCCCTTTCCACCGAAAACAGATGACAAGGTCAGATATGCTCCTTTCATAGCAGTCTGGCTGAAAGGAGCGCATCTACAACAGCTCAGAACCCACTGGATCACAGTTGACGGACTAGATGCAACCAGAAAAGCACAGCTTCTCCTCAAAGACTCCAGGGACATTCCCATTTTGTTGTCAGGTGTAACGTTTGGCGGGTTCAACCTCATCGACCCCTGGAAGATCCAAAAGATGACCAAGGCGCCAGTAATCGCGGTCATCGGATCCCGACCCGATAACAGGGCTGTGAAGCGTGCCCTGTCCAGACACTTTCCCGATTGGAAGCAACGATGGGATCTGGTTAAGTCGCTGGGATCTCTACACCGCGTTCGAACGATGGCTGGTGAAGGTCCCGTGTTCTTTGAACGGTTCGGCTGTTCGACTCATGAGGCAGGATTGATTTTGAAGAGTTGGGCCTTCGTCTCCCGGGTTCCTGAGCCGTTGCGAGTTGCGGGGATTCTTGCTAGAGGTCTGTTTTCTCCGAAACCATCAGTGTAGGCTTCTAGGTTACAGGAGGCTTTAGTCGTCCCGTTGAGGTTGCTGTGGACAGTCAACGGAAAACTCATGGATTTTACCTTGGTGAGTCTAGCGTGACGGGGAAAAAAACTAATCGCGAGAACCAGCTTAACGACTACTTCCGTAGACGGTGTTGCAACTACGAGAACTTCGCCTGCGATCGGGTCTGGGAATGCGCATTGTGCGCACGCCAGTCGGTGAAGATTGAGCCGATAATGGATGAGATTGAGTCGACTACTTTGACAACTCGGAAGAGGTGAATTGAATGGAGACTTTGAGAGAAGAAGAGGTTCTGCGGCTTGAGGAGGCGCTACTGAAGAAGATGGAAGAAAGGCTAACCCCACTAATGGAGCAGGCTGCACGCGACGCGGCAAGAATGGCAATGCAGAGACTGCGTTTGGACATGATGGCTCATATCAGCAGGCACGAGGAGACTATTCAGCGACTGGCAAAGGCTGCGCTGGCCGCCGAGCACATTCCAAGATAGATACCTGTCCCTCGCCATTACGACCGATCAAAACTACGGCTCCTAGTTGTTGCGGATAAGGCTCGAACGAGTCCGATTGTTCCCTACCGCTCTTCGCCGTCCGTCAGTCATCTATGCATTCTTGCACGTCGGGCAGAGCGGAATCTTGTTCACAATCCCCTTTGTAACAACACAGTCCGTGCAGAGGGGTTTGCGACATGAACTGCACATTCGTTCGTGTTCCGCACAAATAGTCCCCCCGCAGACTTCGCAGATCGCTCTGGGCTTATGATCACAAAGCGAGCATTTCTGAGTGTCATCCCAGATCATTTTTCCAGTAGCCGCTTGGAGAATCTTTCGGTAGGACTTGCCTGCGGCTAGCATCTCAACAGTAACAATCGGAATGTGCAGCAATTGAACGCCAGTTACCGTCAGCTCGTCGCGACCACTGAGAATCTCGTTGGTCTTGGCTCGGATCATATCTTCGGTAACCCCAGCAGGCGCGACTGTGACCGTATTCTTCATCTCAAGCTCCGGAGGCAACTTGGGCATGGACCCCGTTGATGATTCTATCTCGAGGCAATCGACAAAAAACCCCGTTGACGGGAGATCCTCAACGTGCCCTTCGAAAAGGGCGGCATCGCAGACGCGCCCATCTACTCCGTCGAACACGACTACTCCCTGAGCTAGTTTCTTTCGTCCATCATCGATCTGGAAGCTGGAGAAGAAGTACGGTCGAAATTCAAGCCTAGGCATGGATGACAGCTTGAGGAAGGTGCCATTCACCAGACCATGAGCCAGGATTCGAGATGCTGCGGCCCTAGCGACCGGCAGCGTCCCGGGAACCTTGTGTCTCTCTGGGGCCTTGATGCTTTCAACTCTCTCTTTCAGCTTGGCGAGGTCCCAGAGCTCAACGCCAAGTTTGCGTGCCATGAATTCCGCGTTGCCCCCGAACCCTCTGGGAGAAACGTAGATTCCGCTCTGAATACCTAAACTCTTCAGGCGCGCCGCGAACTTCTCGACCTCTCGACCGTCAACCTGATTGGTTCCCTCCCAGCACTCGAAAGCAACCCTTTGCACTTTCTTGCCTTTCTTTCTAGATGCGAGAATGTCCACAAAGTAGCTCGGTGAATCGCCGGTCTGTGCGTTCTTTTCCACTTCGAAACCTTCGACTCTGCAAACGTCACAGACCATGTCCACTACAAAGTTGCCTGATTCTGCTCTTGCATTCGTGGTCATGTGAGACCCGCTTGTATTCAATTCGGAGGTGTGAAAATTGCGGAATAAGCGTGATGTAACCTAGCACGGTTGCTACGCGTGAGCTAAGCAAGGCTCAATAGCGATGGATACAAAACCGTATCCATGGAGAATTTGGACGTCTTCAAAGGCTGGCACGAGAGAACGCGCTCGGCCATCGATGAAACGCTTGGCGATCGAATACTCTTAGCGCTATTACAGCGTAGCAATCTGACTAGAATACAGTTCGAAGCGCTTCTCGTAGACCAGTTTGGTCATGATATGGCGAACAAACGGCTAACAAGGAATGATATGGCTCTATTACGGAGAGATAAAAGAGGAATTAGCCGTGGATCGTTCAACAGAACCCTAAAACAGGCAAGAGAAAACGTTGTCGAGGCCATTCACACCGTCCTGCTTCTCGGCTACAGCGGCCTGACTGAGTCTCCAAGTATCGCCCCATTTCTGGAAGCATCAGAGCGCCTCAAGAGTCAAACCTCCCAACTCCGAGACTCAGCGCAAAACAATCAAGAATTCTATTTGAGAACGGTGGAGTCGATAATTGACGATTTAGATCAGGCATTTAGGGCAATGTTCGGTAGAAACCGTGACACGTGACGTCACACAAGTGATTGTGCATCATGCATATCACGCGTCATATCTGCGCGAAGAACGGTGGAACGCAACACATCTGGATCGAGAACAGGCAGGACTGCCGTATCATGCCCTTGACGTCATGACGCAACAGAAAAGTCACGCCTTTCGTCACCCGTGATGGGGTTACGGTGAAACCTGGCGTCACAACAGTTAGTGTTAAATGCGTTTGTCGAGTTCAACGTGACGTCACGGCTCCGGAGAGCGTGATATCACAGAAATGCTGGGGATTAGGAAACGGCCGAGCGATGCCAGTACCGATTCTTCATCTGAAAACTATGACGTTGCAAAGCTGTTCTTTGATACCTTCTCGAAAAGGCTCGGTTCCTTCGAGACGAGTTTGAAGGACTTGGCTGTTGAGGTTGGAAGGCTCAAGACTTCGGGGGATCAGTCCAAGTTATCTGATTTGGTATTACTGGAGCGTCTCCAAAAAACTGAGAGGCTGTTGGGCGAATCTCTAAACTGGATTAAGCAGATCGCTGATACAGTTCTCCAGGCTCCGCAGGCAACCGCTTTGACCAGTAGGGTGGTTGGAGAGGTTCCTGAGGTGGTAAGATCTGTTCCGCAATCGGCTGTGAATCAGTCTTCGATCCGTACGGACCCTTCAGTTGTCCAACCGGGTTCTTTGAACTCGATCACGACCCCTACTGAGCTTCAGGTTCTAACTCTTCTGGCGAACCAGGGACCAAAGTCGGCCCCGGAAATAGGAAAGCTTGTCGGGCGTTCAAGGGAACATACGGCTCGCCTGATGAAGAAGCTGTTCGATGAGGGATTCGTTCGGCGAGACCAGACTCGGATTCCGTTTCGGTATTCGACTGTTGAGCGTGTGAAGCAGAGCTTCACGAGGCCTGAAGGGAAGGACGAGGAGCGAGAGAAGGTTTCTGCTCCTCAAGCTTGACACGGTATACTAGGCTGAGTTTTTCCTGTTCTCTCTCAAGAATTCCTCGATCAGCTAATCGCGTTAGATACGTGGATACTGTGCTCAACAGTATCTTCTCCTTAAACGTCGTTTCGAACGCCTTTCTCGCTTCGGTTGAGGTGAAGCTTCTCCCTCTTAGCTGGGACATGATCATGCTCGCAAGCCTGTCGAATTTTCTGGGAGAGAGCCCGAGAGCGGTCGCCGACGCCTGAGGTGTTCCCGACATCAACTCAACCATGTCGAGTATTTTGCTCACCTTTTCTTTTGTCACGGGACCGTCGATAGCGATGGAATGTCTTACTCCGTCTGTGTCGTAGAATTCCATCTTCAATCGGCGTGGTCTCATATCTATTTTTCCTCGGGAAGAACTGGGGGCTTCACAGTTCGCAGTTCACATGTAGAAAAAGCTCACGCATCATGATTCGCGTCAGATGTGAATGTTTGGATGATTGATCTTGGCAGGTTCCATAGGCTCCAGTGGAAACGGAGGGGTCTCCGGACTATTTCACAAGTAGTGAAGCCATTCTGGAACTAAGATCGGAATAGTGAGCCCGACAGCACGTCGTTTGCGGTTGCAACCGTTGTTCTACGGGTTGTGAAGATGCCCGCTCAAGGTTTTGCCAGGCTTGGGGTATCAGTGACTTTGTCAGGTCCTGCTTGCGGAGGTGCGGCTGGAGGAGTGGTTTGAGGTTCTGCCGGCGTGTTGACCCATGGTTCAGGTTTCTTCTTTCGATGTCTACCAACAAGCCTCAAGGTCTCAATGACCGGTGTGAGGAGAAGGGGAAGTAGGAGAAGATAGGAGTAAGGTTGAAGGTCGGTGAAGGTTCTAGTAAACTGCGTCCAGGGTCCGCTTGATGACGAGATTAGAGGCTTCTCCGTGGTAATCGAGTATTGTATCTTTGTTCCGTTTGGTGCCTGCCAGACAAAATCTGCCGATGCCGGTGATAGAACGTAGATGCCGCTGCTTTTCGTGGTCGCCGTATATCTGAGAGATTGTGTCTGGCCTGGAGGGAAGCTGGCGAACTGGCCGGTTTGTATGCCGCCGGGCGAGAGCTGGAGAGTCTTCTGATACGCGGACGGCCCCTGGTCGTCGGTTACGTTGAGATTGGTGACGGTCACGTTGTCGAGGTTCTGGATCATGACAACCACGTCGTGGCTGGTCCCCAGGGGTCCGCTTGACGGGGTCACGGTTTTCTGTACGGTTATGTTTGGGGCGAATGGATAGGTGAAGTTCGCGGCAAAATCTGCTCTAGGCGTGATTGTGGCATTGTAGATGTATGTCGCGGTGAGGTTGTCGTAGAGCGGGTTGTAGGGCGGGGTTAGGCCGAGCGGACTGTATAGGATTGTTCCGCGTTGAAAACTGATGGAGACGATGGACGCGTTAGAATTGGTGTCTCCTACGATTCCGGTTTGGAATCCTAGGAGTGTTTTGAGGCTGAGATTGTGTTGTCCGGCTTTGTAGAATTCTCGCGGATACTGGGTGTTGAGCAGGAAACTGAAGGCTCGGGTCGGGGTAGTGTTGAGTGGTGGTGGGAGGCTTATTGTTGCGAGGCCTATCGCCGCAAAGTATTGTGTGTTTTGTAGGCTGACTGGGCTGGCGAGGGTTGAGAAGCTTGAGCCGGGTAGAAGCCCAAGGACGCGTGTGAGGGCATCGTTGTTTGTGAGTTCGGGGTCGGGCGCGTAGATGGTGATTGCACTCCCTCCATAAGGAATGGCGAAGGCTTTGGTGAACTGAACGCCTAGTGCTTGGGAGAACTGGGCTGCGACGTTATCGGATTCTCCCCGTGTTGTGGCTGGGTCTCCTGTGTAGAATGTGATCAGGGCGGGTTGTGAGAATAGTCCGAGGATGAAACTTGGGATGCCGAGGAAAGAGTTGGCGCCAAGGGGTTGTGCGTAGTTGTTGTCGATTATGAAGATTGAGAGGTTGTTTCCGGCGTAGTTGTTGTCGAGGACTAGGCCTTTGCTTGAGAGGTCTAGGTTGGTCATTCGCAGGCTCGCGCTAGGGGCGCCGAGCATGTCTAGTCCGATGGCGAGGTTTTGCTGGTATGGGCCGCTTGGTGGGGCTTGGATTATTGTTGAGGATTGGGTTGTGTGTGGGTTTGGGATGAAAAGGAGGATTGCGAGTGTGAGTAGAAGGATTCCCTTCTTTGGTATGTTGTTCTGTGGAAGGGCGGGTTTCTTTGTCTTGATCACTCTCCAGAAAGTTTTGAGGACGAAGACGTCTCCTTGCCAGAAGAGGCTGGCGGCGCGGCCAGAGATTGTGGCTACGGCGAAGACCAGGCCGGCGTTTCTGATCATTGTCAGGACTATGTCTTGGATGACCAGCTGGCTTGTTGGGGATGATTCTTGCATCAGGATGGGGATTAGGTCTCCTGCGACAGGTCCGGTGGTGGCGCTTATGATCGAGAAGCCTGGTGGTGGAGGTGGAACGTTGGATAGGGCTGAGAGGTTGGTGTTCTGGTAGATTGCGAGGGCTGCGAGTCCTAGTGCGCCTAGAGCGGAGAGGAATACTGTCATGCCGACTAGGAAGCCTCGCCGTATTTTTCCGCCGGCGATTATGCCGCCTAGGAAGCCGGCGAAGGTCCAGAGGTAGAGTAGTGGTGGGTAGGTTAGTGGGTTGGTGAAGACGAGGAAAAGGGCTACGATCATCGTGTTGAAGTGGACTCCGAGTACTGGGGAGAGCCAGTCGCTTACTTCTCGGAGGCCAGGTGATAGCTGGGTGTAGCCGATGTAGAGGACGAGGAGGTATGCTGCGATCCATCCGAGGTATCGGCCGAGGAATATTCCCTCGCTTGGGCGTGGGAGGAGGTAGACTGTTTTGGGATCGTCCGAGGTTCGTTTGACCATTATGTCGCCTATCCGGGTGTAGAGGTAGAGGTAGAGGATGCCGGGTAGTACGCCGCCAAGTATGCATCCGAGGATGGCGGTGGTGAATGTGCTGCTGCGGGCTTTCTTGAACTGTCGCTCGGCTATTTCTTCTCTTATCCGGCTGCCTTTGCGTGAGACTATGACCGAGCCGATTGCGAGGACTAAGAGAGCGACTGGTATGGTCTGGTAGGCGAGGATTCCTGGGACCCATGTGGGGAGGGTGGCTATGATCAGGGTGGTGAACAGGATTCCGAGGGCACGGGTGAGGCTGATGGAGATTTGGGCGACTGTGGCTGCTCGACGGATCTCGACCGGAGCGTCTTTCAGGGCCATATATGGCAGAGGCTGGGCCACGCGTCCCTCATCTCGGAAGGACGTTTCCGAGAATCCGTGAAGAAAGGGGTTCTGATACCAGGGTTACACGTTCGAAAGCGCATGCTATGGGCAGGTTCGAGCGGTCTTACGAAGCAAGAAGGCACTGGTAGGAGCCCGTGAGCGTGGGAAACTCAGCGTTTCACGAAGGGCGGGGGCGCGGGAAAATCAGCCACCCCCGGGGGGTCGCATAATAGTTAGCGAAAAAGAAAGTTTACGGGAAAAAATAGTTGGGACAAAAGAAAAGTTACGAATCAAACGCGTATGTCGAACCATTGGAAAGCGATCTGACGCTTCTCATGCGGGCCGACGGGACTACTCGTGAAGGTTGCCCTAGGGATCCAATTTTTCTTGGATGTTGTTTCTGTCTGGCTGGATTCTGGCCTGTTTCTTGAGGACGGGTTGGCATTCGGCTTGTCTGGCTGCTGTCGATCCCCCGTGGATTCGCCTTGGGTTAGCGTGGAAAGTTGGGTTTTGGAAAACGTGGATCCGGATTCGTGATCAGGGCTGATTATGGGCGATTTTTTTCCGCAAAGTAATCGGACTAGGGTCGAGGGGTCTTTCCAGCCCGCCAAGTCGAATGCCTGCCGAGCCAAGGGAGAAGAGAGAAAGAGCCGGACTAACAGGACATGAGAGGGCGGCGGGTCCAGCAAAAATAAGGTTTCGCTGGAAGTATCTCGAAGCTCTCAGGGGCATTCTAACCTTCTTCGGAACGCTAGCAATTCTCCCCGGATGCCCGTATTTCATCCTGTTCGCCTACGGCCCATGCGTTTTATCATCGTCTGAAGCGCACACAGGGCTTGTCGTGGCTACTACAGGGGCTGTTCTAATCTTGGTAGGGGAAGTTGCCCGTCGCAAGAAGCCTACTCCAAAACCTCCCCTAGGAGAGAACCCTTTGTGAACCGGGATTCGGGGTGCTACTTCGAGCTGGTTATTTCCTTCCACGTGGACCCGCAAAAGCGACAGTCATGGTACCTGAAAGCAGCGTTAGATTCAGGTCCTGGAAAGATACAGGGGCTAATACTTCCGCAAACAGGACAGGTATGACTCATTTCTACTGTCTCGCTTCCGGGCTTGCCTGTGCCAGACGGCTAGGACTTAGCGCATGGTCGATCCGTTGCCTGTAGGCAGAAGCAGGATAGGCGCCTATTAGACTGTCCCTGACTGTTCCATTCTCGAACAGCATACTCGTTGGTATGCTCATGATATCATATTTCATCGCCAGTTGCTGATTATTGTCGACGTTGATCTTGACGAACTTGACCTTGCCCGCATACTCTTCCGACAGGGCTGCGATGGTAGGCGCGATCATATTGCAGGGTCCACACCAGTCAGCATAGAAGTCGACGAACACTGGAACCTCAGATTGGAGGACCGTCGAATCGAAATCGGTCTCGTTAACCGGAATCACTTTCTCGTTACTTACTGCTTGTTTGTTCATACACCCATGATCGGGCTGGTCTGGATATAAACGTATTGATGAACATCTATATGATTAGCTTAGACAGGATCATCGAACGAGACAACTAGTCGGGGTGCATAGATACATATCGACATGTTAATACGCACGCTGGGCAATAGAGATGGGTAATGAAGCTCGCAACCGAAGAATTTGACAGGATCAGCAAGGCCCTAGCGGACCCTCAGCGCCGAGAGATTCTCCAGAAGCTTGTCGCAAGAAGGATGAACTGCTCAGACGTTCACGCCATGTTCAACGTCTCACAGCCCACCGTGTCCCACCATCTGAAAGAACTCGCTATCGCAGGGATCCTTGATAAGGAGAAACAAGGCCAGTTCTGCTTCTACCAGGTGAAGGCAGAGGTATTGTCCGCGTACGTAACAGAGCTGCAGAAACGCTTAGGCGTGGGAGCAATAGCAGTTGCTCCGAGAATGAAGTAAGCGCGCATAGACGCTCATCAATACGTTTATATGTTTACCGCACACGTAGGCTTGCATGTCTGAACATTCAGAGCCTCACGAATCATTACACCTGACAGTCGTGCAGGAATCAGCTAAGAACTACCACTTATTCCTCCATAAGAGAAAAGATCTAACGGAGAAGAAGTCAATCATCTCCAAACTCAGAAGAATTCTAACTGAAGAGGATCCAGTTGAGCAGAGTCCACGTCCAGCGGACACTGCAGGATTCAACTAAGACTACAGAATTTATTCAGTGAAACGGGCATGGAACAACTAGTTATCGAGAAGAGCGAAGACGCTCTCGCTCAGGCCGCGCCTCTCGTCAAAACTCGCACTCGACTAATTCTCGCCCTAATCATTACCGCAGGGTTCCTCGACGTCATAGACTTCTCAATCGTCCAAGTGGCTCTACCCACCATACAGACGGAACTAGTCGTCTCGCTAGCGGAAAGTCAGTGGATCATAGCAGCGTACGGGCTAACTCTGGCAGGGTTCCTACTACTCAGCGGCAGAGCAGGAGACATCTATGGTCAAAAGAAACTGTTCGTCTTCGGAATAGTCTTGTTTACCGTCGCATCCTTTACCGGGGGATTGGCCCCATCCCTTCTCTCGCTGATCATATCCAGGGCCATTCAGGGTATAGGAGCAGCGATCTCGACTGCCACAGCCTTCGCGATCCTCGTAACGACCTTCCCCGAAGGAAGGGAGAGAAACCGTGCCCTTGGCATCTTCGTCTCCGTACTATCCGCAGGCTTCGCAGCCGGATCCATCTCCGGAGGCATCCTCACCAGCGCTTTCGGCTGGAGATCAGTCCTCTTCGTCAACGTCCCCATCGGCACAGTTGCAGCCATACTCTCCCAGAAGTATCTAGCAAATAATCCCGGACGAGCCATGGACAAACACCTGGATCTACCAGGGGCGCTGTCCGTGACCAGCGGGCTAATACTCCTCGTGTACGCATTGACAAACGCTGCAAACGCTGGCTTTACGTCCATCCAGACAATCCTACCACTCGGGCTCGGTGCTTTAGTCCTGGCGGGGTTCGTGGCAATAGAATATCGATCAAAGTCCCCTCTGATGCCCTTAGCGTTCCTCCGCCGCGGCACAGTCTTTACCGCGAACGTTCTCGCTCTGATACTGACCTCCTCCGCTGGAGGAGTGGTCTTCTTACTGACGATCTATCTCCAGCGAGTATCGGGCTACTTGCCATTAGCTGCAGGGCTGGAATTCGTCCCGGCTGCACTGATATTCTTCTTTGTGGGAGGCTGGGGCTCGTCCTGGCTCGTAAACCGTCTTGGCTTGAGACAGGTTTTGGTAATCTCGATGATGCTCATTACCTTGGGCTCTGCTCTGCTAACCCAGATCTCAGTCACTAGCGGATACTTCGGAATATTGCCTGGGATGGTTATCTGGTCGCTTGGGGCGAGCATTGGTTTTCCGGCTCTGAACATTGCCGCACTGGCCGGGACACAGCGCGGCGAAGAGGGACTGGCGTCAGGGATAATTGGTACGTCTCAGCGAGTCGGCTTTCCACTTGGCCTCGCCATACTGCTGACTATAGCAACTGTCACGGACCCGCCGCCAGCTGGGGCTGCGAGCCAGTTAGGATCATTGACAGGCGTGGTCACCGGGTTCCAGTATGCATTCCTCGCCTCCACAATCATCAGCGCAATAGGACTGCTGATCGCTTTACGTGTCAAGAATCCGAGAATGAGGGTTGAAAGACCAATCTTCAGCTAGAAGCAGTTTGTGATGCATCGAGAAGGCCCGTCACATATCTAGTCTTTGCTCTTGGTGTTCAGAATGCTGGAAACGTAGTCCATGAAGGGCTTGTCGTACATTCCTTCCGAGCTTCGATGAACGTCCTTGAACATTGGATGTTTTGCTATGGCTTCTAGGAAAGCGGACCATTGATTCCAGGTTTCTCTGTCAATCCACTTTCTCCTATAGAGGAGATGCGTTCTCTCGAAAAGTCCGTAAAGTAGGACGATATAGTTTCGAACTGTCATCTCATCTGCGGAGAGTGATGCCATGGTCGAATTTGGATTGATGGCCCTTGCCATGTCGATTTGTAACTTGCTGAGTTCAGGCTTTTCCAGAACCAATCTTATCGCGTCTGTATAATCATCTAGGATCTTCTGATACGCAGCTTCTTTGGTGGCATTGTTTTGGGTTCGAAACGACATTATGAAAATAACCAGCGTAAGCGTCAAAACAGTGGTTTGCGCGATAGTGCTGAACACTATCGGGTCAGTTATGTCAGTCAAATGCTAAGGGTCCCTACTTGATATTCCCATCCATCATCAACATCCAACAAATGTCTCAGCATTAGTTCGCTAGTTCACGAGGACTTGCCATGCGTCTTTTCTTAAAAGAATAGCCGTGTCGGTATCGGAGAAATCTGATACAATCGTTGAACGCCTGACCTGATATTTCATTATCCTAGTTCTGCCTTGCTCAAGTAGCGCGCAGCGGAAAAACGAAAGGGTCTCTCGATTCGTGGTCTAGCCTCGCTTTGTCCAAAGGGTTCAGCAAATGGGTCTATCGGCTAACACTGGCGAGATGGTACTACAACTATGCGTGGGGCTGGGTCATAGGATACTTTCTCAGCACCTTCACGATGATCGTAACGATCTACTATCTGATACCCGGTTTGCGTGATCTGGTCTCGTTTCCATTATTTCTCGGGGGCTCCGGGATCGGAGGCTCAT
>Ga0134076_10000276_pt1 | contig 12614 bp, 10 predicted proteins | sample 15_taG_12_FD_109979 | JGI IMG/M metagenome (GOLD analysis project Ga0134076, IMG submission 109979) | Grasslands soil microbial communities from the Angelo Coastal Reserve, California, USA - 15_D_Wat_40cm_5_0_1 metaG | ecosystem: Environmental > Terrestrial > Soil > Grasslands ... | reverse complement strand
ATGACGCTCGCCGGCGGGTGCGGCGCCGGCTCGATCTGGCGCGCGGGCGAGGGGCAGGTCAAGCTGTGGGCCGCCGTCGTCTGCTTCGCGCTCGGCGCGTCGCTCGCGCGCCTCGTGCTCGGCGGCGCGCTCGCCAAGGTCGGCGTCGCGGTGTTCCTGCCGTCCGCCGTCGGCTGGGGCGCGGCGATTCTGCTCGTCGTCGCGGTGGCCGCCGCGTGGGCGCTCGCCGCGACGTGGAACGAGGACACCAGAAAATTCACCATACCGGACTGAACCGCTGTACCTTACCGTGGCAGTCGAGCGACCGTGGCCGTCCAGGGGAGATGTCATGGCACGGATGACGCGCAGGAATTTCCTGAAGGCCTCGGGAACGGCCGTCGTCGTGTCCGGTCTCGCGGGCTGTGCGGGCATGGGCGGCGCGCCGACCGCGACGACGACGCCGACCGACCTCGCGCCCAACCGCAGCGGCCGCCGCGTCGTCGTGATTGGCGGCGGCTGGGCCGGCGCCACCGCCGCGAAGTACGTGCGGATGGAAGATCCGGCGACCGAGGTCATTCTGATCGAGCCCAACGCCAAGTTCATCTCCTGCCCGTTCTCCAACCTGGTGCTGAGCGGCGTGCGCTCGATCGAGAGCCTCACGTTCGAGTACGACGGACTGCGCAAGCAGCACGGCGTGAGGATCATGCGCGAGAGCGCCACGGCGATCGAGCCCGACGCGCGGCGTGTGCGCCTGGAGCGCGGCTTCCTCACCTACGACCGGCTCATCGTCGCGCCGGGCATCGACTTCCAGACCGAGCAGATCGAGGGGCTCGCCGCCGCCGGCGACCGCGTGCCGCACGCGTGGAAGGCCGGGCCGCAGACGGTGACGCTCGCGCGGCAGCTGAAGGAGATGCCCGACGACGGCGTGTTCGTGCTGTCGGTGCCGCCGGCCGCGTATCGGTGCCCGCCCGGTCCCTACGAGCGCGCGTGCCAGGTGGCGTGGTACCTCAAGACGCGCAAGCCGCGCGCGAAGCTGATCGTGCTCGACGCCAACCAGAACGTCATCAGCAAGCCCGCGCTCTTCCGCGCCGCCTGGCAGGCATACCCGAACCTCGAGTACCGGGCCTCCAGCAAAGTGGTCAAGGTCGATGCGGCCGCGCGCGAGGTGACGACCGAGTTCGGCGACAAGGTGCGCTACGACGTCGCCAACGTGATCCCGCCGCAGCGCGCGGGGGCGATCGCCGTGCAGGCCGACCTCGTCGGCGCCGACAAGCGCTGGTGCGAGGTGAATCACGTGACGTACGAATCGGTGAAGGCCAAGGACGTGCACGTCGTCGGCGACGCGACGATCGGCATCCCCGCGCCGAAGTCCGGCACCGTCGCCAACAGCATGGGCAAGATCGCCGCCACCGCCGTCGTCCACCTGCTCACCGGCCGCCCGGTCCCGGAGATGCCGCCGATCAATACCTGCTACTCGTGGGTGAGTGACACGGAGGTGATGGCCGTCGTCAACGCCTACCGCATCGACAACGGCAAGGTGGTGCAGATCGAGCAGAAGCTGACGCCCGGCCAGTCCACGCTCTACGCCCAGCACGCCCAGGCGTGGGCCACCAGCATCTGGGCCGACATCCTTGCGTAGCGGGGCAGGCGCCGTGCGCGCGTTCGTCGTCGCCGCCGCGCTGGCGGCGGCGCTCGCCGCGACGACCGCGGCCTCGGCGGGGCCGGTCGACACGCCGGGCTTCACGAAAGCGTACTCGTGCAGCGCCTGTCACGGGCGCGCCGGCGCCACGCGCGCCGACGCGGTGCCGGTGCTCGCCGGCATGCCGGCCTGGTATTTCAAGAAGGCGATCGACGACTACGCGGCCGGCCGGCGTCCCTCGCCGGAGATGGAGCCGTTCTCGAAGATGGTCAAGACGCTCGGCGTGGACGACATCGCCGCGTATTTCGCCGCGCAACCGCGGGAGGCGTCGCCGATCAAGCTCGACCGCACGGCCGTCGCGAGTGGCCGCACCGCCTCGACCCCGTGCGCCGCCTGCCACGGCGACGACGGCCGCGGCGATCAGGCGAAGGGCACGCCGCCGCTCGCCGGCCAGCCGCCCGGCTATCTGCTGAACCAGATGAAGCTCTTCAAGGCCGACAAGCGCAGTCCCGGCGACGCCAATCTCGCCGCGGTCAAGGCGGCCATGAAAGGCGTTGACGACGCGACGCTCGCGAACCTCGCGGCCTACTACTCGAGTCTCGGGAGGTAAGCCGCCCGTCTCGTGTCGTTCCTCTTCGGCGGTGTCCTGCTCGTCCTCGGCATGGTCGGCGCCTTCGTGTCGGGTCTGATCGGCGTCGGCGGGGCGATCGTCATGATCCCGCTCCTGCTCTACGTGCCCCCGCTCGTCGGGGTCGGTCGGCTCGACATCAAGGAGGTGGCGGCCATCACGATGGTCCAGGTCTTCGCGGCCGCCGTCTCCGGTGTCATCGCCCACGGCCGTCATCGCGCGGTCAACGTCCGCCTGGCCGCGACCGGCGGCGTCGCGATGGCCGGCGGCTCGCTCACCGGCGCGGTGGCGTCGCACTGGATGCCGGACGCGTGGCTGCTGATGGTCTTCGCGCTCATGGTGACGGCGGCCTTCGTGCTGATGTTCCTGCCGCCGCCGCCGGACGTCACGACGCCGGCCGAGGCGCGCGAGTACAGTCGGACGCTGACGGTCGCGGTGGCGGGCGCGGTCGGGCTGGCCGCGGGCGTCGTCGGCGCCGGCGGTGCCTTTCTCCTCGTGCCGCTCATGCTCGTCGTCGTCGGCGTGCCGATCCGCGTGACCATCGGCAGCTCGCTCGCGATGACGGCGCTCGCCGCCACCGCCGGCATCATCGGCAAGCTCGTCACCGGCCAGGTGCCGCTCGGCTCCGCGCTCGTGGTCGCGCTGGGCGCGGCGCCCGGCGCGCAGCTGGGCGCGCTGGCGAGCCGGCGGCTGGCCGGCGGCATGCTCAGGGGCATACTGTTCGTCGTGATCGTGCTCACCGGCGTCCGCGTCTGGTGGCACGTGCTGTTCGAGTAGTGCGCCTGAGACCGAGGCGCGCCACGGGTTTCCCGGGGCGCGTGGGAGTGCGACGCCGCAGGCCGTTCGACGGCCGAGGCGAGCCTGCGTGGGAGTGCGACGCCGCAGGCCGTTCGACGGCCGAGGCGAGCCTGCGATGAAGCGTTGGGGGGTGTGGGGGCCATTTCGGGGCCCCCACTAATATGAGATACGGCTTCGTGATCGATCACCGCAGGTGCATCGGCTGTCACGCGTGCACGGTGGCGTGCAAGGAAGAGAACCAGGTTCCGCTCGGGACGTTCCGCACGTGGGTGAAGTACGTCGAGAGGGGGACGTGGCCGAACACGCGCCGCTACTTCTCCGTGCTGCGCTGCAACCACTGCGACGACGCGCCGTGCGTGACCATCTGCCCGACGGTGGCCCTCTACCGCCGCGCCGACGGTATCGTGGACTTCGACGGTGCCCGCTGCATCGGCTGCAAGTCGTGCATGCAGGGCTGTCCCTACGACGCGCTCTACATCGACCCGAACACGAACACCGCCGCCAAGTGCCACTACTGCGCACACCGGCTGGAGGTCGGCCTCGAGCCGGCGTGCGTGATCGTGTGTCCGGAGCGCGCGATCGTGGCCGGCGACCTCGACGATCCGCGCACCGAGATCGCGCGGCTGGTGTCCCGCGAGCAGGTCGAGGTGCGCAAGCCCGAGCAGGGCACGCGCCCCAAGGTCTACTACGTCGGCGCCGACTCGGCGGCGCTGTCGCCGGCGCTGCAGCGCCCGGCGCCGACGTATCTCTGGGGCGAGCGGCCGCCGGGCGAGACCGATCTCGTGCACATGGTGGCGGCGTTGCACGAGGCCGGGCACGGCGACGACGCGCTGGCGCGCCCGGTGTACGACGCGCCGCACGTGCCGCGCCCGTGGGGCTGGAAGGTCAGCACCTACCTGTGGACGAAGTCGATCGCGGCCGGGGTGCTGCTCGTCGCCGCCCTCACCGGGTCGTCGTGGTGGGGCACGACGCTGACGGTCACGGCGCCGGCCATCAGCCTGCTGTTCGTGCTGCTCACGACCGCGCTGCTCGTCGTCGACCTCAAGCGCCCCGAGCGCTTCCTCTATATCCTGTTCAAGCCGAACTGGCGCTCGTGGCTCGTCTGGGGCGCCTGGATCCTGATCGGCTTCGGAGCGGCCGCCGCCTTGTGGCTGGCGGCCGGGCTTGCGGGCCGATACGTCCCGGACGCCGCGCGGCTGCCCGTCGCGCTGTTGGCGGTCGCGACGGCGGGCTACAGCGCGTTCCTGTTCGGCCAGGCCGAGGGCCGCGATTTCTGGCAGAGCCCGCTCGTGCTGCCGCATCTCATCGTCTCCGCCGTCGTCGCCGGGTATGCCGCGCTGCTGCTGGCCTCGATCGTGTTCCCCGGCCACCTGTCAGGCCGGCCCGAGAATCTCCGGCTCGACGACGTGCTCGGGCCGATGCTCTTCGTCGCGCTGTTCGTCCACGGCGCGCTGCTGTTGATGGAGGTGGCGAGCCGCCATCCGGTGCGCGACGCGGCGCTGGCCGCGCGGCTGCTCACGCGCGGCGCGTATCGCGCGCACTTCTGGGGCGGCGTCGTGCTGATCGGCACCCTGGTGCCGATGGTCGCGCTCGTCGCCGCTGTCGGCAGCGATTCGCCGCCGCTCGCCGCCGTCGGCGCGCTCCTCGCGCTGGGCGGTCTGTGGCTCTGGGAGGATCTGTGGGTCAAGGCCGGCCAGTCGATTCCGTTGAGTTAGCGCCGCAGTGCGGCCATCTGGATTTCGCGGGGCTGGGGCCCCGCCGTCCGAGGCGAGCCTACACATGAATCGACCGAGCGGGGAGCCGCTGCATCCGGTCGCGCGCGATCTCACCCCGCGCGAGGGCGGGCTGGCCGCCTATCCGCCCGTGGAGCGCTGGGACGACTGGCAGGAGCTCGATCCGGTCGCGTGGCCGCGCAAAGTGCCACGACGCTACGAGCTCATCCCGACCATCTGCTTCAACTGCGAGGCGGCGTGCGGGCTGCTCGCGTACGTCGACAAGGACTCGCTGCGCATCCAGAAGTTCGAGGGCAACCCCCTGCACCCGGGCAGTCGCGGCCGCAACTGCGCCAAGGGCCCCGCGACGCTCAACCAGGTGCAGGATCCCGAGCGCATCCTCTATCCGATGCGCCGTACGGGACCGCGCGGCGGCGGTGCGTGGGAGCGCGTGAGCTGGGACGAGGCGCTCGACGACATCGCGGGACGGATTCGCAAGGCGCTCGTCGAGGGCCGGCCGAAAGAGATCATGTACCACCTCGGCCGTCCCGGGCACGAGCTCGTCTACCTGCAGCGGGTGTTCCATGCCTGGGGCATCGACGGCCACAACAGCCACACCAACGTGTGCTCGGCCAGCGCGCGCGCCGGCTACGCCTTCTGGCACGGGATGGACCGGCCCTCGCCCGATCACGCCAACGCGCGCTTCATCCTGCTGCTGTCCTCGCACCTGGAGACCGGCCACTACTTCAATCCCCATGCGCAGCGGATCATCGAGGCGAAGATGCGCGGCGCGAAGATCGCCGTCATCGACTCGCGGCTGTCCAACACGGCGTCCATGGCCGACTACTGGCTGTCGCCCTGGCCGGGCACGGAGGCCGCCATCCTGCTGGCGATCGCGCGCCTGCTGGTGCGCGAGCGGCACTACGACCGCGCGTTCGTCGAGAAGTGGACGAACTGGGACGAGTACCTGCGCGAGGAGCGGCCCGACCTGCCGGTGACCTTCGACGCCTTCCACACGGCGCTCGACGAGCTGTACGCCCCGTACACGCCGGAGTTCGCCGCCGAGGAGAGCGGCGTGCCGGCGGAGACGATCGTCGAGATCGCGCGGGCCATCGGCGCCGCGGGCGGCGCGCTGGCCACCCACATCTGGCGCAACACCGCGGCGGGCAACCTCGGCGGCTGGCAGGTGGCGCGCGCCCTGGAGCTGCTCGTGGTGCTCATGGGCGCGGTGTCCACGCCGGGCGACACGGCGCCGAGCGCGTGGAACAAGGCGATTCCCGCCCCGCCGATGATGCCGCCGCCGGGCAAGGTGTGGAGCGAGCTCCTGATGCCGAAGGAGTACCCGCTGGCCTTCTTCGAGATGTCGTTCCTCCTGCCGCACTTCCTGCGCGAGGGCCGCGGCAAGCTCGCCATGTACTTCACGCGCGTCTACAACCCCGTGTGGACGAATCCGGACGGGATGTCGTGGATCGAGATGCTCACCGACGAGGCGAAGGTCGAACGGCATGCGTGCCTGACACCCGTGTGGAGCGAAACGGCGTGGTTTGCCGATTTCGTCCTGCCGATGGGCCACGCCTCCGAGCGCCACGACCTCATGTCCCAGGAGACGCACGCCGCGCGCTGGATCGGCTTCCGCCAGCCCGTGCTGCGCGTGGCGCTCGAGAAGCGCGGCAAGACGTTCGACGTCACGTGGCAGGCGCACGAGGCGGCGGGGCTCGGCCAGGTCTGGGAGGAAGACGAATTCTGGATCGAGCTGTCATGGCGAATCGATCCGGATGGCGCGCTCGGGATCCGAAAATATTTCGAATCGCCCTACCGTCCCGGTGCCAAGCTTCGCATCGAGGAGCTCTACCGCTGGATCTTCGAGAACAGCGTGCCCGGGCTGCCGGAGGCTGCCAGAGCGCAAGGCCTCACGCCGCTCGCCTACATGCGCAAGTACGGCGCGTTCCTCGTCGAGGACGCCGTCTATCGAACGTACGAGACGCCCCAGGACGGCGGCGTCGTCGTCGACGGCGTCGCGCGTGTCGGCTTTCCCACGCCCACGCGCAAGCTGGAGTTCTTCTCGCGCACGCTCAAGGAGTGGAAGTGGCCCGAGCACGCGGTGCCCGGCTACATCCGCAGCCACGTGCACTGGTCGAACATCGACCGCGCCCGGGGCGAGATGGTGCTGCTGCCGACGTTCCGGCTGCCGACGCTGATCCACACGCGGTCCGGGAACGCGAAGTGGCTCTACGAGATCTCGCACACGAACCCGCTCTGGCTGCATCCCGAGGACGCCGCGCGTCTGGGCGTGACGACCGGGAATCTGTTGAAGATCGCCACCGCCATCGGTTGGTTCGTCGACCGGGTGTGGGTGACCGAGGCGATCCGTCCCGGCGTCGTCGCCTGCTCGCATCACCTCGGGCGCTGGCGACTGGCCGAGGCCGCGGGCGGCGAGCGCTGGTCCACGGCGCTCGTGGATCTCGAGCGCGCAGCGCCCGGCCGCTGGCGCATGCGGCAGATCCACGGCATCCAGCCGTTCGAGAGCGCCGATCCCGACTCCGGGCGCATCTGGTGGCAGGACGCCGGCGTCCATCAGAACCTCACGTTCCCCGTGCAGCCCGATCCGATCAGCGGCCAGCACTGCTGGCATCAGAAGGTGACCGTCTCACGGCCGGGGCCCGACGAGCGGTACGGCGACATCTTCGTGGACACGGACAAATCCTTCGAGGTCTATCGCCAGTGGCTGGCGCTCGCGCGCCCGGCGCCGGGGCCCGGAAATCTGCGACGGCCGCTCTGGCTGCCGCGCGCGTTCAAGCCCGATCCCGCCGCCTTCAGGCTCGAGCCATAGGCGCGCGCGCCGAGTCGTAGTAGAAGTAGGGGGGACAGGAGGAGGCATGGCAGAGCCGATCACTCGCCGCGCGGCGCTCGGCACGCTCGGGACCGTCGGCGTGGCCGTCGCCGCGGGGTCGCTGGGCGTACCCGCGCCGGCCGGCGCCCAGGGGTCGTCGCAGGCGCTCGGGCTGCAGGAGTCCGTGCAGGACGGGCTCAAGCGGGTCTTCGGCGGCCGTCCGATGAAGGACGGCACCGCGATCATCAAGCTCGACATCCCGCCGATCGCCGAGAACGGCGCGGTGGTCCCCGTCAACGTCGAGGTCAACGCGCCGATGACGCCGGCCTCGTACGTCAAGACGATCTGGATCGTCGCCGACAAGAACCGGATCCCGATCGTCGCTCGGGCCACGCTGACGCCTGAGGCCGGGCAGGCGTTCGTCGGCGCCAACATCCGACTGGGCGAGACCACCGACGTGCGCGCGGTCGTCGAGCAGAGCGACGGCACGCTGCTGACGACCAGGCGCGAGGTGAAGGTGACCGTCGGCGGGTGCGGAGGCTAGATGGCCGGCGACGTCGGCAAGATCCGCATCCGCGTGCCGTCCAACGTGAAGGCCGGCGACGTCGTCCGCGTGCGCTGCCTCGTGATCCACCCGATGGAGCGCATCGAGCGGGACGCGCAGGGCAAGGTCATCGACCGCAACTACAACTACATCACGCGCGTGACGGCCACCTACCTCGGCAAGCCGGTGGCCGTCATCGACCTCACGCAGAGCGTGAGCGAGAATCCCGCGTTCTCGTTCGCGCTGAAGGCCACCGCGCCCGGCCCGGTCAAGGTCACCCTCGTCGACACCCACGGCGGCAAGTACGAGGGCACGGCCGACATCGCGTTCGTCTGAACGCCGGATGAGCTCCCGGGTCGCGCTGCGCTGCGCCGCCGTCGCGGTCCTCGTCGCCGGCTGCGCGCTCGCCGCGCGCGAGACGACGCCCGTCGCCTCGCCCGTATGGACGTCGCACGCGATTGTCGAGGCGCGCGGCGAGATCCGGGCCAATGCCGACGGCACGCGGACGGCCGTCCGGTACAGGGGCTGGACGACGCGCGACTTCGGCGCGTTCCGCACCTACGCGTACGACGACGCGCGGCCGGAGCCGCCCGTGCAGAAGGCCGCGATGCCCGCGGGCGTCGCCGGTGATCCCACGAAGGGGCGCGCGCTGTTCCTGAATCGTCAGAAGGCGCCGTGCACCGGCTGTCATCTGGTTCCGGGCGCCGACGTGTGGCCGGCCGGCAGCGTCGGGCCCGATCTCTCCACGCTGGGCGACCGAAAGCTCCCCGACGCCTATCTCTACCAGCAGCTCTGGGACCCGCGCGTGACGTTTCCGGCCACCGTGATGCCGCCGTGGGGCGCGCAGGGGCTCTTCACGCCGGAGGAGATCGTCCATCTCGTCGCGTATCTGCAGACGCTGCACGGCCCGCCGCCGGCCGAGCAGGACAGCGACCGCAACCCGTTCACGCGACGTCGCAGCGAAGGCTTCGGCGACAACCTGGATCCCACGAACAACCCCGCGGTCATCCGCGCCGAGGAGGCGCAGGCGCTGTGGAGCGCGCGCGGACCGACGGGCAAGGCGTGCGCGGACTGTCACCCGGGCGGACCGCAGCGGGCGATGCGCGGCGTGGCCACGCGGTATCCGCGGATCGTCGCCGAGCACGGGCGCGTGATGAGCCTCGAGGACTTCCTCGCCGTCCACGCCGAGGCGACGACCGGCCGCGCGCTGCCGTCGGAGAGCGGCGACAATCTCGACGTCACCGTCATGATCAAGATGGCATCCAACGGGCTGCCGGTGGCCATCGACACGACGAGCCCGGCGGCGCGCGCGGCGATCGAGCGCGGCCGCGCGTCGTTCTTCCGCCGCGTCGGCGAGCGCAACCACGCGTGCGCCGACTGCCACACGCCCGAGCGCGGCGGCAGCAAGTTCCTCGGCGGCCGCTTCCTCGCCGACGTCACCGGCGGTCTGACGCGTCATTTCCCGACGTGGCGCACCGACCGCAACGAGGTCTGGGACCTGCGCAAGCGTTTCCAGTGGTGCATGACGCCGCTCGGCGCCAACATGCTCGCCGCCGACTCGGTGGAATACGCGGAGCTCGAGCTGTTCCTGACCACGTTCGACGCCGGCAAGCCGATCAGCGCCCCCGGCATCCGCCATTAGGCCGTGATCGACGACGCCGTGATCGACGCGCTCGAGTGCGACATCCTCGTGCTCGGGGCCGGCGGCGCGGGCCTCACCGCCGCGCTGCACGCGGCGGATGCCTCGCCCGCGCTGTCGATCGCCGTCGTCGTCAAGGGACTCTTCGGCCGCGCCGGCTGCACACGCATGGTGCAGGGCGGCTACAACGCGGTGCTCACGCCGCCCGACTCGCTCGAGGCGCACCTGATCGACACGCTCGAGGGCGGCGGCTGGATCAACGACCAGGAGCTGGTGTGGCGGCTCGTGACCGAGGCGCCGGGCCGCGTCCTCGAGCTGGAGTCGCGCTACGGCTGCCTCTTCGATCGCAACGCGGCGGGGCGCATCCACCAGAAGCCGTTCGCCGGTCAGTCGCACGACCGCACCGTGCACAAGGGCGACCTCACCGGCATCGAGATCATGAACCGCCTCACCGAGCAGGCGCAGGCGCGGCCCGCGATCCGCGCCTTCGAGGAGTGCCGCGCGGTGGAGCTGCTGCGTGACGACGCCGGCCGCGCGGCCGGCGCGCTGCTGCTCGACATCCGCACCGGAGGCTTCGTGGCCGTCCGCGCGCGCGCGACGCTCCTGGCCATGGGCGGCGGGCCGACGATGTACCGCGTGATCGCGTGCTCGGCCGACAAGGCGGCCGACGGCATTGCGCTCGCGTACCGCGCGGGGCTGCCCCTGCGCGACATGGAGATGATCCAGTTCCATCCGACCGGCCTCGTGATCCCCGGCTCGCTGATGACCGGCGCGCTGCTCGAGGAGGGGCTGCGCGGCGCCGGCGGGCAGCTGCGCAATGGCCTGGGCGAGCGCTTCATGGCGCGCTACGACCCGGCGCGCCTCGAGCGCTCCACGCGCGACCTCGTCTCGCGCGCCTCGTTCCTGGAGGTCGCCGACGGGCGGGGGACGCCGAACGGCGGCGTCTGGATCGACGTCTCGCACCTCGGCGCCGAGGTCGTGGAGCGCAACTTCCGCGGCATGGTGCGTCGCTGCCGCGACTTCGGCCGTGACCTCGCGAACGCACCCGTCGAGGTCGGGCCCACCGCGCATTTCATGATGGGCGGCGTCGTGGTCGATCCCGACTGCCGCACGGCCATGGAGGGGCTGTTCGCGGCCGGCGAGGACACGGGCGGCGTGCACGGCGCGAACCGTCTCGGCGGCAACGGCGTCGCGGAGTCCACCGTGTTCGGCGGCATTGCCGGCGATGTGATGGCCGCCTTCGTCGCCGGCCGCCCGATGCCGCGCGTGAGCGACGCCGCGCTGCCGGCGGCCGCCGCGCGCTGCGGTGCGCCGCGCGGCCGCGGCGACGCCGCCGAGGTGTACGCGATCCAGCGCGAGCTGCGCGACGTCATGTGGGAGCGTGCCGGGCTCGTGCGCGACGCCGAGGGCCTCGGCGTCGCCGCGCTCAGCGTCGAGCGCCTCGCCGAGCGGCTGCGGGCGGCCGGCGTGCCCGGGCACGGCGCGCTGAACACCGCGTGGCAGGACTGGCTCAACCTCGACAGCCAGCTCACGGCGGCGCGGCTGATCGTCGCGAGCGCGCGCGCCCGCCGCGAGAGCCGCGGCGCCCACTGGCGCAGCGACTTTCCGTCGCCGGCGACGGCGCCGCCGACGAGCGTGCGCGTGGCCGCCGGCGCCGACGGCGCGCCGGGGGTCTGGACGGAGCTCGTCGCCATGACGCGCGCGCAGCCGCCGGCGGGCGCGCCGCGCCCGGTGGCCGTGGAGATCGGCGACTGAGCCCTTCCGTCGTGCGGGCGAGCCCGATGATAGGATGCGGCCCGTGCTCACGCGCCGTCGCTTCGTCGCCGGATCGGCCGCCGCGCTGGCCGCGCTCGGGTCGCGTCGTGGGGCGCACGCCCGGGGCGGCGTGGTGACGAAGCGCACGCGCCTCGTCATGCTCGCCACCGGCGGCGGCCCACGGCCGCGCACGGAGCGCGGCAACACCGCGCACGCGCTCGTCGTCGACAACGTCCTCTATCTCGTCGACTGCGGCAGCGGCGTCGCGCGTCAGCTCGTGCTGGCCGGCATCCCACTGCCGACGCTGCGCCACATCTTCATCACGCACCATCACTCCGACCACAATCTCGACTACGGCAACGTCATCATGCAGGCGTGGGTGAGCGGGCTGCGGACCCGCGTGGATGCCTGGGGGCCGCCGCCGCTCGAGAAGATGACGCGGCTCTACTTCGAGATGAACGCGTACGACATCGACACGCGCATCGCCGACGAGGGCCGCGTGCCGCTCGTGCCGCTGGTCCACGCGCACGAGCTGAGCCAGGCCGGTCCGGTCATGCAGGACGAGCGCGTGAAGGTCACGGCGACGCTGGTGGACCATCCGCCCGTCGTTCCGGCGCTCGCGTTCCGCTTCGACTGCCCCGACCGGTCGATCGTCTTCTCCGGCGACACCAACAAGTCCGACGCCCTGGCGCGACTGGCGACGGGCGCCGACCTGCTCGTGCACGAGGCGCTCTGGGTCGCGGCCGTCGACCGGCTGGTGGCGCGCGTCCCGAACGCCGCGACGCTCAAGAAGCACATCATCGACAGCCATACCTCCGTCGAGGACGCCGCCCGTGTGGCCGCCGCCGCCGGCGTCAAGACGCTGGTCCTCTCGCACCTGGTGCCGGCCGACGACCCGGCGATCACCGAGCAGATGTGGATCGACGCGGCGCGGCTGCACTTCAAGGGCGAGATCATCGTCGCGCGCGACGGCATGGAGCTGTGAGGGGCCGCGGATGATCCTGCGCGGCGCGACGCTGATCGACGGCACCGGCGCGCGGCCCGTCCGCGACCACGCCGTGGTCGTCGACGACCGGCGCATCGCCGCGAT
>Ga0134076_10000274_pt1 | contig 12629 bp, 14 predicted proteins | sample 15_taG_12_FD_109979 | JGI IMG/M metagenome (GOLD analysis project Ga0134076, IMG submission 109979) | Grasslands soil microbial communities from the Angelo Coastal Reserve, California, USA - 15_D_Wat_40cm_5_0_1 metaG | ecosystem: Environmental > Terrestrial > Soil > Grasslands ... | reverse complement strand
AACGCGTCACCATCGTTGAACGGCACGTGGCGGAAGCCTTGGGCAGGGGCTCGAAGCCCTTCTGCACCTTCTCCTGACCAGTGGCCGTCAGCGTGGCAAGCGTGCGCCCATGAAACGAGTTCAGCATCGAGACGATTTCGAAGCGGCCCGCGCCGTCTTTTGCATGCGCCCAACGCCGCGCCAGCTTGATCGCTGCTTCGTTGCCTCCGCCCCGCTGTTGCAGAAGAAGACCTTGTCGGCGAACGAATGGTCCACGAGGGTCCGCGCCAGTTTGACCTGGGGTTCGGTATAGAACAGATTCGAGGTATGGACCAGCCGCAGGGCCTGCTGTTGCAGCGCCTGCGTGACCTTTTGATGGCAGTGGCCCAGGACGTTCACGGCAACGCCAGCCAGAAAGTCCAGGTACTCGCGCCCCTCGACGTCGTACACACGCGTCCCCTTTCCCCTGGCGAGTGCCAAGGGATACCGGGCGTACGTGTCCATCAGGTACTTTTGAGCACCCTGCATCAACTCTTCGGTGAGCATCTTGAGTCCTGGAATATCAAATGGGTGACGCTATCACAAAGTGCTAGGTTGATGCAATCAAAATATTGAGAAAACAAGGGCTTTCGCGATTTTCGAAGGTTTGGGACGGCAGTCAAGACGAGGGCCCACAACCTACGGGTCATGGGCTCTTGGTACAGTGAAGTCTTTAGATGTTCTTGAACGCGTCTTTCAACAGGGGCTCGAGCTCCCCCTTCTTTTCCATCGGCTCCAGGATGTCGGTGTCCCCGTAGAAATGCCCGTTGATGAAGACCTTGGGCAGCGTCGGCCAGTTGGTCATCTTCGTCAGAGCCTCCCGTTTGGCCGGATTGGGCAGTACGTCGATGACCTCGTAGGGATACCCGTACTGGTCGAAGAACTGCATCGTCTCGCGGGTAAACCCGCACATCGGCAACGCTTTGGTGCCCTTGCCGTAGATCAGAATTTTATGTTTCTTGATCTCCTGTTGGATCTCTTCCTCGAGTGGATCAGCCATACTGCCTCCTCCCCTATCCTCCATCCGTGGTTTCGGCTTTGATTTCGAGCGCATGGATGCGTCCATCCTTCATCGGCTCATCCAAGGCGTTGTAGATGAGCCGGTGCCGATCCAGGAGGTTCTTTCCTTTGAACAAATCCGAGACAACCCGGATGCTGAAATGGTCCATCGTGCCCGTTCGATCCGTGACGGACACCTTCGCATCTGGAAGCGCCTTGCGAACGTAGTCGGTTAGCGAGTCCGTGGTGATCATGAACCCACACTGAGGATTTATCCGCTCGCCAAGACCCATCGTATGGCTCGTGGCCCAACAAGTTCGGGGTGGTGGAGGGTAGGGGATTTGAACCCCCGACCCCGACGTTGCGAACGTCGTGCTCTCCCAGCTGAGCTAACCCCCCGCCCGTCTCCCACTATGTGCGCCGGATTATACACAATCGACACTAGCGTCCGCTAGCGGATGCGCACGCGCCGACCTTCGACCGAGAGACGCCCGTCGGCGAAGAGCTGGATGGTTTCGGGATAGATGCGATGCTCCTCCGCCAGGATGCGGGCTTCCAGAGTCTCCACTGTGTCGTTTTCTTGGACCGGCACGGCCGCTTGCCGGATGATCGGCCCTGTGTCCACCCCTTCAGTCACGAAATGGACCGTGCATCCCGACACTTTGACCCCCCAGGCGAGCGCCTGCTGCTGGGCGTTCAGACCCGGGAACGACGGCAGGAGCGCGGGATGGATGTTCATGATCCGGTTGGGATACGCGTCGATGAGCACCCGCGTGACGATCTTCATGTACCCTGCCAGCGCCACCAGCTCGACGTTGTGCTTCCGCAGAACATCCAGGACCGCACGGTCGTACGCTTCGCGGCTATCGGGCCGGTCTTTATACGGCGCAGGGTCCAGGAACACGTCCGCCACTCCATGGCGGCGCGCGCGCTCGAGGGCCTGTGCGTCCTTCTTGTTGCTGATGACCACGGCAATCCGGGCCAATAGTTTGCCTGCCTCGATCGCATCGATGATCGCCTGCAGATTGGAGCCACGCCCGGAGGCCAGCACGCCCACGCGAAGTTTCGCCTCAGGCATACCGGACTCCGCGTTCGCCCTTTTCAATCATGCCGATCCGGAACGCCTTGTCCCCTTGCGCCTCCGCCAACCGCAAGACGGTGTCGGACCGATCCGGAGGCACCACCAACACCAAGCCGACTCCCATGTTGAACACCCGAAACATCTCGTCATCGCCCACGTGACCGCGCGATCGGATCAGGCCGAAAATAGGCGGCGGCGTCCACGCCTTGCGCGTGATGACTGCCCGGCACTCTTCGGGCACCACTCGTGGCAGGTTCTCGGTGAGCCCGCCACCCGTGATATGGGCGATCGCGCGGATTTCCCCGGCTTCCACCAGGGCCCGGATGGTCCGCACGTAGATCCGGGTGGGTCGGAGTAGGATTTCACCCAGCGTTTCACTCTGCCCTGGCACCTGCTCTTTCAGCGTCATCTTGGCCTGCTCCAGCAGTACGCGGCGCGCCAACGAATAGCCGTTGCTGTGGAGCCCGGTGGACGCCAATCCGATGACGACATCGCCCGGACGGACACGGCTCCCGTCAATGAGCCGGTCCCGCTCGACCACCCCGACCGCAAAACCGGCCAGATCGTACTCGCCGTCCGGATAGAACCCCGGCATCTCGGCGGTCTCTCCGCCAATCAGCGCGCAGCCGGCCTGGCGGCAGCCCTCGACGATCCCGGCGATGATCGTTTCGGCCTGCCCGACCGCCAGCTTCCCGACCGCCAGGTAATCCAGGAAGAAGAGCGGCTCTGCTCCGCAGACTGCCACGTCATTGACGCACATCGCGACCAGATCGACGCCGACCGTGTCGTGGCGTCCCAACAAGGAGGCGATCTTCAGCTTGGTCCCCACCCCATCCGTGCCCGAGACCAGGACAGGGTCCTTATATTTCTTCGGATCGAAGCGAAACAGGCCGCCGAATCCTCCGATGTCCGTCAGGACTTCAGGGCGAAACGTCGAGCGGACGAGGGCGCGGATACGCCGGACGAACTCGTTACCGGCGTCGATGTCAACCCCTGCGTTCTTGTAATCCAAGGGGAAGCTGGCTCCTGTCTTACCGGGGGACCGGCATCTTACCGGAACGGTCAGGAGTGGTCAACGCGACGCAGACTACGTTATCCCAGTGCAAACACTGTATGGAGTTCCATACAGAATAGGCATCCTCTTTCATGGTTTGGCACAATTTTGTTCACTAGTCGAACTTCATCTTTTCCTATCCCATTGACAATGCGTGGGTCTCGTCCGGGCCATCCACTGGCATCGTCATTGCTCAGCCTTGGAGCAGATAGGAAATCGAACGAGGGAGAAATCGCCGCTGAAGTAGCCCAAGGAAACAAAGCAGCAAGAGGAGGCCATTATGTTGATGGAAAAGCAAAAGAAACAAACGACGAATACCCTCATGACCGTCAAGGACGTGGCGACGTACCTGGCCGTCACGGAACGGACGGTCTACCGGCTGGTGAAGGACCACAAGCTACCGGCCTACAAGGTGGGCGGGCAGTGGCGCTTCAAAGCCGACATGATCGAGGGATGGATGCAGAAGGACGGCGCCCTCCAGTCTCTGGCCGAGTCGTCTTCGGAGTCGGAATCTGACGCGCCTCGTTATTCCTGGAAAGCAAGCTGACGCGACACGCTTTACTCCGCCTGCGTCAGCTCGACGAGCGTCTCGATGTGCATGGTCTGGGGAAACATGTCGAACCCCTGCAGTCGCGTCACGCGGTACCCTGCTTCCCGCATCGCCCGCAGATCACGGGCCAGCGTCGGTGGATCGCAGGAGAGGTACACAAGCCGATGTGGCCTCAGGCGGAGGAGCCCGGCGAGGGCCTCCTTACTGAGGCCGGTCCGCGGGGGGTCCATGAGCACGAGGTCGTACTCATCCGGCATGCTGGCATCCAGAATCGCTTCAGCCGGGCCTTGCCGAAACCGACACCGGCCGACGTGATTCACCCGCGCGTTGTAGCGGGCGTCCGCCAACGCCGCCGGGTTTGCCTCTACCAACGTCACCAACGCCCCGCCGCGCGCAAGCGGCAGCCCAAAGTTTCCGATCCCCGCATAGAGTTCCAGCACACGTAGCGGCGCGCGATCCTGTCCAGTCAGAGTCCAGTCGGTCACGGTTTCGACCAACGTTTCGTTCAGCCGCCAGTTCGCCTGCACGAACGACCGATCGCTGCACCGCAGGCGCAGCCCCGCCACCTGCTCGGTCAGAGCGGTCTCCCCGTCCACCCACCGGCGCTGCTGGAGGCCGCGCCCGGCGATCAGCACCTGCCCCTTCAACCCGGCCAAGCCGGTCCGCACCCGTTCAAACCAGCCTTCGGCCTGCCGCCGCGTGCAGCGCTCGGCCTCGTACTGGATCATCAGCTCGCCGGTGGTCACTGAGAGAGCGAGCCGCACTTCCTGCAGGACAGTCGCTAGCGCCCCTGATCCAGCGAGCGCGCGATTGAGATGCGCGATGACCTCGTTGAGGCGCGGCGCCAGCAAGGGACACGCGGCAATCGGCACCAGCCGTTGGCTGCCTTCCTCGTGGTAGGCCAGGCTCGCCGCCTTGCCCTTGGGAGTGACCACCGCCAGCCGCGCGCGATGCCGGTAGCCATAGACCTCGGGAGAAGCAATGAATGGCAGGACGTCCACAGCGGTCAGCCCGCCGAGCCGGACAAGCGTTTCCGTCAGGATGCTTCTTTTGAGTTCGAGCTGCGCCGTTGGCGACGCATGCTGGAGCTGGCACCCGCCGCATTGCCCATAGACCGGGCACGGCGCGTCCGTCCGGTGCGGCGACGGCGTCACGACTTCGAGGAGACGGCCCTCCGCATAGCCTTTCTTGACGCGCTCAAGCTGGATGCGGACCGACTCGCCCGGCAGCACGCCCTCGACGAAGACAGCCAGCGATCCGTCATGCGCCAGCCCCTTGCCGCCATAGACCAGCTTGTCGATCTGGACGAGAACAGTTTTGTCGGATTGAGTAACGTCGGTCGGCATATAATCTACAGCGTCCCCTCGCGGAGCTGATAGAGCTGGCCGTCCTCGACCCGATACAGCAGCGGCGCCACCAGAAGCTTCGGATACCGCAAGCGCAGCCGCTTGGCCTCGCTCAACACGAAGTCCACTTCATTGCCGATTTCGAACATCGGGGCAAAATGCATGAAGTGGGCTTCCGCCCACTCCCGATCCCATCCCGCTTTGTCGACGAGGCCGGCAATGAACCGCTCGCGCTTGCTCGAGAGATTGACCATGCCGCAGTTCGTGTGCGCCAACAGCGCGATCGTGGCAACCTCAAAAAAGAGCGCATGCACACTTTGGCCGAAGGCTATCACCCGTCACTGGATGGCGCAGAAAAGTGTTCGCGGCGGCTGACGGCAACGTCAGAGACAAACATGACCCCGGAGTATCGGTCGAAGATCGGCTTCAAGCCGGCCAGAATTGGCTCCACCTTCTCTTGTGGAACGACGGTCATCAGCATCACCAGGCTGTCCATCTCATTGAACATCGGATGGGCTGTATGAAAGCCGTGGTGTCCTTTTCCCGAAATGTTGTGGATGATCGTGTAGCCAGTCGCCTTGATGTTGTCCAGCAAATCGGTCACAAATTTCATCTGCTCGCCCTGAATGATGATCCTGATCTCCTTCATGGGATGAAGCGTGAGGCCGTTCATAAGCTGTGCTCCTCCTTTAAAAACATTTTCGTCTCAAGGGACGGGCTTCCATTTTTGAAGGGCGTCCATCCCTGCTTCGGAATATAGCGATAAAAGATTTTCTCTTCCGGATCAAGCGCCGCCAGGCGGACCCATTCGTTATCGTAAAAATGCTGAAGGACATGGTGACGCCGGATGACCTGGCTGATCCGTTCCCTGGGCGCTTCAATCAGGGTGAGCAGACGCATGGGCTCATGATAAGGCCGCGGCCCGTCCATGACGGTCTGCCAGGCCAGCCCGGTGCGCAGATCGCTCTGGGGTCCGGACACGATCCCGACCCGGCCCACCACATTATGGTAAATTTTACTTCCACTGCCATAGACCTCGTTATCCACCGTGGAAAAATAATGCTCCATGTTGATCCATTGACCGACCACCTGCGGGCCTGTCATCACGATCTCCAGCAGCCGGCCTGTAGGATCTTCCCCATGATCATACGAATGCAGAAAAACCCGTCCCTCAAGATGGACCCCCCTGGTCAGGTCACGACGCCCAATGATAAACGCCGCGTTGCCCGACAGCCCCCATTCCGGCCGGACCTGGCTCCAGTCACCACTCCGTCTGCGCGTCTCCCGCGCCGCTCTAGAGGGTGTCAGGGTGGTTTTGATCTCTGGAAATCGAGAGCATCGTTCCTGGCTGTTGTGAAGGCCGGCTTCCTCAAGGTCGCGGCTCAGACGGAGCAGATCCTTGAGATGGGTGGCTGGGAGGTCCTCCAGATCGAAGAGTTGCACTTCATCTGTTGTCGTGTCGTGCTGCCCCGCAATGAAATAGGTGTCCTGGGGAATGGAGAGGCCCTTGTTGGCTAGTTGCTCCCGCACCCGGGGTTTGTTGGCCATGGCCGCTAGGACGCGCGCATTCGGTTTGCCCACATTGCCGCCACATGCGCCGCAATCGAGAGCCGCCTCGAAGGGATTGTTGTCCGAGCTGCTCCCGTGGCCGCAGAAGAGGACTAGTCGAGCGAAGTTTCGGGTCAGCCCCATCATCCGGAGCGCGGTCTCCACTGTGAAGGCCTGCTCGCTGAGCGTGAAGCCCGTTTGCGTGATGCGCTCCATGCGCGTAAAGGCCCAGCCCTGGTTGATCCGGTAGTGACGGCGCAGCTCTTCAACAAAGGCCGCTTCTTCCCCGGCGGAGAGCGCATAGGAGCGGGACGGTGCCTGCGGGGATTGTTGGTCGGCGCTCTGTTCATCCAACGCCCGACGACGCAGGGCCTCCAGCCGCTCGAGGGACAGATTCAGATCACGGTCGCCGAACCGTTCCTGAAGGGCCCGGCGAATGGTGGCGCGCTGCTCGGCGGCCAGCATTTCTTCGACTTCATCCCGTGACAGCTTGTCCACGGTAAGGGAGGTGGCGACCGGCGGCACGAATATGCGCCGAAGCCGGACGGTCCACTTGCGATACCAGTCGGGGAAGACCGTTTTCCCGATCAACGGCAGGCTGTAAAACCAGCCGAGCGACTCCACCGCAACATAGGGCGTAACCACATTTTCTTTCAAATCGTGCAGCAGCTCATGCCCCGCATGGAGCAGTTTGGTCCCGGCTTGGTGCCTGGACAGCAGTTGACCGTGATAGGTTCGGGGGACCTCGCGCACCGCATTCTTGGCCTTCATGATCACTGGAAACTGATCGGTGTCGTGATGGCTGCCCAGGGCCCGGTAACGGATAAAGACGGTGAAAAAGCCGGCAAAGCCGAACGTGTCATAATCCCCGACGGCCTCCAGGTGGCGCCGGAACGACTCGGACCGCACATCGATGCAGAAGATCGCCTGGGCCTGGGGCCGCACCACCCGTTGGCCGTCTTTTACAGCAGCCTGCAGATTGGAAAGATTGGGCCTGAGCTTGCCGATCAGTTGTTCCTGGTAGCCGGCCTCAAACGCTTTGAGCCACACCGGCCCGTGGTCTGATTCCGAGAAAGCATCGATCCACTCCAGCAGCACCCTCAGCTCCTGCGGCGCTGTTTCCATCAGGACGTCGGGGGCGATCTCCAGGGCGTTGGCGAGGGTCCGCAACCGCCAGGCCGCAGCGAGCTGTGTCGTGTGATCACGGCGGGGCCCGAATTGCGCTGCGTATCTGTTTAGAGGGGCTCGCGTCGCCCCCTCATCCGGCAACGCCGGATGAGCCTCTCCCTCACGCGCGCTGTGCGCGCTGGGTCGCCCCTTCGGGCTCCCGCGCCTCTGCATGTCGGCCGAAATCGCGCCGAAATTTCCATCGATCCCGAGTGCTTCCCGGCAGACCTTCTGGACCAGCTCGCGTTCATACCAAACGCGCACCGCAAGGTACTGCACCAGATCGACGGGATAGACCTGCTGCCATTCATAGTCGCTCTGATCGGCCCGCCATTTGATGAAGCCCGCCCAGCCGGGCAGGGCCGCCAGATGCAGTGAGAGATAGTCCTGCCAGACCTCAGAAGGGATGCCGAGCGCCGCAAGGTGCTCGAGCAGCGCATCCTCCGGGGATGTCGGCAGGCCGGCGATTTTCTGTCGACTGTCCGCGATCCCGCAGGGGGACCATTCCTGTTCGGCCAGAAATTTCCAGGCCCCGTAAAAACCATTTTCCCGGCCAGGCATGGGCCACGTGGCATGCCCTTCGTCTAAAAAGGCCTCACACCATTTAATCGATTCTCCATTGATCTGGTCCATGATCTGACTGCCCAGGGTGTAGTCGCACCACGCCGCCAGTGTCGAACGCCGACCGAGAGCGGTCCGCTCCTCATGGACGCCGGCCTCCAGGTTCTCCCGAATTGCCGGGGGATTCAGCGCAGGGGTGAGATGGTCCGCCAGGGTTTTGATAAGAGTCCGATCCGGGCGACGATTGATCTGGGCGTCGAGCGTCTCTTCGGCCGGGGCCGTGATCCCCTGAAGCAGATGGGCTCGAAGCACTTCGAAGTGGGAGATCTCGCGCGCCCCCAGCGCCACATGCTTGTCGTGCACAAGCGTCTTTAGCGCAGCGTCGATATGATGCGGACGAATCCTGCCGGAGCGGACATAGCCCCGAAAGAGCTCATTGGACAGATAGCCTTTCCCTCCCAGGAGTTGATGGCCCCGGCGCACGGCGTCCTCAAAATGGAGATCTTCCAGGCCATGCAGCGGATTGTGATGGACAAAGGTGCGCATGGGCCAGTACTGGGAGATGATCTCGCTGGAGAGCAGGATCAGCCCTCTGAGCTGCATCCGCCGTGTTTCGCTGTACGGTGCTGTTTCTACTTGTTCCATAGCATTAACTCCATGGCCGTCCGATAGCTGTTCGTCAGCGCGTCGGACTCGAAGAATCCGTACGGCGTGATGCCGAGGGCCAGCAGGATCAACAGCACGATCAGCAAGGGGGCGACTTCGGTGGGACGTAAATCCTCATACCGAATGTCCGAGCGGTGCGGGCCGAAGAGGAGCCGTTGCATCAGCCTGAACAAATACCACGACGCTGCAAGCCAAGTGAGCAGGATGACCATTAGATCCCAGGAGATGACGATGGACGGGTGGAGCAGTATGGCCATGTAACCGGAAAACAGGCCGAATGGAGGCAGGCCTACGGCCGCCATCACCAGCAGTGACAGCAAGATGGCAAAGCGGGGCATGGGCCGCGCCAGCCCGCCGATCTGGTTCAGATCGAGGTCGCCATACCGCACCTGCACGCGATGCCATGCTAGGAACAGCCCGCCGATGACAAGCGCCACCGCGCTGGTGTAGACGGCCGCCTGGGGAGTAGAGGTCCCGGTGACCGCCAGATACCACCACAGAATGGAAAAGAAGGCGAGGCTGGCGTAGGCCAACAGGCGAGTTACTCTGAACTGAACCAGGGCTTTGAGCGACCCATAGAGGGCGCCGAACAATGCCAGCACGCTCACGCCTTTGAGAAACTCCGCGGGCATTTCGGGAAGAAGGCCCATCAGCCCGTACAGCCCCACGGTCGGCAGCAGGATGGCAAGGCACATGGGCAAATATCCTGGCAGACGGGTCAGGGCGGCCACGTAGACCCCATGCAGGGGAAACAGAGGGATCATGAGAGCAGCAACAAAAAATAGGGTGATGTTTGCAGCCGACAGTTCCCCCGTCCAAACCGCCGCAGGCAGGACCAGGCCAAGGGCGATCAGACCTGCGACATACGGGAAGAGCCTGCTCGTATCCAGCCGATGGGCCACGCGCGTGAAGCCCCGCCCGAGTCTGAGAGCGAGGGCATCCACATAGAGGCGGTTCATGAAGAACAGATAGAAGCGGGTCTGCACCCCGTTCACCCAATCCGGCATTCGAAGCGATCGTCCATGACCCTTCGCATAGATGAAGACCCAGCCCAGGATGACGGCCAGGGCCGTCGCCCCTACCATGACATCGAACAGCCACCTCGGCAAGGCGGCGGCCTGGAAGTACGCGGCTACCTCGCCCGGAGCCGGATAGAGGAAATAGGTGAAGGCCTGCACCGCCAGCAGATAGGTCGAGACCACCAGGAGCAGTGTTAGGAGCATGAGCGCCGCCACCTTCCGTGAGGCGACCGCCCGTAGACGGTAGAGCGTCAGGATCGCCTGGGAGGAGGTGACCCAACTAAAGAAAAGAAAAATCACGACTCCCTGCGAATTCCTCAAGGGGAGGCTCAAGACGCCGTGGGCGGCCAGCAGAATGATCAGGGGGAGGATGAGCGTCGTGATAAATCCGGTGAGCCAGGTCAGGAGCGAAAAGTCCGTCTGCTCCACGGTTTCGTCTTTGGGAGGGAGCCTCGGTTCCTGGCGAGCCGCATGGATCACATGGCCGCAGTTGAGGAAGATCGTGGCCTTGAACAGACCGTGCGCGATCAGATGAAAAACCGCCAGGGCGAAGGCCCCCAGCCCGCACTCCATGATCATATAGCCCATCTGCCCGATAGTGGAGTAGCCCAGCGTTTTTTTGATGTCGTTCTGGGTCAGCATCATGCCCGCTCCCAGCAGCGCCGTCATCGCGCCGATGGCGAAGACCAGATGCAGGGTCGTCGGGCTGAGGCCATAGAGCGGGGCGAGACGATTCAAGAGGAAGCCGCCGCATTGATGATCCCCGCATGCAGGAGGGCATGGACCGGCGTCGGCGCGTAGAGGGAATCTGGCAGCCACATATGCAGCGGAAACTGGGCCGACTTGCTCATGGCCCCGATGAAAATCAGCAGGGTGATGGCCGTGACAGCGCTGATCTCCAGCCCGCTACCCGGCCAAAGTGAGACGGTGATTGGATCTTCGGCAGCCCTGATGAAGAGCTGCTGGAACTCCAACGTTCCGTAAAGGGCATGAGCTAAGACGATTCCCGATAGAAAGGCCACATCCCCCACCCGTAAGAGCGTATAGGTTTTGAAGGCACCCTCCATCGTTGCGGGATGAGCATAATGGTGGGACAGGAGGTAGAGCAGCCACGTCAGGAGTTGCCAGAAAATAAACAGCATCAACAGGTTGGCGCTTGAAACCATGCACAGAAGTACAAAGGTCGTGAAGGCCAGCAGCGCAAGAAATCGGGAATAGCCGCGTTCCTGCTGCATGTAGCGCATGGAAAAGAGATAGATGATGGTGCTCACACCCGAGATCAACACCATCATGACCGCACTCAGGCGGTCGATGTAGAAGCCCACCGGAAACCCCAGACTGGTTCCTGATGCCGGCTCATAGAAACGAACGCTGATCGGTCCGTTCGAGGAGACCGCCACCAACGTCACGAGGGCCCCGAGAAAAGCCGCAACGACGGCGGCCCCCCCGACCTTGGCGCTACGTTCGCGCAGGCTGCGCCCGGCGACCCCGATCACGAGCGCGGCCAGCAGAGGGAGCAACGGCACGAGGATCACGTAGGACATGCCTTACCTCACATTCTTCGCAACGAAGAAGGCGACGCGTGCAATCGAGGGTTCGTGCGAATGAACGTGCTGATCGGTCCCTGAGCGTGCAGGAGCTCGGCGGTGTGCGCCAGGAGCGCGATCGCGGAGATGCCGCCGATCGCGACCGCGTAGGAGACCTTGAACTCGCTGTAGCGCAGGTTGCCGCCACCCGACCGGAGGATGTAGGCGAAGTTCTCCGGGACCCGCAGATGCTTGCGGTTGTCCATGCACATGCCGATCAGCAGCTCGGCCTTGTCATGGACGCCATGCGGCCGATTCAGGTTCTGGTAGGCCAGCAAGGTCTCGATCGGGGTCTTACGGTACGCGGGAAGGATGTCGGGCTCGGCCGTGACCGGGATCAACCGCTCCATGATAGCCTCACTATTTCATTTTCTCGGCGAACGTCTGGCGGAGCTTGGCGACCTTCGGCCTGACCACAGCCACGCAGTAGCCCTGTTCCGGGTTGCGGGTGAAGAACTCCTGGTGATAGTCCTCGGCCACGTAGAATGGCCCGGCGGGGACGACCTCGGTGACGATGGGGTCATCGAAGACCTGGTCCTTTGTGAGGGCGGCGATCAGATCCTCGGCGGCCGCCTTCTGGTCAGGCGAGTGGTAGAAGATCGCCGACCGGTACTGGGTGCCGACGTCATGGCCCTGGCGGTTGAGCGTGGTCGGGTCGTGGATGGCGAAGAAGACTTCGAGGAGGTCCCGGTAGGAGACGCCGCTGGGATCGAACGTGATCTGCACCGCCTCGGCGTGACCGGTGTGGCCCGTGCAGACCACCTGGTAGGACGGATTCGGGGCCTTCCCGCCGATGTAGCCGGACTCGACCGACTCGACGCCCTTCATCCGGTCATAGACCGCCTCCAGACACCAGAAACACCCTCCGGCCAGGGTGGCTATTTCCTTCATGATCGTCTCCTGTAGTCTATGTCAGCAGATGATGCGGCTGTTATAGCACCAGCGAGGGTTGCGCGGCTAGCAGGAATTCCTTCAAGGCCACAGCCTGGTTGTGCTTCTCGTCGGCTGCTCCGTACACCAGCGTGACCGTCTTT
>Ga0134076_10000257_pt1 | contig 12833 bp, 12 predicted proteins | sample 15_taG_12_FD_109979 | JGI IMG/M metagenome (GOLD analysis project Ga0134076, IMG submission 109979) | Grasslands soil microbial communities from the Angelo Coastal Reserve, California, USA - 15_D_Wat_40cm_5_0_1 metaG | ecosystem: Environmental > Terrestrial > Soil > Grasslands ... | reverse complement strand
GACCTGCGCGAGCGCGTGGCGCGCGCGTGGCAGCACGGCAGTGGCCCGGCTGCCTCGCGCGCCCTCGGCATCGCCGCGCGCGGCTATCGCGGGCTCCTCGGCACGCGCGAGTGGCTCTACGCCCGCGGCGTGCTGAAGGGCTGCCCCCTCGCGTGCCCCGTGATCTCGATCGGCAACCTCACGGTCGGCGGGACCGGCAAGACGCCCGCCGTCGAGCTCGCCGTGCGCACGCTGCTGGAGCTCGGCCGCCGGCCGGCGGTGCTGAGCCGCGGCTACGGTCGGCGTGGCGGTGGGATCCAGGTCGTCGCCGACGGCACTTCGATCCGGCTCGACGCGGACGAGGGCGGCGACGAGCCGTTCCTGCTCGCGCGCCGGCTGCCCGGCGTGCCCGTCGTCGTCGGCGCCCACCGCTATGCCGCCGGCCGTCAGGCCGTCGAGCGGTTCGGCGCGCGCGCGATCGTCCTGGACGACGGCTTCCAGCACCGCACGCTCGCCAAGGATCTCGAGATCGTGATGGCCCGCGCGCGCGCGCCGTGGGGCAACGGCCGGCTGCTGCCGGGCGGACCGCTGCGCGAGCCGCTCGGGGCGCTGGGGCGCGCGCAGCTGATCGTCGTCACCGGCGCGCGCGCGCCCGACGATGTCGCCGAAGTCGCCGCGGCGGCGCGGGTCCACGCGCCGGGCGTTCCGATCCTCGCCGCGCGTCACGTACCGACCGAGTGCTGGGACGCCGGCAACATGCGCCCGCTCGGCCCCGATGCGCTGCGCGGGCTGAAGCTGTTCGCCTTCGCGGGGATCGGCGCGCCGGACTCTTTCCGGCAGACGCTGGCGGACGCCGGGGCGCTCGAGGCGGGATTCGCGCGGTTCGCGGATCACCACTGGTACACGCGCGACGAGCTGGCCACGCTCGAGCGGCGCGCGCAGGCCGCCTCCGCCGTGGGCCTCGTCACCACCGAGAAGGTCTGGGTGCGCCTGCGCCGGCTGCCGTCGCGCGGCATCCCGCTGTACGTGCTGGCCGTGCGGCTGGCGCTGCTCACGGGCGAGGCGGAGTGGCGCGCGGCCTTCGCGCGCGTGTGCCCCGCACCACGGGCATGATCTCGTCGCTCGCGATCCGCCTGCCCAACTGGCTGGGCGACACGGTGATGGCCGAACCCGCGGTGCGCGCCCTGCGCCGCGCGTATCCGCAGGCGCGCGTGCTGCTCGCGGGACCATGGGCCACGGTGCTCGGCGGGCAGGGGCTCGCCGACACGCTCGTGACGTACCCGCGCGCGTGGGCGGGACGACTGGCCGCCGCCGACGTCGTGCGCCGCTTCGCGCCCCACACCGCCGTGCTGCTGCCGAACTCACTCGAGTCGGCGCTGGCCGCGTGGTACTGGGGCGCACGCCGTCGCATCGGCTTCGCCGCCGGCGGCCGCGGCATCGCGCTGACCGACGCGCTCCCGCTGCCGACGCCGCGCCGCCACCAGATCGACGAGTACCTGATGCTCGCCGAGCGCTGTGATGCGCGCGCCGACGACGCGCGACCGGCGCTCGCGCCGCCACCGGCCGACGCCGCCGAGCGCGCCGAGACGCGCGCGCTGCTCGAAGCGGCCGGCGCCCGTCGCGGACGGCCCACCGTCGGCGTGCACCTCGGCGCCGCCTACGGGCCGGCGAAGACCTGGCCCGCCGAGCGCGTCGTGGAGTTCTGCCGGCTGCTCGACGACGCCGGCGCACGCGCGGTGCTGCTGGGGACTGCCGACGAGGCGCCCACGGCCATGGCCATCGCGGGCCAGGCGCCCGCGGCGACGCTCGCGGGACGCGACCGCCCCGCGCTCTTGCCCTCGCTCCTCACGGAGCTGGACGCGCTCGTGGCGGGCGACACCGGCGTCGCGCATCTCGCCGCGGCGCTCGGCACGCCCGTCGTCGCCCTGTTCGGCCCCACCGATCCCGCGCTGTCGGCGCCGCGCGGCCGCACGATCTCGCTGACCCACGCGGTGCCGTGCGCGCCCTGCTTCTATCGCGAGTGTCCGATCGAGCATCCGTGTCTGCGCGACCTCGGCGCGGCACGCGTGCGCGACGCCGTGCTGGCGCTGCTGGAGGGCGCGATGCGGCCGGCGGGCGAAGGCCCGCCCGCGGGGTTCTGGCGAAGTCGACGCGGACGGCGCGCATGAGCCCGCGCCCGCTCACGATCGTGCATCTGGCGACGAATCGGTGGTGGACGGGCAGCGCCGATCCGACGATCCAGCTCGCGCGTGTGCAGCAGGCGCACGGCTACCGCGTGCTGCTCGCGGTGCCGCCGGGCGATCGGTTCGAGGCCAAGGCGCGCGAGGCCGGACTGACGCTGCTGCACGGCGTTCACCTCCGCGCGCGCCTGGCGCCGCTTCAGATCGCGCGCGACGCCGCGCGGCTGCGCCGCGTGGTGCGCGAGCAGTCGGTCGACGTGCTGCACGCGCATCACTCGCACGACCACTGGCTCGCCGTGCTGGCGCGCCCCGCCGTCGACGGTCACCGTCCGCCCGTGGCGCGCACCTTCCACGCGCTGCGCGCCGTCAAGCGCGACCCGGCCTCGCGGCGGCTGTACCGCCGCACGGGCGCGGCATTCGCCGTCTCGCGCCGGATCGAGGCGCGCTGTCGCGACGCCGGCTTCGCCGGCGAGCGCGTGTACTGGACGCCGGGCACGGTCGATCTACCACGCTTCGCTGACGGGATCGACGGCCGCACGGTCCGCGAGGAGTTCGCGCTCGGCGACGCCCCCGTGGTCGTCTCGGTCGCGCGCCTGGCGGCGAACCGCGGACACGAGCTGCTGCTCGCCGGCTTTCGCCGTCTGCTCGGCGACGTACCGGCGGCGCGCCTGCTGCTGGTCGGCAAGGGCGAGGCCCGCGAGCGTCTGGAGCGGCTCGTCGCCAAGCAGGGCCTCGCGGGGCGCGTGATCTTCACCGGCTATCGCGATCACGATTTGCCCGACGTCTTGGCGGCCGCGGACTGCTTTGCGCTGATGGCGCCCGGCTCCGATGACTCGTGCCGCGCGGCGCTGGAGGCGATGGCGGCCGCGCGTCCGGTCGTCGCGCGCGCCGTCGGCGCGCTGTCGGAGACGGTGGCGCACGGGGAGACGGGGTTGCTCGTGGAGGACGACCGGCCGGAGGCCATCGGCGCCGCGCTGCGCGCGGTGCTCGCCGATCGCACGCGCGCCCGCGAGATGGGCGTTGCGGGACGACGCCGCATCGAGATCGAGTTCAGCCCGGAGCGTGCCCTGGAGATCGTGGATCGCGCGTATCGCGCGATGCTCGGTACGCGCGGGCGGTAAGGGGACGCGGTGAAAATCCTGCACCTGATGTCCTGCCGCGGCTGGTCCTCGGACGCCTACTGGGCGGCGCGCGCGTGTCGCGAGCTGGAGCGCCGCGGCCACGCGGTCACGCTCGGCTGCAAGCGCGGCACGGAGGCTCGCGTCATCGATCGCGCGCGCGAGGAAGGCGTGACGCGCATCGAACGGTTCGAGCTGGCGAGCGGCATGCGGCTTGCGGTCGACGGCGCGGACCTTCGACGATTGGCGCGCGCGTTTCGCGACGTCGACGTCGTCCACGTCCATCGCGGCAAGGAGCACTGGCTCGCCGCGGTCGCGGCCTATCTCACCGGCGGGCGGCGGCCGCCGGTGGTGCGCACGCGCCACATCGCGCAGGCGGTCCGCCCGCACGCCGGCAATCGCTGGCTCTACCGCCACGCCACCGCGCTCGTCGTCACCGTCAGCGAGGCGATCCGGCGCCAGTACCTCGCCTCGGGGCTGATGCGGCCCGAGCGGGTCGTCGCGCTGCCCGGCGGCGCCGACGTCGACACGTATAGCCCGCGGCCGGCCGATCCAGATGTCCGCAAGCGCCTGGGCGGCGACGCTCAGCCGCTCGTCGGGCTCGTGTCGGGACTGCGCGTGATGAAGGGCCACCAGGTCGTCGTCGACGCCGTCGCGCGTCTCGCCGCGCGCGGTGTCGCGACGCGCGTGGTCTTCGTCGGACGCGGCGGTCACGAGTCCGCGGTGCTGACGGCGATCCGTCGCGCCGGACTCGAGCCGCGCGTGAGGATCGCCGGCTTCGCGCCCGATCTGCCCGCGGTGATGGCCGCGCTCGACGTCGCTCTCTACGTGCCGCTCGAGTCCGACGGGATGTCGCGCGTGCTGTTCGAGTACCTCGCGGCCGGCCGCCCGCTGATCGCCGCGCGCACCGGCGTCGTCCCCGAGGTGCTGGCCGACGACGTGCACGCGCTGCTGGTGCCGGCCGGTGACGCGGCCGCGCTGGCCGAGGCGCTCGCGCGCCTGGTGGGCGACGCCCGGCTCAGGGCGCGCCTCGGCCGGGCCGCGCGCGAGGTGGCGCTGGATCGCTATTCCGGCGCGCGGCTCGCCGAGGCGCTCGAAGCCCACTACGCGCGCCTCGTGGCGTGAAGGTCTCCGTCCTCGCGTTCGATCTCTCGGACAACGCCACCGGCCGCGCCGACCTCCTCGCCCGCCTGCTGGCGCCGCGGTACGAGGTGGAGGTCGTGGGGCCGCGCTTCGGCGACGACGTCTGGCGTCCCGCGCGCGGCGGCGTCGTCCGCTACCGGGCACGGCCGGGTGCGCGCTGGCCACGCATCGGCGCCGCGCTGCCTGCGCTGGCGCGCCTCGCCGACGGCGACGTGCTGCTCGCCTCCAAACCGCGGCCGACGAGCTTCGGCGTCGCGCTGCTCGCACGGCGGCAGCGGCGGCGGCCGCTGATCCTCGACATCGACGACTGGGAGCTTGGCTTCTTCTATCGCAGCGGGTTCTGGGGGCGCGTCGGGCGGCTGCTGAATGTCTCCAACCCCAACGGGCTGCCGTGGACGTGGCTGGCCGAGCGGCTGGTCTCGCGCGCCGACGCGCTCACGGTCGCGTCGCGCTTTCTCGCCGAGCGCTTCGGCGGCGTGCTCGTGCCGCACGTCCGTGATACCGACGCGTGGGCGCCGGAGCGCTTCGACCGCGCCGCGGCGCGGGCCCGCCTCGGCGTGGGCGACGCTCCCGTCGTGATGTTTCTCGGCACGCCGCGCGGCCACAAGGGGATCGAAGACCTCGTCGAGGCGACGGCGGGGCTCGACGGCGCGCGCCTCGTCGTCGTCGGCGCGCGGGCTGACAGCGCCGCCGCGCGGCGCTGGGCCGGCCGCGAGCACGTCCGCGTGGTCGGCGAGATTCCCTTCGACGACGTGCCGCGCTACCTCGTGGCCGCCGACGTCGTCGCGGTGCCGCAGCGCGCGACGTCCGACACGATCGGGCAGGTGCCCGCGAAGCTCTTCGACGCGATGGCGCTCGCGCGGCCCATCGTGTCGACGGCCGTGTCGATGATCCCCGAGATCCTCGAGGGCTGCGGCGTGCTCGTGCCGCCCGCGAACCCGACGGCCCTGCGCGCGGCGCTGGGCCGCCTGCTCGGCGATCCCGACGGGGCGGCCGAGCTCGGCCGCCGTGCCCGCCAGCGCTGCGCCGAGCGCTACAGCTTCACGGCCGCGCGCGCCGTGCTCTATCCGCTGATCGACCATCTCGTCGCCGGCGCGCCCGCGATGCGGCAGCGCTGATGCGCATTCTGATCGTCGCGCGCCCGTTCACGTTTCACGGCGGGGTGGAGAGCGCGACCGCGGGGTTGATTCGGGCGCTGGTCGCGCACGGACACGACGTGCACCGTGCCGGCCCGGGGCGGCAGCCGCACGAGGCCGGCGTCACCGAGCATCCGCTGCGGCTGCCACCGCTGCCGTCGGCCGCTCGGGGCGTGGCGCTGGCGCTGGCCGCCGCCGTGGTCGCCCGCCGACGCGGCTGGGACGTGGTTCAGAGTCACGAGCGCACGCTCGTCCAGGACGTCTATCGCGCGGGCGAAGGCTGTCACCGCGCGTACCTCGAGGCGCTCGGCGCGTCTACGGGACGGCGACTGCACCACGCGATGACGCTCGCGCTCGAGCGTCGCGTCTTCGCCCGCACGCCGCAGATCGTCGCGATCTCGCGCCGCGGTGCCGGCGAGATCGCGCGCCACTACGCGGTGCCCGCGGCGCGCTTGTCCGTCGTCTACAACGGCGTCGACCTCGAGCGCTTCCATCCGCGCCTGCGCGCTCGGGGTCGCGACGCCGCGCGCGCCGAGGCCGGGCTGCCGGCGGGCGTCTTCGCCGTGCTGTTCGCGGGCAGCGGATTCGAGCGCAAGGGCCTGCCCACGGCCATCCGGGGCCTTGCGCGCCTGGCCGACGCGCGCGCGCGCCTGCTCGTCCTCGGACGCGGCGACACGGCGCCGTACCGCCGCCTTGCGGTGGAGCTCGGCGTCGGCGGCCGCGTCACCTGGCTCGGCGCGCGTCCAGACATCGAGCGCTGGTACGCCGCCGCCGACGCCCTGGTGCTGCCGACGCGCTACGAGCCGTTCGGCAACGTCCACCTCGAGGCGCTGGCGTGCGGGCTGCCGGTGGTGACGAGCGCCGTCGCCGGAGGCGCGGAGGTCGTCGACGAGCGCAGCGGCGCCGTCGTGGCGCCCGACGACGCCGCCGGTCTCGCCGCCGCGCTCGAAAAGCTGCGGGGCCGTGACCCGGGGGAGCTGGCAGACGCCGCGCGCGGGGCGGCCGAGCCCTTCACCTTCGCGCGGCAGGTGCAGGCGCTCGAGGAGGTCTATCGCCGGCTAGGGTGCAACCGCTGATTTTTCTTGAGCAAACGACACCGACGGCATAGACTGCCCACGTGGGTCATCGCCCGGTCGTCTTCATCGACCGCGACGGGACGCTGACGGAGGAGGTCGGGTACGTCAATCACCCGTCCAGGCTGCGGCTTCTGCCCCGCTCGGCAGAGGCCATCCGTCGCCTCAACGCCGCCGGCGTCGCGGCCGTCGTCGTCACCAACCAGGCAGGCATCGCGCGCGGCTACTTCTCGCCCGACGTCCTGCGCGCCAGCCACGAAGCCCTCTTCGCTCAACTGAAGGATGCGGGCGCGTACCTCGACGGCGTCTACGTGTGCCCGCATCATCCAACGGAGGGCGTGCCGCCGTACCGCGCGACGTGCGAATGCCGCAAGCCGGCGCCCGGGCTGCTGCTCCGCGCGTCCGCCGATCTCGATCTGGACCTGACGGCGGCGACGATGGTCGGTGACAAGGGCAGCGACCTCGTCCCCGCGCGGGCCGTCGGCGCGCGGGGGGTGCTCGTGCTGACCGGCTACGGCCTGGGCGAGTGGGAGTATCGGCGCGCGGAGCTGCCGGTCGCGCCCGACCACGTCGCCGGCGACCTGCTCGACGCGGTCGAGTGGGCGCTGGCGCCGACGGCGCAGACGGGCTCCCGGGGAGGGTCCAGCAGGTGAGTGGCGGCGTCAACGCACGGCTGCGCGCGCTCGTCGACGGCTTCACGGGCAAGACCCTCGTCGTCGTCGGCGATGTCATCACCGACGAGTATCTCTACGGCAAGCCCGCGCGAATCTCGCGCGAGGCGCCCGTGCTGATCCTGCGCTTCACCGAGCGCGAGGTGAGTCTCGGCGGCGCCGCGAACGCGGCGCACAACGTCCACGACCTCGGCGCCCGCGTCGTGCCCGTCGGCGTCATCGGCAAGGATCCCGCCGGCGACGAGCTGCTGGCGCTCTTCCGCGGCGCCGGCATCCCGACCGACGGCATCGTGCCGGAGACCGGCCGAGTGACGCCGATCAAGACGCGCATCATGGCCGGCGGCTACCAGGCCACGCGCCAGCAGGTCGTGAGGCTCGATCGCGAGCCTCCGCACGACCCGCAGCCGATCACGGAGGACGCCCTCCTCACGCGCCTGACCTCGCTCGCGGCGCGCGCCGACGCCATCCTCGTCTCCGACTACGGCTACGGCACCGTCACCGCGCGCGTCTTCGATCGCATCCGCGCCATCGCACGCCGCACCGGCGCCGTGGTCACCGTCGACAGCCGCTACGGCCTGCTGCGCTTCACCGGCGTGACGGCCGCCACGCCGAACGAGGCGGAGCTCGAGCACCTGGCCGGCAGCCCGGCGGACGACGAGCGCGACGTCGAGAAGGCGGGACGCCAGCTCCTCGAGCGGCTCGACGCGCGCTTCCTGCTCGTCACGCGCGGCAGCCGCGGCATGGCCCTGCTCGAGCGCGACGGCGCGACCACGTTCATCCCCGTGCACGGCACCGACGAGATCGCCGACGTCACGGGCGCGGGCGACACGGTCATCAGCGTGTTCACGCTCGCGCTCGCGTGCGGCGCGCCGGCCCTGGATGCCGCGACCCTCGCCAACGTCGCGGGCGGTATCGTGGTCATGAAGCGCGGCACGGCGACGGTCGCCCCCGCGGAGCTCCGCCAGTCACTCGGTGGCAGTGCGAGTGGCAGTGCGAGCTGAGCGGTCTCTGGCCGCGAGGCGAGCCTGAGTTGAGCCTGGCGGAGGCGGCGCGAATCGCCGACCGCCTTCGAGCCGCCGGCCAGCGCATCGTCCTCGCCAACGGCTGCTTCGACCTGCTGCACGTCGGCCACGTCCGCTATCTCGAGGCCGCGCGCGCGCTCGGCGACGTGCTCTTCGTCGGCATCAACGACGACGCGGCGGTGGCGCGGCTCAAGGGCCCCGGACGCCCGCTGATGCCCGCCGCGGAGCGTGCCGAGGTGCTGTCGGCGCTGCGCGCGGTCGACCACGTCGTCGTGTTCGAGGACGACACCGCGGACAAGCTGGTGGCGGCGATCCGCCCCGCCATCCACGCCAAGGGGACCGATTACACGGCCGACAGCGTGCCCGAGCGTGAGACCGTGCGCGCCCACGGCGGTCGCGTCGTGATCGTGGGCGACCCGAAGGATCACGCGACGCGCGACGCCATCCAGACGATCGTGGAGCGATTCGCGCGTGCCCGCTGAGCCGCGCGCGGTCGCGCTCGTCAAGCTCTCGTCGCTGGGCGACGTGATCCACGCGCTGCCCGTGGCGGAGGCGCTGGCCGCCGCGTTTCCGCGCGCGCGGCTGGCCTGGCTGGTCGAGCGGCGCGAGGCGGCGCTGCTGCGCGATCATCCCGCGCTCGACGAGGTCATCGACGTGGACACGCGCGCCTGGCGCTCGGCGCGCACGCCGCGCCAGGCGCTCCAGGTGCTGGGCGGGCTGGCCGTGCTGCGGCGGCGGCTGCGCGCCGCGCGGTTCGACGTGGCCATCGACCTCCAGGGGCTCGTGAAGTCGGGCGCCGTCGCGCGGGCGACGGGCGCGCCGCTGCGCATCGGCTTCGCCGCGGGCTGGAGCCGCGAGCGGCTCAACACGCTGTTCACGACCCGGCGCGTGACGCCGCCGCCCCAGGCGCGTCACGTCGTCGATCAGTACCTGGCGCTGCTGGAGCCGCTCGGCGTGACCGTCACGCCGGGCCGGGCGCGCTTCCGGCTGCCGACGCGCGCGGCCGCGGAGTCGCGGATCGACGACTTCTTCGTCGGCGTCGGGCTCAAGCCGCGACACCGGCTCGTCGTCCTGAATCCGGGCGCGGGCCGCACGAACAAGCGCTGGCCGGTGGCGCGCTTCCGCGCGCTCGCCGAGCGGCTCTGTCACGAGGCCGACGCGCAGGTGCTCGTGCTCTGGGGACCGCGCGAGCACGAGGCGGCGCGCGCGATCGTCGAGATCGCGGCGCCGCGGCCGGCCCTGGCGCCGCCGACCGACCTCGACGAGCTGGGCGCGGTCGCGCGGCGCGCATCGGTGATGGTGGCCGGCGACACCGGGCCGCTGCACCTGGCCGCCGCCGTCGGCACGCCCTGCGTCGGCCTCTACGGACCGACCTCGGCCGCGCGCAACGGTCCCTACGGCACCGGTCACCGCGTCATCGTCGCGCCGGACGGCAAGATGGCGTCGATCGACGTGCCGCCCGTCCTCGACGCCGTCCTCGGGGTGATCGGCCGGTGAATGTTTTGCGAGCCGCAGGACGTCGTGGGGCTGGGGCCCCACCGTCCGAGGCGAGCCTATGAATGTTTTGCGAGCCGCAGGACGTCGCGGGGCTGGGGCCCCGCCGTTCGAGGCGAGCTTATGAATGTTTTGCGAGCCGCAGGACGTCGTGGGGCTGGGGCCCCACCGTCCGAGGCGAGCTTATTATGAACAAGCCGCGGCTGTCGGTCGTCGTCGTCACCCGCAACGAGGAGGAGCGGCTGCGCGCGTGTCTGGAGTCGGTCGCGTGGGCCGACGAGATCGTCGTCGTCGACGCGGAGTCCGAGGACAAGACCGTCACCATCGCCCGCGAGTTCACCGATCAGGTCGTGGTGCGCCCGTGGCCGGGCTACGCCGCGCAGAAGAACGTCGCGCTCGAGCTGGCGACGGGCGACTGGGCGCTGTCGCTCGACGCCGACGAGATCGTCTCCGCCGAGCTCGCCGCCGACATCGGCGCCGTCCTCGCCGCGAACGGACCGGCCGACGGCTACGCGGTGCCCCGGCGGAACATCTTCTGGGGCCGCTGGGTGCGGCACGGCGGGCTCTACCCCGACTGGCAGCTGCGCCTCTTCCGCCGCGGAAGCGGACGGTTCGTGGTGCGCGCGGTCCACGAGTCGGTGAGCGTCGAGGGCCGCGTCGAGCGGGTGGCCGGCCATCTCGAGCACCGTTCGTATCGCGACGTCGGCGACTTCCTGGCGCGCGCCGACCGCTACGCCACGCTCGCCGCCGACGAGGCCCTCGCGCAGGGGCGGCGCGCCGGCGTGTCCGCCTTGCTGCTGCGGCCGCTCGGGCGCTTCCTCGGCATGTACGTCGTGCGCCGCGGCTTTCTCGACGGCTGGAGGGGGTTCCTTCTGGCCAGCCTCTATGCGTACTATGTGCTGATTCGATCGGCGAAGATCTGGGAGAGGACGAAGGCGTGATGGTCGGCAAAGAGCGCGTGCTGTCGGGGATGCGACCGAGCGGGCGGCTGCACCTGGGCAATTACCTCGGGGCGCTCGCCAACTGGGTCAAGCTGCAAGAGTCGTACGACTGCTTCTACTTTTCGGCCGACTGGCATCTGCTCACGGACCGCCTCGACACCTCGCAGGTGCCGCAGCATACGATCGAGATGGCCGCCGACTGGCTGGGCGCCGGACTCGATCCCGAGCGCTCGACGCTCTTCATCCAGTCGCTGGTCCCCGAGCACGCCGAGCTGCACCTGCTGTTCTCGATGGTGACGCCGGTGTCGTCGCTCGAGCGCCTGCCGACCGATCGCGAGCGGAGGGAGCAGCAGGAGATCACCTCGCCGTCGTACGGGCTGCTCGGCTATCCACTATTACAAGCGGCGGACATTCTGATGTACAAGCCGAAGTGGGTGCCCGTCGGCATCGACCAGGCCCCGCACGTCGAGCTCACGCGGGAGGTCGCGCGCCGCTTCAACAACGCGTTCGGTGAGGTCTTTCCCGAGCCCGACGTCAAGCTGACAGAGATTCCGAGGGTGCCGGGGACCGACGGCCGCAAGATGTCGAAGTCCTACGGCAACGACATCGAGCTGGCTGATCCGCCGGAGACCATCCGCGCCAAGGTGCGGCCGATGATGACCGACCCCGCGCGCAAGCGCCGCTCGGATCCCGGCAACCCGGACATCTGTCCGGTGTTCGACCTGCACAAGATCTTCACGCCGGCGGGTGAGCGCGAGGACGTCGCGACCAACTGCCGGACGGCGGGCTTCGGGTGCTTGGACTGCAAGGACATCCTCCTCAAGCACATGATCCCGCCGCTCGAGAAGATCCGTGAGCGACGGCAGCAGTTCGTCGAGAAGCCCGATCGCATCGTGCAGATCCTGCACGAGGGCAGTCGCCGCGCCCGGGCGGTGGCCGGTCGCACGATGGAGGAGGTGAGGACCGCGGTGCATCTGACACCATGATCGACACCGAGCTCAGGCTTCGCGTCGGAACCTTCGAAGGCCCGTTCGACCTGCTCCTGCACCTCTGCCGCACCAACGAGATCGACCTCGCCGCGCTGCCCGTGCGCGCCATCACCGATCAGTACCTCGCGCACCTCGAGGCCATCGAGTTCCGCGACCTCGAGACCGCCGGCGCGTATCTCGTGATGGCCGCCACCCTCATCTATCTCAAGTCCAAGCTGCTCGTGCCGCCCGACGAGGCCGAGGAGCAGCTCGACGACGAGGCCCTGCTGCTCAGGCAGGAGCTGGAGGACCGGCTGCGCGAGTACGCGCGCGTGAAGACGCAGGGCGCGTGGCTGGGCGCGCGCGAGGCGGAGATGGCGCTCGTCTGGGGCCGGCCCGGGGCCGTGCTGCCGAGCGTCGACGACCTGCCGCTCGAGGATCTCAGCGTGGACTGGCTCTCGCGCGCGATGAACCGCCTCATCGAGGAGCAGCGCCGGGCCCGGCCGCGTGAGGTGGAGCCCAACCCGCCCTCGGTGCTCGAGCGCATGACCGAGATCCTCTCGGTGCTGCGCGACACGTGGTCGTTGCTGTTCAGCTCGCTCACGGGCGGCGAGCGCAAGCGCTCGGAGATCGTGGTGACGCTGCTGGCGGTGCTGGAGCTGGTGCGCCAGGGTCGTGTCAAGACGCAGCAGACGGAGCTGTTCGGGGAGATCGTCATCGAACGCCAGGCCGCGCGGGCCGAGGGGGAGGCGCCGAGTGCCCAAGCCGATTGACGTGGTCGAGGCCCTGCTGTTCGCGTCCGACGTCCCGCTGGAGGCCGAGCGCATCCGCGAGGTGCTCGATCTCGAGAACGTCGCGGCCGCCCGCGAGCTGGTCGGCGAGCTCGTCGCGCGCTACGAGGCGGAGGAGCGCGGGCTGGCGATCATGGAGGTGGGCGGCGGCTGGCGCATGGTCACGCGGTCCGAGCTGGCCCCGTGGCTCGTGCGGCTGGCCCGCGCGCGCACGCGCGTGCGGCTCTCGCGGCCCGCGCTCGAGACGCTCGCCATCGTGGCGTACAAGCAGCCCGTCTCGCGGCCGGAGATCGACGCCGTGCGCGGCGTGAACTCCG
>Ga0134076_10000231_pt1 | contig 13194 bp, 9 predicted proteins | sample 15_taG_12_FD_109979 | JGI IMG/M metagenome (GOLD analysis project Ga0134076, IMG submission 109979) | Grasslands soil microbial communities from the Angelo Coastal Reserve, California, USA - 15_D_Wat_40cm_5_0_1 metaG | ecosystem: Environmental > Terrestrial > Soil > Grasslands ... | reverse complement strand
TGGGATGAACTTCGATTCAGATGTTTTCTTGTAGAGCCCTAATGCTATTAGGTCCCGAGCCAACCGATTTAGTAATATTTGCCCACCCGTCCTTCCAGGAGTCAGATGGTATATGCGGGCTTGTCCTGCCGGGTATCGGTGTACTTTCAGCAAGTACTTCCCAGCTTGGCCATCTACGACAGTCGCTATTTCTGCGTCTGCCGAAGTAATGGTGATTCCACCATTGGCGCTGCCTCCGTCTCCTAAATACACGCCAAGAAAGTAAGCGTCAATCGGCCCAACTGGTATCAGAGGGAAATCGACGCCGGTTCGCATCAATTTGTAAAGTGCTCTGGGACCAACATACCATCTTGGAAGCTTTAGTAGCTCGCTTACTCTGATGTCTTTGATTATCCCCTCAGTATCTTCAGACGGCTTTCGTGGATGTTTACTCAATCGAGTTTGTATAACCGTCAGGATATGGTCTTCAGAGACTACGAACGGCTTCCCCTTTATCGGCTGGACCTCGACCATCTTTCCAAACCCATGTACTGTCTCAAGCACTTTTCTTGGAGCACTGTCTGGACCCATCAACAAGTCTCCTCGGCTCACATCTTCGGCACGCTTGAGTGACCCGTCAAGCATCAAAACGAGCTGCCCTTTTCTATGACAGCCGACCGGGCCGTAGAGGAGGACGTTCTGGCTCGCCTGCGGCGACTTCTCGACGACGCTCTGAAAGTAAAATTCCAGCGTCCTGATCTGGTCCATCCTGTGAGGGATTGTGTGTGGTACGTACTCTGGAAACAGGACCGACTCATCCCTGAAGACCGTCCGCTGGGTCGTCATGCCGGGGCCTTGATTTTTGCCCGGGACGCTATTTAATCGTAATTGTGCTGCGTGGAGGAAAGAGCGGGGAGGGTAGAGTGAAACTATTCAAGTGGAGACTACGCGAGTCTGGATGGTAGCGGATGAAGGCTGTGAGGTTCCATCGCCATGGAGGACCCGAGGTTCTTCGGTACGAGGACGATGCCCCCGACCCCGTTCCCGGGAACGGCGAAGTTCTGGTGAGTGTCAGGGCCTGCGCACTCAATCACCTCGACCTCTGGGCCAGAAACGGGCTCCCCAACGTGAAGATTCCTCTTCCTCATATCTCCGGCTCCGACATCTCGGGTGTGGTGGAATGGGTTCCTGATGGGGAGAGGGAGTTCGAGAAAGGGGCGGAGGTGATCGTGAACCCCGGTATCAGCTGCGGGAGGTGCGAGAAGTGCCTCCTCGGGATGGACAACCAGTGCCGTTTCTACACAATTGTGGGTTACGAGGTGGACGGTGGGTACGCCGAGCTGGTGAAGGTTCCGAGGACGAACCTGATCGCAAAACCGAGTGCGATGGACTTTGTAGGGGCGGCCTCGTTCCCGCTCGTCTTCCTCACCGCGTATCACATGCTCGTGAACAAGGCGCGGGTTCAGGCGGGCGAGAGCGTCCTCGTCCTGGGTGCTGGGTCTGGGGTGGGCTCGGCCGCGATCCAGGTCGCGAAGGTCTTCGGCGCGAACGTGATAGCGACGGCGGGTGAGGATGAGAAACTAATGAAAGCCAAGGAACTCGGCGCCGACCAGACGATAAACCACGGGACGCAGGACATCGCCGAGGAGGCGAGGAAGCTGACGGCGAAGCGTGGGGTAGATGTCGTGGTCGAGCATGTTGGCGTGGCAACGTGGGAAAAGAGCTTGAGGAGCCTGGCAAAGGGCGGAAGGCTCGTCACCTGCGGGGCAACGACCGGGGCCGAGGGAGTCACAGACTTAAGGTACGTCTTTAGTAGGGAGCTGAGTCTCCATGGGAGCTATATGGGGAGCAAGGGTGAGTTGCTGAAGGTGGTCGAGCTCTTCAGAGGTGGAAAGCTGAAGAAGGTGGTTGACAGCGTCTACCCGCTGAAGGACGCCGGCGCCGCGCAGGAGAGGATGGAGAGGAGCGAGCACTTCGGCAAGATATTTCTCACCCTCTGAGCTAGGCCGGAAGGAGCTCGTAGGAGTATGTTATCTTGACGCCGGGCCTAAGTGTTGCGGCCACACTGCAGAACTTCATCATGCTCTGCTCCACTGCTTCATCGATGTCCTCCCTCTTCAGGCTCTCCCACGAGAGGATGTACTTCACCTCGATCGCCTTGTAGGGGCGCCAATATCCAGATTGGGGTCGCTCCCCCTTCAGGGGCCCCCGAGGGAGCCCAGCTTCCGTTTCCTCTTGCTGAGCAGGGCGACCACGTCCATCCCGGAGCAGGCACCGAGGGAAGTGAGGAGGGAACGCATGGGCCGATCCCCCTCCCGACTCCGTCTTCGCTCGAATGTAGACTATGTGGCCTCTGTCGTCGGAACCGAGAAAGAGCATCTTCCCCGCCCACTGGAACTCCGCATCCCAGTCACCTTCACTCAATCCTTACCACAACCGGTTTCGACCTTCCCTCGACCTGGCCCTTCTCGATGTAGCTGTGCCGACCCCACTTTACTGCGACGGAGGCCGCGATTCTGTGGGAGCCTCTCCCGAGTGAGCTACCGGCGAGTTCGAAGCGCTTGACGAAGTCGAACATCTGCTTCTTCGCATCCTCGACGTTAAGAGGTATCTTCGGTGGTCCCCCGTCCTCCGGTACGATCAGCGGCCATATCCTGTATGGGAGGTCTGGGTCCCTGCTCCAGTAGAAGGACGCCTTCCTCACCTCCTTCTGTGGCTCAGTCAGCGTCTTCGGGAATGGACCCCTTGAAGCGAGGATCGCGGTCCTGGCCGTGAGCCTGAGGGTCTTGTCGAAGTCTTCCCAGGCTACCGTCCAGACGTCGGGATTGAATGCCTCCCTCGCCCCACCGACGACCCTGAAGCCCAGATTGATGACGAGTATCTCATCCAATGAGTATTGTTTCTGCTCTGGCAGGAGCTGGACTCGTTCGAGCCTGGTGGCCGGCCATGAATACTCCTGCCGTCGGTCAAAGAGCGGCACCGGTGAAAACCGCACGACTTGGGAGTTATAAGGGTGACACGAATAGACACACCGTAGCTGAGGTCAAAAGAAGGTCCTTGGGGAAGGATGGCATCTCTAAGGGAAACCAGAAGGAGACGGCCTGAGAGTGCAGAGAGAAGCACACGTATCGACTACGTGGATCGTAACTAACTAGCGGAACGAGACGTCTCCTCGACCACGAACTGTCTGGGTCTGTTACCCTTCTCTGGCTTCTTGACCCTCTTTGTCTCCTTTTCCCCGAATTGGGCCCGTTCGGTTGAGCCCTTCATCGCAGTCGTAGAAGACTCGCCGCCCGTTATTACCCGCTGTATCTCGTCAAAGTACGGGACACCGACGAAGGACTGATGTTTGACCGCCTTATACCCCTCCCTCTCCTTCTCGAACTCTCCCTTTTGGAGGCGCGCATAGGCGGACATGCCCTCCGCCCTGTACGCTCGGGCGAGCTCGAAGATGGAGTAGTTCATCGTGTGGAACCCTGCGAGTGTTATGAACTGGAAGTTGTATCCCATTCCCGCCAGCTCCGTCTGAAAAGAGCTCAGCCCCTTCTCATCGAGCCGACTCCCCCAGTTGAAGGACGAGGAGCAGTTGTAGGCGAGTAACTTTTCCGGATACACCCTGTGAATCGCGCTCGCGAACCGCCTGGCCTCTTCGAGGTCCGGAGAGGACGTCTCGCACCATATCATGTCGGCGTAGGGGGCGTAGGCCAGCCCTCTCTCGATTGCCATTTCGAGCCCACCATCGATCACGAAGAAGCCCTCCTGCGTCCTCTCGTCGGTGAGGAACTTTCTATCCCTCCCGTCGACGTCGCTCGTAATGAGATTGGCGGTGCAAGCGTCGGTCCTCGCCAGAAGAATCGTGGGAACCCCCATCAGGTCTGTGGCAAGCCTTGCCGCAACCAGGGTGCGGAGGAACTGCGAGGTCGGCACAAGGACTTTCCCTCCCAAGTGGCCGCACTTCTTCTCGGAGGAGAGCTGGTCCTCGTAGTGGACGGCAGCGACTCCCGCCTCGATCATGGACTTTGTCAACTCAACCACGTTCAGGGGACCTCCGAACCCCGCCTCCCCGTCCGCGACTATCGGGGCGAGCCAGTCTGTCTCGCCTCTCCCTTCGGCGTGTTGAATCTGGTCGGCCCTCTGAAGCGCCTGATTAATTCTCTTGGCGAGGACGGGCACGCTGTTTGAGGGATACAGGCTCTGGTCTGGATAGGTCTGACCCGCTAGGTTCGCGTCTGCTGCGACCTGCCATCCGATGAGGTAGACCGCCTTGAGACCCGCATGGACCATCTCGACCGCCTGACTGCCGGTTAACGCCCCCAGAGTTGAAACGTAGGGTTCGGTCTTCAGGAGATTCCACAGCTTCCGAGCTGTTAGCCTTGCAATCGTGTGTTCTACTCTAACCGAGCCGCGAAGCGCGTGGACGGATTCCGCCGAGTATGGCCGAAGTACGCCGTTCCACCGGTCGGACCTCCAGCTTCGCTTGATGTTCGCGATTTCCTCCTCTCGACTTAGCTTCAACCTCGACCCTCCCCCAATTTCTCGACGCGCAGAAGCTCTTCATAGGCGGGACTCGTGAGAAACTCCTCGAATTTCTCCGAGAGAATCAGACCCTCGAAGAGCTTCGCGGCAATGTCACGCCTGGAAGCCCCCGCGCCATCAGGGAGTCTGCGAAGTTCGTCACTCAATAGAGAACGGACAAGCTCCGCGCTAACTCTTCTGCCGTCGCTCATCACGGCGCCGTGCCGAGTCCACTGCCAGAGCTGAGCCCTGCAGATTTCAGCTGTCGCAGTATCTTCCATCAGGTTGCGGATGGGAACCGCACCCTTCCCTCCGAGCCAAGCATCGATGTACTGTACCCCCACGCTAAGGTTGATCCTGATGCCGGACTCGGTTATCGCTCCCTCCGGGACGCGGAGGAGGTCTGAACTTGTGATTTCCAGGTCGTCGTTCGTCTTGTCAAGCTGATTGGGGCCCTTCATGTGGCTGTCGAAGACTTCCCTCGCAAGCTGAACCAGCCCCGGATGGGCGACCCAGGTGCCGTCATGCCCGAGCAAGACCTCTCTCTCCTTGTCCGCCCTCACCTTTTCAAAGGCGAGGCTGTTCGCCTTTTCGTCGTTCTTTATCGGGATGTAGGCAGACATCCCACCTATGGCGTGAGCACCTCGACGGTGGCAGGTCCTGATCAGCAACTTCACGTACGCAGCCAGGAAAGCTCTGTCCATCGTGACCGCCCCCCTATCGGGCAGGATGAATCGAGGATATTGACTGAATTTCTTGATGAAAGAGAAGATGTAGTCCCACCGACCACAGTTCAGTCCTGAGGAATGCTCCTTCAGCTCGTAGAGAATCTCGTCCATCTCGAACGCGGCGGGGAGCGTCTCGATGAGGACGGTCGCCTTTATGGTGGCAAGCGGGATGCCGAGCTCCTCCTCGGTGACTCGGAAGACGTCGTTCCAGAGTCGCGCCTCCAGATGACTCTCCATCTTTGGAAGATAGAAGTAGGGGGCTGTCCCCTTCTGTAGGAGTCTCTCGAAGTTGTTGAAGACGAAGATAGCGAAGTCGAAGAGTGCGGCAGAGACAGGGTCACCGTCGAGCAAGACGTGCTTCTCGGGTAGATGCCAACCCCTGGGACGGACGATGAGAGTGGCAACCTTTTCGTTGAGGGAGTAGTTCTTGCCCTCCGGGCTAGCGTATTCGATAGCCCCATCGATCGCGTCTCTGAGGTTCACTTGCCCCTGGATAATCTGACGCCACGTGGGGGATTGAGAGTCCTCGAAGTCGGCCATGTATGTGCTTGCACCAGAATTGAAGGCGTTGATCATCATCTTGGCGTCGCCGGAAGGACCCGTGATCTCGACTCTTCGGTCTTGAAGGTCGGGAGGAGTCGACCAGATCCTCCAGCCGCCCTCGCGGATCGAGTGAGTGTCGGGAAGAAAATCTGGCAGTACGCCCGAATCTATTTCTCTCTGCCTCAGAGCTCGTCGATGCAGAAGCTCTTCACGTCTTCGGGAGAATCGACGGACCAACCCTGCCAGAAACTTAACTGCATCCTGGGTGAGGATGTCACTACCCTGCTCTAGCGAGGGTACATTTGTGAAAGTAATCCCCGCTGACTCTCCGCTGGATCCTAGCTCCTGCTCCACTACCCACCCGCCTCTCACCCTGGTCTTCTCGGCTGATATGCGTATCGTTTCAGATGAGACGGAACCTAGGGAAGAGTTTCCGAGAATCTTCTGGGTGCGAGCCGGCAGCACCGCCCCAACCTCCGAACCTCCTCGTGCCAAGGCGTCAGAGCCGGGACTCCGCTCGATGCTCCGCTCCCATCAGTGGCTGCGCCCACGAATGATGGGACTGCACCTGCATGCGGCAGTAGCCTCCCCGCACTCAATACAGAATCTGATTCCCAGAAAGAGATAGGCTCGCCTGCCACAACCGCAGTAGAAAGGACGCTGCACGAGCTCCTGACCCAACCTGATTTTCAACCGTAATCTCATTTGAATGTAGATAAGAGGGAAGGAAGATTGTTCCAAACTCTTCGTAACGCTCTTCCGCACAAGTTGCCGGGCTGCAAAGGTAGCCAGGACGCCCTGAGATGATTCTGTCTAATTGTTGGATTGGGACGTTTTCTGTTGATTCACATCTGGATTCTTGCGATGCTGTACTTCGTTTGGTTAATCTGGTACGGAGGGCGCTCGGCCGGCAGCGCCGAGGAGACTTGGCCAATCTCTGGCCGCGGTCATCCCAGACCTAGGAAAAAGCGAAAACCAAGGGTCAGTTGTAGAGAGCTACGAGGTTGCACCTGCATATTGGGGCGACGTCGCCGCATTCGGAACAGAAGCTGGTCCCGTAGGCGCTGTAGGCCATCCTACCGCAGACGCAGAAGATCGAGCGCTCGACGAGTTCCCGGCTCAAGCTGTTTCTCGGTTCAAATTTGGCTGGCTTGATAAAGGGGTAATGGAAGAATGTTACAAACCTCGGGTGGGTCGTCCTCTCGTTGGCTATCTGTCCTGGACGAGGACGCCCGCGGCGAGCCCCCGGCTCCTAAACAACCAGGCTCAGTACGGTAGCCGACGAACGTCTACGGCTGCGCTGAGCAAGAAAACGATGACATCGCGTCAGGCACCAAGTAGACCGATTCGCATAACCGTCTCGTTTCCAATCCTCACTGTCGCTTTTGATAGCGCGCCCCACCACCCCTTCCCGTTGGCCCTGTTCCTTCCACCCTTGTTCTCGTTGTCCCCAAAGCCCATCACCACACCGCCGAGCACCTTGTCGTCTTGAGTGAACCCGAAGCGCATCTTACTGTTCAGCCCGACCCCGAAGAATGAGAGTCGACCGGCATTATCGTCCGCCTCGAGGTACTTTCGGAAGGGCTTTCTTGGACCGGTCACAGAGAAACTCGTGACGCGCCCCGCGTCGACCTCCGCGTTGAGCCTCACCATCAATCCGTCGGGCGTGAGGATGGGCTGGTCGAACACCAGCGTACCGTTCGCGCTGTCCTCATCGATGGTGACCTCGATGCTGCCGGCGGGGAGGAAAGTAATGATCCCCTCATTCGCCTTATCCTTGGTGGCGAGAGCCTCAGAGAGGTCCAACGCCCGCCTGTCCAGTCGAAAGGTAAGAGCGGTTCCTTGAGGCGTCGTCACGTGAACATTTTCGTCACCAGCCAATCGCCCCGACAGCTTCTTTGCTCGTGCCAGTATAGTGACCGGGTCCTCGAGGCAGCCGTTGTACACGGCCTCCCGCCATCTTTCGTAGTCGAGCCCCAGATCCTCGGCCCTCTCGGGGGTCGCGAGTGTCGCTTCAACCCCGAGCATCCTGACTCCTCTCCTCTTCGCAACCGCAGACCACTCTGCGGCAAACCCGCTATGGTCGTAGCGCGTGTCGAGCCAGATGCTCGCGGCCTTTCTCCTCTCGGGTGGAATCCTCTGCCAAGGAACCGGCCTTCTCGGTCCCAGCGTGAAGATGTAGACGTCGGTCTCCTCGAGTAAGGAAGATTGGTATCTGGAGAGTTTCTCAAGCGAATCAAGAGGTGAACTCAGCAGGGAGTGAAGCCAGAGTTCTTCGGGCTCAACGGTCAGGAGAACCTCGGCACCGGCACTCCCGCACTCCATGGCGAGCTGCGACATCAGGTCGACGGCGTGATCCCATCCGTGGACCCAGACCCTTTCACCGCGATGCACACCGAGCGAGCCGACGATGACGGCCCGGGCAACCGAGGCAAGGTCCACCATATCACCACACGAAAACAGGGAAAATAATTAACCCTTCATGGATACCTTCGTTTCTTCGAGGCTTGTCAGAACGCGCCTCAACTCGTTCGCATAGCGCTCAACCATCCCCTTGCCGAAGTCCCACGGGATCCCGGCTGCCTCGAAGAGTTCCGGAATCGGCTTCGACCCCCCGAGTGACAAAGAACCCCTGTACGACTCTACCGCATCCTTTGGGTCCTTCCTGTATCTGAGCCATAGGTTGATGGCGCCCAGGGCCGCGATGTTGTACTCGATGTAATAGAAGGGCACCTCGAAGAGATGCAGCTGCCGCTGCCAGTACGATTCCCCTGCCTCCTCGTAACCCTCCCAGCTCTCTCCCACGCCGTATCTTTCCTGAACCCCTACCCAAAACTCAGAACGCTCATCCCTAGAGTGGTCGGGATGGGTGTAGACCCACTGCTGGAAGGAGTCGATCGTGGCCACCCACCCCATCAGCCTCACCATGTCGGAGAGATGAGACCTCATCGAGCGTGTGGCGTCCCCCTCATCGTAGAAGACTCCCGAGAGGTGCTCGCCCCCGATGAACTCCATCGCGGTCGAGGCCACCTCGGCGAACTCAGACGGGATGCTTTCTCCCCGATAGTCAAAGAGCAGCCCTGCTTCTCTGGTCGCGAAGGTGTGGAAGGCATGCCCTGACTCGTGGAGTAGAGTGTAGACGTCGTCGTCTCTTCCGACGGCATTGGTGAAGATGAACGGGAGGCGAACCTCAGAGAGCTCATAGTTGTATCCGCCCGGCGCCTTCCCCGGCCTGCTTTCGAGGTCCAGGAGATTCAGGTCCCTGAGCCTCTTGAACTGGTTCGCCAGGTCGGGAGATACCGATTCGTGTATCTGGATGCATCCCCTGACGAGGTCCTCGGCGCTGTTGAAAGGGAGAAGCGGTCGTTTGCCTTCCGGGTCGGCAAAGACGTCCCAGGGTCTGAGCGTGTCGATTCCGAGCCTCTCCTTCGCCTTCTCGTAGATCTCCCGCGCGAGGGGGACGAAACTCCCCTCCACCGCGTCGTGGAAACGGAACGCATCCTCTGGGGTGTACTCGAAGCGCTCCTTCTTCCTGAACGCATAGTCTCTGTAGTTCTCGAAGCCCGCGTTCACCGCAATCCTGTGCCTCACCCTCACGAGGTCGTCGAAGACCTGATCGAGCTTCGCTCGGTCCCTCAGTCGTCGCCCCTCTGACGCCTCCCAGGCCCTCTGCCTCAGGCCCCGGTCGGGCTCCTCGAGATACCTTCGCATGTACTGCATCGTTCGCTCCTGCCCCTCAAACTGGACCGTCATCGCCCCGGTGACTTTGTAATACTGCTGCCCCAGCTTCGCGTCTTGCTTCTCCAGCTCCACGTTTTCATTCCGAAAGAGGGATACGTTGTTCTCTTTCCTCCTGTCGATGACGTAGTAGTAGTCCTTTCTCAACTCACTTCTGAACCTGCAGCCCACGTACTTGCGGTCCAGCAGGAACTCTCTCTCCTTCGCCTTCGGCTGGACATTCTCTACGAAGTCCAGGTACTCTTTTTCGTAATCCTTGTTCCCGGTCTGGGTCGTCATCCTCACGTACCTGACTGCAGACTCTTCGAAGATGGCCGCGCTCAGCTCAGACTCGTCCCCGAGCCACTCCTCGAGCTCCTTCCGAGAACGTATCTCTCGGTTCTCGAGGGAGGTGAAAGCCTTCTCGAGCTGCCCCCAGTCGGAGGGGGCGAGGTGGGCGGGGAGGAACTTCCTTCGAAACTCATGGGGGAGCCGAGCGTAGTCGAACACGAGAATCTTCGCTCGGGTCTGCGGGGGCGGATTTACGCGTTTTGTGGCAGTATTTCAGGGTCTTCCGCCTAAGTGGTTGCAGTTTCTTGAACTTCTCTCAGCCTTCTCACCAATTCTTTCATTACTGCCAAGGCAATCTCGGGATAAGTTCGTACTAGCCCAGCGAACGCCCAAGATGTCAACCCAAAGCACGTAGTCGGGGCGACAGCCACCACGTCCGCGGACCGCGGCTTGTCGTCGATAACCGTCATCTCCCCGAAGAACCCACCATTTCCGAGAGTCGAAAGCAGTTTCCCCTTCTTCCGTACCTCAACCTTACCTTCGAGAATCAATAGGAGCGCGAGTCCGGGCTCACCCTCCCTGAGGATGGTTTTACCCTTCTCGAACGTGACTTCGCGCCCGGCCCCGGCTATCCTCTCCCTGTCCTTCTTATCCAGGCCGGAGAAGAGAGGAATCGAGCCGATCGTCTCCGCTAGCCGCTGCGTAGACTTTCTCTCCTGCTCCAACAGGCGGATGTGTTACGGTGCAGATTTAAACCCGATTCCCTCGAAGGCCCCGATCAGGGGCCTCGGATCATCTCGTCAGGCCCATCTGGGCGAGGAGCTTAACGAACCCCGGTTCGGAGCGGAGGTCCGACCAGATAGGGCGAACTTTCAGGGAAGCGATTCCTCCAGCTTTCTCTTCGTAGGCTCGTTCTAGCCATCTTATCGCCTCATTCTTCTCGCCCAGCCCGCAGTGGACCAGAGCGAAGGCCACCGGGGAGACGTATCTCTGTCTCGACTCCTCCTGAAGTTCGGCGAGGATCTTCCTGGCCTCGCCACTCCGCCCGGAGACGGCATAGGCGTAACCGAGCCGTCCCATTACCGTGGACGCGCCCTTGGAGATCTCGACCGCTATCTTGAGAACGTCTATGGCGTCCTCGAACTGCGCCTTATGGAGGTAGACCTCCGCGAGGTGCTGATGAGCCGGGAAGTAGTTGGGGTCTATCCTGAGCATCGTCTTGCAGGACTCCAGTGCCTTGTCGTATTCATTCACGCAATTGAATATGACTGCCGCGCAATCGTTTACCTCCAGGGCGAGCGGGTTGAGTTCCTGAGCTCTCCTTATCTCCCGGACTGCCTCATCCAGCCTACCAACGCAAGCTAGGTGAGCACCGTACGAGTGGCAGACCTGGCCGTAGTTTGGGTTCTGAGCGAGGGCAAGCTCGAACTCCTTTTCGGCGGAGGAGAAATCCCAGTGGTAGTCCTCGAGGATGGCCCCGAGGGTTGCGTGGGCCGCTGCCATCGTGGCGTCCAGCTCGAGAGCCTTCTCCGCGAATACCTTCGCCTTGGGGAAACCTTCGTTGGGTGGAAGAAGGCCGTCTTCCGCCAATTGTGCGTAGCAGTCGGCCATTCCCTGGTAGGCGAGAGCGAACCTTGAATCCTTAAGGAGGGCTTCCTCAAAGTATCTGATCGCCTTCCTGAGTCCTTCTTCAGTTCCTTCGCCACGATAGTGAAGACCCTTGAGGTAGAGGGTGTACGCCTCGATGCTCTCCGTCGCCTTCTTCTCGATTCTCTGCCTGTCCTTCGCGAGGAGATGGACTTCGAGCGCTTCCGCGACGCGCTTTGCGATGTCGCTCTGAATCTCGAAAACGTCGTCGAGATTCCGGTCGTAACTCTGCGACCATAGGTGCTCATCGTTCCTCACGTCGATAAGCTGCATCGTGATCCGCAGCCTCGCCCCTGCCTTGCGCACGCTTCCTTCGAGGACCGCCCCGACGTTCAGCTCGCGGGCGATTTCTCCAACCGTCTTGCCTGCCCCTTTGTACTTCATCACGGAGGTACGCGAGATGACCCTCAGGTCGCCGACCTTGGAGACCGCGGAAATCAGCTCCTCCGTCATCCCATCCGAGAAGTACTCGTCGTTTGGATCGGGGCTGATGTTGACGAGTGGGAGGATTGCGACACGGTGGCTGCTCGTGGCGGGAGTCACGGGGGGAGGCTTCTCCTCCCACGGAAGCACAACCCTGTAGGTGTCGACTGGTAGGTCCACGTTCTTCAGCAGCTGCTTCCCGATGTATACGGCTGCCACGTCAGACTTGTCCCTCACGTGGTCATACACCTGTTGAGAGATGCAGATGCACCCCGGCTCAGCCAGCGACTCTAGTCTCGAGGCGACATTCACGGCGTCCCCGTAGACGTCTCCCCTCGAGTGGACGACGTCTCCGACGTGTATACCGATGCGCAGCAAGATTCTTCCCTCGGGTTTGAGGGTGGAGTTCAATTCACGCATGGAATTCTGGACCTCATTGGCGCACTCCACGGCCTCTAGGGCGCTCGCGAACTCGACGAGGAAGGAGTCTCCAATCGTCTTGACCTCTCTCCCATTATGCTTTCGGAAGATAGGCCGAAGCAGCCTTTCGTGGTCCTGAAGAAGCTTCAGCGCGAGGGCCTCATTCTTCTGCGTCAGTGATGTATAACCGACCACATCGGTGAACATTATTGCGGAGAGTCTCCTTTCACCTCCCTTCGTCTTGCCGTGAAGAATCCTGTGAGCCGGGCGTTGCTTGGTTCCCAATCTTGGGCTCCCTGTGTTCGCGAATGGCCCGGCGGGTCGATTTAAGCTTGCGTGAGACTGAGGGGTGTCTAGAGCAGGTTGATCCGTAGTCGGTATCAAGTGATTCCTTAATACAGAGAACTACTTCACATGAATTATAAGCATGAACGGCGTCCTCCTTCTCGTTGAAACGGGCAGAAAGCAGGGAAGCGGCCGACGCCGTGTTTTTCGGACACGACCCTCTAACTTTCCTTCCGCAGGCTGACCTGGACCTGAGCGATTCGAAGTACCTCAACCTTCTCTTACACGCCCTCTCGAGGATTCCCCCAGGAACTCCCCCCATCCGCTCACTTACGAAGGTAAGGCTGAGGAAGAGGGGAAGTCTGGAGGGACTCGTGGGGTTGACCAGGTTCATGATGGCGGATTACAAGGTTGGGGGGGCGGACGTCGAGACATTCGGAAGACACATCGTCACATTCTACACCGGCCTGCTTAGTCGGCTCTCTGACCCTTCCGTTGTGGCCATAATCGCTCACGAACTCGCCCACGCTTGGCTCAACGAGCACGTCAGACCGGAGGAGTCCCGGAGAAGGGAGAGGGAGGCCGATATGCTCGCTGAAATGTGGGGATTTGGGGAGGAGCTTGCGGCCCTGGCGAGCGAGACTGA
>Ga0134076_10000209_pt1 | contig 13543 bp, 9 predicted proteins | sample 15_taG_12_FD_109979 | JGI IMG/M metagenome (GOLD analysis project Ga0134076, IMG submission 109979) | Grasslands soil microbial communities from the Angelo Coastal Reserve, California, USA - 15_D_Wat_40cm_5_0_1 metaG | ecosystem: Environmental > Terrestrial > Soil > Grasslands ... | reverse complement strand
CCGGTATTACAGCTGCATCGCTCTCTGACAATCGAGCAATGCGGACGTACAAATCATACTCAGCACGAACCCTCGCCCTCATTTGTTCGATTGACTGTGATGTGTCACGGCCTTGCACACTACCGTCGTCGAACATTACGGCTTCTAAAGCAATTGAAACGGACGCCTGATTCTTAAGACGGTCGCTCTCCTCAGCTATGTCCTGCACGAAAGACGATGGCGGCGGATCAGAAGTTAAGATTGTCACCAACCTTGCTGCATTTGGCGCCACCAGTCCCTTAAGCGTGATGGCGTCGAATACGGTACGATAATCGGTGTATGTGGTACCGGACGCATCGGTAGAGGTCCAGCTTACCGTATAGCCGATTATGGTTTGAGCGCTTTCATTCTTAAGAAAGACTGAAAATGGTAAGAGTGGAGTAAGCGGTACAACCGCTGAAGCCGGAAGGGATGTTTTCGCCAGAGAACTGAACTCCGATGTGCCGAACCTAATCAATCGAAGTCCCGACTCGCGAAGATCGGTCACAGCAATGGGTAGTTCGGTCATGACTGACAGCGGATGGATTGGCGTAGCACTTCACGGTGCGGAACCGCAGTACTCTAACTCCCCGAAAGCGTTTGAGCCTCCAAATTGACCGAGACTGCCTGAAATCCGGCCAGGGTAGTGGCGATGGTTAGAGACTTCAGCAATATTCTCGCACAGGTAAACCTCCTAATTCCATCGACGTGTCCCGAACGGGGGGTTGGGCGGTCTAGGACCGCCCAATTTCGGCAGGTTCGCGACAGATAGCTACGCCTTGTGGTTCACGAATGAGTATCGGCGATCAGCCATTGCCGGTCAGCCTTTCGCTTTCAAACAAAAATGGAAGGTCGTTGAGGTGATCTGGATGCAAATTATTTCCTGTCGACGATTTCGATCTTTGTGGCTATATGAGAATCGGGACCAGCTTCGCGGTAGGTCACCCGCAGCTGTGCACCAGTTTGCGTTGCAAGCCCTTCAATATCCTTCTGAGGTCCAACGACCTGAGTCCGGTCGTTATACTGGAACAGCATTTCCGCGTCACCAGCGCCCTTCACGGAGAGGGTCTTGGCATTCGCGTCGACCTTCATCAGCTGACCTTGGAAAGTTTTCTCGGCCTGTGGCGCAGCCTTCTCAGGTGCCGCCTTTTCCTGCCCGTAAGCTAAGGGTAACGATACAAGCGCGATCGTTACGCAAATTGCCGTCAGTAAGAGAAACTTTTTCATCACATACCTCCATTGGGTTTGTACTGTCTAAAGAAACCCTTTCCCGTTGAGGCAAAGACTGTGCCAATACGCGTCGCGTGAAATCCATCGCAACCAAATCAAGCTCTTAACGTCCGCGCCAAAACAATCCAATCGGAATCGCGTAGTTCGGCCACACGAAAAGCTTGGAAACGTTCCACTTTTTCGGTGTCCATGTGATATAAGCGAGTGCCCGATTTAATAGGTGGTACCGATGGTGCACTTTAATGCTCAATTTCGTTCATTACGAGTGGTAATTGTTTTTGTTCTTACGATAGTCGTATTCTCCTGCCGCACCGCCCGTGCCGAGGAACGGGTAGCTACAGAAGAGGCACTCATGCGAATTCGTGTGATCGCCGCGAATCTCGAAGCGCGTTTAGAGATGACGCAAAACGTACAGATCTGGATCGTACCGGTAGATGAAAGAATGGTATCGGTCGAGCGGATTCACAAAGGCGCAAGTGCCGACGATGTTTTCATCATCCAACTGGACCAGTCCTTTCTGGAAGGTCTGAACGACGAAGAATTGCAAGCGGCAATCGCGCACGAGCTCGGCCACGTCTGGATTTTCTGCCACCACCCGTATTTGCAGACGGAGGCGCTCGCAAACGAAATTGCAATGAGAGTCGTGAGCCGGGACAGTATGAAAAAAGTCTATGCCAAGCTCTGGCTTCACCTTGGGACGAGCGGAGACTTTGAAAAACTACTCGGCACCGAAACCAAGACGCCTGCCAACGTCGCTGCTGCATCAAACGTCATAATGCCCGGACGATTTGTGGCCAGTCGAATCTGTTGCTGGTGATGCCAGCGTTCCTTCAATTCTCGGGCCGTATCAACCAATTCAGAGATGTCTCTTCTCCGGCCCAACTGACCGCGAATCGAGCTACGTTTTCCACATAACAAGAGTCCCCGGGTTGCGAAGATCGATGCGCTGTTGTGATGGTTACGTATGGCTTCAAAACGCCTGGCCGATGCTGCCAAAAAACTTGTTCGGTGATTCGCCCGGTCTGGGCCGGAATTTGAGTCCATAATCCAGCCGCAAGACAATGTACGGTGTGCGGATGCGCAAACCCACACCATAGGAGGCACGCAGGTCGAAGGGTGTGAAATCCCCGAGGTGGCGATAAACGTTTCCCGCATCCACAAAGGCGACTCCATCAAAGAACTTATACAACGGAAAACGCAGTTCGGTGTTGAAGACGAGCATCGCGTTGCCGCCAATGGGAGCACCGAAGGCGTCCAGGGGGCCTAATGTGTCTTGTCCAAATCCGCGGACCGTTGTACCGCCTCCGGCCAAAAATCGTTCACTCGGAATCACCTCCTGGCCGCCAAGTCCGCTTGCCAGCCCGATGCGCGCTCCCATTGCCAGAACCAATCGATTGCGAGTCGTATGGACCCAAGGCACCACCGTCGGTTCACCGAAAGGCAAATAAGCAAAGTATTGACCGAAATACTTTACGTATCTCAGTTGCGAACCAAGGCTCGAAAGGCCCCACTCGAAGGCGTGCGAAGTGAACCGGCCGTTAGAGGCATCGAGAGGGTCATTACGTGTATCGCGGATGAAACTACTGGTCAACGGCGCGACCCTTAACCGAACATCGAACGGTATAACAGGGTCTGGAATCCTATCGAACGTATGTGTTTCTTCCAACCGGTAACCGAACATGAAAACATTGTTCTTACGCAGGCGATATTCGAGACTTGGAGAAAAACCGGTTCGATCCGTTATGAAATCATCGGCCTCTGAGTGTGGATCGGCTCCGGTATGGATCTCACGACGTTGAAATGCAGTGAACACCGACTTTAGAGGAAACCTGCGCAGGGTGGGCTGGCTGAAATAACTCCGGACCTCGTGAAGATCGGCGTCATAACGCGTCTGGACGCCTACGACACGCGCGCCCCCCAGCATATTGTGGTTTGAGAAATCGATAATTCCACCGACACCACGCTCGGTATCGAAAAACCCGCCATACTTTAATTGCCACGGCTGCAGTTCCCGAACCCGGCCAACGAGGCGGACCGGGGTTTGATGCGGCTGCACTGCCGTGCGGTCCTCGAGCGGGGTGGCTGTGATTTCCACGAATGAATAGGCCCCCGTGTTGTATAAGTTGCTGCGTGCCTGGCTCAACTTGTCATAGCTGACGATTTCCCCGGGCTTCAAATCAATTTGAGTGCGAACCAGGTTTGTGCTTGTCTTTTGATTGCCTTCAATCTCAATCCCGCTTAACACCCGTTGCTGGTTCTCGTCGATTTTGAAAGAAACATCGACGATCCTCCGGGGCACATCCTTTACTTGTGTGTACTGAACAACGACATCGTTATAGCCGGTCTTCCGAAATAGATCTTCGACCCGCTGCTGGGTTTCTTGAACCGTTTTGAACTGAAACGGCGCTTCCGCCGCGATTCGAAAGCGGTTTCTTAGATCGACAGCTGTAAACTCTGTGTTGCCCTCGAAACTGATCTGACCAAAGCGATACAACGGACCTTCCGTCACGCGAAATACAATCTGGACGGTCTTCGAGTCTTCGTTCAACTCGTTACGCGGGGGTTCTACGGTCGCGTCAATGTAACCGCGCTCTTTGTACAGGTTTTCGATTAATGCGGGGGCCTGCTGCCGTTTGTTTGGATCGCGCTCAAAAAATCCGCCGGTTTTCAGGAGCGCTTGCAGTTCTTCCTCTTTAACGGCCTGGATGCCTTCAAACGCGACTCGGACATCGTTGTACTGAGTTCCAGGTTGAATTTTGAAAATGACTTTCTTTGAGTCGGGGTCCGGCATTTCGATGGAAGTCTCGACATGGGAACCGAAATATCGCCGCAGGATAAGCTCATTTTCGATCAGCTCTACGGCATCCGATACCCGCTGCGCATCGATAACACCGGCACTCCAAATGTCACGGATCCGGCTTTTCATGTCGTCCGGAACATTCCAGCCTTCGAACGCAAATTCCACCTTCGGCCCTTCTTTGATCCGAAACGTGAGATCCACTGTTGAATTCCGTACTTGTCTGTTGGCGGATATACGCGTCTCGAGCCGCCCCTCACTTTCGAAAGTCTTTGTCAGGCGGTTGGTTGCGCGCTGCACAGCGAAGAAATCGTAAGCCTTGCCGGTCTTTAAGCCACTCGCGCCCGAGAGTTGTTTTTGTGTCAGGCGAGTATCGCCTGAAAATTGAATGGCCCCGATCTTTTTAACGGTTTTTGATGACGTCGACGATTTGCCCTGCACTCCACTGAGGCCAAAGAACAGATCGTGCTGGAACTGGAATCTGTAGCTATTGTCGTTCTGCCGCAACCCTCGGGCTGAGAATCGCCGTGTGATGTCGTAATCGGCGATCCAAATCTGGTCCGTGCTGTTACGTAGATTCATGGAATAGACAAAGTCCAGCTTGGGAGTGATATCTTTGCCTACAGTTAACCGCGCTGTCGGCTCCGCCTCATTAGCAATCAGATTCGGCTCGATTCGAACCTGACTCAATCCCAAGGCGCGGCCGGCTTCGTCGGTGATCGAAGTCCCCAACTCCCCTGCGACGTAGGACAGCAACTGCTCTTTCGCTACGGTAGCACCGGCGTTGCCCGCCTTCTCGCGCGTCCGACCGGTAGCGAGAACGGAAACGATATCCGTCTCATCCATTGGTGGCTCAGATGTCAGAACGGTTTCAAGCTTTCGTGTCGCATCGCCCGAGATCTGCATCGTGATGTCGTAGCCGGCTGCTTTGGTCGTCGCTGAAATGTCGAGAACCGGCTCAATACCGCGGTCATTAATGAATGTGATGACGCCCCGGTCCACCGAATATTTGCGCTCCCGCAGCGTAAGCTCTGCTCCGTCTTCCAAGTCGATCTTGCCTGTTACGCCGGGGCGCTCAACAGTTCCCAGCACCCGAAGCTCTGCATTGACACTGGCACGAGCAATATTGTTGTTGATGACGAGAGGCGAGAGCGTCTTAAGGCCGATGTCGAGCTGAGTACTATTCAACGCGCTGGTTTGATTAGTGACGGTAACGGTGTTGCGTTCGCTTTCCATGTAGCGCAACAGCCCCCGCCCAATCGTTAAAGGTTCCGAATACGTACCTTCCACGATGTCGATGTTGCCGGACAAACTCAGCTTGGAAAAATCACCTGCGAGGTTTAGTTTCGCATTCGACACCGTGCGTACGCCTGTAGGGAAATCCAAATAGATTCCATCTCCCGTCAATTTCAATTCGGATGCGCCAAAACGGCTCTCGGACAGGTTTAACCGGCCTTCGCCTTTAATGGAACCACCGTTTAACGAACCGTCCAATCGTGCCACGTCCACATAGTCGCGATTGAAGTCGAGCCGAACCTGAAGATTCTCTAACGCGATGCGGGGGTCCCGAATGAGGGCTTGTCGGTCCTGAATCTCGACAAAACCGCTGACGCTGGGCTGGCGCAACGTGCCGGCCACCGCAAGGTTCAAGTTGGCGGCGCCAGTGGCCCGGACAGACCTGTCAAACAACGCAATCACGGCGGCGTCCGTGGCGCCTTCGAGCTTCAAATCGACAGACTGCGGGTCACGCAGGTCCGCGCTTCCGGCAAGGTGCAGATTGGTTTGTGGTCCCTTCAACTCGAACTGCTGAACGGTTGCGACGCCATCTCGAACCTCAATCGTGGAGGTGCCAACTTGCTCGAGCGAATACGCGGCGGCATTCAGCCGAAGATCCGGAAACGTTACTTTTGCCTGAAGCAAATCGATGTCGGGCCTCGCAGCTTCAGCGTCAACCCGGAGTGAAATGAGTCCATCAATATCTTGAGCGGATCGTGATAGCTCCGAAACCTTCAGTTGCCGAAGCTCCGCAGACAAGCGCGCTGAAGCAGGCGGCCGCGGCACCTCGATGGGCAATTCCGGCAACAGCGCGAACGGTATCTCACCTCCAGCCGTGAATTTTGCCGATGCCCATTTTCCTTCGAGCTGCTCAACCACCAGCCGTCCATCTCTAGTGATCGCCTTTACATTCAGGTCCGTAACGGGCATCGGCAACGCAGCGGCGCCAATTGAACCGCCTGTTAGCGTGATCGTTGCCTCCGGATCGATTCGTGTCAGATTGCCACGCAACGTTGCATCGAGGTTGAGCTGACCTTCAGCGTGGATGCCGGTTTCAGAAGGCGCGAGATCTGAGAGTGAACGCGGGTTTCCGTTCGCCTCGATTTTCAATTCGCCGGCGGAGCCGGCCCGCAGAGGGAGACTCCCGGAAATGCGCAGCGTAGAATCTTCCATTCTCACGCTCGCTCGAGAAATGTCCAGGCTGTGGTTCGAGTATCTCAGATCGATAGGGCCGTCGTTAATTATCGAGCGGTCGCGCCAGTTCAGCGCGAGTTGCGGCACATTCACTTCGACTTTGACGCTTTCCATGTCACTGAGATCACCAGCCGCCTTCACGGTTGCGCTCACACGCCCCGAGAGTGCCTTGAGTGGCTGGAATGGCAGTTTACTGAGATCTGTGTCTTTCGCTTGGATTTCGACCTCGGTTGCATACGGGTGCTGAGTGGCGACTAATGCATCAGCCGTAAGCGCATACGCCGGAGCCGACAGGCTGATCCGGGCTTGGCTGTTTGCGAGATTCGCATCCAGATCGATTGAGCCCAGGCTCTCGGAATTTACCTGCAGATTGCTTACATTCAGCTTCAGAAACCCACCCGGATTTGTGAGAGTTCCCTTGCTATCAGCATCGAGAGTTAAGTTTGCTCTGATCGTCGTACTGTTGGGCAGGAGCAACCGGCTGAGTTTCAATTCGGCGCCATTGGCCGCGACAGAATAAGCACCGGACGCGACCTCATAGTGGCCCGAAGCGCGAAGCTGTCCGCCGTCGGACTTATCCAGTGTCAGATTGTCGAGTCGCAGAACATCATTCTCAAAGTGCGCCTCGGCTTCCAATCTGCCAACGGCCTCACTGTACGCCTGAAGATCGGCGGCCGAGATTCGAACGTCCGCCGACGGATTCGCGATGGTGCCGGAAATCCACGCATCAAGAGTGACGCGGCCATCCGCAGGAAAATCCGCATTGCCCAAACCCTCAAGAATGCGGTGCACTGAAGCGTTTGGTACCTCTGCGTGCGCCTCCAAGGGCGTGTTCGGCGTCTTTAGATCAAGCCGCCCGCTGGCCGTCAGGGACTCTTCTCGCCAATGTATCAGGAGTTTCTGTAGATCGACTTCTTCGGGTGTGTATACGGCAACCGCATCTAAATCGATATCCTTCAATTCGTTTACCTGCAGCGCATTGCCATGAAGATTTGCGGTCACCTGCGGGCGCTCGAGCGTTCCGCCTAGATTTGCTTCGATTCCAGCTGCTCCGCCGACGTGCAAGTCCTGTTGAAGCGCACTTCCGAGCCAGTCCGTCACCTGCTTCAGTGCCTGACCCGTATCCGCGGTATCGATCTGCAGATTTCCAGTGAGCTGATTTGTAGATCGCACACCGAGTTGCCCGCGAACGCTGACTGGTCCCGCTTCGAGTGAATCCACTGAAGCAATGGTTGTGCCTCTCGTTGATTTGACGCCGATCGCACCTGCCACCGGGATCCGCTTCGGCTGAGTCACGCGTTGAGCGGATAATTGGATCCGGGCATCGCCGTCCAGCTGAGCGAAATCCAGGCTCGGCCATCGCAAATGGGCATTGCCTGTCGCGCGACTCGCCACAGCGACAGGCAACTTCAATATGTTCGAAATCTGTTGTAGGTCCGCCACATCGAGCCTCGCATCAACACGACTTGCGCCCGCGCTCGCTGCAAGCGCCACGTCGGCGGAGACGCTAATCGCGATACCTGGCGAGCGAGTATTAAACGACTTCAACTGCGCTCGTTGAGCGGCCTGGTCATAAGCGAACTCGATATTCAGCGCAATGCGATCGAGCATTTCAGCTGTCAGATTTTCACCCTGGGTCCGCCCCGCAACCTTTACAGCATTCGCAGGGCCCTTGATTGAAACGTCGACATTGAGATCACCTGCCACTCTTTGCTTGATCGAAAAATGATACGCCGCGCGCTGGAGTCGGATTTTGCTCCCGACCGACAGATCAAGCTGGGGCTTACTGAGGTTCGAAATCGTTCCTCCGAGAACAACATCCGCCACATCACTCGCCAATTGGATCTGCTGAATATCGGCCGTTTGATTACGCTCTTTCAGGACCAGCCGGCCGCCGAGATTCTGCAGGGTGATTGTCTTGCCGTTATATTGCGCTTCCCCGGCGCGCCGGGTTTGGAATTGAATCTCCTGAGATCCCGTCAACGCGTTCCCGTCTATAGCAACATCCCAGAAAGGAAGACTAACGAGGACATTCTGAGAACGATCCTCATAACGAATCGAGCCGCCGCTTAATCTCAGCTTCAAAATTAAGAAATCGACTGGTCCTCCGGTTGTACTCCCGGAGCTCGGAATGTTTGAGCGGCCCTGCTCATCCACAACGATCTGAATTTTCGGATTGCTGATGACGGCATTTTTGACTCTATAGCGGCCGTGGAGGAGCTCGAGAATGTCGATCTCCGCCATGACATCATCAGCGGCAAACAGGTTTGGAAGGTCAGGCGCCCGCGTGCTCCGGACAGACAAGCCTGTTGAAGAAATCCGGAAGGTGAGCAGGTTGTAGTCAAACCGCGCTGCGTCGAGGGCAACACCCTGCGCCGTGAGGATTCGCCGGATCTGTGTAAATACCCGGCGTTTTCCGGCCGGTGTCTGAAGGAAGACAACGGAAGCGCCCAGAAACACAAGGACAATGGTGAAAATAATGCCAGTTACACGAATGAAGCGGCGCATTGTCTCTCATGTGCTAACGTCGGGCGCCCACCGCCAGGGCCCGGTAGCTGGTTATCTTACCGACCGAAGAAGAGATCGCACCCTCTCCGCTTCCGGAGCATCCGGAGCAAGCTTCAGAAAGGTCTGAAAGCTTTCGACCATCTTGTCTGGCCGCTTCATTCCATTATAGGCGAGTCCAGCATAATAATGTGCGTATGCACTGTCGGGCTTGCGCGAGATCGCGTCATTGAGATCCTGTATAGCTTCCGAATAGTTGCGCCTGGCTACTTTCAGCGCGCCCAAATAGAGCGGTACATCGGCGTTATCTGCGTTGAGCTCGCGAGCTTTCTTGAGAGCTGCTTCTGCCTTATCGAAGTCCTTTTTCTCAATCAGAACGCGCGCCAGGCCGACCTTCACGGAATCCGAATCAGGGGCCAGATCCTCCGCACGGGAAAGCTCCGCATATGCTTCATCCACTTTGCCTAGCGAAAGTCTGGCAAGACCCAAGTGTTCATGGGCCCGCGCGTCCTCGTTGTTGGCCTGAACTGCCTGTGCAAGGGCCTGCTCGGCTTCCGCGTATTTTTTTGCGTGATACAGATCAATTCCGCGCTCGACATCTTGTGAGTAGGCGAGAACTGCCGAACCCAGGACCACAATCGTAAGACTGGTGCTCAGTAATTGTTTCATTGTTCTCCTCGCGATTTCTTTCCTTGGCAATACTGGTACCACAGCACCGCCCTACAGTCCAAGCTGTCCGGCGCGCACCATCAGAACTCTTACTGTTGAATTCCGGATAACGCGTAACTGCTGGGGGCGCTCACACGGGTGAGATTCATCTTCCGACATCTCTTTCGGAGATACGGTTCCATGTAAAGTTTCCCGGAAACCTCCTTACATTGATTTTCGGAAGACCGCTCGAGGAAACCTTGACGGCAAACTCACATTGCTCAGGGAGGCAGACTGTCAAAATAGATTTGGTGTCTACCGTCGTCTACGGTAGTTCGGCCGGTAGTCCTGATGGCACGTTGTGCAAGCCGCTACAAGCTGCTCGTTCAATGCGACAAGCGCGTCGAAATCCTTCGCTTTAGCGGCTTTGAATGCGAGATTTCCAGCGTCCAGCAGCAATCGTGCATCAGTCATCCACTTGTCCTGATCTCTGGCACGGCCCGGCATCATCAGCAGGTTTGCGGATTCGGCCAGGGTCAGAGCGCTGCGCTGGATGGCTGTCCACTGGGCCTCATTCGACGGCGGTCTCGTCACGATATAAAAAATATCGTCCGACGTGGGATAGATGATATCCACCATGAGCTGACTCATCGTGCCGACAATTCGATACGGAATTTGCGGCGCCGTTTCCAGGGACGACTGCGGTGACCCGGCAGACTGTTGCTGCGCGATGCCGGCCAGCCCAACGAGCATCACAATCAACAGCGTGGAAATTATGGTTTTCATATTAGATCCCTCGTTTCGGCAAGCCTGCCCATCATAGCCTGTGAGAGACTTATTTGCATTAGATCAATGCAGGTGCCTTGAACCTGAAGTAGCGACTCCCATAGCGATGGCACACCTTAACTGGCAGGCCAAGCAGGGAGTCTCTCACAATTTTCGTTTGCACGATTAATTGGGAGCATGATATGGAGTCCGGTCAGTTCGGATCTTTACTTTTTCTTCGGTGACGGTGAAACCGTAGAGGAAGGAGCCAGATGAGTCCTCGAGTTCTAATCCTAGTAGGGGCATTAATTGCTGTAGTCGTGATCCCGGTACCTGTGACCGGCCAACAAAGCCCAGCAACCAATTGGACGCCATCACGCACGGCATGGGGTGATCCCGACCTGCAAGGGGTGTACACGTTTTCTACACAAACTCCCGTCGAACGGCCTAAGGAGCTTGCAGGAAAGGCCTTTTATACCGAGGCGGAACTGAAGGAACTGGCGGCGCGAGCCGAGGCCGCACGCAGATCGCGTGAGGACCGTGATGTCGATCCGAAGACGCCGCCGGGCGGCTATGATGCTGTCTGGACGGCCAGCGAGGGTGGAAGGTTGAGCAACCGCACATCATTGATCATCGATCCGGAGGACGGCCGCCTGCCCGCCTTGACGCCGCTGGGGCAAAAGATCCGCGCCGAGATCGAAGCCGAAGAGGCTTCCCGAACGATCGGCAAAGAGACGATTTACAATAGCTGGGCAGATCATTCCCTCTATACACGCTGCTTCGCCCGGCCCATTCCAAGAATCGGCCAGGCGTATAACCATGGTGTTCAGATCCTGCAGATGCCGGGCTACGTGGCGATTCACTATGAGAGTATGCACGACGTGCGCATCATCCCCTTGGATGGCCGCCCGCATGCGGATCCCAACATCCGGCTGCTGAATGGGGATTCGCGCGGCCGCTGGGAGGGCAATACGCTGGTTGTCGACTCGACCAACTTCAGCGACAAGCAGAGGTATGGTCCAGCCTGGCTGAACGGTGATGGTTGGGAGGGGCTCCCGCAGGGCAACATGCGATTCACCGAGCGCTTCACGAAAGTCGACGCGAACACGATCGAGTACGTCGTTACGGTCGAGGATCCGACCATGTATACGCGGCCCTGGTCGTTTGTTCTTCCCTGGAGGTCGGACGATCCCAACTATCATAATCCGGAAGATCTCTACGAGTTTGCCTGTCATGAAGGGAATTACAGGATGATGGAGGACGCCCTGAGTGGCTCTCGTGCTTTGAAGCAGCCCGCGGGTGTGAAGTAGCAGGTCAGCAACAGCTCGACGGAGCGATCAGGAGGTCAATCCAAATGCAAAAAGGACTGTTGGTTGTGATTGCCGGTGCAGTTGGTCTGCTGATGGCCCTTGCTGTGCCGGTGGCGGCGCATCACGCATTTAGTGCCGAGTATGACAACACAAAGCCGGTCACATTGCGGGGAACGGTGAAGAAGATGGAATGGATCAATCCGCACAGCTGGATGACCCTCGAAGTGAAAACCGAGGACGGTAGAGTCGAAACGTGGGAGGTCGAAGCCGGTGCTCCGAATTCCATGTTCCGGCGAGGCTTCAACAGAGATTCTTTGCCGGTTGGGACAGAGCTCGTGGTCCATGGCTACCAGGCCAAGGACGGAAAGAATCGAGCGAATGGCGGTTCTATCACGTTTCCCGATGGGCGAACTTTGTTCCTGGGTGGGTCCAACCCGGATAATCCCGAGAATAAAAAGTAAGCCCGGGGACGGTTTCTCTGAATGCAAAAGCCATTTAACAACTCGATCCCTTTGGTCGTCTTCATATCGGTGGCAGGTGTCCTCTGGCCGGGACCGATTCCAGGCACAGGTCAGGCACCGGATCAGCCTTATCGCGCACCGCGTTTCATCGGTACGCAAAACCCGGATTTGAGCGGAATCTGGCAAACTTACAACAGCGCCAATTGGAATCTTGAACCTCATCCCGCGGGGCCGGCGCCCTTCCCTGCGCTGACCGGAGCCATCGGCGCGATGCCTGCCGGGTTAGGCGTGGTTGAGGGAGGTAAGATTCCGTATCAGCCGTGGGCGGAGGCAAAGAGAAAAGAAAATTTTGAGAAACGGTTCAATCGTCCTATTACGCGCGAAATTAACGAGACAACCGGCGATCCGGAGGCCAAATGTTATATGCCGGGCATTCCGCGCGCTACCTATATGGGATTCCCCTTTCAAATTGTTCAGACTCCGGCACAGATCTTGATCACGTACGAGTTTGCCTCCGCGACTCGCAGCATCCATATAGGCCGCAAACCGCCGTCTCCCAACAGCTCGTGGATGGGCTGGTCGATTGGGCACTGGGAAGGAGACACGCTCGTTGTTGAAGTCACAGACCAGCGCGACCAGACCTGGTTTGACCGCGCAGGAAACTTCCACAGCGATGCCTTGAAAGTAGTGGAGCGCTACACGCCGATAACTCCTTATCACCTCATGTATGAAGCCACGATCGAAGATCCGAAAGTCTTCACGCGTCCCTGGAAAATCAGCATGCCCCTCTATCGAAATATGGAGCGAAATGCCCAAATATTAGAGTTCAAATGCGTCGAGTTCGCTGAAGAGTTCATATACGGACATCTCGTCGAGGGTAGGAAGAATTAGCCAGCCCGCCGCTTGCTTAAACTTTGATTTACTTTGGCCGGGCGCCGGCCTGATTCGAGTTCGGACTCTCTCCGGCGGTATTTACGGCTGAAACCACGTAGTAGTAGGTCACTCCAGGTGTCACCCCCGAGTCGACGTAATTCGTTCCTGTGACGGCCGACGCAATAACGGTGTAAGATCCTCCGCTAATCGTCGCACGCTTCACACGATAGGTTTCTGCACCTGTGGCGGCCGTCCAAGCTAATGTCACTTTTCTATGAATCGACGGTCGAACACGTCGTTGCTGCCATGCCGTGCCATTGAATCGCATTCCCTGACCTGCCGGCATAAAAAACCTGCAACTCTTCGTTGGTTGGTTGGAACATATTGTTGACGTTGTGAGCGCAATCGGCAACGTTATAAGAGCTCTGGCAGGAACTGGCATACTCACGTGGCCACTCCGTAGTTTT
>Ga0134076_10000193_pt1 | contig 13937 bp, 16 predicted proteins | sample 15_taG_12_FD_109979 | JGI IMG/M metagenome (GOLD analysis project Ga0134076, IMG submission 109979) | Grasslands soil microbial communities from the Angelo Coastal Reserve, California, USA - 15_D_Wat_40cm_5_0_1 metaG | ecosystem: Environmental > Terrestrial > Soil > Grasslands ... | reverse complement strand
CCGGATGCGTCGCCAGCGCGACCTGCACGCGCGAGGCGAGGGCCCGGGAGGCGACCATCTGTTTGCCGGCGTCGGCCGTGGCCATCTCGGGCCGGCGCGTGAGCGCTTCGAGAATCGCGACCACCGCGTCGTACTTCATCTTCTCGGTGTTCACGGTCAGCTCGTAGAGCGTCGGGTCCGCGATGTCGACCTCGTAGAGGTACCGCATCCGTCCGGACTTCTCGAGATCGTCGCGACGCACCAGCTCGGCGGCCGCGCGGTAGTTGGGCGTCTCGCCCGTCATCTCAGCGGTGCGCTTGACCCACTGCTTCACGCGATGCTCGAATGGCGCGATCACGCGCACGCGCAGCACGTGCGGGACGCCGCGCAGCAGCCACTGGCCGCCGCCGCGCATCAAGACGCAGTTGTCGTCCTCGGCGAACTCGAGACAAGTCGTCTGGAGCACGGTGATGTGATGGCGGGTCTCGGTGTCGAAGCGCTCGAACAAGGTCGGCTTCGACTCGTCGAGGTGGGAGAGCTTGTCCTCGGCGAGCCCGTAGCGACGGGCCGCGTCGAGCAGCAGCTCCTGGTTCACGTAGCGATACCCGAGTCGCTGCGCCAGCGACATGCCGATCTCCGGGCCGCCCGCTCCCATCTGATGCGAGACAACGATGATGGCCATGGATCACCCCCGCCGGTACTTGTCTTTGAGCGTGGTTGGAGCGATCGCGATGCGCTTGCCGGCGACGTCGTCCAGGATGTAGACCTCGTCCGTGAGCGAGCCGCTGGCGAAGACCTCGAAGACTTCGAGCGCGGCTTCCAGCGTGGTGTCTGGGCGCCCGTTCATCAGCTCCTCGACCGCGGCGCGCTGGAGTCGCTGCACGGAACCCTCCTCGAAGTGGCGGTAAGACTATCCCACACCCCGGACGGGAGCAAGCGGGGACGCGGGCGCGTCCGCAAATCGCCGTTCAGGCCGGGCGGCCGACTCCGCGTTCGGGCTCCCGGAGTCTCTGCTGCGGAAATCGATCGAAGCTCGGGACGAACGAGTACGGGGGCCACGGCCCGGTCGGCACGACGGCGATGCCGGCGGCGCGCGAGGCGATCGGCGCGATCCGCGCGAGAAACCCGTCGACTTCGGAGCGCGCCACGAGGAAGGCGACCGAGCCCGCGACGTTGCTCCCTCCCCCGGGCGAGCGGTAGCGCCAGCGCTCGATCCCGGCCTGCGCCACGAGCCGCTCGGCCAGCTCGCGGAGCTGGACGACGCCGGGCGCGCCGTCGGCACACTCGCGGCACGTCCGATCGATCGAGTGCCCACAGTGCAGGCGCAGGAGCTTCACGCTCATCTCCACGCACCCCCGGAGCTGCGCGAGTGTCGCGTGCACCAGGGGCGCGTGGGCCGCGAGCCAGGCATCGAGGTCGGAGGTGGCCACGACGACACCGAACCTGAACGGCACCGTCGCGGAAGCGTCCAGGGTCGAGGCGACGATGTCGTGGTGCAGGGCGAGCGTCCGCGCGTTGGCCTCCGGCAGGCGCTCGAGCGCGCTGACAAGGACCACTAGATCGCCCAGGCGCCGGAGCTGCACGGGGCCCCCGACGCTCGCGTCCGGTGGACGCCACGCCGGCGGGAGCCGGTCGGCGATCGCGTAGAGGTACTGATACATATGGGCCCCCGCGCCCCGGACGGGCGCCGCAAGCTCGGGCCGGATTTCGCTGGTGAGGGCGAGGGTATAATGGCTCGGTCGTGTTGTCCAGGCACCGCCGCGGAACGACGTGCGCCGCTGCTGGCATCGCGGTCGTCCTGCTGGTGTCGGGCGCGCTGGCGGCCAAGCCCGCTCCCTCCCTTCCCTCCCAGATCCCCGCTCGCGAGCGCGCGTGGCTTCAGGAAGTCGCCGAAGGAGCCTCGGTGAGCGCGCGCGCGGCGGGCGAGCCGTTCCTCGCGCGGGCGGACGTCTTCGAGTTCCTGCTGGACCATCCCGAGTTCGCCACCCACGTGACGCGCGCGCTCAAGCTGGCGCGCTACCGGATCTGGCGCGGGCCCGAGGGAGGGCTCTGGCTCGACGACGGCTGGGGGGTGGTCGGACAGTTCTCGGTGGTCTACGCGACCAGCGGCACGCGCGTGGTGTACGCGCGCGGCCAGTACCAGTCGGGGCTGCTCCCGAGCATCCGCGGCCAGGCGGTCGTCCTGATCGAGTACGCTCTGAGCCAGGCCGACGACCGCCGGAGCCTGATCTCGCCGGCCGTGACGGGCTTCGTCAGGCTCGACAGCAAGGTCATTGCCCTCGTCGGAATGCTCGCCGGGTCGGTCGCCACGGCCAAGGCGGAGAAGGAAGCCCGGCGGTTCGTCAAGCTCTTCGCCCGGGCCAGCCGGGCGATCGAGGAAAATCCCGCGCACGTTCACGAGAGCGTGCGGCAGCGGCCCGACGTCCCGTCCGCCGACCTCGAAGAGTTCCGCCGACTACTCGACCTTCGATAGCGCCGCCGCGAGCCCATCGCGGAAGCGGGCGACCTCGGGATGGAGCCCGACCGCCGTCTGATAGGCGGCCGCGGCCTCGGCGTAGCGCCTCCGCGCGAACAGCGCGCGCCCGAGCCTGGCGTGAGCATCGGCGTGGTCGGGCCGTCGCTCGATGACGGCGCGCGCCGCGGTCTCGAGCTCGTCGTAGCTTCCCAGGAGCTCGAGCGCGTCCCACAGATGGATGTGGGCGCGCGGCTCGTCGAAGTTGAGCCGGATCGCCTCCCGACACTCGGCCGCGGCGTCCGCGTACCGGCGCTGCGCCAGCAACACGCCGGCGAGCGCGGTGTGCGGCGCGGGCGCATCCGGGGTGAAGCGGATGACGGCGCAATAGGCGGCCTCCGACTCGCGATAGCGGTGCTGCTCGGCCAGCATCTCTCCCAGGTCGCTGTGGGCCCGCGCGTACTCGGGCTTGATGCGCACGGCGTCGCGGAACGCCGCCTCGGCCTCCGCGTATCGCCCCTGCCAGTAGAGCGCGACGCCGAGGCCGCGCCGGAGCGTCGCGTGGTTCGGCCGCAGCGCGAGCGCTTCGCGGTAGGCCGACTCCGCCTCCAGATGCTTGCCCTGCCGGCCCAGACCCAGCGCCAGGTTCGCGCGCGCCTTCACGGAGTCGGGCCGGACGCGGATCGCCGCGCGCAGAGCGACCTCCGCCTCCGCGTGCCGGCCCTGCCGTCCGAGGGCGACCCCGAGCTCGTAGTGCAGGTCGGCGTCGTCTGGTCGGATCGCCAGCGCGCGCCGGAACGATTCTGCGGCCTCGGCGTAGTCCCCGAGGGCGCCGAGGGCCAGACCGCGGCCGCTGTGCAGGTCGGCGTCGTCGGGGGTCACCCGCAGCGCCTCGGCGTAGGCCGCCGCCTCCTCGGCCCACCGGCCCTGACGCCTGAGAGTCGCGGCCAGGCCGAGATGCGCGTGCAGATAGGTGGGGCGCAGCCGGATCGCTTCGCGGAACGCGGCCGCGGCGTCGTCGTAGCGGCCGAGCCGCTCGAGCGTGACGGCCAGGTGGTGGTGGGCGCGGGCGGCGTCGGGACGCAGGCGGAGCGATTCCCTGAACGCGGCCGCGGCCTCGATGTCGCGATGCCGGCGCCGGAGCACGGCGCCCAGACGCTCGCGCAGGTCGGCGTCGTCCGGCCGCAGCCGGATCGCGTCGCGATACGCGCTGGTCGCCTCGGCCAGTCGCCCCACCCGCTCGAGGGACAGCGCCAGACCGCGCCAGGTCTTCGCGTCGTGAGGCGTGAGCGTGAGCGCCTCGCGGTAGGCCGCCGCGGCCTCGGGGTACTTCGCCTGCTCGTAGAGCGTATCGGCGAGATCGCGACGTGCCGTGGTGGGCGCGGTGCCGCGCGTCAGCGCCTCGCGGTGCACGACCTCGGCCGCGCCGACCTTGCGCTGCCGGCGAAGCACCGTCGCCAGGTTGGTGCGGGCGATCGCGTCGTTCGGCTTCAGGGTGAGCGCGTCGCGGAATGCGGACTCGGCGCCGGCGTAGTCGCCCCGACGGCTCAGTGCCAGCCCGAGGCTCACGAACGCCTGCGGGGAGTCGGGCCGGAGCCGGATCGCCTCGCGGAACGCCGCGGCCGCTTCGGCGTAGCGCGTCTGCTCGAAGAGCGCCGCGCCGAGCTCGAGATGCGCCGAGACGCCGTCGGGCTTGAGGAGGATCGCCTGCTTGAAGACCGCCTCGGCCTCGGCCGAGCGGCGCTGGCGGCGCAGGACCAGGCCGAGCCCGAGATAGGCTCGCACGCGGCCGGGGTCGGTCCGGACCGCTTCGCGATATGCCGCCTCGGCCTCGCGGTAGCGGCCCTGCCGGGCCCACACGTGGGCGCGCTCGCACAGGGACTCCGCGCTGGCCACCTTCTACTCGGGCAGGACCGCGATCGCCTCGATCTCGACGAGCAGGTCGTCTCGGACCAGACGCGAGATCTCGACGAGGGTGCTGGCGGGGCGGTGAGGTCCGAAGTATTCCTTGCGGGCGACGTTGACCTTCTCGCGATCGGCGATGTTCTTGAGGAACACGGTGACCTTGCACACGTCGGCGAACGTGGCGCCGGCGCCGGCGAGGCACCGCTTGAGGTTCTCGTGGACCTGCCGGGCCTGGGCCGTCGCGTCGTTGCCGCCGATGGTGCGTCCCTCGGCATCGGAGGCGACGCAGCCCGAGACGAACACGAGGCGGCCGGCGCGCACGACGTTGGTGAAGTGGCTGATGGGCTCGGGCATCCCGGGAACGCGGATCTCTTCACGCCGACCGATTCCGTGCATGGCCCCCACCTCGTCTCGGTGTACGACCGGTCTGCTCGGAGAGACGAGGCGCGATCGAGCGGGTCGTCCGCGCTCAGCTGTCCGGTCCCGGCGTCGACGTAACTGTATATCAATATCACGCGCTCGCGGCCTAGGGTCCACGTCTCCTTGACCCTCGAAGGTATCGGGTATGTAGTGGGTGAGTGGCCATTGCGACCGACACTCCCGATACGCGCCCAGCAAGGAGGCGGCCCATGTTCGGCAGACGGACCGACATAGTCGGGTGGATCAAGCTACTGATGATGCTGACATCGGTCCTGCCCTGCCTCGTGGTCGCGACCCCGGCGGCGGCCGAATGGTTCACGGACCTTTACCTCGGCGGCGCGTTCACGGAGAAGCACGACGTCGACGCGAACTCTCCGAGCGGTCAGATCACAACGCTGGATGTCAGTTTCGACAATTCGTTCGTGGGAGGCATCCGCGGCGGCTATTGGTTTCCGTTCGAGCTTGGCCCGCTCAACTTCGGCGCGGGGATGGACATCTCGCACTTCAGGCCGGACGTTAGCCGGCAAACGCGCACTTTCTGCTCGCGCTTTTGCGTCACCGGTACTTTCGATGACCTGGATCTCTCCGTGTGGACGATCGGGTTCGACGCGATGCTCCGGTGGCCATTCCTGAAGAGTCCCCAGTTTCCGAGGGGCCAGCTTCAACCGTATATCACGGTGGGACCGGCGATCTTTGTGGCGCACGCCGAGGACCGCACGAACTTCGCCCCCGCCAACCAGTCCGACAGCGATACCTCGGTCGGCGTGAAGGTGGGGGCGGGTGTCGCGTGGCAGTTCACCAAGACCATCGCGATGTTCGGTGAATACCGCTACACCCACTTCAGCCCGGAGTTCACCTTCAGAGACAATGCCCTCGGGAGCACGGACCTGAGCACGAGCGTCAACACCCACTATCTGCTGATGGGGGTCTCGTTCCGCTTCTGAGTCGGGGCGCGCCTTCGCGCCACCTCACGATGGGGCGCCGTGGCGCTCTGGTCCACTGCGGCGGCTCGTATTCGGTGTGCCGAATGAGGGGGAGCGAGGATCGACACGACGGCGACGAAACGCATCCTGATCATCGATGACCAGCCTCGCGTGCTCGAGGTGCTGCAGGAGATCCTCGCCTCTTTCCAGCACGGGCACGCGTACGAGATCAAGGCGACGCATTCGGTCGCCGACGCGCTCGTCATCGTGCAACGTGAGCGCTTCGACCTCATCCTGCTCGACATGGTCATGCCGGGGATCGGCGACCCCACACTGCGCCGACAGGGCCTCGACCTGCTGAAGCGCTTTCGCGACCTTGGCGTGAGTACGCCGGTCCTCATGATGAGCGGAGACTGGGAAAGCCGGAAGGAAGCCGACGCGCTGATCGAGGGGGCATTCGGCTATCTGCGCAAGCCGTTCGACCTGCGCGAGCTGGACCGACTCGTCGCCAGAGCCATCGGATCCGCCACCCGCGGCTGAGCAGAGCGGGAAGCTCGCTAGGCCTAGCGCAGGCGCTGACAAAGGGGACTGGACGGTGGCCGCGCTCCTGCGGGCATCGCCCTTTCAGGCAGGATAGGCCTCGTGCGACTGGGCCTGTTTGATGCGCGGGCGTCCAGCCCGAGGGAAGTCTACGCCTCCCTGTCCGCCTTTGCCACCAGCGGGATCTTAGGGTCCTGGGCGCCTTTCGCGAGGGCGGGAGGGCGCGAGGGACCCAACGGGGCTATGCAAATCTTTGCTTATTGACGCGCATGTGTTGCTGCGCGATACGGAGGTGACAGCGAACACTCTCGGCCGTGGAGGCGTCTATGTGGACCTGCCGCCGAGTCGTCCTGTCCGTGGTCGTGCTTACGGTTCTCTTGATCGCAGTCGTGACCGCGGTCGCGCGAAACGCAATCGCGGCAGAAGCACCCTTCGTCCCATTCGACCTCGGCACCCCCGGCGGCAACGCCAGGGCCAACGCGGTGAACGACGGTGGTCGGGTCGTCGGCGTCGTTTTCGGTCCCAGATTTCGTGCGTTCTCATGGACGCTCGCCGAGGGGATGATCGATCTCGGCAACCTCGGCTGCGTCGGCGACGGCGAGGCCAGCGCGGTGAACGCCAGCGGTCAAATCGTCGGCTCGGTCACCAGTTGCGATCTTTCGCATCGTGCCTTCTTCTGGACGCCAACGGGGGGGATGATCGACCTCGGCACCCTCGGCGGCCGCGAGGCGACTCCCTTCGCGATGAACGACCGTGGCCAAGTCGTCGGCTGGAGCAATCCCACTGGTGATTTTCGTTTGCATGCCTTCTCGTGGACGCGGGCGGGCGGGATGATCGATCTGGGCACCCTCGGCGGCACTGATAGCTTCGCCCTCGCCGTGAATGCCAGCGGCCAGGTTGTCGGCGGCACGAGTGGCCCAGGTCGAAACCGTGCGTTCTCATGGACGCGAGCGGAGGGGATGATCGATCTCGGCACCCTCGGCGGCACGCCTGATGATTTCGGCACTGCCGTGGCCGCGAACGACCGCGGCCAAGTCGTCGGCGAGAGCTCTCTGCACGGTGCGCAACATGCCTTCTTGTGGACGCGGGCGGACGGGATGATCGATCTGGGCACCCTCGGCGGCCCCGACAGCTACGCCCTCGACGTGAATGCCGGCGGCCAGGTCGTCGGCGGAAGCAATATCAACGATCGATTCAAAATCCATGCGTTCTCATGGACGCCGGTTGGAGGAATGGTCGATCTCGGTGTCCTCGGCGGCGCTTTTGACTCCAGTGAGGCCGTGGCCGTGAACGACCGTGGCCAGGTCGTCGGCGCGAGTACTCGCGCTGGTTTTTGGCGTGCCTTCTCGTGGACGCCGGCGGGCGGGATGGTCGAGCTCCCCGCGCTTGGCGAAGGCACCAGCGAGGCCGTTGGAGTGAACGCCAGCGGCCAAGTCGTCGGCGCGAGTTTTGCGGGAGACTTGGGATTGCGTCCGATACTCTGGCAGCCCCTCGCGAAACTCGGGTGCCGCACGACGCTCGCCGGGTGCAACCTCAAGGGAGTCAACCTCACCGGGGCCCATCTGAAGGATCGCAACCTGAGCTACACCAACCTGAGGGGCGCCAATCTTACGCGCGCTTATCTCGCCGGGGCCGACCTGAGCAACGCCAACCTGAAGGGCGCCAATCTAAGCCATGCCAACCTCACCGGGGCCAATCTGGCCGGCGCCGACGTGCGAGACGTGATCTGGTTCAACACCATCTGCCCGGACGGGACGAGTAGCGACGCTCATGGCTCCACCTGCGTCGGGCATCTGTAGCGACCGTAAGCCCGACCTCGACCCTGCCCGGTTCGCCTTTGGGGCGGCACCACGCATGAGTGGTCGCCTCGACCGTGCTCTTGACCCGTGACGAGCGGGTGTAGGAGGACGGCGGCACCTCGTATTGATGTGAGAGGGGTCATGCGCCGGTCTTTTCTGCAATCGGTTGGGACTAGGACATGCGCAAAGCCGAGCTATCGGCTCTTACGGGCATCCGGTTTTATGCAGCACTCCCCGTTTATCTGGCTCACGTGACATTACCGCTACTCACGAACGCGGCAGGAGGACGGTAAAGCGGCTCCCCTTTCCTTCGCGCGACTCGACGGTCACGCGACCCCCGTGGGCTTTCGCCACGCCCTTCACGATCGCCAGGCCCAGGCCAGTGCCGCCCCGATCTCGGTGGGCCTGCCGGTAGGGATCGAAGATTGTCGGGAGCGCATCCGCCGGAATACCTACGCCAGTGTCCTCCACCTGGAGCTCGAACTCCGGGTTCGCGTCGATCACTCGGACAACGACGCGCCCACCCCGCGGGGTAAAGCGGATCGCATTCGTTCCGAGGTTGACGATGAGCTGGTAAAGGCGCTCCTCGTCGCCGAGATACGCGAAGTGAGCACCATAGCGCTCCCGCTCCAAGGCGACACCAGCCTCCTCGGCCTGGGGGTGCAGCTCCTCGACGACGCGGTCTACGAGCCCCGCGAGGTCGACCGCTCGCCGGTCAAGCTCACCGAGCCCGGCACGAAGACGCGACATTTCGAGGATCTGATTGGCAAGGCGGAGCAGACGCTCGGAGCTTTGCGCGATGATGCCAGTGAGGCGCTGCTGATTCGTTGTGAGCGGGTCAGGAGCGCGCTGATGCAGCAGGTCGACGGCGCCTCGTATTGACGTGAGCGGCGACCGAAGCTCGTGTGAGATGGTCGCGAAGAACTCCTGCTTCGCCTCCTCCGCTTGACGGAGCTGGCTCGCCATTAGATTGAAGGAGCCGGCGAGTGCCCCAATCTCGTCGCGGCTTCCGATCACGATGGGCGCATGGAATGCGTTCGCGGCGACCTCCGCCGTCGCCGAGGAAAGGACGCGGAGCGAGCGGGTCATCCGTCGTGTGATGACGGCCGTCCCGAGCAGCGCGAGGCCGACTGCCGCGCCCAGTGCAGTCAGCACGGCGGTCCACGTGCGTGTCTCGAGGCGCGTGGCTTCGACCTGTGCGGCAAGGACCCGCGCGCGGGTCGCCGCCGTCAGATCGTCCAAGCTGTCCCGGACATTCTCGGCGCGCTCTCTGGCCGCGGCGTCCGCGAGACGAAGGGCGCGTGTGCGCTCGCCACGCTGCAGAAGGGTTTGCTCCTCGGCGACGATGCGCCGGTACTGCCCAAAGGCGGCGCTCGCCTTCAGGCGATGCTGGGTCTCCTGCTCGCTCAGCGGATATTCGGCGAGATACTCGAGATCCTCAGCGATCCGCTGCGCCATCTCGTTCCAGCCTGTTGCGTAGCGCCGGTCGCCCAGCACGATAGCTCGCGTCTCGAGACCGCGAAGCCGCGGAATCGCCTCGCGGGCTGACGCGGTCAGACTCATCGCAGGGATCGAGCGGGTGATGATCTCCCGGTTGACGGACACGAGACGGCCAACGGCGCCGAGACTTAACGCGCTGACGCCCGTGACAACGACGATCACGAGCGCGGACGAGAGAAGGATCTTTGTGCTGAGCCGCATGCCCAGACTCTCTGCGCTACCTCGGAGCGCAGCCTTTTGGTCTCTCGACTTTCCGCGTGGCAATAGGTGGTCCAAGAGACGCGGAAGAATCTCGACACCCAGGAGGTTGGCGCTCTCGCGCAGCCACCGTCCGGCCCGGGACCCGTTCGGCGCGTCCTTCGGCACATCTATAGATCGGCGCCGGGACGTTGGGGCCATGGCACCAGCCGCGACATCTGAACGTAGCCGTTCCATGGCCATCTCATGGGCAAGACTGATACCGGAACAGAGTTCCAATAATTTCGATAGTTTCCGAAGCTATGAGCAGCCCGCGGACTGGTAAGTCTCTAGGCAGATGGTCATTCTCCACCCGATGCTGATGGTGCGGGGAGCGTTGGGTACCGGAGTGACCGCGAGCTCCTCGGGAATATCGCGGCTTGGCCGGCCTGAATTGAGTTCGGGAAGACGACAGAGTTTCCGGCACAAGCTTGACCACTCTGACGAAGAACTGTCCGACGAATTCGGCTCACGCTCGGGGTGGGCGGGACAGACGTTCGAGCCTAAGCTCTGGCGGCGATTGAGTTTCCGCCGAACGGTTCACCGCGGCATCGGTTTTGCCACTCTCGAAGGGCGTGTGATGAGATCCCACAGCACCCGGCTCCACCACCTCCGCCACACAGGAAGCATCGGGCCCTCGCCGCATCTGCCGCTTAGCCGATTGGCGTTGTGCCTCGATTGTGAGACATGCTTCGACGCCGGAACCCCTTCATGCCCCGGGTGCGGCGGAGGTACCTCGGTCCTCTTGGCCAGGTTCCTGAACCAGGGACCGCTTAAGACGCTGTCCCAATTCCAGCCTCTCCCGAGGAGCTGGGCGAAGGGCTCGAAGCCCCACGAGGACGCAAGCGCGCCGGCCATCAAGCAACTCCTGATCGTCGCGAGGGACCGGCAGACGCTCTACGAGCACGTCAAGCGCACCTTTTCGGACAACCCCAGCGTCGAGGTCATCCTCGATCGTCGGAGCGCAGAGTCGCGGACTACCACTCGGGCCAGCGCGCCTGAGCGGCGCCGAGGCGATAAAGATCTGAGGCTCGAGACCGACTATCACCTCAGGGCCTTTGGCTGGGCCATCGTGCGGCTCAACGTGCTTCGCACCGTCGGACCGCCGCGCGGCAGTACGTCTCTCTGAGGGAGGAAATCGCTTCCAGCCTTTTCGGCCGAGGTCAGGTCACAGACGATGACGTCGGCGCCGAGCGCCCCCTCGGAAAGCGTCAGCGGCATTCGTGGCGGTGACGATCGGGCCAGCGGACTCGAGTACCGACCGAAGGAAGTCGCGCTCGAGCTCGTCATCGTCGATCACGACGACGTGAATCCGTCGTAGCTCCTCGATTCGCCACTCCGCACTCATCGGCCTTGCCTTTGTCGGAGACGTGACTGCTCTGGACGCGAGAGAATTCCGCTCGGAGCCGAAGCGGCGCGCTGGCCGGTCCGGCCCGAGCTACGAGTGAGACGGGGCGGGTGCGGAGTGAGTGGTAACGGATCCATGAAGTCGGCGGTGACGTAGAGGAGCAGGACAAGCGCGAAGAGGCGAGCTGGACGCCAGAGCAAGCGTCGGATCGCCGTCCAGGCGGACGCCCGTCGTTGAAGTGTTTGCCTCGGCGCAGGGCGCTCAACCGCTGCCGGAGACCATGTCGTCGCGACGGAGAAGTACTTCTGCGACATGGTTTCGACCGACCCGGACGGGCGATCGCATGTGCGCTGCGCCTCTGCAGGCGGACCAACGTACTACCGACGTACTACCGAGGCCGGGACATGGCGCTCGCCGAACGATCATGGGGCGCGCGCTCTACGTGTGGCTCGGCCGTCAATAGTTCAGGTCTGCTAGACTCGCCAGCCAATCCCTACCGAGGTACCTATGCGGCGGATCGGGCGCGGTGCCGCGGCTCGGTGTTCTCTTCGGGCGGCTCGTGGCCGTGTGCGAAATCGCAAAGGAGGTCGCGCGATGGCGACGCTGTGCCAGAGGGATCTACCGAAAGATCCGGTATCCTGTGCACGGCGGCGCAAGCACAACCATGTCCGTGTTTACTCCCACGTGGCGCGCGGCGGCGTGATCCGTCGCGGTGATCCGGTCAGGCTCGAATAGAGTCGCTTCCCGACGATGGTCTCAAAGATCGGGTAAGGAGGTCCGACCATGTCACATGTCCTCGCAGTGAGCATTGCTCTGTTGCTGGCAGGGAGTTGGCTGAGCCCCGACGGCGGGTGGGCGCAGACGAGCAAGAGCGCTCCGACCGCGGCGAAGGTCGACCTCAATGCGGCGACCCAGGCGGAGCTTGAAAATCTCCCGGGTGTCGGTGAGGCGACGGCGAAGAAGATCATTGCGGGTAGGCCATATTCGTTTGTGAGCGATCTTTCCAGGGTAGGGGTGCCCAAGAAGACGATCGACAAGATTGCGCCGCTCGTGTCGATCGGGGGCGCGGGGCCCTCGGCGGCCACAGCGCCGCAATCCGCAGCGCCTGCTGGAAAGGCCGAAAAACCCCAGCCGCCCTCGGTCGGTAAGAGTAACGACACGGCCAAGCCAACGACCGAGACGCGAGTGCCGCCCGCAAAGGGAATGGTCTGGGTAAACACGAGCACGGGCGTGTTCCACCATGAGGGTGACCGCTGGTACGGGAAGACGAAGGAAGGCAAGTTCATGACCGAGGCGGAGGCCCGGAAGGCTGGCTATCATGCCTCGAAAGAGGGCGCAGCGAAGGAAGGCACGGCGAAGAAATAAGGGACCAAGACCTTGAAACGACGGAGGCGGAAGTACTGGAGAACTGGAGCCGGCGGCGGGACTTGAACCCGCGACCTGCTGATTACGAATCAGCTGCTCTGCCACTGAGCTACACCGGCGCCGGAAGATCACGCTAGCACAACTCCATGTCGCGAGCGAGCCCGACGGCCGTGCCGCGCGCGGCAGTGATAGAATGCGGCCGCATGAAGTTCCTCTGCCTCGACTGCGACGAACCGATGAAGCTCCACTCGACCGAGGGGCCCGACGAGGGCTCGCTGGCCGTCACGTTCCGCTGTCCGGAATGCGGATTCCGTGTCGCGATGCTCACCAACCCGTTCTAGACGCAGATGGTTCGAAGCCTCGGCGTCAAGGTGGGCGGCGGCGTGACCCCGCCGGCTCCGTTCGAGCACGTGCGCACGATGATGGCCAACCCGCGCGCCGACGCGTTCGAAGGCGACACCGTCAAGATCGGCGACGACCGCGGCGGTGAGTCGGGCGCAGAGTCCGGCGGCTGTCCCTTCGCGGCGGTGGTCAACGAGGGCGCCAATGTCACGCCGGCTACCGTGCCCTGGACCACCGAAGCCGAGGCGCGCGTGGAACGGATCCCGTCGTTCATCCGACCCATGGCGCGCCGCGCGATCGAGCGGTTCGCGGCCGAGCACGGCTACGCGACCATCGACGAGACCGTGATGGACGAGGCGCGGGGCGCGTTCGGAATGTAGATGACGAAGGCCGACATCGTATCGCGCATGGCCGCGGCTGCCGGCTGGCCGAAGGCCGGTACCGAGCGTGCGCTCCGGGCCGCGCTCGGCGGCATCCGCGCCTCGCTCAAGCGGGGCGATGCGGTCACCCTCGTCGGATTCGGAACATTCTCAGTCGCGCGACGCAAGCCGCGTACCCTGAAGAACCCTCGGACCGGTCAGGCGGTGACGGTCGCCGGTCGTATCCCACGCTTCAAGCCGTCGAAAGAATTGAAGCAGGCCGTCCGCTGACCGGTTTTTCCTTGCCGCCTGCTTTGGGCGGTCGCTAGAATCGAACGCAGTGCATCCAGGTCGTATGCTCGCCGCCCTGGCGGTGCTGGCTGCCGCCCTAGCTCCCCTCGCCGCGAACGCCCAGTCGGCGCGGGCCGCTGCCGACGGACGTCCGCTGGTGCTCACCGCTGAAGCCGTTCTGCTTCTTGACCCCGAGGGCCGGACGCTCTTCGCCAAGAATCCGGAGGAGGAGCGGGCGCCCGCCAGCCTCGTGAAGCTGATGACGCTCTACCTCGCGTTCGAGGACATCGAAGCCGGGCGCGCGGAGCTCGACGAGCTGGTGCCGGTGAGCCGCTACGCGTCGCTGACGCCGAAGGCCCGGATGGGGCTCCGGGCCGGCGAGCTCGTGCCGCTGCACGTCCTCCTCGAGGGCGTCGCGATCGCCTCGGCGAACGACGCGGCGACCGCACTGGCCGAGCGCCTCTCCGGGGACGAGTG
>Ga0134076_10000190_pt1 | contig 13974 bp, 15 predicted proteins | sample 15_taG_12_FD_109979 | JGI IMG/M metagenome (GOLD analysis project Ga0134076, IMG submission 109979) | Grasslands soil microbial communities from the Angelo Coastal Reserve, California, USA - 15_D_Wat_40cm_5_0_1 metaG | ecosystem: Environmental > Terrestrial > Soil > Grasslands ... | reverse complement strand
GGTCCAAACTCGGTGCAAATGCGGGGCGATTTCGTTCATAGGGGCTGGTTACGTTCACCTGCTCCGAGCCCATTCCACGCGTCATAGCCCCCTTACAGCCATCTGCACGTAGAAATTTCCTTTCTACAGTTCCCTCAGAAGGAATCCAGCCGGAGTGGGGGTCAGCATGAGCAAGCTGAAGCTCGCCATCCCCAAAGGTTCCCTCGAGAAGGCGACCTATGAAATCTTCCATGACGCGTTCTATCGCATCAGCGGGCAAGAGCGGACGTACAGGCCCAAAATCAATGATCCGGATATTGAAGTAAAGATTCTGCGCCCCCAGGAGATACCCGTCTACATAGCGGGAGGGGTCCATGACGTAGGCGTGACAGGCGCCGACTGGATTCTCGAGACAGGTGCTAAGGTGGAGAATTTACTTGACCTAGAATATGGAAGGGTCAGAGTCGTCTCCGCAATCCAGAAGAACGTGAAGGCGGACTCACTCTCGTCATTCTTCGAAGAAAGATGGAAGAATGGCACGACCGTCAGGATTTCGACGGAGTATCTCAACATCGCATCGAAATACCTGATGGCCCTACCCGAATATGCCAAGAGGTTCGGTCGGCTCGAACCGAAGGTCGTAACCCCGTGGTGGACCAAGGGCAAGAATTCGAAAGCAGTCATCTACCTCTCCTTCGGGGCGACTGAGGCCAAGCCACCCGAGGACGCCGACGCAATCGTCGAGGTGACGGAGACGGGGTCCAGTCTGGAGCAGAATAATCTCAAGGTAATGGATGAAATCACGGTTTCGAGCGCCCGTCTGGTAACCAATAGTCAAGCCCTCGATGACCCGTGGAAAAGGGAGAAGATCATCGACCTAATGGCCGGGCTGAAGGGAGTGGTCGAGGCAAGAAAGAAGGTGCACATCTTTCTGAACGTGCGGGAGAAGGATCTCCAGAAGCTCCTGAAATCGCTCCCCGCGCTCAAGAAGCCCACGATAAGCCCGCTTTCGGAGAAGGGCTGGTTTGCGGTAAACACCGTCGTTTCGAAGTCAGAGATGCTCGGGCTTCTGCCGACGCTCAGGAGGGTCGCCCAAGGGCTGGTTGTCCACGCACCCGAGCAGGTGCTGCCACTCGACGAGATCAATAAGGGAAGCGGATGAATCCAATTCTTCCCCTCCTGAGAGTCTCGCGGCGCAATCTCGCGGCAGAGGCTGCTAGAATTAGGGATAAGGCCAGAGTATCCGCCGAAACTCAGGGGCTGGTCTTTGACATCATAGCGGACGTCAAGATGAGGGGAGACGCCGCCCTTCTCGAGTACGCGGAGAGGTTTGACGGGGTCAAGCTAGAAGAGGGCGAGCTAAGGGTCGAGGATTCAGAAATCGACGAGGCGTTCGACTCGGTCGGGCCAGAGCTGGTCAGGGCACTCCGTTTCTCCCTGCGTCGGATACGGAAAGTTCAACTCGCGCTTCTCCCCCGCGCGCGCCGCGTAGTCAGAAGCGAGGGGTTCACGGTCATGGCACGCTCGAGACCGCTTCCCTCCGTCGGCTGCTACGCTCCAGGAGGAAGAGCTTCCTACGCGAGCACGGTCCTCATGACTGCGGGAGTTGCAAAGTTCGCAGGGGTCCCGAGAGTCGTCTTGACCAGTCCGCCGCAGAGGCATGGCAAAGTCAGCCCTGCGGTTCTGGCCGCCGCGAAGGTCGCGGGAGTCGACGAAGTGTACAGGGTCGGCGGCGCTCAAGCCATTTCCGCCCTCGCCTACGGTACGAAATCACTCAACAGAGTGGCCAAGATAGTGGGGCCTGGCGGCGTGTACGCGTCTGCCGCAAAGCTGTTGGTGGCTCCCGATGTCGAGACCGACTTTTATGCGGGCCCGACCGAACTGATCGTGTTCGCGGACGAATACTGCAAGCCCAGATTTCCTGCCTGGGAGGTGATTGGACAGGCGGAGCATGGCGCGGATACCCTATGCGGGCTGGTGACTTACTCTAAAGAGTACGCGAACGAGGTTAGGGCCGAAATCCTGAAGCTGTTGCCGAGTCTAGAAAGGAGGGAGTACATCGAGGCGTCCCTCGAACGCGGATTCTCTGCCATCTGCGATAGCGAATCGACGGCTTGCGGCTTCATAGACGCTGTGGCGCCAGAACACCTTGAAATTCTAACTCGCGACTATGTCCGGGTCGGGGAGAGAGTCGAGCGGGCAGGGCTGAAACTCCTCGGACCATACTCACCTTGCGCGGCGAGTGATTATGTCGCTGGAACCGACCACGTCATACCAACCGCCGGTTTCTCCGCCTGCAGAGGAGCGCTGTCGGTCCTCGACTTCCTGAAGCTAGACTGGAGTGTCTTGGGAACGGAGGGTGGCCTAAGGGGCGTCATCAAGCCCCTCAAGGCGATCGCCTATGCGGAAGGACTTCCGAACCACTACCTCTCCACGCGCTCCCGATTCGAGGAATTGGGCCAACCATGAACTGGATGGAGGAACGGCTTTCGCGGCTGCAAAGATGGGAGGGCTACCAGCATTCAGTCGAGAGTCGGGAGGGAGTCCAAAGCAAGCTTGATGCGAACGAGAACTGGCATCTGCCAAGGGCGGAAATCCGGGAGGCGCTCAGCACGTCCGCGGAGCACCTCGACCCGCGGAGCTATCCTGATCTCGCGGACACCAATCTGGCTAAGGAAGTTTCAGCGCAAATCGGCGTCCCCTCCGACTCTGTGATTCCGTGCGCCGGCGCTGACCAAGCCATCGACCTGATCTGCCAGGCGTTCCTCGGGCCTGGCGACAATGCAGTTATCGTCTCGCCAACCTTCTCGATGTACAGACTCCGAGCCATTATCGCGGGAGCTGAATGCGCCTGTGTTCAGATGCTCCCGGACTTGGGCCTGCCAGTAGCCGAGATCCTGCGGCGGGGCGGCCCCGGAGGCGTTGCGTTCATCTGTTCCCCCAACAATCCGACCGGCAACCAGTTCAACCGGGCTGACGTGGAGCAGGTTCTCGATTCGTTCCAGGGCCTCGTGGTCCTTGACGAGGCGTACGTTGAGTTCGCAAGCTACAGTCTGTCGAGGAGAGTGAGACAGAGGCGCAATCTTGCCGTGTTGAGGACCTTCTCGAAGGCGTACGGGATGGCAGGCCTCCGGCTCGGCTACATCGTGGCGAACGAGGAGTGGGCTCCAGAATTTCTCGCTAAGGTCCAGTATCCATTTCCGGTCAGCGGGGTCGCAGCAGCAATGGCTATCGCTATGCTGAAAGACCGTAGCCGCATCGAACAATGGGTTGGCAAAGTGCGAAATGAGCGGGTCTGGCTTACGCGGCGACTCCGAGCGATTCCTGGGATCGTGGTGGTCGATTCAGAGGCGAATTTCCTGATGGCCAGCCTGCCTGTGGATTCAGGCGAAGCGCACAAGAGGCTCCTTGCAGCCGGCGTCTCAACGAGGAAACTCGGGGATGTTCTAGATTTTCCTAACTGCCTCCGGATAACCGTGGGGACTCGCAGGATGAACAAGCAGCTCCTGGAAGGACTGCGGGGGATCGTCGCGAAATGACCACCAGATACACCCACATCGGGACGGAACACGGGCCCGCCTGGATCCGCAAGGGCTCTGAAAGGGCGTTACGTAGCACCGATGTCGCAGCCTTCGATTGCGACGGCGTACTCGTTGACACTCGGAAATCGTACGATGCGACAACGGTTCGAGTCGTCAAGAGGCTCATCGGCGAGATGTTCGGGGTGAGGCTTCCGTGGGGGAGGGAAGCCCCGCGCCTGATTCATAAGTTGAGAAAGACCGGGGGGTTCAACAACGACTGGGACACGACTTACGCTCTATGCCTGTTCGCCACGTGCTCGATGCCGATGCGATTCAAGGAGGCCTTGGCGACCGCGCGCAGACTCCCGGTCACTCCAGGGGGAGCGGTCAGGAGCGCGGTTCCGGCAGTCTTCGCGAGCGTCAACCGAATCATCGTCGAGTACGTGAATTCGAAAGGCCAGGTCGGCCACTCCTCGATAGACCGGTTCGTCGGGGAGACCATGTCCGCCGTTGACCAGGAAATCTGCGCCTTGGTGAGGGCCTACACGGGGTACCCCGGGAGCCCCCCAAAAAGCCGCCTAGCGACGCTCTACGATGAAATGTACCACGGACCGGTGCTCTTCAAGGAGTTGTATGGGGTCGGGCCAAAATACTTCGCTGGGACCGGCCTGATAACCCGGGACAGGGTTCTCGTTACAGGGACAGACCTGCGTCGCCTTTCGGAGTGTCTCGGAGACAAGCTGGCGATCGACACCGGAAGGCCGAGGAAGGCGGTCGAGTATTCTCTGGGGGATCTCCTATCGTTCTTCGATCTCGATGCCTCCGTCTTTATCGGGGACGGGGAGATTGGGCGCGAACGCGAGGGGGTCCCTCATTTTGAGAAGAAGCCGAGCCCAGCCAGCTTGCTGCATGTCAGAGACAAGCTCGGTTCTTCGAACCTCCTCTACGTCGGCGACTCCGCGGAGGACGTCATGATGGCGACGGACGTCAGAACCTCCTCGGGAGGTGTGACCTTTGCGGGAGTCTACGGGGCCTCGCACGATACTAGAGACCAAGTTGAATTCTTCAGGCGGGAAGGAGTGGAGCTCATCCTGCCTTCGGTGAGCGACCTCCCAGGCGTCTACAGGAGGCTCGCACGGAATTGAAGCCTGTTGTTCGGAGGAGGTCCAAGGAGACTCGCGTCGAGGTCTCAGTCAAGCTGAACGGGAGCGGGAAGAGCGACGTCAGGACCGGGGTACGGTTTCTGGATCACATGATAGATTCCTTCTCGGCCCACAGCCTGGTTGATGTCAAGATGCGGGCTAAGGGCGACCTCAGTCACCACACGGTCGAAGACGTAGCTCTGACCCTGGGTAAGGCGCTGAAAGAAGCCCTCGGAAGCCGGGCCGGAATAATCAGGTTCGGGTACTCGATCGTGCCGATGGATGACACCCTGGCTCTCGCGGCCGTCGACCTCGTTAAGAGACCCTACTCGTCCATCGACCTCAAGATCGAGAGAACTATGCTGGAGGATGCACCGAGAGAAGACCTCGAACACTTCTTCTCATCGCTGGCCACAGCGCTTGAAGCGACACTGCACGTCAAGGTTCTCGACGGGAGAAACGACCACCACAAATTCGAGGCCGCTGTCAAGGCATTCGCGCTATCATTCAGGGCTGCCATCCAGGCCGACCCCAGGAGACGGGACAAACCCCCCTCCTCAAAGGGTAAGATGTAAGATGCGTTTCGCAATAATCGACTACGGGGTAGGGAACCTGTTCAGCCTCAGGACGGCCCTCCAGAGAGAAGGCGTCGAGACATTCCTAGCGAAAGGGAAGCGCGGGCTAAGTGATGCCGACGCATTGGTCCTCCCCGGGGTCGGAGGATTCCACGCGGCTGCAAAGGGACTTCCACATGAGGAGTTGAGAGAACTGGTGAAATCTGGAAAGCCGACAATCGGCATTTGCCTCGGGATGCAACTCTTCCTTGAGCGAAGCGAGGAGGGACTCGGCGAAGGGTTGGGATTGTTTCCGGGTGCAGCCAAACGATTGCCACCGGAGGTAAAGGTGCCGCAGATAGGGTGGAATACAATCAGACTGAAGAGGGAGACAGAATTCACGCAGGGGCTTCCCCGAGAGAGCTGGGTCTACTATGTCCACTCCTACTACCCCGATACGAAGGGCGATTGGGTTCTTGCCACCACCCGGTACGGTGCCGAATTTCCCGCCATAATCGGGCAGAAGAACATCGTCGGGACTCAGTTTCACCCTGAGAAATCAGGACCAGCAGGCGCCCAGATTTTAAGGAACATTCTGAGAATGGCGAGATAAGTGAAGAACTGGGCGGCGATAGACATACTCAAAGGACGAGTCGTGACCCTCGTGAAGGGTGACCCATCAACTTCGACCGAGTGGGAAACAGATGCGCTCGAAGCGGCTGCTCGATGGGAGGAAGAAGGGGCCGATGGGCTTCATCTCGTCGACCTCGACCGCGCCATCGGTAGCGGGTCTAACGGGGAGGTGATCCAGTCTGTCCTGCGCGCCGCAAATGTCCCTGTCGAGGTGGGCGGAGGCATCCGAAGCGTCGAAGAGGCTTGTCGCTGGTTGGACCTCGGGGCCTCGAGGGTCGTAGTCGGGACTATAGCGTTCGAACAATCCGAGAAACTGAGGGTGATCCTTAGAGCGGTCGGTCCCGGCCGAGTGGCGGTTGCCGTCGACTTCAAGGAAAATCGTGTCCTGACAAGTGGTTGGCGGCAAACAGAAAGCGTGGATATTCTGAGGGCGGTGGAATCGTTCGGGAGACTCGGCGTCGAGACCATCATAGCAACGGCCGTTGAGAGAGATGGGACAGCAAGCGGTCCAGACTTCAATGCTTACAGCGCGCTCAGAGGCATTGGTGGGATAAAGATAATCGCTTCAGGCGGAATAAGGTTCCCCGATGATGTCGCACGGCTGAGCGCACAGGGGTTGGACGGCGTGATTATCGGTCGGGCGCTGTACGAAGGAACGGTTAGGCTGGCTGAGTTGAAGGGGATTTAGTGTGCCTCTCGCTAAACGGATAATCCCATGCCTTGACGTCAAGGACGGGAGGGTTGTCAAGGGGGTAAGATTCAGCGGGCTCAGAGATGCAGGGGACCCGGTAGAACTCTCGAAGCGCTACCGGGACGAAGGAGCCGACGAAATCGTCTTCCTCGACATCACCGCAACAAACGCGAAGAGAAAGACGTTGGCCGGTCTAGTAAGGAAGGTTGCCTCCTCGCTCGACATACCGTTCACCGTCGGTGGAGGGATTCGGACTGCGAGCGACTTGCGGGCGGTGCTTCTAAGCGGCGCCGACAAAGTATCGATAAACACCGCAGCGCTGTCGGCGCCCGGACGTATCCGAGATCTGGCGGATATCTACGGGTCGCAATGCATCGTGGTCGCAATTGACGCCAAGCGCAATCTGGAAGGTCGAGGGTATGAAGTGTACAGCCACGCGGGTGGGAAACGATGGGAGAGGGATGCGGTGGAATGGGCCAGGAAGGCGGCTGCGCTCGGGGCGGGGGAGCTTCTTGTGACCTCTATCGATAGGGATGGGACAAGGCTTGGCTACGACATTGATTTGCTTAAGGAGATTGCTTCAAGCGTAGGGATACCCGTGATTGCCAGCGGAGGCGCAGGCTCGTTGGAGGACTTCTTTGACGTACTGACGGTGGCCGGATGTGATGCGGCGCTGGCAGCATCCATCTTCCATTACGGCGAACTCTCAGTTAGACAGGTGAAGGAACATCTGGCTGCCAGGGGAGTGGTCGTCAGACCTTGAACTTCATCGGAGTCGAGGAAGTCGATTTCGGCAAGGGGAAAGGCCTGGTCCCCGTCGTGGCCCAGGAAGCAGTCACCGGAAGAATATTGATGCTTGCCTATGCGAACAGGGAGGCCCTTGAGAGGACAATGAATACAGGTTTTGCCCATTACTTCAGCAGGAGAAGAGGGAGACTCTGGAGAAAGGGCGAGGACTCCGGGCACGTGCAGCGTGTCAAGAAGGTACGGGTCGACTGCGACGGCGACTCGCTGGTTTACGTCGTAGAACAGACCGGGCCAGCATGCCACACGGGCGAAGAGAGCTGCTTTTACAGAGGCGTGAAGGTCAGAAAGCAGAAGAAGCCCTAGGCGCGCATTCACGACCATAATCACCAATCACAGTCGCGGAAAGCCGACGATTCCAATCCTGGGATGAATGCAGGATAGGGGGTGTCTTCATGGAGTGAAGGCGCTTAATCCTCTGTGGGTGGATGCTGGAACGCGACTTCGCGGCCTGGATAGTGCTGAAGGGAGGACTCGCTCAGGTAGGCGTGGTATGCCCGAGCTCAGGCCTGTAGACTGGGCCCCTACCCGTCCCGACAACGGACGCGCGAGGCCGGTCGGCGAAACAGGAGCCTACGCGGCGGATATGCCACAGGGCAAGATGCCCGCCGCTTGAAGCCCACGACTAAGGTCTCGCGAGAATGTCACGCCAGAGCCGTGGAGGAATCGACGAATACTAGATGTTCCGCGATAGCAGGTTTCGGAGCGAAGGCGCGTCATTCACCTTGGGCATGGCTTTCGGGTCCAGCTTCACCGTCTCCGGGTCCTTCAGCCCGCTCCCCGTTCCGATGCAGACCACAACATCGTCGGACCTGATCAGGTCGCGCAGGTGTGAAAGAGCCGCCACGGGCGCCGCGCTGGCGGGCTCGAGGAAGATCCCCTCCTTCGAGGCCAGCTCATCCCGCGCCTTCATGATCTCATCGTCTTCCACGGAAATCGCGGTCCCTCCGGATTTCCTGATCGCCCTAACCGCCTTCTTCCAGGATGCCGGGTTTCCTATCCTGATGGCCGATGCGACGGTTGAGGGTTCTGCCCACGCTTCGACGCTCTCCGCCCTCTCAGCGATCGCTTCTACGATTGGCGCTGCACCGCTTGCCTGCACGCCGACCATGACCGGGAGTTCCTTTGTTATCCCCCACTCGCGCAGCTCCTCGAACCCCTTCCAAATGGCGCTAATATTCCCGGCATTCCCAACGGGTAGGACGACGTAGTCTGGAACCCTTCGACCCAGCTGCTCGTATGTTTCGAAAGCCGCCGTCTTCTGCCCCTCGACGCGATAGGGGTTTATCGAGTTCACGAGATAGATCCGGTCGTCGGCGGCGGCGACCTCGCGCACGATTCCGAGCGCCTTCTCGAAGTCTCCGTCAACCTTCAGAATCTTTGCCCCGTGGGCGGCAGCCTGAATCAGCTTGCCCGGGGCTACCTTCCCCGCGGGGAGGAGAACCACGGCTCGGAGGCCCGCCCGTGCAGCGTAGGCCGCGAGTGATGCTGAGGTGTTGCCCGTCGAGGCGCAAATTAGAGTACGGGCGCCTGCCTCGAGGGCTCTAGTGACGGCAACCGTCATACCTCTATCCTTGAACGAACCGGTGGGGTTCTGCCCCTCGTTCTTGAACCGCAGAGCCTTGAATTTTCTGGACTTTGCGATGAAGACGGAAGGCACTAACGGGGTTCCGCCTTCTCCGAGCGTTACGTGAGGCGTCCCACTATCGATAGGCAAGGCCTTGGCATACCTCCAGACACCTAGCTGCTCACTCCCGGAGACAAGCCCAGCATAGGCGAGATGTTGATCGCGAGTGAACTCGAGCAAGTCGCCACACCTCGAGCAGGTAAAGCCGCCCGGTTCGTCAGTCTGTTTGGTCTCGCAAGATATGCAGCTGAGCGTCCACCCCCTCTTAACTCGAGACAACTCGCGCCCCCGCGCCCACCTTGGTGACGAACCCCGTGGCCTCCACCCCGGCATGCCCGAAAGCGGAGAGCATCGCCTTGAGGATAGTCTGCGGAGAAGTCTTCAGAGAGTCTGCCACCGCCAAGAGTGTCGGGCCGGCTCCGCTTATGCAGACCCCAGAAGCTCCACTCTGAATCGCGGCTCTCCTGACCTCGTGGAAACCTGGAATCATTCCAGCCCGCGCGGGCTCAACAATCTCATCTCGCATACCGTACCCGATGAGTTCTACATCGCCGCGCGCGAACCCGGAGACGATCGCCGACGCCATCGAGAGGTTATGGACAGCGGCTGAGAGCTTAGTCACGGAGGGAAGCAAAGAGCGAGCGAACTCTGTCTTTCTCTTTGGTAGGGCCACGACGGGCGTGGCGAGACATAGCTTCAGGGCGCGAGGCGGAGAGTAGCTGATTACGTGAGGTCGGTCACCGTCGTTGATCGTCACTGAGAATCCGCCGACGAGTGAGGCGGCCACATTATCGTAGTGGGCGGTGCCGGAGGAGAGTCTCTCCCCGAGAGCAGCATAGCGGAGAAGTTCCGTTTGACTCAGCTCGAGCTCAAAGAGCTCGCCGACTGCGAGGGCGGCCGCGACGGAAGAGGCGGCACTGCTGCCGAGGCCGACTCCTACAGGGATTCCCTTCTCGAGCTCGATTCTCAGAAGCGTGCGGATTCCTCGGTCGCGAGCCATCGAGAGTGCAACGTAGCTCGCGGCGTTCTCCTCCGCCCTCACGGAGACGCCGGAAACCCCTCTGACTTTCAGAAGAGCCTCCGTCTTCGAGGATTTCTCGGCTGAGAGGGTCAAACGGTCCATGGGTCTCTCAAGGGCAACGGCAAAGACGTCGAAGCCAGGCCCGAGATTTGCTGATGAGGCTGGGGCTACCGCGACGACCCTCCTCCCTGGTCGGGTACCGCGACCCCTCGAGTTCCTCATTTGCCCAGCACGACTGATTCGTGAAGAGCCTTCACTGCCTTCTCCGAGTCCCTCGAGGCAACGACGAATGAGATGTTCAGCTCCGACGACCCCTGGGCAATCATCCTGACGTTGACTCCCGTGGCCGCCACGGCGGAGAAAACTTTGGCCGCAATTCCAGGCGTCCCCTGCATCCCCGCGCCGACGACGGCGACGACGGAGACATCGGGCTCCACCTTCACGCCCGCGCTTATTCCGACCCGTGAGAGACCCTCCGACAGCGCGGAGGCAGCTCGCTCGAGAGAGCCCTTTCTAACGACAGCGCTAATGTTGGATTCGGATACGCTCTGCGATATCATGAGGACGTTCACACCCGCCTTCCCGAGCAGCTCGAAAATCTTCGCGGCGGTGCCGGGTCTACCTACAAGGGTCTCCCCCGAAACGGTGACAATCCCCACATTGCCGACCAGTGCAACAGACTTCGCGATCGCGGAGCTCTTCCTCTCGCGAGGATTGATCAGAGTCCCGAGACGATCCGGCTTGAATCCGTTCCTTATGCGGACGGGAATCCCTGCCTTCCTAGCCGGGGCTAGTGCTAGGGGGTGCATGTTCTTGGCGCCGAAGAAGCCCATCTCCTCGGCCTCCGCGTAGCTGAGCTCTTCTATCACCCGCGCGCTCTTCACAATCCTCGGGTCAGCGGTAAGAATCCCGTCGACGTCAGTCCAGATCCATACCTCATCAGCGGCGATGGCGTCGGCCAACAGCGTGGCGGTGTAATCAGAGCCTCCCCTTCCGAGCGTCGTCATCTCTCCCGACTCTGAGCGAGCGATAAAACCAGCGACTACTGGAACGACGCCCTTCGTCAGGAGGGGGAGCAACTTCTCCTTAACCCCTCTCCTCGTCTTGGTTACTTCCGGGCTCGCTTCACCGAACGAGTCGTCGGTGACGATCCCCGCGTCTCCTCCCGTGAGCGCCTCAATCGCGATTCCGGCCTGCCTTAGGCCTGCTGAGACGACGACGAGCGAGAGTCTCTCCCCAAAAGAGAGTAGGAGGTCGTTCGAACGAGGTGTAAGCTCGCGCAGGATTGAGACGCCAGAGAGGGTAAGCTTGAGATCATCCAGCAACTCCTCGAGATGGTCCACAGCTTCGTTGTATGTCGCCTGGCGTAGTTCCATCTCGGTGAGTGGCTGGGAGTGGGTCCCTCGGATTGTGTCTATGAAGTGAATTACCTGGGTCGAATCCCAGGTCCTGGCGTTGGTGGCGGCATGAAGCAACAGGTCCGTAACATCATCCAGGGCCGAGATGACGACCACGACCCTCATCTTCTTGGATGCCTTTGAGATGACCCTCGAGACTCGGGGTATCCCTCCTGGACTCGCAAGGAGGCTCCCCCCGAACTTCATCACGACCTTCAAGCGGAGGTCAACTCCCTTCTATTGAGGCTCCGACCCTCAAGAGGTCACGCATCACGGCGGATGACGTGGTGACCCCACCCGCAGCGGGCCCCGAGACGACCCTCTCTCCCGAGTACTTGCAGTGAAACTTGACCACGTTGCAGGCGCCGTCTATCGAAAGAGGATCCCCCCCTGGAAGCTCAAGAACTCTCACCTCGGGCCTCCGCTCAACAGAAGCCACCATCCTCACCTTCTTCCCCTCCTCCCTCAGCGCCTTGACGCGGGAGGGGGAGATACGCCTGATCCCCTCCACGATGGCGACGTCCTTCAGCGTCAGGCTTTTCTTCAGAGTGTGGTTCGCTATGATTACAATCTTCGCAGCCGAGTCGATCCCGTCGACATCAAGCCAGGGGTTGGACTCCGCATATCCGAGCTTCTTCGCCTCCTCCAGAGCCTCTGGGAAGGAAGAGCTATCACTCTCCATCCTTGAAAGTACAAAGTTGCTCGTCGCGTTGAGCACTCCCTCAACCTTCAAGAGCGGTTCAGATACCGCACAGGCGTCGCCGAAATCCAGGATCGGAAGCCCCGCACCGACACAGGCGCTGTATCTCACCTGAACCCCCCGAGATTCAGCGGACGCCATCAGGGAGGGGTACTCGTGCGCGAGAGGCATCTTGTTTGCGGTCACTACGTGCTTGGAGGCTTTGATCGCTGACTTCAGGTGTGTCATCCCCGGCTCTGCGTCTAAAGGGTTCGCGGGGGTGAGCTCGACGAGGATGTCGGCCTCTGTATCTTCGATAATCTCGGTGGCGGGAAGATGCCTCCTTCCGACTCTTCCTGTCTCTTCCTTTCTTCGAAGTAGTTCCCGTACATCAAGACCGTTTCTGTCGATGGCGGCGCTCTTGCTGTCAACCGCGGCAACGAGATGAAAATCGATTCCGCGAGTCCTCCTGAACTCCTCCCCCCTCGCCTCCAAGCTGCCAGCGAGTGAGCGTGCAACAACCCCGAATCCGACAATGATTAGTCGGACCTCCTCAGTCAAGCAATCCCTTGCTCTGCATTAGCTCTGCGGCGAGGATCGTCGAACCGGCGGCGCCCCTTATGGTATTGTGGGAGAGAAAGGTGAGTCGAAAGGACCTGTTGTCAAGTCCCCTCCGAATCCTCCCCGCGACGACGCTCATCCCCTGAACGTCGCCTGCGTACCTGTCCAGCTTGACCTGAGGCCTATCCTCCTGCTCCATCACGATGATAGGATTCGAGGGGGCGGTCGGGAGACGTAACTCCTGCGGTAGGCCTCGGAACCCACTGAGCGCCGCTCGAATTTCATCGAGGTCGACCCTCTCCTCGGTCTCGATGTATGCGGATTCCAGGTGGCCGTCGGTCGTGGCGACCCGGTGACACATTGCGCTGATCTGAATCTTCGAGGGGCGGATGCCTCCCTTCCCGACCGAACCGAGCATCTTCGCGGGTTCCTTCTCCATCTTCTCCTCCTCGTCCTTGATGTAGGGGACCACGTTGTCGATTATGTCGAGGGACGGCACGCCCGGATAACCAGCACCGGAGACGGCCTGCATCGTGCTCACGATTACGCGCCTCAGCGTCAGGGTATCCGCGAGGGGCTTCAGAAGAAGAGTCAGCCCGGCGGCGGTGCAGTTTGGCGTCGCGACGAGAAAACCACTCCACCTTCTCCTTCTACGCTGCCACTCGATGAGGTCGAGATGCTCTGGGTTGACCTCGGGGATGATGAGAGGGACGTCCTCCTCCATCCTGTGAGGACTCGCGTCAGTGACGACCCTGAGGCCGCGCTTGGCGAACCGAGGCTCGAGGGCGCTAGCAGCCTCGGTGGGGAGGGGTGAGAAGACCAACTCCGCGTCGATTGCTTCCGGTTTCGTTGCCTTTACCACGAGGTTGCCTACCTCCTCGCTGATGCGAAGATCTCCGCGTGACTTCAGGGCCTCTCGATACTTCTTCCCGGCGCTCTCGTGGCCCGTGACAGTCGTGACCTCGAAGAGGGGATGGTCGGAGAGCATGCTGACGTATCGCTGCCCGACCATACCGGTCGCTGCGAGTACCGCGACGCTCTTTTTGCTCAAGCTTTCTCCACGGCCAGCGGGTTCGGTCTAGACGACTAAAAACACGTATGGACGTGTCGTCCAAGCGAACGAACGGCGACGCTCGCTTCACCGTTATAATCCACTCGCTCCAGACTCTGGCACCTAGATGATGCTCACCGGCGGTTTCGAGCCCCGAGAATACCAGAGAAGGATCGCAGAGACGGCTACAGCTTCGAACACGCTCGTAGTCCTGCCGACAGGATTGGGGAAGACGATGATCGCGATACTCGTCGCCGCCTCCAGGCTCGAGAAGTTTCCGGAGGGGAAGGTGCTAGTGATGGCTCCAACCAAGC
>Ga0134076_10000167_pt1 | contig 14454 bp, 13 predicted proteins | sample 15_taG_12_FD_109979 | JGI IMG/M metagenome (GOLD analysis project Ga0134076, IMG submission 109979) | Grasslands soil microbial communities from the Angelo Coastal Reserve, California, USA - 15_D_Wat_40cm_5_0_1 metaG | ecosystem: Environmental > Terrestrial > Soil > Grasslands ... | reverse complement strand
CTGGCCGGGGCGTTCTCGGAGTCGACGGTCATCGGGACGGCCGGGGAAGCGATCCAGCGCTTGGCACTCCCGGCCGATGAGAAGGCACGGCTGGTCAACAACATCCCTGTCGCGTATGCCGTCACGTACCTGATCGGCACCGCCGGGCTCGTCTGGTTCCTCCCCGTGATCGGGCCCAAGCTGATCGGCGTGAACCTCAAGGCCGAAGGTAAGAAGGCACAAGCAACGACGGTGGATGCTGCCGCGGCGGAGCCCTGGATCACGTCCGCGGCCCATCGCTTCGACGTTCGCGCCTTTCGGGTGGCGAACGAGCAGCTGGCCAACAGGACGGTCGCCGATCTCGAGGCGCAGCCCCGCGACGTCCGGGTCTTCATTCTTCGGATCCGGCGCGGGGGCGAGATCATCGAGCCGCAGCCGAGCACGGTGATTCGCTGGGACGACGTCATCGCGGTGGCGACGCGGCACGAGGTGCTCGTGAAGCACGGCGCCAAGCTCGGGCCCGAGGTGGACGACCACGCCTTGCTCGACATCCCGGTCGAGACGCTGGACGTGGTCGTGACGAACCGGACGGTGACCGGGCGGCCGCTGGCCGAGCTGGGACGCCTCGACATCGCCCGCGGTGTCTTCCTGAAGAAGCTCGTGCGCGCCGGTGAAGAGATGCCGATCGTCCCCGAGATGCGCATCGATCGCGGTGACGTCGTGACGCTGATGGGCACGAAGCCCGACGTCGAGCGGGCCGCCGGCCATCTCGGCTACCCCGACTGGCCCACGCATTCCACCGACATGATCTTCGTCGGCACCGGGATCGTGCTCGGGGGACTCGTCGGCCTGCTGTCGGTCACGATCGCCGGGCTGCCGCTCACTCTCACCGCCAGCGGCGGCGCGCTCGTCATGGGGCTCGTGTTCGGCTGGCTTCGCTCCACGCGGCCGACCTTCGGACGCATACCCGAGGCGGCGATCTGGATCTTCGACACCGTCGGCCTGTGCGTCTTCATCGGCGTGGTGGGTTTGAGCGCGGGCCCGGGGTTCGTCGCTGGGCTTCGGACGACGGGGATCAGCCTGGTCGTCGTGGGGTTCATCTGCGCCCTGGTACCGCACACCGTGGCGATCCTGTTCGGGCGATACGTCCTCAGGATGGAGCCGCTCATTCTGCTCGGCGCGTGCTCCGGCGCCGGCACGATCACCGCCGCGCTCCGCGCCATTCAGGACGAGGCGCAGAGCAAGGTGCCCGCCCTCGGCTACACGGTGCCGTACGCCATCGGCAACATTCTGCTGACGGCGTGGGGGCCGGTCATCGTCGCCTTGATGTCGGTGTGAGGCGTACGACCCTCGCCGTCGTCCTCGCCTGCTTGCTCGGCATTCCCACCGGCGTGGGCGCCTTCACCTTCGTGTACGCGAAGGGCTTCTCCTACCTCTCCACCGATCCGCGCGCGTGCGTGAACTGCCACGTCATGAACGCGCAGTACGACGGCTGGCGCATGAGCGGCCACCGGCATACCGCGACCTGCGTCGAGTGCCATTTGCCGCACGAGGGGCTCGCGAAGTGGGTGGCCAAGGCTGACCACGGCTTCCGCCACTCCGCCGCGTTCACCTTGCAGAACTTCAAGGAGCCGATCGAGATCACGCCGCGGGATCGCGAGATGGTCCGCGTGAACTGCGTGCGCTGCCACGAGGGCCTCGTCCACGCCGTCGCCGACGCGCCCGGGCGCAAGGACGGCGCGCTCGATTGCATGCACTGCCACGCCGGCGCCGGTCACGGCGCCGGCGGCTGAAACAGGGGGAACTATGCGGCGGGGCTGGCTCCTGGGGGTCCTGGGGCTCATCGGGGTCGCAGGGATCACCGTGCTGCTGCTGGCGCTCCTCACGAACATTTTCGAGCGCAAGCAGGAAGCACGGCAGGCCTTCGTCCGGCTCGTCGACGTGACCGAGGACACGATGGACCCCAAGGTCTGGGGCCAGAACTGGCCGTTGCAATACGACTCGTATCTGAAGACCGCGCTGCCGACGACCACGAAGTACGGCGGACGCGGCCTCGGCGCCAGCGACGGCGGGCCGGCCGAGCAGAAGCTCGGCCGCGATCCCTGGCTCAAGCGAATCTTCGCGGGGTACGCGTTCTCCCTCGACTATCGCGATCGGCGCGGCCACGCCTACGCGCTGTTCGACCAGGAGCAGACGCGAAGGGTGACCGAGAAGCAGCAGCCCGGGGCGTGCATCCAGTGCCACGCCTCCAACCTCGCGCTCTATCGCTTCGCGGGGAAGGGCGACGTCCAGAAGGGCTTCGAGCAGGTCTCGGGAATGCCGTACCGCGAGGCCCGAGAGATGAAGGACGACAAGGGCCAGCCCCTCGTGCAGCATCCGATCGCCTGCGTCGACTGCCACGCTCCGAAAACGATGGCTGTGCGCGTCACCCGGCCGGGCTTCATCGCCGGCATCAAGGCTCTCAAGGCCAAGCAGGGCGTCGCCGACTACGATCCGAATCGCGACGCCACCCGCCAGGAGATGCGCTCGTTCGTGTGCGGCCAGTGTCACGTGGAGTACTACTTCAAAGGCCCCGGCAAGATCGTGACCTACCCCTGGGCGAACGGCCTCAGGGTCGAGGAGATCGAGGCCTACTACGAGCGCGAGGGCTTCACGGACTGGACCCACGCGGAGACCGGCAACAAGGTGCTGAAGGCCCAGCACCCCGAGTTCGAGGTATGGTCCCAGGGCGTGCACGCCCGCGCAGCAGTCGCGTGCGCGGACTGTCACATGCCCTACGAGCGCGTCGGCGCGCTGAAGGTGAGTGACCACTGGGTGCGCAGCCCGCTGCTCAACCTGAACCGGGCCTGCCAGACCTGCCACGCGGTGGCCGAGAAGGAGCTCGAGGCGCGGGTGCTCTCGATCCAGGACCGCCACCACGCGCTCCTGCAGCGCGCGGCGAAGGCCACCACCGACATGCTGGACGCGATCGTCGCCGCAAAGAAGGAAGGCGCGAGCGAGGCCGCGCTGCAGGCGGCCGCCGCGCAGCATCGGAAGGCGCAGTGGCGGCTCGACTTCGTGGCCGCCGAGAACTCGATGGGGTTTCACGCGCCGCAGGAGCTCGCGCGGATCCTCGGCGAAGTCATCGACCACGCGCGCCAGGGCCAGCTCGAGGCCGAGCGGACGCTGCGAAAGCGCTAAATTAGTCGTTACGGGCCGACCGTGACGTCGAAGTGCAGGGTCGCGTCCCCGGTGTCGCTGGTCCACCCCCACCACTGGACCCCCCGCGCCCCCGGCTGCGAGATGTTAAAGTCCACGGGCACGACCGGGTTCACGTGACGGTCGCAGATCGCGCCGCTACCCGGGCACTGCTGCGTGTTCATGCACGCCTGGCTGCTGCTTGGCTGGCACTCGAAGAACACGCCGCGGATGAACAGGTCCGCGGGGATATCGGCAGGCAGCACGATCTGACACACGAGAAAGGTTCCGCCGTTTCCGCCCGGCTGCTGGGTCATGCACGAGTTCGGCAGGCCGGCCTTCTTCGGAAAGTCGATGGAGAACGTTTGCTGGGCGAGCGCCGGCTCGGGCCAGGCCAGAGCCAACATGAGCAGGATCACGACGCAGAACAGCCGTGTGATCACAATCGGTCGGGTGGTCGGGTGCATGGTCCTCTCCCTATGAGGCGACCTTCTTCCGGCCGGCCTCGAAGATCTCCCTCATCTTGCGCGCCATGACGCTGCTGCCGATGCTGCGCTTCATCGAGCCGCCGAACCCGGTGACCTGGTCGGTGAACGCGTGGCTCGCGAGGACGACGACGGTCGCATCGGGAACGGGCAGGAAGCCCGCGACGGACTGCTCGCCGTTGTAGTTCGTGCTCGCGTAGTACTGGCGCCTGGCGAGCGCGTACGCCGCGCCGTCGGGCGTGGCCATGAGGTGCGTCAGGATGTAGGTCGCCTTGCCCTCGATGATGGACTTGACCCAGAAGAAGCTCTCTCGCATCTGCGGGGCGGTCGCCTTCGGGTAGCCGAGCAGGACCGCCTGGAAGGTGGGCAGATACTTCTTGAGCCCCGCGCTCGCCTCGCTCGCCTTGCGCAGGTCGGCGGCGTGATCGGTGGTGCGCCCGCCGCCGCGGTCGTAGGGAGCGATGCCGGCCAGCCCGGAGGTCCGGTAGGCCTGGTGGCGGGCGAGCAACATCTTCCGGAGCGCTTCCAAGATCGCGTCGGGGCCGCCGCTTGCGGCGCCGAAGGCGGCGACCTCGCCGGCGCTGAGATTGAGGGCGTCGCCGGGCTTCGCGGCCGAGAGCGCCCGCGCCTCCTCGCTCGTGATCTTCAATCGCGCGAAATCGGCCAGGCTGCCCGCGCCCTTGAGCTCGCCCCAGGACTGCACCTGGGCATCGGCGGTGACGAGATTCCCGCTCATCACCTGCTTGCCCAGCGCGTCGGGCGACGTTTTGACCAGAAAGGCGATGGCGAACGACAAATCCCGATCGCTCACGGCCGGCACATCGGCGGTAACGAACTCACCACCGAGGACCCGCTGCCGGTCGCCGGCGGACAGGTGCATGTCGCTGAGCACCTGCTCGGCGCTCGGCTGCGCATGGGCGGCCGGCGGCGCGCCGCACACCCGCGCACCGCCCGCGGCCAACAGAACCAGGACCTGTCGACGATGCATCATGGCGCGCTCCTTTCGCAGGTCCCCATGCATACCAAAGGCAGCGAAATCCGAGGATCGGACCTTGGTCCCATGGTGGCCGCGTCGAGTGGCCGCTAGGGTCGTCGGATGTGATGATTCCTGTTGTCGTCGCCGCCATCGCGCTCGGCGCCTTCGCGGTCGGCCTCGGCGATCAGCACGTCTGGTCATACGACGAGGCACGCCCAGCCCTCGTCGCCCGCGACGTGCTCTACGGACACTGGCTCGTACCTCACCTGGGTGGCGCGCTCTATCCCGACAAGCCGCCGTTGTTTGCCTGGCTTGTGGCGCTGCTGTCTCCACGCGGGGTCTCCGAATGGTCGCTTCGCTTGCCGGCGGCGGTGGCGGCGGCGGCAACGGTGGGCGTCACGTGCGCCATCGCGACGCGCGTCGCTGGCGGTGTCGCGGGTCTCGTAGCCGCGGCGACGCTGGCCGGCAGTCCAGCCTTCGTGCACTGGGCACGGACCGGACGCATGGAATCGCTGCTCGTCCTCTGGATCGCGCTGACGTTCTGGAGCGCGCTCGCATGGCTCGACACGACCGCGCGGCGCCATGCGGCCCTCGCGGGCGTCTGGATGGGCCTCGGCGTGCTGACCAAGGGCCCGTTCGCGCTGCTCCCGGTACCGGCCGTCGCCATCGCACGCCTCGCGCGCCGTGCTGATCGCGTGACCTCGCGGTTCGGCGTCGCCATCGGCATCGGCGCGACGGTGGGGGTACCGGCGGGGTGGCTCGCGCTCTGTGTCATCGTCGACCCGACCGGCCTCGTGAATTACGGCGGCGCCGCGATCCAGGCCTTCACCGAGGAAATCGCGGCGCGGCGTCCGCGGCCATCGTCGTTCGGAGTCATCACCGCGGCCGCCGGCTTCTTTCCATGGACGCTGCTGCTACCCGGCGCCGTCGTGCTGCTCGTGCGTTCGGGGCGACACGCGCGGCGCCTGCTCGCGCTGCCGCTGGCATGGGTTGCGGTCGCGGGCGTCCTTCTCACGGTGGTGGTCCGCCCGCGGGAATCGTACTTGCTCATGCTGTATCCGCCGCTGGCGATCCTTGTCGGCTGGGCGTGGAGCACGGCGGCCGGACGTGCGCGATGGCTGCTGGCGGCGCCGCTCGGGCTCGCCGTCGTCGGATGCGCGGTCGTCGGCGTCGCCGCGATTGCGACGCCGCTCTCCGTCGAGACCCACGGCGTGGGGGTTCGGCTCGATGCCCGCTTCGGCGCAACGCTGCTCGTCGTCGTCGCCATCGCGGCCAGCGCCACCGTGGCGCTGGCGCGCGCGGGGCGGATGGCACACGCCGGCGTGGTGCTGGGCGCAGCCGTGCTGTGCGCCGTGCTGCTCGTGGAGATCCACGTGTACACGCCCGCGGTCAATCGGCGCTTCCCGACCCGCACGGCCGGCGGGCGCTTCGCCCGCGCCGCGCCACCCGACGCCACCACCGTGCTGTATGTCGACCGCCAACGTGCGCCGGCCTTGATGTTCTACCTACCGCAGCGGCCTGTGAAGGTCCGGAGCATCGCCGATCTGCGCGCGCGCATCGCCGGCAGTGACGGCGGCGCCTCGATTCTCACGCTGCTGCCTCGCACGCAGCTCGAGGGGCTGCACTCCGCCGGCTGTCGGCCCGCCCGGGTCGCCCATGAGGACCAGGTCAACGGGGTGTCCTACGTCCTCGCCGAGTTTCGATCGGGGTCCGAATGCCCGCCGATAGGACGCGTCGCCGTGGCGGGTCCATCGGACCTTGGTCCCATGGTGAGCGCGTCGAGTGGCCGCTAGCGTCGGGGGGATGCGATGGCTCCTCTGTCTTTGCGGGATCGCACTCGCCACCGCGGCCGGCGCGTGGTGGTGGCATTCCGGTCCGCTGACCGCCTCGCTCGCCCGCCCGACGCAACCGCAGGCGCCGATCCACGTGGGAGCGCAGGTCTGCGCGCAGTGCCACGCCCAGGAAGCGCAGCGCTGGCGCGGCTCGCACCACGACCTCGCCATGCAGCCGGCGACCGACGCGAGCGTCGCCGCCGATTTCAATGACCGGCGATTCACCTACGCGGGCGTCACCTCGACCTTCTCGCGCCGCGGCGGGAAATTCGTGGTGCGCACCGACGGCCCCGACGGCAGCCTTCGAGATTACGCGGTCAAGTACACGTTCGGAACGTCGCCGTTACAGCAGTACCTCGTCGAGTTTCCTGATGGCCGGCTCCAGGCGCTGAGCATCGCGTGGGACACGCGGCCGCGGGCTCAGGGCGGCCAGCGCTGGTTCCACCTCTACCCGGGCCAGAACGTGAGCCACCGCGACGAGCTGCACTGGACGGGCCGCAGCCAGAACTGGAACTACATGTGCGCCGAGTGCCACTCCACCGGAGTCCGGAAGAACTATGACGCGACGGCGCGGCGCTTCGCGACCCGCTATGCCGAGGTCAACGTGGCCTGCGAGGCGTGCCACGGACCGGGATCGAACCACGTCACGTGGGCTCGCAAGGAGGGCGACTGGCGACGGCTCGACGGCGGAACGAAGGGACTCGCCGTCGCGCTCGACGAGCGAAAGACCGTCACGTGGGCGATCAGCGCGGACACGGGCAACGCTCAGCGGACACCCGCCCGAATGACGAGCCGTGAAGTGGAGACGTGCGGGCGCTGTCACGCCCGCCGCGGTCAGTTCTCCGACGACGCCACGCACGGCCGGCCGCTCGGCGATACGCATCGCGTCTCGCTCATCGACGGCCCCCTCTACCACCCCGATGGGCAGATCCGCGAGGAAGTCTACGAGTACGGCTCGTTTCTGCAGTCGAAGATGTTCGCGCGCGGCGTAACGTGCTCCGACTGCCACGAGCCGCACAGCGGCAAGCTTCGCGCGTCCGGCGGCCAGGTGTGTCTCGGCTGCCACGCGGCCCAGAAGTACGAGACGGCCACGCACCACTTCCACCAGGCCGGCTCGCGCGGCGCCGACTGCGTCGGCTGCCACATGCCGACATCCCTATATATGGTCGTCGACCCGCGGCACGACCATAGCGTCCGTGTCCCGCGGCCGGACCTTTCCGTGAAGCTCGGCGTGCCGAACGCCTGCACCGGCTGCCACACCGGACGCCCCGCCGAATGGGCGGCGAAGCAGGTCGAGGCGTGGTACGGCCACACGCCGCGTGGCCATCAACGCTTCGCCGAGGCGCTGGCGGCCGCGGCGCGCGGCGCCCCCGGCGCGGCCGAGCAGCTGCAGTCGATCGCTGTTGACGGAGATCAGCCGGCCATCGCGCGGGCGAGCGCGCTGGCACGGCTGGGCGGCGCCGCGACCGACGCGAGCCTCGGCGCGCTCCGGGCCGGCCTCAAGGATCCCGACGCGCTCGTGCGACGCGCGGCGGTCAGGTCCCTGGCCGGGATCGAGCCCGTCGCCCGCGTGGTTCTGCTGGCGCCCCTGCTCGAGGACCCCGTGCGCGCCGTGCGCATGGAAGTGGCGCTCGCGCTGGCCGGCGCGCCACGTGACCGACTGACCGCCGGCCAGCAGACGGCGCTCGCGCCCGCCCGCGACGAGTATGTCGCCGGCGAGCAGTTCAACGCCGATCGCCCGGAGTCGCACGTGAACCTGGCGCTCCTGTACGCGGCCGAGCGGCGCGTCGCCGATGCCGAGGCCGAGCTACGGGCGGCGCTGGACCTCGATCCGCGCTTCGTGCCGGCGGCGGTCAATCTCGCCGATCTCTATCGCGCGAGCCGCCGCGACGCCGAGGGTGAGCGCGTCTTGAGGGCCGCCCTCGAGCACGATCCGCGGAGCGCGGCCGCCCATCATGCCCTGGGGCTGCTCCTGGCGCGCCAGCAGCGCGGCCGCGAAGCGCTCGCGGAGCTCGAAGCGGCCGCGCGGCTTGCGCCGGAGAACGCCCGGTACGGATACGTGTACGCGGTGGCGCTTCACGACACCGGGCGGCCGTCACAGGCGATCGAGGTGCTGACACGCGTTCTCGCCCGCCATCCCTACGATCGCGAGGCGCTCGCGGGGCTGGCCACGTATACGCACGCCGCCGGCCGCGTCCCCGAGGCCCTCGCTTACGCCCGGCGCCTCTCCGAGCTCGATCCCTCGAACGCAGACCTGCGGCGCGTCGTCCAGGGCCTCGAGCAGGAGACGGGACGCCGCTGACGCCATGGGACGTTCGTCCCATGGCGGTTGCGGCATGCGTCGTCCACCATTGCCCGGATGCATCGCGTCATGAGGTTTCTGTGGGTCACCGTGCTCGCGGCCGCCATCGGCTGCGCCACGGTGTCGGTTGGCGAAAAGTCGCCGTCGCTTCGGCCCACCGTCGAGGTCTTGGCCAACGGGCTGACGCTCATCGTGCAAGAGCACCGCGCCTCGGATATCGTCGCCGTCTATCTCTGGGTCGCAACCGGCGTCCGCTACGAGAGCGCGGCGACGCTGGGCCACGCCCACTTCCAGGAGCACATGCTCTTCAAGGGCACCGAAAAATTCGGTCCCGGGTACATCGATCGCGCGGTGGAGGGCACCGGCGGACGCTCCAACGCGTTCACGACCTTCGACTACACGACCTTCCAGATTCAAGTGCCGACGGAGGCGATCGGCACGGCGCTCGACCTCCTCGACGACATGGCGTTTCGCTCGAAGTTCGATCCCAGGGAGATCGCCGCCGAGCGCGAGGTGATCTTCGAGGAGTCCCGCATCGAGACCGACACCCCGAAGTCGGCGATCGTTCGTCAGCTCTACGGGATGGTCTTCGCGGGCTATCCCTACGGCCGACCCCTGCTCGGGACGCCGGCGACGATGAATGCCGCCACCCAGGACAATCTGAAGGCCTTCAATCGGCGGTTCTACACACCGGAGAACATGAGCCTCGTGGTCGTCGGCCCCGCCGAGGCCAAGACGGTCCGCCCCCTCGTCGACCGTACCTTCGGCCAGCGCCCGCGGACGAACTACACGCGACCGTCCGTGCCCTCGCTGGCCCCCATCACCGACATCGTCCGGCGCACGGTGGAGCGGCCTGAGCAGCAGGCGTATCTCGCGCTCGGCTGGCAGGCCCCCCGCCTCGCGGATCGTGACAGCCTCGCCGTGGATCTCGTCGCCACGATCCTGGCCGGCAGTGAAAGCTCGCGTCTGGCGAGGACGCTGCGTGACAACGAGCGGATCGTGTCGCGCGTGACGATGAACAACGCCACGCTGCAGCTCTCGGGCATCGTCTACATCCAGGCGCAGCTGGAGGCGAGCGACGTCGACCTCGTCGAGCGGCGCATCCTCGAGGAGATCACCCGTCTGCAGCAGGCGGGGCCGACCGACGAGGAGCGGGAGCTGGCGATCACCAGGGCGGAGTCCGATCACGCCTTCGCCTACGAGACGTCCGACGGCGTGGCCTCCGCCTACGGCATCGCCTACACGACCGCCACGCTGGACGACGAGCTGGACTATCTCGTCCGCCTTCGGACCATCACCAGCGAGCAGATCCGGGACGCGGCACGCAAGTACCTGCCCGTCACGGCCTACGCGCGCATCGCCTTCGTTCCGGGGCCGCGGAAATGAACCGTCGAGCGCTCGCATTCGCCGGACTTTTCGTCCTGCTCTTGCCCGTGGCCGCCTTCGCCCAGCCGACCGGTATCACGCGCAGCCGCCTCCCCAACGGCTTCACCGTGGTCGTCCGCGAAAACCCGGCGGCGCCCGTCGTCGGCTATTCGCTCCTGGTGAAAATGGGCACGCGCACCGAGACGCCGGACGACGCCGGCATTTCGAACATGCTGCAGATCATGCTGGTGCGCGGCACGGAGAAGATGAGCGGAGAAGAGATCGTCGCGGCCGCCGACCGGATGGGCGGCACCATCGATGCCTACGGTGACGAGGACTATTCCGAGATCACGGCCACGGCCCTCTCGCGCAACTGGCAATCGATGCTCGAGCTCGTCGGCGACGTCGCGCTGCGACCCACGGTGCCGGAGGGCACGCTGACCGGCGTCCGTAATTTCCTCGTGCGGCAGATCAGGAATCGCGGCGAGAAGCCATTCGACGTCGCGGGCGATCGCATGCGCGCCGCGCTCTTCGGCAACCATCCCTACGCCTGGGATCCCATCGGTCGCCGCGAGAGCGTGGAACAGCTCACGCGCGACACGCTCCTGGCCTACTACCGGCGCCAGTATGTCCCCGGACAGATGGTGCTCGCCGTCAGCGGCGACGTGAAGACGGCCGACGTGATGGCCCACGTCCGGCGAATCTTTGGCGCCATGCCCGCGGCGAATGTCGAGACCACACCGCGGCCGGCGCCGCCGCCGATGGCGGCCACCCGCGAGGTCTTCACCGTGCCGGGCGCGCAGGCGCAGATCTTCATGGCGGGGCTGGCGCCGCCGTTCACGCATCCGGACTATGCCGCGCTCAAGGTCATGACCGCGATCCTCGGCGGCGGCATGGCCTCGCGCTTCTTTTCGGATCTGCGCGACAAGCAGGCCCTGGCCTATTCGGCCCGAGGCCAGTACGTCGCGCACATCGACACCAGCTCGTTCGTGGCGATGCTGGGGACGGCACCGAACAACGCGCAGAAAGCCGAGGCGGCGCTCAAGGAGCAGCTCGCCCGCATCCAGAACGAGCCCGCGTCGGAGGAGGAAGTGGCCGTGGCCCGCTCCTACGTCGTCGGCAGCCAGGCGATGGACCGCCGGACCAACGCGCGTCAGGCCTGGTACCTGGCCGCCGCCGAGCTGGCCGGCGTGGGCTACGAGTTCTTCGACGTGTACGCCGCCAACGTCAAGAAGGTCACGCGCGCCGACGTGCAGCGCGTGGCCCGGCAGTATCTCGGCGTCATGCGCACCGTCGTCGTCCAGCCGCCGTGATTGCCGTTGAACCATGGAGGTACGACCATGCGCCTCGAGCTCTGTGTCGCTCTCGCTGCTGTCACGCTCGTCTCGTGGCCGCCTCTGGCCGTCGCCCAGGATTTACGCAAGGTCTTCAAAGACGTGAGTCCATCGGTCGTCGTGATCCGGGCCAGCGGCCAGGAGATCACGAGCAGCGGAACGACGCACTTCAGCGAGACCGGATCGGGCGTGCTCATCTCCCAGGACGGCAAGGTGATGACGGCCGCGCACGTCGTGCACGCGATGACCGACATCAAGGTGCAGTTCCTCGGGGGCGAGGGCCGTCGCCGCGCCCTATGGGCTGAGCTACTCGCTGAGCGCGGGCTGGATCAGCGCGCGGTGGGCGCCCAACACGGTGTCCAAGAGCATGCCTCTCGCCGAATTCTTACAAACGAACGCCACCATCAACACCGGCAACTCCGGTGGTCCGATGTTCAACCTCGCCCAAGCAGCTCCTGCTCGAAAAGAGGTCCTTCTGGGGCGGGCTCGAGGGCCAGCTGTTGACGAACAGCCTGGCCGATCTCCTCAACGTGCCGAACAATCAGAATGGCTATCTGATCAAGAGCGTGGTCAAGGGCTCGCCGGCGGAGGACTGGGGCCTCCGCGGCGGGACGACGTTCGCGACCGTCGGGGGCGAGCAGGTCGTGCTCGGCGGCGACATCGTGCTCGCCGTCGACGGACTCCAGGCGGGGTCCGTCGCCAACATGGTCAAGATCAAGGATCAGATGTCCGTGGCCAAGAGTGGAGCACCGCTGAAGCTCACGATCCTCCGCGCAGGCCGCGTCCTCGATCTCACGGTGAAGGTGCCGTAGCCGGACTCATTTGTCGATGCGGCTGATCTTCGAGCCCTGGATCCCGAGACCGGCCATCAGCCCCCTCTGGTCGAAGAACACCGCGTAGATGTCGTGCTGGATCGTCGAGGTGCTGAAGGACCGCGCGGTGCCGGCGTCGAGGACCACGATGCTGGGGCCGGTGCCCAACTCGAACCCGCCGCTCGTGTCGAGGTAGCGCAGCGCGGAGTCGCTCATGAAGAACAGCGCGTAGCCGAACACCTGGACGCCCGCCTGCAGGCCGTAGGAGGCCGCCACGGAGTTGTAGTAGCCGGTCGTCTTGCCCCGCTGTCGAAGGGCGCCCTCGCCGAATTGCGCCCCGAACAGAAACCCGGCTTTGACGATGTCGGGGAATACCAGGACGCCCCTGGCCCGTTCACTCAGCTGACGGGCGTCGGCGTTGTTGCGGAATAGCAAGCCGAGGGCGTTGTCGACGTCGCGATCGATCTCGGCGGCGGAGGCCGCGACGGCGGGCTGTGCAGTCCCGAGCAGAGCGAGGGCGAGCACGACGATCAGCAAACCAACCGCATTCCGCACATTGAGCATCGTGGGTTCTCCTTGGCTCACTTGATCAACGGGATCTCGCGCGCCAGTTCGTAGTTCACGAGCGCGCGGAGCTTGTTCTCCACCTGGTAGAACCGCGCCACCTTGCGCGGCGGCAACACACCCTGGAGCCGCGGCAGATAGCCATTCAGCAGCGCCGCGTGCGCCGTCTCCAGCGCCAGAAAGTCTTTCAGCAGCTGCGTCGCCGTCTCGTCGTTCATCGTCCGGTACGAAGCCGCGTAGGCGCCGATGAGCTTGAACATGCGGTTGTAGTGGTCGACCATGTCGCCCTGGTAGGCGTTGTAGACCGGCCAAAAGCCCTTGGCTTCGCTCTCCGAGAGCTGGAGCGCCTCGGCCACGAGCAGTTTCTTGTCCGCCCGCACCTTCTCGCGGATGAGGTCCGTGTTGTCGGCTCGTTTGTCCTGGGCCGCGGCGACTCCAGCCGCGAGCGAAACGAGGAAGGCCGCCATGATCATCGCGCTCTGGGCTTTTCTCATCAGCTTCCCCCTTGAGCTCCTGTCCGGAGCGACTGCAGCACAACTACCGTCAGAACGGTCGCGCGGCCATAGGATCAAGGTCTTAGTGGTGCTCAATTGGCCGGGATCGTCAGGATCGGGGCCGGGGGCTTGTCGCCGGTATCCGCCAGGGTCATGAGAATCAGGAGAAACGTGAAGACCCCTTTCGACTTGAGATCGCTGTCGTCGATCCAGTACCAGTGGTCGCCGTAGCGTATGGCCACGAACGGCGCGTCGGGTCGCCACGCGCCGCTCGAAACTCGCAAGATGGGCGGAAACGTCTCCGGACCGTCCGTCGGCTGTGGAGGCGGGGGAAACGCGCGGCCGCCACGCACGTGATCCTCGGGGATGCTCACGAGCCCCGACAGCTGGAGCAGGACCTGCATCCCCGAACGGGTCTCCATGGCAATCACGTCGTCGCGGTCTGTTCCCGTTCCGAAGACGATGCGGAATTCGGACTTCTGGGGATCGAGTCCGAGGAGCTTCCTGAGGGTATCCCGCTCGGCCTGGATGTCCGGCGGAATGCTCTTCCGGGGAAACGTCATGACGACCCCTTCGCGCTTGGCCTCCTTGTCCACCTCCACCCGAAACCCGACCGAGCCGGACTCCTGGATCCGCCAGAACGCCTTCACCATCCGCACGAACTCCGGATCCGGAGCCCTCCCCCGTCCACCACTGCGGCCGTTCGAAAGTCCGTTCACGCTCTGCACCGCCAGCGGAAGCAAGAGGTCCGCTCGATAGCCCGCCTCGATGAGCTCCATCAGCCGGATCGGTGGAATCGGCGTCATCAGCGTCCGGATGAAGGCCGATCCGGTCAGCGGCGTATACGTGATGGTGGGCCGATCGATGTACGTCCCCCCGGCCCCGAGATTGAAGAAATTCGGGGACAGCCCGCTCGGGAACACCGTCCCGCTGGCCGACAAGACCGTCTGAAGCTGATAGCCGGCGACGATCTGCCCGACATCGACGAAGATCGGCGTGTCGGCATAGCGCAGCTTGACGATGTTGAGCAGCATCTGCTGCTTCCAGGAATTGGCCACGGCCGTCGTGAAGTCGAGCCGGTCACGATCGAGCGTTGCCGCACCGAAGCTCATGCAGCCGGCGAGGCTCAACGCG
>Ga0134076_10000163_pt1 | contig 14580 bp, 11 predicted proteins | sample 15_taG_12_FD_109979 | JGI IMG/M metagenome (GOLD analysis project Ga0134076, IMG submission 109979) | Grasslands soil microbial communities from the Angelo Coastal Reserve, California, USA - 15_D_Wat_40cm_5_0_1 metaG | ecosystem: Environmental > Terrestrial > Soil > Grasslands ... | reverse complement strand
GGAGCGAGCCAGAATCGAAGGCACGACCCGAAATCCGGGACAGCTAACCGTTGAACGCGAGCGTCTCCAATCGCTTCAAGAACAAATGAAGAGGTACAAGGAAGCTGAGACCCAACTCTCAACGCTGGCCGGAAAAATCGAAAAGCTCAGGCTCGAACTTGTGGACTTGGAAAAAAAGTTCGCGACCACAGACTCTCTGCACAAGACCCTGAACAAACACGATGAAGCGGTGAAACTCCAAAGATCTCTTCGGCAAGAGATTCAGGACAAGACGCGTCTTGCAGAGAACCTCCAGCGACAACTATCCGGTATTTCGTCTCAACGAGAGGAACTGGAGAAAGCTCGATTGGAACTCGAACAGTTCTCTGGGCTTTCCGAAATAGAGTCCCAACTCACTCAAGCATCGAATATGCTTGAAGAATATCAATCCGCCGAAATCCGCAGAGTCCAGTCCGAGGAGTCCAAAGATAATCTACAGGCCAAGATTGCGGAGAAAACGAAAGGCGTCTCAAGTCTTGGAAATCCGAAACCGTTAGACTCTAAGCCAAGAAGGGTCTGGACATATCTCATCTCAACCTCAGCTCTAGGCGCCGGAGCCATTCTTGCCTTCTTTCTAAGTCTCCCACAAGTCGCAGTTGCCTTCGGATCTCTGGCTATAGTCTCCCTCCTCTTACTAACACGACAGATAGTCTCACTTTCACAACAAGCCAACAGCTCGAGATACGAGCAGGAACAGTTAGTCAGGCTGCAGCTTGTCCGCTCATGGGAGAACGAGCTCGCGGAGAATCAGCAAAACCTTACGAAAATCCAACAGGACATTGCTGGAAGGTCCGAGACCCTTATTGGAACACTGAGTTCAATCACACGATACGCTGCCAAGATGGGAGCGGCAAAAGACCCTAAGACCGCTTTCGAGACCGTATCCTCACTATTCGACAACGATAGGCAAACGCGTCAATCTCTGGAAGAGAAGGTCAGATTACTAAGCCAGCAATTGAGAGAAGAACCCCAAATCAAAGAACGCCTCGACCTCATTCAGCGCGAGGTCAAACAGGTCGAGAAGAAATTCGCCGCTCCATTGCCGGAACTGCCAGAAGGCCTTTCCTTCTCCGACACGCTCCTTGAAGAGACCGCTGACTCGAGAGATATGCTAAAGGAATCCGTTTCGAGGAATAAGGCCCAGATCGAAGATTCGATTTCTCGACAGTTCGAACTACGCCAGCTACTAGAGGAGAACACGGGTCTCGATGACCAAGTTCAGACGCAAATGAAGAAGATGATGCTCCTAGAGAAGGACTGCGCGGTCGTCAAGCTGTCCGTCAAAGGACTTGAGCAAACATCGGAGTCCCTGCGGAATCGTGTCAAGCCCCAGGTCGAACGCTACATGGGGCTCATTCTTCCCGTGATAACCTCCGGAAGATACAAGGCCGTGCAGCTCGACGAAGACTACACTGTCAGAGTCTTTGATCCAGAGGCTGGAGAGTTCAAGCCCAAAGAAGTTTTCTCAGGAGGCACCGAAGACCAGCTCCTGCTGGCAATGAGGCTAGCCTTCGCCCTCGCCTTGATACCCCAAGCCAAGGGCCATAATCCAGAATTCCTATTCCTCGACGAACCTCTAGGCAGCTCGGACAGAATCCGCCGCGAAGGAATTCTCACACTACTCCACCAAGAACTCTCACAGAACTTCAAACAAATCTTCCTCATTAGCCACGTTGGAGACCTTGAAGCGGAGGCAGACACCATAATCCAGATGGAGAACGGTATGGTTCGCGAGGTCGTCGGGAGAACCTCTCCTTCCCGACAACCAGTCGTGGTCCCTGCTTGAGATCTCTTAAGATCGTTTGACTATCTGATATACACCGGAATGCTCGGCGATTGTAAGACCTTCAAAGCCAGTAAGAGAATCTGTTCAGCATTGATCCTGACGTCTCCAACTTCTGAGAGTAGAGATGTCCAAAGCATGTATTTGGTACCTTGTTCTCAGTTGCTTGAAAGAATCCCAGACTTTCCAGGGAGGATGTTATTTGGTGGAATCTGTCCGATCTTGATGAGAGACCAACGGTTATCGTCCAGTCGCCCAGATTGTCAAGGTTAACCCCTACAGTTGCATCAGAGAGAGCAATCGACAAGCTAGAACCGCGCTTCAAAGAAGCATCAACCATTGTGGCCAGAGACCTTGGTTCTGCGAGCCCCGTGTCGAGTCCGGACTGCGGCTTCTGATTCTCTGTCATAGGCTCAGCCCACCATCAATACCAGGCTTAACAATCGTGTTACCCAGCAGGCTGCCACGAAGGAAATTCCTTAGGGTTCTCGGGTGTTTATATTGGGCTCCACCCTTTTGATAGCTTCTCGCGGGCAAGTTTGACATGTCCATGTTTGACCTTGACGACGATAGGCTCCTAGCTGAGATAACGGGGAGAGGTGCCCGAAGGATACTGATCCAGCTACCCGATGGTCTCAAGAACGAGGGGACCCGGCTTGCCGGTCTGATTCGAGGGAAGACAGGCGTCGACGTGTTTGTTTCCGCGGTGCCTGCCTGGGGAGCCTGCGACCTCTCCTTAGATGCTGCGGCTCGCTTGAAGGCTGACCTACTAGTTCACTACGGGCATAACGAATTCCTACGAGACAGTTCCAACGGAGTCCCAGTCGTCTACATCCCTGCAAGGAGCAATCACGAGGTCATTCCTGTTGTAGAGAAGGCGGCTTCTGCCCTTCAAGGTAGGAACGTAGGCCTAGCCACTACAATTCAACATCTGCACAAGTTGGCTGAGGCGGCAAAACTTCTAGAAGCGAAGGGGTTCAATGTTCATGTTCCTGGGCGCGGTCCATGGTCCCACCAGACAGGCCAGGTCCTTGGTTGTGACTATTTTGGACTCAAGAAGATTCAACCTCAGGTCGACTCGTTTCTGATCATAGGCAGCTACTTTCACGGTCTTGGGGCAGCTCTTTCCGTAGAAAGATCAACAATTCTCGCGGACCCCTACGATGGAACAGTCAAAGTTCTAGATCAGGATAGGGACCGGATAATTAGGCAGAGATATGCAATGGTGGACAAGGCCAGTAAAGCCGGCAATTTCGGAATAATCGTTTCAACTAAGCCAGGACAGAGCAACCCACAGATTGCTCTCTCAATTCTCAAGCAAGTCGAGGAAGCAGGCAAGAAAGCGGTTATCCTCTACGCGGATGAGATTTTACCCCAGAAACTACTCGACTTCACTGACATCGATGTCTTCGTTGATACGGCTTGTCCACGCCTTGCGCTAGACGACCCTGAAAGGTTTCCGAAGCCGATCATCACGAGAGATGAGATCATGGTTGCTATCGGGGCTTGGACTTGGGAACACCTTTTGGAGCGTGGACTGGTCCGCCTATAATTGGCAGAAAAACGAACAGTTTCCAAACGCCAACTGGAAATTCAGCTTGGAAGGCTGAAGATCTTTCAGACCCCCAAGTTGGGGCTCGAACAGTATCCCGTTTCTCCCGAAGTAGCGGCTGAACTGCTATACATGGCCGGATTCGAACATCGCGACTTGAAGGGTGAAACAATCGATCTCGGAACCGGAACTGGGCGTCTAGCGATTGGTGCTGCCATAACCGGGTCCATGAAAGTCGTTGGCGTAGATATCGATGAGACAGCTATTGCTTTGGCGCGAGAGAATGCGGTGTCGGCCGGAGTCAAGGTCGAGTGGCTAGTGTCGGACATTGATGATGTTGAAGGAAAATATGACACCGTAATAATGAACCCTCCATATGGGACGCGGTCTCCCCATCTTGATGTCCGATTTCTTGAACGCGCTTTCGAGCTTGCCCCTATCTCGTATTCAATTCACAAGAGTTCGACCAGAGATTATCTTAGGGGTGTTATTGCAAAGAAGAATCGGAAGGTTGACGCCGTGCGTAGCATGAGTCTATACATTCCCAACCTCTTCCCATTTCATCACAAGAGATGGGAGAACGTCAAGGTCGACTTGTATCGGATAGTATCCTAGGGTCCCTGATTCTTCTCCTCACTTGAGTCGGATGGTATTCTAAGGGACCCTCCTTGGTTTTGGACTCCCGGTGAAGGCATGCTCGGTGATGGATTGGAAATGGTTGTTACCACTGGTATTTTCGGATGTCTTGGACGAAGTTTGCCCAGCTGACGGCCCACCTTGCGAAGCAAGGCCGGTTGATTTGACCCGCTCGGCCTGGATTTGCCGCGCAGAAGTATGTATGTAGTCAGGAATGACGTCACTCCAAGTATTACTCCAGTCCAGACGTTGATCCCAGCTAGAAGTCTTGAGCTTGTCTGGTTTACGAGGCCCTGGAGATACTGGTTGTTGATGTAGTCCAGATAGAGTACGAGTCCGAGCCCTACGATCGCAAAGGTTTCGACCGTTACTGCGAGCTTTGTTGTCATTGGTATGGGCGGTATGAGTTTCTCTTCTGGGGTGATTGGCACTCTTCTTATCCGTCCTGGGGCCCACCAGTTGAGACGCTTCATGTGCCTCATTATTGATGGTACAAGATAGACTCGGGTGAGAGTTGCGTCGAGAATGACGACTATGAAGAATGCAAGTCCGAGCTGTTGCAGCATAGGTATTTCCGAGAGCATCATGGTTCCGAAGGCGCCTGCTGTCACTAGACCAGTGGCTGTGATTATGCCTCCAGTGCGTTCTACTGCAGTCTCGATGGCCTCATCATCTTTCGCGCCGCCAACCACATACTCCCTGATCCTAGTTACTAGGAATATGTCGTAGTCAAGTCCCAGTCCGAGCATTATCACAAGCAGCATGATTGGTAGTATCCAGATCAGTTCCATTCCAACGTAGGTGTGGAAGATGTAGATGACCGCGGCCATAGCCCAGGAAATGCTGAGAAGTATCGTGAAGATAAGCCGGAGCGGGGTGAAGATCGAGCCCAGAGCGATCATGAGAACTACGAAGACTCCGACGAGGACTAACGCTGTCATGTTGAAGTAGTCGGCTGCGCTTGAGTTGGCAAGATCTGCGACAGAAGCGGTTTCTCCCCCTACAAGCATTGTGGATCCAGCGAGCAGCTTGTCGTTGCCCTGCAAACTATTGATGTTCTGTCGGATTTTTGTGAGCGTGGTGATGGCCTGGTCCGTGTAAGGCTCGTTGGACAGGTTAGCCCAGACCATTGCCGATTTCCCATCGCTTCCGAGGAAGGGCTTCATGCTTCTGATCATTGCTTGCTGTTGAGCCGTGTTTAGCTGGCTGAACGATGAGTAGGGGATCGGGTCGCCTGAAGGATGTGTAAGCCCATAGACTTTCGACACGCCGGAGATCGACAATGTCGAGTTCTCTGCATAGGAGAGGGATCGCAGAGCAGTGACGTTGATCCAATTGTCGGTTGCGAGCAGGACTGGCGTTTGCACTATCGTGTAGGTTGGGGTTATGGTGCCAGGTCCGAAACCTTGGACCATGCTGTTGTAGCCGGCCCTGCTCTCAAGAGAGTTTGGAACTTGGGATATGAGGTCGTGGCTTGTCTGGCTGGAAAGCACCGTACTCGTAGCTGGTAAACTGACGGCCAAGGCGACGATGAGGATCAGCTTCGAATGCTTTGCCGTGAATCTTGCGGCACGGGCGTAGTAGCTACTTCCTTTGGCTTTCTTCTTTCTCCAAAGACCTAGCCCCCCGGGCCAGAATATCTTGTCCCCGAACATGGACAGAATCGCTGGCACGAGGGTGAGGGCGACCAGTAGCGCTATGGATATACCCATCATCACAGCAATCCCGATAGAGCGCAGCATTCCAAAGCCGGCAATAGCGAGGCTTCCGAACGCTATGACAACGGTTGCTCCACTCGTGGCGATGCTCTCGCCTGCCCATGTCACTGCCCTCTCAACCGCATCCTTCTTTCCTCTTCCCATCCGTCTCTCCTCAGCGTATCGGCTGACGAGAAATATGCAGTAGTCTGACCCGGCCCCGAACATGGCGACGGGCAAGAGTGTCAGAATCAAGAAGTGTACGCTGGTGAACCACGTGCCAATTACGTAGACTAGGCCGAAGGCTATGCCCACTGATATTCCGATGGCGGATACAGGGATTAGTGGGGCTGCGAGAGAGGCGAAGAATATGCCGACGATGACGACAATCAATAGGACGGTGATGGGGTCTATGCGTTCCACGTCTCTGATCGATTCTGTTTCAATATCATAATTGAACGCTGGAGCACCTGTGACGTAGACGAGGAGGTCGGTGTTGCTGAGGTTGTTCGCTTGTTTAACATCTGTTCTTATGCTGGCGATGCTGTTCTTGGGGTCCAGTCCGTTAGTCTTGAAATCCAGTATTAGCAACATAGTGTCGTTGGATCCCGAGATGAACTGGGTGTAGACATCGTGGCTTGGCTGGACTGGATAGCTCTTGATGCTGTAGTTTCGAAGAAGTGTCCCTGCAAGGGTTGTAAAATCTACGAAACCTGCTGAGGCGCCTAACAAATAGATCTGGTTGATGATGAAAGTTTGAGTTGGGGTTGCGTTGACCATTTTCGAGAAAGTGTTGATGACGAAGGTCTGAATCACGGTTGGGTCGTTCCAGTAATTGTTTGAACACGTGTTCGGGCAGAAGTTGTAGAGGTTGAAGAATTCGGCAGCGTCGACAAACAGGGTTCGAGATGACGCGTCAGTTATGCTTGACATGAAGAATGGTGTTGTGATGTTGTAGTATGCCGGTTAAGTTACGAGTAGCGGGCCTCCTTTGGTCACGTTCTGGGCTCTGGCTAATGGTGGCGCGACTATCGTCAGCTGTGTTTGAGTGTAGGTAGAAGCGGTGAATGTCTTGTTCCATGACTGGTAGAACAGGTTCTCGTATGCAAGAGCGATGGCGTGGTAGGCTTGGGGAGTTTGCGAAGATATGATTGGCCATGCGGACTGGTTGGCTTTCTGGTTGTAGGCGGCGACCTGTGCCTGTGTTATGTTGAAGGGTCCGGAGTTTACTAGGGTCGTCCACTGGGTTGCGTAGATTGCAGGTATGCCGAATTCGAGAGACGTGGCAAGGCTGGTCAGGTTCTTCTCTTGATAGAGCTGGAGGTGAACCAGGCTGGTATAGCCGACGAGTAGCTGGTAGTAGATATCGTAGATGCTTGTGACGTTGCTGAGGTTCGTAATGCTTCGGTCGTTATGGAGGGTCTTGTTGAACGTTAGAGTGAAATCGCGCACATCGTTGCCTCTCACATCCGTTGAGGTGATTACCACGACGACGCTACTGCCCTGGCTAATGCTGAACTCTTTGCTGACGATGGATTGAGCGATGCTGGACTCCGACGTCTTAGGGTTGTACGCAGTCTCAGTGTAGACGATAACGCTCTGAACTTGGAGAATGGCGGGGACGCTTAGCGCGAGGGCTACCAGCCAGATGACGAAGACCGCCCGGTTGTGCTTAATGATAGTACGGGCTAGCCTTGTAAAGAGCAATCCATTCCCTCTTTGAGGGTGTGAAACGAGCGGGGAACGTGCTGAGCGTCATAAAGCCGTACTGTAACCCTGAACTCTTTGCCGAGGCGAATCCGGGGCGTTGAGTATGTCTATATGGCGAAACTGAGCAGAATCTAGCGTAGGCGAGCGTGGATGAAACCGATAAGCCTCCTACTAGCCCAAACCGGTCCCAGACTTGGGAACAAGGAGCAAAATCTACGGCAGATCTCGGAACAAGCCGCTAAGGCTCGGAAGAAGAACGTTGATCTGTTGATCTTTCCTGAGCTACACCTGACAGGGTATACGATGCGGGACGAGGTCTCCCATTTGGCAGAGTCGATTCCAGGTCCCAGCACACGGAAGGTCGAGAGAGTGGCCAAAGAGTATGGTGTTCACATTATCTTCGGCATGCCCGAGGAGAGCGAGGTCAAGGGAGTAATCCACAACACAGCAGTGTTTGTCGGCCCGAAAGGGTTGATTGGGAGGTACAGGAAGATCCATCTTCCAACGCATTCTGTTTTCGAGGAGCGTCGGTATTATCGTCCGGGACATGAAGCACCAGTGTTCAAGACAGATATAGGAACCATCGGTTTGAACATCTGTTACGATCTCTACTTTCCCGAGCTGACTCGCCTGCAGGCTTTGCAGGGCGCACAGCTGGTCGTATGTATTTCCGCGAGCCCCGGGTTGCGGCGGAGGTTCTTCGAGGGGTTCTGTTTGAGCCGAGCGATGGAGAACGCTGTCTACCTCGCCTATGTCAACCGGGTTGGCATTGAGGAGGGATTGCAGTTCTGGGGTGGAAGTAGAGTAATCGCGCCGAATGGTTCCGTTCTAGCTCAGTGCAAGTATGATGTGGAGGAGTTTCAGACCTGTAAGGTGGATCTGGGCGAGGTTTCTCGGGCTAGAGTATTCATTCCAACGATAAAGGACCTGGAACCGGGCCTCTTTGACCTACTGAGAATCAAGAGTCGAGAAGCATAGAATCAAGGTTTCATGAAGGGCGGGGCGCGAAAATCGACCACCCCCGGGGGGGTCACTGTGAAAAGAATATTTGGGAAAATGGTTGGCGAGAATGAAAGGCTACGAAACCAAGTGTGATGTCGTCTAACAACAATACCGCGGCTTGGGGGTAAGCCAAGGTTCGCGCCGAGATCCTCATTCCAGTCATTACGAAATCTCCTGAAAACCAGGCCTAATCGGCGCTTGCCGGGGCTAACTCATGAACAAAACGGCACAAAACGCAATCCTTGGAATCATTTCAGCCTACAAGCTCGCAACAACCCTCATTAGCACCCTCAGCCAATGCCCGTATGGTATTTGCTTATGAAGGGTCGTAACTATCGTTCCCCGTCGGGCCAAGCTTTCACCCGGATGAAATACATCCACGGGTCCCCTGCGCCTAAGGTTTCCAAGTTCAACATGGGAGACTTGTCCATGCAGTTCGCCCGGAGAATCCGCTTGGTGGCCAGAGAGCATGTGCAGATTCGTCATAACGCGCTGGAATCTGCTCGTGTATCCGCGAACAAGGTTCTGACCGACAGGTGGGGAGAAACAGGATACCGATTACAGCTGTGCGTGTACCCGCATATTATTCTCCGAGAAAACAAGATGATCGCCACTGCCGGAGCTGACAGATTACAGGAAGGCATGAGGCGAGCCTTCGGAAAACCCACCGGCAGAGCAGCCAGAGTCGAAAACGGTCAGGACCTCTTCATCATCTACGTTCCCGAGGATGGCGTCGAAACTGCGAAGAAAGCATTGGAAGTCGCCGGAACAAAGATGCCGATGAAAACCCGGATCATAGTCGAAGAACCAGTCGCACCGCCAATACCCGCAGGAGCCTAGCCATTGCCCAGGCCTGACGCTATAGTTGTCCGGCTTGAAGATGTAAGAAAAGACGACATTCCACTAGTTGGTGGAAAATGCGCAAACCTCGGGGAGCTAACCGCAAAGGGAGTTCACGTCCCCCCAGGATTCGCAGTCACCGCAGAAGCATTTCGGCGATTTTTGGAAGAGACAAAGATCGGCGAGATCATTCACAAGACTCTGGGAAGCTCCAACGGTTCCCGCGACCCGAAACAATACGAGGAAGCGTCCGAGGAGATCCGAAAGATTCTAGAATCGGCCATCATGCCCGAGGATATCGCAGGCAAGGTCCGAACCGCATATAGAGAGCTCTGCGAGAAAACAGGCGACAAAAATGTGAATGTCGCAGTCAGATCCTCCGCCACCAGCGAGGATCTACCAGACGCATCGTTCGCCGGGCAACAGGACACCTACCTCAACGTGCGAGGCGAGGATCAGCTCGTACACTATGTCCAGAAATGCTGGGGCAGCCTCTACACGCCACGTGCAATATTCTACCGGGAAGAGAAAGGCTTCCCGCATGATAAGGTGCTGATCAGCGTCGGGGTTCAGAAGATGGTAAAGTCAAAATGCTCAGGTGTTGCCTTTACTCTGGACCCGATCAACGGCGACCCATCCAAGATCGTCATCGAATCGACGTGGGGTCTCGGAGAAGCTCTAGTTGCTGGAATCGTCCGGCCCGACAGGTTCATCGTCGACAAGGGCACCATGCAGCTAATCCACAAAGAGATCGTCCCAAAGATGATCGAGCACATCCCGAACGATAAGACCGGGCTAACCATGCAGAGCGATGTCCCGGTTGAGCGCCGTAATGTTTCGAGCCTAACCGACGAACAAGTTATTGAAATTGCAAAGGTGGCCGTGGACATTGAGGATCACTACCACACTGCGCAAGACATCGAGTTTGCCGTCGAGCACGGAGCCACCGGAAGCTCGCTCTTCGTTGTCCAGACCAGACCCGAGACGTTCTGGAGCAAAATGAAGGGTCCAACCGGAGAGACCGATTCCCACATCGTTCACAGAGTCGCGGTTGTACACGGTCTGCCCGCGAGCCCAGGAATGCACGCAGGAAGGGCCAAGATCGTCCCGACTACGCTTGAAGCGGGACGCTTGATGAAAAACAAGGATATTCTCGTTACTCGAATGACGAACCCCGACTGGGTTCCCTACATGAGAATCGCAGGCGCAATCGTAACAGAAGACGGAGGAACCACCTGCCACGCAGCCATCGTCTCCCGAGAGATGGGCATCCCGTGCATCGTCGGAGCAAGGAACGCAACAAAACTGATGCAGATGGGACAAGAATACACCGTTGACGCGAAATCAGGCGTCGTCTACAACGGCCTCGTCGAAGAAATTCTCAAGGCAACCCAGCCCCAACATGAGATTCCTACCGTTATCCCGATAACCTCAACAAAGATCTACGTGAACATCTCACTCCCAGAACTTGCCGAGAAGGTCGCACGGGAGACACACGCGGACGGTGTAGGTCTCCTCCGTGCGGAGCATATGATGCTCTCAGTCGGGAAACATCCTCGACTTCTGATAGAAGAGGGAGGCGGGGAGAAAATGGTTGATGCCTTCGCAGAGGGCGTGCGAAAGGTCGCGACGCCCTTTGCTCCAAGACCCGTCGTGTACAGATGCCTCGACTTCAAACCTGACGAGTTCCTCGGACTTCCAGGCGGTGAAAAATACGAACGGGAAGCAGGACACGTTGGGCCCAACCCACTGCTTGGATTCCGGGGCACCTTCCGATACGTGAAAGAGCCTGACATTTTCCGGTTAGAATGCCGGGCAATCAAGAAAGTCAGAGAGGAATACAAGCTCACTAACGTCCACGTGATGCTGCCGTTCGTCCGAACGCTAGAGGACTTCAGGAACGCAAAGAAAATCCTCGAAGAAGAGGGACTGAAGAGAGGCCCCGACTTCAAGCTCTGGATCATGGTAGAAGTTCCAGCAACAGTATTGCTAATCGACAAGTTCGTCGACGAAGGAATCGACGGCATATCCTTCGGCACCAACGACCTGACAATGCTAATCCTCGGTATCGACCGGGACGACGCATCAATCCAGGAAATCTACGACGAACGCAATCTCGCCGTACTGCGGGCAATGAGTCATGTCATCAGGGTCTGCAACGAAAAAGGCGTGACAACATCGATTTGCGGTCAAGCACCATCGAACTACCCTGAAGTAGTCGAGTTCTTGGTCAGAGAAGGAGCCGTCAGCATGAGCGTAAACCCCGACAAGGTCATCGAGACAAAATTCTTGGTGGCTGCTATCGAACAGAAGCTGATCCTTGAAGGAATGAGAAAGATGCGTCAAGCCAACGGGGACCAGGGAGCTATGCAGCCACGCTGGCCCAAGTAACCCTAGGACCTATTCAGGATCTTGTTCGAACAACTCGTAGACTGGGTCAAACAGAACTACGGCGACGCTAAAAAAATCGTAGAAGTTGGAGTAGGTCACCGGATTGACGTGGCACAGCGAATTTCTGAAGCCCTCCCACATGCAGAGATACTCGTGACCGACAAGGATGAGTCATGGGTGCGCTCGCGAAGACCCGGACGGATCAGAGCAGTAGCAGATGATGTCTTGACTCCAAACTTCAACGTATACCGCGGTGCATCTCTCATGTATTCCCTCAATCCACCCGGCGAGATCATGCCTGCACTTGAGAAGTTGGCGGATAGAGTTGGCGCAGACCTCTTGGTAGTTCCAATAAGCGACGAACAGCATGAGCTTGGAGAGGACAAGTGGCAAGAACTGGTGATTCGTGGGAGAATTATCGGCTGGCTAGTCAACAAGCGTATTTGATCTCTAAGGGTTTCAACTAGTAACAGAAACAAGCCTCCTTTGGTATTAGACAACTAATAGTGTAGACCTCGGCTTCTCGTAGACTCTCGAGACTACTCCCTTGAGTACATGGTACCCACAGGTCGCGGAGAAAAAGGGGCGTGTAGCCCGGATTATCAGTTACCTCAAGGCGCATCCTCTGCTCTGCCTGCTGATTCTGAGCCCAGGAATCCCTGAGTATCTCTCAGGGTCAAGCAACATGGCTTTCTTGGTCCTATCGCCTCCAGTATTCTTCCTCTTTCTCGCTGCGAACCTTGCACTCTATGGCCCAGGTGTCATATTGATCCGTGAGGCCAAGATTCACTGGAACAAAGGATGGGCGTCTGTCTTCCTCCTGGGCGCCGCCTACGGGATTGTAGAGGAGGGGCTAGCCTTGCGAACTCTGTTCAACCCAACATCTTCAGTGGTAGGAAATCTAGGTGTCTACGGACACTGGCTCGGAGTCAACTGGGTCTGGACTGTCGGACTGGTGATCTTCCATTCAGTCTTCAGCATCGGCCTGCCAATTTTCATCTTTGGACTAGCTTTTCCAGATCTGAAATCAAAGAGCCTCGTCTCAATAACGGGGATACGACTCAGCATACTCACCTTAGCTATCGACTGTATCCTCCTTTCGTTACTGGTCAATTATTGGCCAGCTGAGATATGGGGTCTGCTTCTACTCTCAAGCATTGTCGTAGCATTGCTCGTCGTGGCTGCGAAGAAATTGCCTGCTGATTTTCTGAAGACTGTCAGAGCAGAGCCGAGGTGGAGGCCTCGCGCATTCTTCCTACTCGGAGCAGCATTCTTTCCAATATGGCTGCTTGCAGGAGGCTTCGCAGCGAGTGCTAGCCTCTTCCCACCCGTAATCGTGGTTTTCGACATCGTTGTCTCGCTGTGGATACTTCGGCTCGTCTTCAGGTCGATGGGAACCAAATTGAATCAAGCCCACAAAGTCGCGTTCGCCTTCGGACTGGTCTCTCCTATCATGATCTTCGGCATCGCGGCCAGCGCATCCTTCCCACTCGTCATGATGAACGACGTGCTGGTCATTCTATTCTCTAAGAAAATGTGGACAAAATGGAAGGCATGGACATTCACCCAGCATTATTCGCTCATGCAAGGGCTTCCAAAGTTGGGCGGCGATGGAAGCTCTATGCCATAGCATTATCGGACCGCCGGTCAAGAACCTTAGGATTGTGTTCAGACATGGCGACGTCTCCGCCATAGTCTTTGAAGGCCTCTTAACAGAAGAGAGGAACGCTTGAACCAGCGCGCTTTACAATCGTTCTCAATGGGCTAATCGCAGAAATGCCCTCGACGTGCCTGAAGAACCTGTATATGCCCCAGATAGAGTGAGCGGGAGAAGTTAGAAGGAAAAATGAGCGCCAAGAGTATGAAGACAGCTCTCAAGGGAACCAGTATCGAGGATAAAGACGCGAAGGAGATTATTTCGGGGGTCCAAGCAATGTACGACAAGGTTCCTGGATTCATCCGGCCCATGCTACCAAGCCTGCCCGACATTCTCAAACGAATCCCTTCGAGCGCCGGAAAATATACTCTCAACGAGATCATCCAGCTTCTAGACTGGGCCTATGAAAGTGGACAATTGAAGAAATAGAGAAGCAGGTCGGAAATGACCCACCCGTCCAAGGACATCACTGGAACTTCCGGCACACAACTCTCCGGAAAGAAGATCGCACTCCTAGTGTCAAGCAGCGTTGCCGCGTTCAAAGTTCCCGAGATCGCGCGCGAGCTGATGAGACATGGAGCAGACGTGTATGCAGTGATCTCTCCATCGACCGAGAAGATGATCGGATCCGATCTTCTCGAGTGGGCCACAGGAAATCCAGTAGTCCGGGAGCTTACCGGCAAACTGGAGCATATCGCCCTTGCTGGAAAGAGTTCTGGACACGTTGATCTCGTTCTCATCGCTCCTGCAACCGCTAATACGATCGGGAAGCTTGCAACAGGAATTGACGATACGCCAGTCACGACGGTGGCTGCGACCGCTATCGGTTCAAAGCTGCCCGTTCTTATTGCTCCAGCGATGCACGAGCCATTGTATGATCATCCGATAGCTCAAGAGAACATGGTGCGTCTCAAGAGGATCGGGGTCGAGTTTGTCGAACCGGAGATTGTGGAAGGAAAGGCGAAGATTGCCTCAACGGCCAAGATTGTCCAGGCCGTCATCACGCGCCTCTCTTCTCAGCTCTCATCTCAGAGAAGAGATCTTGAGGGACATAGAGTGCTGGTCACTGCGGGTCCCACGATCGAACACATTGACCCTGTCAGGGTGATTACTAACCGGTCTTCAGGGAAGATGGGTGTAGCAATCGCTGAGGAAGCATGGTCAAGGGGTGCTGAGACAACGTTGATTCTGGGACCCGGCTCAGTCACGCCTCCTCCTAGCGTGAAGACTGTCAGGGTTGAAACCACGGACGAGATGCTTGAAGCCACGCTTC
>Ga0134076_10000161_pt1 | contig 14587 bp, 16 predicted proteins | sample 15_taG_12_FD_109979 | JGI IMG/M metagenome (GOLD analysis project Ga0134076, IMG submission 109979) | Grasslands soil microbial communities from the Angelo Coastal Reserve, California, USA - 15_D_Wat_40cm_5_0_1 metaG | ecosystem: Environmental > Terrestrial > Soil > Grasslands ... | reverse complement strand
TTCGCGAACCAGGGCGACCGGCTGGTCTTCTCCAACGGCATCCTGATCCTGAGCGGCTTCGCCATCCTCCTGATCGTCGTCTTCCAGGGCGACACGCACGCGCTCCTGCCGCTCTACGCGATCGGCGTCTTCATCTCGTTCACGCTCTCGCAGGGGGGCATGGTGCGCCGCTGGCTGCGCCTTCGCGAGAAGGGCTGGCGCTGGCGCGTGTGGATCAACGGAGGCGGCGCCCTGGTGACGGGCGTGGTGCTGCTGACCCTGACGGTGACGAAGTTCGTCGAGGGCGCGTGGATCGTCGTCGTCGTCGTCCCGGTCCTGGTCACGACGTTCGTCGTCATGCACCGGCACTACGACGAGGTCGCGCACGAGCTGTCGCTCGAAGGCCTCGAGCGCCCGCCGGACTTCCAGCACACGGTCCTGGTGCTGATCGGCGACGTGCACCGGGGCGTCGTCCGTGCCGTGCAGTACGCTCGCACGCTCGCGCCGACCGCGGTGGTGCGGGCGGTCTACGTCGAGACGGACCCGACGCGGACGGCCCGTCTCGAGGAGAAGTGGGGCAAGTGGGGCCTCAGCGTTCCGCTGGTGGTCCTGACGTCGCCGTACCGCTCGCTCCTGCGGCCGCTGCTGGACTATCTGGATCAGATCCAGTCGCGCGGGGACGAGCAGATGGTCACGATCGTGCTCCCGGAGTTCCTGCCGCGCCACTGGTGGCAGCACGCCCTGCACAACCAGACGGCCCTCCTGGTCAAGGGGGCCCTGCTCTTTCGAAAGAACACCGTGGTGGCCGACGTCCCCTACCTGCTGAAGCGCTGACCGTTCTCTTTGTCGCCGGCGCCGGGCGCCATATAGTGGAGAGGCGATCGACAGAGAGCCTCGCGCCCCGACGCTCGATTCGCTGACCCGCTGGATCGCGCCCCTCGCGATCGCGGCCATTACCTTCGCGGTCTTCTCGCCCGCGCTCCAGTACGGCTTCGTCCTCTGGGACGACGACCGCAATCTCCTCAGCAACCCGTCCTATCGCGGCCTCGGCTGGGCTCAGGTCCGCTGGGCCTTCACGAGCGCCGTCATGGGCCACTGGATCCCGGTGACGTGGCTCACGTTCAGCCTCGACCACGCGCTCTGGGGGATGGACGCATTCGGCTATCACCTCACGAACATCCTGCTGCACGCCGCCAACGCCGCCCTCTTCTACCTGCTGGCGCTCCGCCTGTTGCGGCTCGGCTCGCCGGCGTCGCGTGCGGGGGCCATCGGGCTCGGGGCGATCGTGGCGGCGCTGTTCTTCGCCGTGCATCCGTTGCGCGTCGAGTCGGTCGCGTGGGTCACCGAGCGGCGCGACGTCCTGTCGGCGCTGTTCTACCTTCTGACGGTACTGGCGTACCTCCGCGCGTGCGCGGTACACGGGCCGCCGCGGCGGCGCTGGCTTCTCGCTTCGCTCGGCGCCTATGCGCTCGGGCTGCTCTCGAAATCGCTGATCATGTCGCTGCCGTTCGTCCTGCTGGTGCTCGACGTCTACCCGTTGCGGCGGGCGCGCGGGAACTGGCGGCGAGTGCTCCTCGAGAAGCTCCCGTACCTCCTCCTGGCGATCGCGGCCGCGGTGATCTCGGTGCTGGTCGTGATCGCCAAGGTCGGCCTCACGTCGCCCTCGGCGTATCCGCCGCCCGCGCGCGCGGCCATGGCGCTCTACGGCCTCGCCTTCTATCTCGGCAAGACGCTCGCGCCGGTGCTGCTGTCGCCGATGTACGAGCTGCCCGCCCGGGTCGAGCCGACGGGTCTCAGGTTCCTGGCTCCCGCGCTCGTCGCCGTCGGGCTGACGGTCGGGCTCCTGCTCGCGCGGCGATCGTGGCCGGCGGCGCTGGCCGTGTGGCTCGTCTACGGGCTCACGCTCGCGCCCGTCAGCGGCATCGTCCACAACGGCCCGCAGCTCGTCGCGGATCGCTACAGCTATCTCTCGTGCCTCGGTATGGCGCTGCTGGTGGGGGCGGGGATCGCCGCCGCAGTCTCGAGCTCGACCATCGCTCGCCCCGTGCGCGCGGGCGTGGTCCTCGCCGGCTTCGCGTGGATCGTCGGGCTCGCGGTCCTGACCTTCCAGCAGCTGCCGGTCTGGCGCGATGCCGATGAGATCTGGAAGCGCGCGCTGTCGGTCGAACCCGATTGCGCCTTCTGCTACGGACAGATGGGCGCGCTCGCCGGCAACCGCGGCGACCTCGACGCCGCCATCGCTCACTTCGAGCGCGTCGTGGCGCTCCGGCCGGGCAACGTCCATCACCGGCGGAACCTCGGGCTGGCGTTGCTCAAGGCGCATCGCCCGGCCGAAGCCGCTGCGCAGTTCGAGCAGATCCTCGCCAAGGAGCCGATGGACGTCGACACGCGGATCCGGCTCGGCCTCGCGCTGGCGGAGCAAGGAAAGCTGACCGAGGCGAGCTGCGAGTTCGAGCACGCCCGCCGGGACAATCCGCGTCACGCCGGCGCGCTGACCCACCTCGGCATTTCGCTGATCGACCTCGGCCGGCCCGCCGAGGCCCTTCCGTATCTCGAGAGCGCGGTGGGCCTCGACCCGGCGTCGGGTCTCGCGCGCGCGGCGCTGGCGCGGGCGCGGGGTGCTCCGGCTCGCTGAGCGCGTGGTCCTCGGTCACCTCGACCAGCTCAGACGCGCGCTGGACGGTCGGCCGTGAGGGCCTCGCGCATATGGTCGAGCGCCTTCGCCAGCATCGAGCGCGGGCAGCCGAAGTTGAGGCGGACGTGTCCGGCGCCGCCCGGGCCGAACAGGACTCCGTCGTTCAAGGCCACGCGCGCCTTGTCGAGGAAGAAGGTGTACGGGTCGCGGCCGGCCTCGCCGGCGTTCCGACAGTCGAGCCACGCGAGATAGGTCGCCTCGGGCGGATACATCGCCACGCCGGCCAGGCGCGTCCGCACGTACTCGGTGGCGAAGTCGCGGTTGGCCTCGAGATAGCGCAGCAGCTCGTCGAGCCACGGCTGGCCGTCGCGGTACGCGGCGAAGGCCGCGGTATAGCCGAGCACGTTCACGGTCTGGACCAGATCGACGCGTCCGGCGATGAACTTCTCGCGCAGGGTCGCGTTCGGGATGACCGCCACGGAACACTTGAGCCCGGCCAGGTTGAAGGTCTTGCTCGGCGCCATGAGCGTGATCGTCCGCTCGGCGATCTCGGGATCGAGCGACGCGATCGGCGTGTGGCGCGCGCCGCCGAGGGTCAGCTCGCAGTGGATCTCGTCGGCGACGATCGCGAGGCCGCGGCGCAGGCACATCTGGGCCAGGGCCGTGAGCTCGTCGCGCGTGAAGACGCGGCCGACCGGATTGTGCGGATTGCAGAGCAGGAAGAAGCGTGTCCGCTCGCGGATCCCCGCCGAGAAGGCGTCGAGATCGACCTCGTAGCGTCCGTCGGCCCGGCGCGCCAGCGGCGCTTCTTCGCGCGTGAGCCCGATGCTGCTGGCCGCGCGGAGGATCGGCGGGTAGACCGGCGTCTGGAGGATCAGCCCGTCGTCGGGGGCGGCGAGGATCCGGCCGGCCACGTTGAATCCCGGAATGATCCCCGGAATGATCACGACGGCGTCCGGCGACACGCGCCAGCCGTAGCGCTTCAGCAGCCGGTCGGCGAACAGCTCGTGGAATTCCGGCTGCTCCAGGGCCAGGTAGCCGAAGACGCCGTGCTCGACCCGCTCGCGCAGCGCGCGGATCACCGGCTCGGGCGACCGGAAATCCATGTCCGCCACCCAGAGCGGCAACACGTCTGGACCGTACTTCTGCCACTTGGAGCTGTCGGTGTGCCGCCGGTCGACGAGACGATCGAAGTCGTAGGTCATGGCGGTTCACGTTATCATGGCCGGCGCAGTGCGCCGTAGGCCGTCGCGGGGCTGGGGCCCCGCCGGCCTGGGCGCGCCTATGAACGGAGGAGACCCATGGCAATGCGAATCGGAATCATCGGGGCCGGAGCCATCGGCAGCGTGGTCGGCGGCATGCTGACCAAGGCCGGACACGACGTCACGCTGATCGATCAGTGGCCCGAGCACGTCGAGACGATGCGGAAGAACGGTCTCCGCCTCAGCGGGACCTGCGGCGACCACGTCATCCCGGTCAAGGCGCTGCACATCTACGAGGCTCAGGCCATCAGCGAGCCCTTCGACGCGGTCTTCATCTCGGTCAAGTCGTACGACACCGAGTGGGCGACCCATCTCGGCGTCCAGTACCTCAAGAAGCCAAACGGCGTGGTGGTCGACTTCCAGAACGGGATCAACGACGAGCGCGTCGCGGCCATCGCCGGGCGCGAGCGCACGCTCGGCAGCGTGATCACGATCGGCGCCGGCATGTACGAGCCGGGCCACGCGATGCGCACCGACACCGGCGCGATCGGGTTCAAGATCGGCGAGCTCGACGGCAAGGACACCGAGCGCGCCCGCGAGCTGGCCCGGATCATGAGCGACGTCGCGGTGGCGAAGGTGACGACGAACCTCTTCGGCGAGCGGTGGTCGAAGCTGACCGTCAACTGCATGGCGAACCCGATCGCGGGGCTCTCGGGCCTCGGCACCGCCGAGGTGCGCACGCGTCCCGAGCCGCGGCTGATCGCGATCTACGTGGGTGGCGAGGTCGTGAAGGTCGGACGGGTCTGCGGCTTTGAGGTCGAGCCGATCTACGGCATCGCCGCGCAGCGGTTCGTGGACGCGTACGAAGGCCGGGGGCTCGCCGAGGTCGAGGCGGACGTGGCCGCGGAGGGCGCGCGCCGGGGCGGCGGGCGGCCCTCGCTGCTTCAAGATGTGATGCGCGGCCGCCGCACCGAGATCGACTACCTGAACGGCTACGTCTGCGACCAGGGGCGCCGCCGCGGCGTGAAGACGCCGGTCAACGACGCTATCGTCGAGACGGTACGCAGCTACGGCGTCGGCCAGCTCAAGCCCGACCCGAAGAACCTGGAGCCGATCCTGAAGGCCCTGCCGAAGCGGTAGCGGCGGCGCCTACAGTCGGCGGGCAATCGGGGGGAACGGCGCTCGCTCCCCCCGATCTCAAGAGTCGACGAACTCGCTGGGTGACACGGCGGTCGACGGAAAGGCGGCGAGAACCTGTCGATCCGCCGTGACGAACGGCGCCCGCAGATCCTGCGCGAGCGCGACGAACTCGCAGTCGTAGGCCGAGCACCTCGATCGGACCGCCAGTTGAAGCACCTGCTGTGACGGCACGCTGAACTCGGCGCCGCCCATACGGCGCTCGGCCTCGTGACTGATTCGGATCGCGTCGTCGAGATCGATCGCACGAGCGCGGACAAGCCCCGCCAGCGTGTTGCGAAACTCGGAGCGCCAGAGGAGCGGAGCCGTCCACGTCGAGTCGCGTACGAGTACGGCCTCGGCCTGCGCCGTCCACTGGCCGTGGACATACAGGTACACCAGGAGATTGGTGTCGACGACGATCACGCCCGTCCCGCGGTTTTGAGGCGATTGAGTACCCGATCGGTGAGCTTCAGGCGTTTGGGCGTCTGCCGAACCTCTCGGACGCGAGCGAGGAGCGCGTCAGTGTTCACCGGCGCCGGTTGGACCAGCGCTTCCAGACAGGCGATCACTTCCAGATTGAGGCTCCGACGGTGCGTGGCGGCGCGGGCCTTGAGTCGGCGGAGTACCGGTCCGGGAACATTCTTGATCGTCAGGTTCGCCATCGAGGCCTCCCGTGTATCCAAAGTGGTACCAAAACGGAACCACTTCAATGCGAGAATAACCTCGCGCGTCCGGACGCGTCAACGCCGGCGGCGCATCGCCGACGAAGGCTCAAAACACGAACACGCCTTTGCCGGTCGTCTGCGTGTCGAAGAGCCGGTAGGCTTCGTCCGCCTGCTCGAGCCGGAAGCGGTGCGTGAGCAGACGCCCCAACCCGACCTTCCGGTCGGCGATGAAGCGCGCACACTCGGCCTGGCCCACGCTCGAGAAGGTCCACGAGGCGTGGATCGTGAGCTGCCGCCGGATCATGTCCTGGCTGATGTCGAAGGTCGTGGTGTTGCCCTCGCCGACGAACGCCACCCGGCCCCACGTGGCGGCGCTCCGCACGGCGGCCACGCGCGCCTCGGGGTTGCCCGTGCAGTCCATCGCGGTCTCGACGCCCTCGCCGTGGGTGAGATCGCGGAGCGCCGCGACCGGATCGATCTCCTTCGCGTTGACGACCGCCTCGGCGCCGAACTCGCGAGCCAGCGCCAGCCGTTCGGGGGCGACGTCGATCGCGATCACGCGCGCGCCCATCGCGCGGCCGAGCAGGGTGGCGCTGAGCCCGACCGGCCCCTGGCCGAAGACCGCCAGGGTGTCGCGGCCCGACACGTCGAGCCGCTTCAGCGCGCCGTACGCGGTGCCGGTGCCGCACGAGATCGCCGCGCCCTCCTCGAAGCTGAGCGAGTCGGGCAGGGGAACGAGCGTGAATGCGGGCACGGTCATGTAGGCCGCGTGCCCGCCGTGACCCGTCATGCCGTAGACCACGATGCCCTGGCGGCAGAGCTGAGCCCAGCCGACACGGCAGTGCTTGCAGCGCCCGCAGCCCTTGTAGTGGTGGACCATCACGCGCTGGCCCGTCGGCGCGTCGGCTTCGCTCACGCCGGCGCCGCGCGCGGCGACCACGCCGCACGGCTCGTGGCCGGCTATGACGGGCCTGCCGCTGCCGCCGAGGCCCAGGGCCGCGGCCGCGTTGCCGACCGCGCGATAGGGATGGAGATCGCTCCCGCACATCCCCGAGGCCTTCATGGCGACGACGACCTCGCCGGGTCCCGGCGTCGGGTCGGGGAATTCACGCAGCTCGAGCTTCCGGCCACCGAGGAAAACGACGCCACGCATATCGAGAACCTCCTGAAGTACTTGGAGTTACAGTGGCACATGTTGCATATCGCGGCATACGACGGCAAGACGTAGCGTCAGGACGCCACGCTTTATGCGGGCGTGGGGACGTCGAGCTCGCGAGCGTGCCCGTAATTATCCGACACTCCGTCGCTGACGATGGTACTCTCCGACTGGTTTCTCCCCATTGACGCGCCTGGGTTGACGCATCGGGCGTCTCGCCCCAATGGTGTTGGGCTCCTCACCCCTGGTGGGGACGTTTCGCGGCCGAGAAACGCTCGACACCGCAGAGAGTATCCATGCAGGTGGAGTGCTCGAAGTGCTCTCAGGCTATCGCACTTACCGACATCATCCAGTCGTCCGAGGGCTGTCTGTCGCATGCCGACTGCAAGCGACCCCAAGTTCTGACGCCGGAAGAGCGGGCGCTGGTCTTCATCTATTGCTCGGAGCACAACGTCGCTCACTGCCCGGTCTGCGACCTTGGCTTCCGTTTCGCAAAACTCGGCGCGGACCCGATGACCGGACGTACGAACCTGTGCACGCGGTGTCGTCGGGACCTCACCGAAGACGTCCGCGCACATCTCTTCGGCTGCGCGATGCTGCCGGCCGAAGTACGACGGAGAGCGCACGAGGTTCGGGAGGCTGCGCAGCACCTCGTGAAACAGAGCCAGCAAGTGCGTGAGAGATCCGACGTGCTAATCCGAGAGGCTGAGGCCGCGCTGTTCGAGCGGCAGCGTCTTCTCCGCGAGGCTATGGCGAAGAGGACGACTTCCTAGCCAGCTTCGGCCTCCTTTGCGGCTACCCTATCACCAACTCACAGTCGAGGAGGCGCCGCAGTGCAGACAATGAAGCTCGGCGAGGTGACGATCGCCCGTGTGATCGAGATCGACCGGTCCTCGTTTCCGACCGCGTCCATGCTGCCCGGCTCGAGCACGGAGGTGATCGCCCGCCATCACCGCTGGCTCAAGCCGTACTTCGTCGACGAGCGGACGGGCGACCTCGCCTCTCGCATCCAGACCTACGTGGTGCGAACGCCGCGTCACACCATCCTCATCGACACCGGCGTCGGCAACGACAAGGCGCGGACGCTCGCGCCGGCCTGGAACATGCGGACGGGGACCTATCTCGAGGATCTGGCCGCGCTGGGCGTCAAGCCCGAGCAGGTCGACTTCGTCGTGTGCACGCATCTGCACGTCGACCACGTCGGCTGGAACACACGCTGGAAGGACGGGCGCTGGGTCCCGACGTTCCCGAACGCCAGGTACGTCATCGCCGGCGCGGAGTGGGAGTTCTGGAAGTACGAGAACGACTCGGGCAAGGAAGAATCGGGCTGCATCGCCGACAGCGTCGTGCCGGTGGTCGAGGCCGGCCAGGCGCTGCTCGTCGAGAGCGACTTCAAGATCGGCGAGCATCTCCGCTTCGAGCCGTGGGTCGGCCACACGCCCGGCCACGTGTGCGTGCGCCTGACGACGTCGGCCGGCACCGCGATCTTCTCCGGCGATCTCATGCACCGCACGGTGCAGGTCGCCGAGCCCCAGTGGTCGAGCCGCTTCTGCTACGATCCGGCCCAGGCGCGCGACACGCGGCGCGCGTTCGTCGAGCGTCACGCAGATTCGGGCACCTTGGTGCTCGCCGGGCACTTCCCGCATCCCGGCTACATCGTCAAAGAGGCCGGCGGCTACCGCTTCACGCTTCCGGGCTGACGAGACCGTCAGGACGCGAGCGCGGGCTTGCGCTCGAACCACGGACGCGCGGCTTCCAGCTGCGCGGCGAGCCGGAACAGCGTCGCCTCGTCGCCGAAGCGCCCGACGAGCTGGACGGCGACGGGCAACCCGTCGGCCGAGCGCCCGAGCGGCAGCATCATCGCCGGCTGGCCGGTGAGGTTGAACCAGACGGTGAAGGGCGAGAAGGCGAACACGCGCCGCCAGTACTCGTCGACGTCATCCATCATCATGTCGAGCCAGCCGAGCCTCACCGGCAGGGTCGCGAGGCCTGGCGTGAGCAGCACGTCCCAGCCCTCGTGGAACGCGGCCATCTGCCGCCCGAGCCGGTGCGCGGCCTGCGTCGCGCGGACGTAGTCGGCGCCGCTGATCTTCTCGCCGAGCTTCGCCGTCGCCCACGTCACCGTCTCGACCTCGTCGGCCCGCGCCGAGCGGCCCTTCGTGGGGTGGCTCGCCAGGTTCACGACCGTATTCGCGGCGGCGAGCGTGAGGAATGTCGAGACGACCGCGGGCCGGTCAATCGCCGGATCCGCTTCCTCGACCCGATGACCCAGCCCGCGCAGAGCTTCACCGTTTCGGTGAGCGTGCGCAGGCTGTCCGCCTCGACCTTCGCGCCGTTGGGCGCGAGGCTCGTGAAGGCGATGCGCAGGGCGCCCGGCTCGGCGCCGACTTCCTGTAGGAAGGGTCGCGCCGGCGCCGGCGCGACGTAAGGATCGCCGGCGCCCGGGCCGCTCGTGGCGTCGAGCAGCGCCGCGGAGTCGCGCACGGACAGGGTGACGGCGTGCTCGACCGAGCAGCCGCCGAGCCCCTCGCCGAGCCCCGGCGCCATCGTGTTGCGCCCGCGCGTGGGCTTGAGCCCCACGAGCCCGCAGCACGCCGCCGGCGCGCGGATCGAGCCGAAGCCGTCCGTGGCGTGCGCCATCGGGAGCATGCGCGCGCCGACCGCGGCGGCCGCACCGCCGCTCGAGCCGCCGGAGATGCGCGTCGGGTCCCAGGGATTGCGGGTCGGGCCGTGCATGCGCGGCTCGCACGTGAGCGACAGGCCGAGCTCGCACGTGTTCGTGCGGCCGAAGATCACCAGGCCGGCGCGCTCGAGCCGCGCGACGTGCCCGCTGTCGGCCGCGGGGGCCGGCGCGTCGGCGAAGAATCGCGAGCTGCGCGTCATCGGGACGCCGGCGATCGACGCCGTGAGGTCCTTCATGAGGAAGGGGACGCCCGTGAACGGCCCGTCGGGCACCCCCGCGGCGATCGCCCGGCGGCCGTAGTCGTCGAGGCGCATCGTCACGGCGTTGACCGCCCCGTTGCCCGACTCGACCCGCTCGATCGCGGCCTCGAGCAGCTCGCGCGGCGAGACCTGTCGCCGCCCACGAGCTCGGCCAGCCCGCTCGCGTCGTACCGCTCGTACTCGGCGAATCCGCTCATGCCGGCGCTCCTCGGCTCACGGCCGGTCATGTTAGCCGAATCAGCCGGCGCCCGTCCGGGCATAATGAGACGGCCTCATGAGCGATCTCCACGACAGCGACCGCCACAGCCACAATCCGCTCGTCCGCTATTTCAGGATTCTCGGGCCCGGCCTCGTCACCGGCGCGGCCGACGACGATCCGAGCGGGATCACGACGTACTCGGTCGCCGGAGCCTCGCTCGGGTACGGCATGCTGTGGATGGCGCTGGCGACCTTCCCGCTGATGGCGGCCGTGCAGCTGATCTGCGCGCGGATCGGACTCGTCACGGGCAGCGGTCTGGCGGCGGCGATCCGCCGCCACTATCCGCGGCCGTTCCTGTACGTCGCGTGTCTCCTGCTGCTGGTCGCCAACGTCTTCAACATCGCTGCGGATCTGGCGGGCATGGCCGACGTGACGCACATGCTCACCGGCGTGCCGGCGCTCGTGTCGGTGCCGGTGCTCGGTCTGGTCATCATGCTCACGACGATCTACACGACCTACGCGACGTTCGCTCAGTATCTCAAGTGGCTGACCGCGACGCTCTTCGCCTACGTCGTGACCGCGTTCCTGGCCAGGCCGGACTGGCGGCAGGTCGCGGCCGCGACCCTCGTGCCGCGCCTCAGCTGGGATTCGTTCTACCTGACCACCGCCCTCGCCGTGCTCGGAACGACGATCTCGCCGTATCTCTTCTTCTGGCAGGCCTCGCACGAGGTCGAGCAGGAGAAGGCCCAGGGCCGGAGCTCCGTGGCCCAGCGGCGCGGCGCGACCGCGCACGAGCTCGCCGACGCGCGGCTCGACGTCGTCACGGGCATGTTCTTCTCCAACCTCGTCATGTTCTTCATCATCCTCGCGACCGGCGCGACCTTGCACGTCGCCGGACAGACCCGGATCGAGAGCGCGCGGCAGGCCGCGGAGGCGCTGCGGCCGCTGGCCGGCGACGGCGCGTATCTCCTGTTCGCGATCGGCCTGATCGGGACGGGTCTGCTGGCCGTGCCGGTCCTGGCCGGATCGGCGTCGTTCGCGATCGCCGAGGTCTTCAAATGGCGCGCGGGGCTCGACCTGACTCCGCGGCGCGGGCGCCGCTTCTACCTGGTCTTCGGCGGCGCCGTCGTCGCGGGCATGGCCCTGAACCTCGGCGGAACGCATCCGATCCGCATGCTCTTTCTCTCCGCCGTGCTCAACGGGCTGCTGGCGCCACCGCTCCTCCTGCTCGTGATGCTGGTCGGCAACAACCGGGCGATCATGGGCCAGCACGCCAACGGTCCGTGGCTCAACCTGCTCGGCTGGCTGGCGACGGCCGTCATGTTCCTCGCGGCCGTCGCCTTCTTCGCGACCGCGCTGTGACAGCACCCGAACAGACGACGGCTCCGGATGACCGGTCGGCGCGTGTCGCGATCGGCGGGGTCTCGCTCGCGGTCGTGCTGGTCGTCGGCTACCTGCTGCTCGGCCACCGACCCGCGCCCGGCGCCGGTCCCGTCGTGGCCACGCTCCCGCTGCTCAACGCGTGCCTCAATGCGACGAGCGCCGCCTTGCTCGCCGCCGGCTGGCTCTTCATCCGCCGCAGGCGGGTGATCGCTCACAAGACGTGCATGCTGTCCGCGCTCGCGGTCTCGATCCTGTTCCTCGTCTCCTACGTGACCTATCACGCCCTCGCGGGCTCGCGGCCCTTCGCCGGAACGGGCTGGATCCGGCTCGTGTACTATCCGATGCTCGTCTCGCACATCGTCCTGGCGGCGGCGATCGTTCCCCTGGCGCTCACGACCGTCTACCGCGCGCTGAAGGGGAGCTTCGCGCGGCATGTCCGCATCGACCGCTGGACCCTGCCGATCTGGCTCTACGTGTCGGTGACGGGGGTGCTCGTCTACTGGATGCTTTATCGGCTCTGAGCGCCGCCACTGCGCCGCCTAGAAAGGACCCGATGCGCTCGAATCCGCCGCGGCCCAGGCGGCCGGGACGGCACACCGCGCGCCGTCTCACGCGCCGAGCAGCTCGCCCCGGAGAACCGTGACCGCCTTGCCGCCGAGCTTCACGCGCTCACCGGCGACGCGGACGCGCACGACGCCGCCTCGGGGCGAAGCCTGATAGGCGACGAAGTCGTTCTTGCCCAGGCGCGACTGCCAGAACGGGCCGAGCGCGCAGTGGGCCGAGCCCGTCACCGGATCTTCGGGGATGCCCGAGCCCGGTGCGAAGAATCGCGAGACGAAATCGTACCCGGGCGATTCCGCGCGGCCCGTGACGATCACGCCGCGCACGGGCAAGGCGGCGAGTGCCCCATGGTCCGGCGCGAGGCCTCTGACGGTGGCCTCTCCGTCCACCTCGACGAGATAGTCGAACTGGTTTCGCCCGACGTACTTAGGCGCGGCGCCGAGCGCTTCGGCCAGACCGGCGGGCGCAGGGGCAGGCTCCTCCCGCTTGGCTGGAAAATCGAGCTCGATCCACTCGCCCGCGCGGTCGCCGGTGAGGAGACCGCTCTTGGTGTGAAACCGTGCCTGCCGACCCGAGGGCAGGTGGCCGTCCTCCCAGAGAACGTGCGCGCTCGCGAGGGTCGCGTGGCCGCAGAGGGCGACCTCCACCGCCGGCGTGAACCACCGGAGCGCGTAGCCGTCGGCCTGCGGGACGAGGAACGCCGTCTCCGAGAGGTTCATCTCGCGCGCGACGCTCTGCATCCAGCCCTCGTCGCGGGGCGCCGGCAGGAGGCATACCGCCGCGGGGTTGCCCGCGAAGGGCGTGTCGGTGAACGCGTCGACCTGCGTGATCCGGAGGCCCACGGCGACGAAAAGTGTAGCAGCAAAGGTGCTAGAGTCACGGCATGATCGCCGCCGGAACCGGCCTCGCCGTCGGCGGCGCGGCCGACAACGCCGCGCTCGAGGCCTCGCTCGAAGCGATCGAGCGAAGCGGTGCCGCCCGCGCCGACCTGGCGCTGGTCTTCGTCACCGGCGACGCCCACTCGCGCGCGCACGAGGCGCTCCACGCCGTCCGGCGCGTGACCGGCGCGCCCGTCGTCGTCGGCTGCAGCGGAACCGGCATCCTCACCGAGCGGCGCGAGGTCGAGGACGAGCTGGCGGTGGCGGTGCTCGCGGTGCGCTGCGAGCGCCTGGTCGCGACGCCCTTCTCGTTCGAGCGGCAGGGCTAGCGGCGCGAGCTCGGCGCCGAGCTGGCGCGGCGGATCGGCCCGACCGTCGCCGAGGGCGGGTGCGCGCTCGTGCTGCCGGACGCCATCGGGTGCAATCCGACGGCGCTCCTGACCGAGCTCCACGACGCGCTCGGCTTCGTGCCGGTGCTCGGCGCGGTCGCGGCGGGCGGCCCGATGTTCGAGCTGTACAACACCGACGCCGTCGAGGGCGCGCTCGTCGGTGTCGCGCTTTCCGGGCTGGCGCCGGTCATCGGCGTGACGCAGGGCTGCACGCCGATCGGCGAGCCGTACGTCATCACCCACGCCGAGGCGAACGTGATCCAGCGGATCGGCAGCCGGCCGGCCCTCGAGATGCTGACCGAGGCCATTCGCGCCAACCCCGACATCGAGGCGCGCATCCGGCGGGCCGGCGTGTTCGCCGGGCTCGCGATGGATCCGGCGAAGTCGCCGCTGGAGCGCGGCGATTTCCTCGTGCGTAACCTCGTCGGCGCCGACCAGTCGAGCGGCGCCCTGGCCGTCGCCGAGCGCGTGCGGGTAGGACAGACGCTGCAGTTTCAGATCCGCGACGCCCAGGCGTCGCGCGAGGACCTCCGAGAGATGCTCGACGAGCTGGCCGAGCGCCTCGACGGTCGGCGGCCGGCCTTCGGCTGCTACTTCGACTGCGCCGGGCGCGGCCGCGGGCTCTTCGGCGTGCCCGACCACGACGTGACCCTGATCCGCGAGCGCCTCGGCGAATTTCCCCTGCTCGGATTCTTCGGCAACGGCGAGTTCGCTCCGATCGGCCGCCGGAACTTCTTCCACAACTACACGGGCGCCCTCGTGATCTTCCCCGAGGCCTGAGTGCGCGGCCTCGAACAGATCCCGTGGCTCTACGACGGGCTCTGCGCGGTGCTGGAGCGTACGGGCCTGGGACCGTGGCGCCGGTGGCTTGCGAGCAGCGCGCACGGGCGGACGCTCGACGTCGGATGTGGCACCGGTCGGGGGCTGCCGCTCTACGGTCCGGGCGTGCGGCCGATCGGTCTCGATCCGACCTGGGACTCGCTCGGTCGCGCGCGCAGGCGAGCGCCCGGTGTCCCGCTGGTGCAAGGGAGCGCCGAGGCGTTGCCGTTTCGCGACGGGACCTTCGACACCGTGGTCGCGAGCCTGGTTTTCTGCAGCGTCTCCTATCCCGCGCGCGGGCTTGCCGAGGTCAAGCGCGTGCTGCGGCCCGACGGCCGTCTGCGCATGCTCGAGCACGTCCGCTCTCGCCGGGCGTGGAAGGCCGCCTTCCAGGATCGTGTGCAACCGCTCTGGACCTGGGCCAGCGGCGGCTGTCACCCCAATCGCGACACGGAGCGAGCGGTGGAGGCCGCCGGCTTCGTGATCGACGCCGAGGATCGAGCTGAGATGGCCGACATGCGGCGGTTCTCGGCGCGCGCCGCCGACTCGCCCGCCCGGATCTCCTAGAGATCGTTGCCGGAGTAGGAGAGGTTGAAGGA
>Ga0134076_10000155_pt1 | contig 14640 bp, 10 predicted proteins | sample 15_taG_12_FD_109979 | JGI IMG/M metagenome (GOLD analysis project Ga0134076, IMG submission 109979) | Grasslands soil microbial communities from the Angelo Coastal Reserve, California, USA - 15_D_Wat_40cm_5_0_1 metaG | ecosystem: Environmental > Terrestrial > Soil > Grasslands ... | reverse complement strand
CACGTACACCCCGACCCGCTCGAGCGGCACGACGCGCATCCCGAGCGCCGTGCCCTCCGCGTCGCGCTCCAGGAAGCCGGGTTCGACCTGCTTCTCGTGATAGGCGCGGACGCGGGCCGCGGCAAGCTAAGCGCCGCCCGGAGCGCGCGGGGGATGCGCGCGAGCGCCTCCTCACACCGGGCGCCCGACACCTCCCACTGGTCCGGCGCCAGCTCCACGCCGTCCAGGCGCCGCGCGTGGTCCACGACCGCGGCGTCGCCCCGGGCCCGGACATCCTCGATGATGGCGCGCACGGTCGTCGCCGTCTCGGGATCCGCAGCAGCGCCGCGCGTCGGCAGATACGGCGCCAGCGCGTCGAACGGCGGCGCTTGAAGTCGAGTTACCACTGGGTATGTTCCGGCCTCTATGTCCGGATCCGCCACCGAATCGCTCGGCCTGCGCCTCGCGGCGCTGGTGGCGCTCGTGCTGGCGAATGCGTTCTTCGTCGCCGCGGAATTCGCGCTCGTGGCCGCCCGCCGCACGCGCATCGAAGCGCTCGTGCGGCGCGGCGACCGGAAGGCTAAGACGGTGCAGACGGCGCTGCAAGATCTCTACCGCCAGCTCTCGGCGGCGCAGCTCGGCATCACCGTCGCCTCGATTCTCCTGGGGTACGTGGCCGAGGATACCGTGGCCCACGCGTTCCGCGACTGGTTCGCCGCGCTCCCGCCGGCGCTCGACTTTCTCACCCGCGGCGGACTGGCCTCCGTGCTCGCCGTCGCGGTGATCTCCTTCCTGCACGTCGTGTTCGGCGAGCAGGCGCCGAAGGCGTGGGCGATCACCTATCCCGAGCGGACGAGCCGCTGGATCGCCGCCCCGCTGATCGTCTTCTCCTGGATCACGCGGCCGTTCACCGAGCTCTTGAACCGCAGCGCCAACCGCGTCGTCCGGCTGCTGGGCGTGAAGGGCACGACCGCGGAGCTCGATCGCATCCATTCGCCGGAGGAGCTGCGGATGCTGGTGGAGCAGAGCCAGAAGCGCGGCAAGCTCGACGCCGACGACGCGCGGCTGCTCCAGGGCGTGTTCGAGTTCAGCGAGAAGAGCGCCCGCGAGGTGATGACCCCGCGCACGGAGATGGTGGCCCTGCCGGCCGACCTCACGCTCGAGGAGGCGGCGGACCAAGTGGCCGTCGCCGGGCGCTCGCGCTATCCCGTGTACGGCGAATCGCTCGACGACATCCTCGGTGTGGTGCACGCGAAGGACATCCTGGCGGGCGTGCGCTCCGCGAAGGGGGGCGGTCTCCGGGCGGTGGTGCGACCCGCGATGTTCGTGCCGGGCACGCGCGAGGTCGAGGACGTGCTGGCGGACATGAAGCGGCAGAAGAGCCATCTCGCCATCGTGCTCGACGAGTTCGGGGGCACCGCGGGCCTCGTGACGATGGAAGACCTGCTCGAGGAGATCGTCGGCCAGATCTACGACGAGTACGACCGCCCCACCGGTGATCTGGTGCGGGCCGCCGCCGCGGGCGAAGCGCCGCTCGTGTCGGGCTCGACGCCGATCCGCGATGTGAACGGCGCGTTCGGACTGCAGCTCGATGAAGGGGACTACACCACCATCGGCGGCTACCTGTTCGGCGTGCTCGGCCGCCTCCCCAAGGTCGGCGACCAGGTCGCCGTGAAGGGCGCCGTCTTCGAGATCGTCGAGATGGACAGCCGGCGCGTGGGCGCCGTGCGGGTGGTACGGTGAAGCCGCGCTCGGCGATCGCGCCGATTCCACCCGGGGCGCTCGATCTCGCAGGCGAAGCCGTGCGCCGGCGGCGCCAGCTGCAGACGCGCATGCTGGAACGGCTCGAGGCGGCGGGCTACGAGGAGATCATCCCGCCGACGTTCGAGTACGCCGAGGTGTTCGTGCGCGCCGGGGGGGAGTCACCCGATGTGGCCGACCGGCTGATTCGCTTCCTCGATCTCGACGGGCGGCTGCTCGCCCTGCGCTACGACTTCACGGCGAGCGTGGCGCGCCTCGCGGCCACGAAGCTGGCCGATCGACCCACGCCGCTGCGCCTCTCGTACGCCGGCAAGGTGTTCCGCCAGGACCCCGAGCGCGAAGGTCGCCGGCCCCGCGAGATCCTCCAGGTCGGCGGCGAGCTGCTCGGTGAGGCGGCCACCGGGGCCGATGTCGAGGTGCTGCGCCTCGCGCTCGGGCTTGTACGCGCCTCGGGCGCCCGGGAGTTCCAGGTGAACCTGGGGCACGTCGGCGCGCTCGCCCCGGCGCTCGCCCGGCTCCCGCCCGAGGAGCGCGCCGCGGTGCGCCGCCTGATCGACCGCAAGGACGCCGCGGGCCTCGCGGCCGCCGCGCCCGGCCCGCTCACCGAGCTGCCGTTCATCATCGGTCGGCGCGACGCGCTCGACCGCGCGGCGCGCGTGGCGCGCGACTCGTCCCAGGCGCGCGAGGCGATCGACCGGCTACGGGCCGTCGACGCCGCGCTCACGGACGACGACCGGCGGCACGTGGTCTATGACTTCGGCGAGGTACGCGGACTCGATTATTACACGGGGATACACTTCGAGGTGTTCGTCGCGGGCGCCGGCGCCGCGGTGGGCGCGGGCGGCCGCTACGACGACCTCATGGCACGCTTCGGCCGGGCGCTGCCCGCGGTGGGCCTGGCGCTCGACCTCGACACGCTCGTGGAGGCGGTGCCCGTCTCGTGAACGCCCTCCTCAAGGTGGCGCTCGCCAAGGGGCGCCTGCTCGAGCCCACGCGTGAGCTGTTCAGGAGGATCGGTGCGCCCGTGGGAGTGGGGGAGGACCCCGCGAGCCGCCGGCTCGTCGTACCGTCCGAGGACGGCGCGCTCGCGTTCCTGTTCGTGAAGCCCGCCGACGTGCCCGTGTACGTCGGGTCGGGCGCCGCGGACCTGGGCGTCACCGGTACCGACGTGCTGCGCGAGACGGAAGCCGACGTGCTCGAACCGCTGGCCCTCGGCTTCGGTTCCTGCCGCATGGTCGTCGCGAGCCCTCACGACGTCCCGTTTCCCTCACTGCCGAGCGGGGTGACGCCTCGGGTCGCGACGAAGTACCCGCGGCTCACGCGGGCCTTCTTCGCGGACACCGGGCTCGGCGTCGAGGTCATCAGCGTGGCGGGATCGGTCGAGGTGGCGCCGTTGCTCGGCCTGGCGCATTGGATCGTGGATCTCGTGGACACGGGACGCACGTTGCGCGAGAACGGCCTCGTGGAGCGCGTCAAGATCCTGGATGTGGGCGCGGTCGTGGTGGTGAACCGGGCGAGCCAGAAACTGAAGCTGGAGCTGCACCAGAAGCTGTTGGCCAAGCTCCAAGAAGCCAGCCGTAAGGCGTAGGTCGAGACCCGTACGGCTTGCGGCCTACGGCTTGCGACTGCGCTGCGCCAGCTCCACTGCCAGCTCCAGCGCCGCCCGCATCGAGCCGGGATCGGCGACCCCCTTCCCCGCGATGTCGAGCGCCGTGCCGTGATCGGGCGCCACACGCGGAAACGGCAGTCCGATGGTCACGTTCACGCCCGTGCCGAAGCCCGCCACCTTGACGGCCGTCATCCCGACGTCGTGATACGGCGCGAGCACGGCGTCGAACTCCCCCTTGAGCGCCCGCACGAAGACGGTGTCGGCGGGCAGCGGCCCAGCAGCGCCCAGCTCCCTGGCCGCCGGCAGCAGGATCCGGTCGTCTTCGTCGCCGAACAGCCCCGATTCACCGGCGTGCGGATTCAACGCGCATAGGGCGAGACGCGGCCGGGCGATGCCCCACCACGCCGCGAGCGCCCGCTCGGTGACCCGGCCGCAGCGCAGCACGCGCTCCGTCGTCACCTGCGCGGGCACCTCCTTGAGCGCGATGTGCGTGGTCACGAGGACGACGCGCAGCTTCCCCGTCGCCAGCATCATCGCCGCCTCTCCACCGCCCGCGAGGTGCGCGACCAGCTCGGTCAGGCCTGGATACCGGAACCCCGCGACGTGGAGCGCGTGCTTGTGCACCGGGCCCGTGACGATTGCATCGACCACACCGTCCCGGGCGAGCGCGACGGCCTGTTCGACTGCGACGCCCGCCAGCCGCCCCGCTCCCTGCTCCCCGCTCCCCGCTCCCCCTCCCCAGGACCCGACCCCGATCTTCCGCTGCGCCGGAATGTCCGCGATCTGCTCGTCCGCGCCGATCAGCGTGATGCCCGCGTCCAGGCCCGGGGCGAGCGCCTTGGCCACGACCTCCGGCCCGATGCCCCGCGGGTCGCCGAGCGTGACGGCGAGACGGGGTGGGCGGCGGGACACGGCGTCAGAACCGGACGTCGACGTACGTGGTGCGACGCAGGATCTCGAGGTAATGCTTGATCGCGAGCTGCTGGGACAGGGCGTCCTTAATCCGGTCCTTCACGTCCTCGAAGCTCAGCTCTCCCTCGGGCACGCGCTTCAGGAGCTCGAACACGATGAAGCGGGGCCGTGGCGTCGCGGCGCCGGCGACGAACACCGGCTTGAGGCCCGGCACCGTGTCGTTCCCCACCGCCTTGGCGTAATCGGGCGGCAGCTGCGCGATGGGCAGCCCGTCGGCGAGCTTGGGCTCGTTGGGGTCGGAATAGCGCCGGGCCAACGTGTCGAACGAGGCGCCCCCTCCCGCCGCCAGGGCGTCGTGCACCGAATCCGCTGCGCGCTTCGCCAGGGCGATCTGCGCCGGCGAGAGCTTCGCCTGGATCAGCACGTGGCGGGCGAGGATTTCCGCGGGCTGCGCGCGCTCCACCTGGATGATGTGGTAACCGAACTCCGTCTCCACCGGCGGCGAGATCTCGCCGGGCTTGAGCCGGAACGCGACGTCCTCGAACTCCTTGACCATCAGGCCGCGTCGGAACCAGCCCAGCTCGCCGCCCTGCTCGCGCGAGGCGCTGTCCGCCGAATACTGCTTCGCCACGTCGGCGAAGCTGGCACCGTGGCGCAGCGCGACGAACAGCGATTCCGCGAGCTGCAGCGCGCGGGCCCGCGCCGCCGAGTCGGGCTTCGGGACGACGACGATCTGCCGGAACGAGATCGCCGGAGGGCGCTTCGGCTGCTGCCCCCGGTTCGCCTCCCAGAACTCGTGCATTTGCGCATCGGTCGGCGGGATCGGCCGCAGCTTGCCCTTGCCCTTCAGCTCTTCGATCAGCCGCTGCTGCAGGATCGAGCGGCGCTGTTGGTCGGCGAGCCAGCGCCGCCACTCCTCTTCGGACACGAACCCCGCGGCCTGAAGCTGCGCCCGGAACTCCGGGATGGACGCGAACTGCTTGCGCACGTTCTGGACCGTCTGCTCCACGGCTTCCTGGACTTCCTGCTCCGTCACCTTGATGGTGGTGTCCCGCTCCGCTTGTTGCACCATCAGCTCCTCGTCCGCCATCTGGGCGAGGATCTGGTGCCGCGCGGCGTCGCGTCCGGCCGAGTCATCGGGGATCTTCCCGCCCTGGGACTGCGCCAACGCGAGCTGCTCCTCGACTTGCGAGGCGAGGATCGGCTTCGAGCCGACGATCGCCAGGATGCGGTCCACCGGACGCGGACCGGTGGGCGCGGGGGTCCGCGCCCCCCCCTGCGCCGCGATCGGTCGGGCCCCGAGGGCGGCGAGGCACAGCAGGACGAGCGCCGGGGGACGCGTGCGCATGCTAGCGAGGCGGTTGCTTGCCACTCTCCGGGGGAACCGGCGGTGGGCCGGGCGCGCGCTTGAGACCGGAGGGCGGCGCGGACGGAGCGCCCGCGGACGGACGGGGGCCGCCGCCGGAGTCCGCCGCGGAGCGGATCACCTGGGCGCGCTCCAGGGCGCGGGTGATCCCGGCTTCGTTGAGCGACCACGGCCCGCCCTGGCGCAGCGCGCCCGCGAGGAACGGCGGCACCGGGAAGAGCTGCGCTTTCCCTTCCTTCAGCGCACGATCCAGGTAGGCGTCGAGCCGCACCATCGCGAGCCGAATCCGCGCCGGCTCGCCGGCGGCGGAGTCTTTGAGCAGCTGCGGCGAGACACCGATCAAGCCCTCCAGCACGTTCAGCGCCGAATCGTGCTCGGCGCGGATCTGCCGCCAATCCTCGGCGGCGAGCGTCACGCCCGCCGAGTCGACCTGGCGCAGCAGCATGTCGCGCTGCGCCAGGATCCGCACGAACTGGGTCAGCTGCGCGTCGCTCGCCGACGTGATGCCGCGCACGTCGTTCGGGTCCAGGGCCAGGAGCCAGCGCGCCAGATCCTTCACGCGGAAGGCACCCCCCTGGTAGGTCGCGAGTTTGCGGCCGTCGTCGCGCGCCCCGACGATCTGCGGGATCGCCTGCCGCACCAGCGCCGGCGCTGACGACGCGATCTCGAGCCGGCGCACCTTCGCGAGACTGTCGAGGTAGAGCGAGTCGAAGCGCATCGTCCGCCCGTTCTCGAGCTGCGCCTGGAACGAATCGCGTACCTCGGCGAGCGGCGGCCGCCGGATGATGTGGAACCCGAACGGGGAGCGGACCACGTCGCTGATCGCGCCCGGCTCGAGCTTCCAGGCGGCGCTGTCGAACGCCGGCACGAATTGCCCGCGGCCCGTCGCGGGGAGATAGCCGCCCCGCGCCTTCGAGCCGGGATCGTCGGAGTAGCGCTTCGCGAGCTGGGCGAAGTCGGCGCCGTGCCGCGCGGCGGCCTGCCGCAGCAGCCCTTCGGCCTGTTTCCGCTGTTTGTCCTGCTGGGGCGGCGCCGCATTGGGTGGCACCCGGATGAGAATGTGCTGGAACAGCCGCACCGTGCCCGCACGGTAGGCCGAGTCCGCCTGCGCCGGCGTCACCTTCACCCGTGCCGACACCAGCGCCTCGTGAAACCGCTCCCACCGGACCTGCGACACCGACGGCCACTCGGCGGCGAGCACCAGCGCCGAGTCGTCCATGTCGCGACCGCGCGCCAGCTCCACGACGAACACGGCGTAGTCGAGGTAGGCGCCCGCGACGCTCGTCAGCACCTCGGCGCGGAGCGGGATCCGCTTCGCGTGCCCCGCCAGGTCCGCCAGTCGCTCGACCGTGAGGGTCTGCCCGGCCGCCGTGCCCGCGACCTCCGGGTGCGCCGAGAACGCATCGCGCAGGGCGGTGCACCCCGCGAGCGCGAGCACGACGAGAACCAGACCCGACCGCCGCATGCCGTCTCCTTTATGTACGTGAATCCTGCAGGACCGCCGTGAGAGCCCGCACTAGCCCGGGGCCCACGGCCTCGCCCCCGAGCCGGCGGAGCCGCAGGGAGAGCGGGGCCGAGCGCCGCACGTCGGCCTCGAATTGCACCGCGTCCAGCGCCGCCGTCAAGCCGGCGAGACGGGGCCGGGCGTCCCGCCGGAACGCGAGCCGCGCCTCGTCGCCCTTCACCAGCACGGTCTCGAGTCCCGCCCGAGCGCCGAGCGCGCGCAGCTCGGATACGAGGAGCAGCCGCTCGGCGGCGTCGGGCAACGGCCCGAACCGGTCGCGCAGCTCCTCGCGCACGGCTTGAATCTCGCCAGGCTCCGAGGCCCGCGCCAGCCGCCGGTACAAATCGAGCTTCGCGGCCTCGTCCGGCACGTAGTCGTCCGCGAGATGGGCGGGTTGATCGAAGATGACTTCAGGCGGCGCGAACGTCCTGCTCCCCGCTCCTTGCTCCCCGTTCTTGAGTGCTTCCACCATCTCTTGGAGCCACCGGAGATAGGTGTCGAACCCGACGGTCTGCGCGTGCCCCGTTTGCTCCGCGCCGAGCAGGTTCCCGGCGCCGCGCAGCTCGAGGTCGCGCAGCGCGATGCGGTATCCAGAGCCCAGGTCGGTGTGATGCTCGAGCACGCGCAGCCGCTCGTCGGCGTCGGGGTCGATCACGTCCGGCACCAGCAAGTAGCAGTAGGCGCGCCGGTGGCTTCGCCCCACGCGGCCCCGCAGCTGGTACAGCTGCGCCAGCCCGAACTGATCGGCGCGGCTCACGAGCATCGTGTTGGCGTTGGGCACGTCGAGGCCGGACTCGACGATCATCGTGGAAACGAGCACGTCCACTTCGCCGCGCACGAAGCGCGCCATCACCGCGTCGAGCTCCACCTCCTTCAGCTGGCCATGCGCCACGGCAACGCGGGCCCGCGGCGGGGCCAGCGCGCGCACCCGCTCGACGATCGTGTCGATCGTCTCGATGCGGTTGTGGACGAAGTACACCTGACCGGCGCGGTCCACCTCGCGCGCCAGCGCCTCCTCGATCAACGCGTCGTCCCACGGCTCGATGAACGTCAGCACCGGCGAGCGGTCCTTGGGCGGCGTCTCCAGCAGCGTCAGGTCGCGCAGCCCCGCGAGCGACAGGTGCAGCGTGCGCGGGATCGGCGTCGCGGTGAGCGTCAGCACGTCCACCGCGAGCTTCAGCGCCTTGAGCCGCTCCTTGTGCCGCACGCCGAAGCGATGCTCCTCGTCCACGATCAGGAGGCCGAGATCGTGGAACGTCACGTCGCGCGACAGCAGGCGATGCGTCCCGATCAGAATGTCCACTTCGCCCCGCGTCATGCGCCGCGTGACCGTCGCGCTGTCCTTCGCGCTGCGGAACCGTGACAGGACCTCGATCCGGACGGGATAATCGGCGAGTCGCTCGCGGAACGTCCGGCCGTGCTGCTCCGCCAGAATCGTCGTGGGCACGAGCACCGCGACCTGCTTCCCGGCCTGCACGGCTTTGAACGCGGCCCGCAGCGCGACCTCGGTCTTCCCGTAACCCACGTCCCCCACGAGCAGCCGGTCCATCGGGCGCGGCCGCTCCATGTCGCGCTTCACTTCCTCCGACGCGCGCCGCTGGTCCGGCGTGTCCTCGTACAGGAACGCCGACTCGAGCTCGCGTTGCCACGCGGTGTCGGGCGGAAACGCGAAGCCCGACGCCAGCTGGCGCCGCGCGTACAGGTCGAGCAGCTCGACCGCCATCCGCCGGATCGCGGCGCGCGTTTTCTCCCGTTGCCGCTGCCAGGTGGTGGCGCCCAGGTGATGCAGCCGCGGCGGCGGCGCGTCGCCGTCGCCGGCCGCGCGGTACGGCTCGAGCTGATCCAACCGGTACAGCGGCACATTCAGCCGGTCGCCGCCCGCGTACTCGACCACGGCGACCTCGAGCGACCCCCCCTCGGCGCCCACGGCGATCGTCTGGATCCCCCGATAGATCCCGATCCCGTGCTCCAGGTGCACGACGTAGTCCCCGGAGGCGAGGGCGCGCGTCGCCGCGGTCGGCGCGGCCTCGCGATAGCGCCGCGGCCGCCGCAACCGGCGCGCGCGGCGGAAGATCTCGTGATCCGTGAGCACCCGGAGCCCGGGGAGGACGAACCCGCCGTCGAGCGCACCCACGGCGAGCGTCGCCCGTTGCGTGTCCAGCAGCTCGTCGAGGCGCTCGAGCTGCCCCTCGTTGTCGCACAGAATCACGGTGGGCGGCTCGCCGGCGACGATGCGTCGCAGTTGTCTGATGTCGCGGTCCACCGCGTCCGGCGGGGCCAGGGGGAACCGCGCCGCCGCATCGTCCGCGTTCAGCGCCAGCCGGCCGAATCGGGTGAGCTGCCGGCGCCACGCTCCGGGCTCGACGAACAAGGCCTCGCGCGCCGGGGGCTCCTCACCCAGCCGGCGCGCCACGTCGAGATGATGCGCCGCCTCAGCCCACGCGCGGTCGACTTCCTGCTCCAGCGCGGCCTCCTGTTCCAGCACGACCAGGGCGTCACTGGGCAGCAGATCGAGGAGCGACCGTCGCTCCGTCGTTCCGTCGTCGCGTCGCGCCGTCGCCTCCGTCTTTACGGGAAGCACCGTCACCCGGTCGACCGGCTCCCCCGAGCGCTGCGAGTCGAGATCGAAGCTGCGGAGCGACACGATCTCGTCTCCCCACCATTCGATCCGCGCGGGCGCGGCCATGCCGAACCCGTACGCGTCGAGAATGCCGCCGCGCACGCTGAACTGCGCCACTTCCGTGACCGTGGGGACCCGGGTATAGCCCATCGCTTCCAGGCGCCGGGCGATGTCGCTGAGGGTACCGCTCCCCCCTCCCCGCTCCCCTGCCTGGAGCACCAGTCGCATGGACTCGAGCGCCGCCGGCACACCCGTGTGCTCGGCGGTGGCGCGCGCCGTCGTCACGACGATCCGCACGGCGCCCGACAGCAGCTGCTCGAGCGTTTCGATGCGTTCGCCCGCGATCTCGAAGTGCGGCTCTTCCGCCCCCAGGGCCTCCCGCTGCGGATACAGCACGGCGGAGTCGCCGACGAGGGTCTGCCCGTCGGCGAGCCAGCGTTCGGCGTCGGTGGGCGTCGGTGTGACGACGACGAACACGCGTTGCGGCAGCCGGCGGGCCAGGGCGGCGAGTAGCACGACGGCGCTCGAGCCCGGGAGCCCCGCGACGCCGAGTCGTGCGCCGGGCGCGGGCAGCTGCACCGCCAGCGCGCGCGTCGCCGGCAGCTCGTCGAGACGATCGATCAGGAAGTCGAGGGACATCAGCGGGTGAGCGTCGCGACCCCCAGCTCCACGACGGCCACGACCAGCGCGAGCGCCAGGAGGAGCCAGCTCCCGTCGGCGCGCCCGGTGCCGGCGAAGCGCGCGGCGGCAAAGGCAGGGTCCTCGAGCACCTCCGCGCCCAACAGCCGGCGCACCAACGCGGGCGGCGCCGCCGCGAGCTCCGATTCGCGGGCGTCGATTCCGTAGACCGTCGCGCCCACGGTGTCCGTGCCGCGCGTGCGGAACTCCACGCGCGGCGCGCCTTCCGCTTCCGCGACCGGCGCTTCGCCCCGCGCCAGCCGGTTCACGAGCGCATCCACAAACGGCACGAACGCCGGCGCCGCGGGGAGCGCGGTCCAAGCCGTGTCGAGGCGGCTGCCCAGGAGCAGCACGCGCCCCTCCCCCGGGTCGCGCACCAGCCACGGCTCGCCGTTCACCCTCGCGACGACTGTGCTGTCCTCGCCCCCTTCCAGCCGATACCGCCGCGTCACCTGAATCCCGTCGATCCCCGCCACACTCGACGCCGCGATCGGGCCTGGAGTTCCCGGTCCGCCGAACCTCCAAGGGCCCCCGCCCGCCGCCAGCGCGCGATTGACCTGGCCGACGAGCGCTGCGTCCACCGGGGGGATCACGACGTTCGTCCGCGCTCCCCCCCTTCCGTCGGGCCGCTCGCCGATGGAGACGTCCGGGCCACGTGCCCCCCCCGCCCCCCCCGCCCCCGCTATCCCCACCTTGCCGCCCTCCGCGAGCACGGCGAGCGCGGCGGCCACGAAGGGGCCCGCGTCCTGCGGCGCCGTCACCCGGGCGGGGGGGGCGACGCGCCAGGCGAACACGCGGCGGTCGTCCGCGCGCAGCTCGTCGGGGTCGAGCGTCGCCTCCCCCACCCACCAGCCGGGGGCAAGCGGTGGCAAGGCGATGGAAACCGCCGCTCCCGGTGCCGCGAGCGCGCGACCCACTTCGCGACCGCGCACGCGCACCGTCACGGCCGCCGCCGCCGCGCCCGGCGTGCCGACGACGCCGACCGTCACGGCTCCGTCCGTGACGCGCGCCGTGCCGATGCCCCGGTTCGCGGGCGGTTGCGGCGGGGGCGCGAGCGCCAGCACCCGGACACCGCGCGGCACGTCGGCACGCCCAGCGCCCAGGGCGGTGCGCTGCAGGTCGCTGACGACGTGCGCCTCTCGCGCCGGGAGCGGCTCGGCATCCACCAGCCGCGCGGCCTGCTGTACCGCGGCCGAGAGGTCGAGTCGCCGCGGCGACACCGCCGCGCTGTCCACCGTCGCCAGCAGTCGCTCGCGCACCCCCCCACGAGCGACGCCGTCCGCGAGGATGAGCCACACCCGGTCGCCCGCCGCGGTGCGCGCGAGCGACCCGCGCGCTACCGCCCGAAGGCGATCGAGCACCGGCCGCCCATCCACGACCACCCCGGAGGATGCCGAGTTATCGAGGATCACCGCGAGCGCCGTGGGCGCGTGGACCGTAGCCCCTCCGGTCCGAGCCGGGACGAGCGGCCGCGCCGCCGCGAGCACGATGAGCACGATCAGCAGCGTGCGCAGGATCAGGAGGAGGAGATGGCGTAGCTTCAGGCGACGCGCGCTCTGACGCTCGGCCTCGCTCAGGTAGCGGAGAGGGGGAAACTCGGCCTCGGTGGGAACGCGGCGCTCGAGCAGGTGCAGCAGTGCGGGGATCGCGGCCGCCACGAGTCCCACCAGCGCCAGCGGATGCAGGAACGTCACGCCAGCAGCCGCAGCGCCATACCGAACGGCATGTCCGTCAAGACATGATGGTAGGCGATCCCGTGCCGCCGGCATGCCGTGCGCCACGCCGCGATCTCGCGCCGCACCGTCTCGCCGTACACGCGGGCCAGCTCGCGCGGCCGCACCACCACGCTGGCCGCCGACTCGGGATCGCGGAACCGCACCTCGGGGGGTCCCGAGAGCTCGGCCTCCGCCGGATCCATCAGATGCACGACGATCACCTGATGGCCGCGGTGGCGCAGGTAGCGCAGCGCCGTGAGCGCGAGGTCGCGGTCGAACAGCAGGTCGGAGACCAGGACCACGAGCCCGCGCCGCGCCAGCAGGGCCGTGAGCCGCACCAGCGCCGCCTGCGCCGCCGTGCCGCGTCCGTCCGGCGTCCTCACGAGCCCGCGCACCAGTCGGGCCCACTGTCCGGACTTCACGCGCGCCGGCACGACCTCGCGAACCGCTTCGTCGAAGGTGATGAGGCCCGTCGCGTCCCGCTGGCGCAGCAGGATGAGCGCCAGGGCCGCCGCCAGACGATCGCCGTAGGCGCGCTTCGTGAGGCGCGCCGGCGCGCCGCGCCACGCCATCGAGCGGCTCGCGTCGACCAGGATCATCGCCCGCAAATTCGTCTCCTCCTCGAACTGCTTGACGAACAAGCGGTCGGAGCGGGCGAGCATCTTCCAGTCGAGATAGCGCGGCTCGTCGCCCGGCTGATAGGCGCGGTGCTCGGTGAACTCGACCGAGAACCCGCGGAATGGCGAGCGGTGGATGCCGGCGAGGAACCCCTCCACGACCCCCTGCGCCACGATCTCGATCCCACCGAGGCGAGCGACTTCGGCGGGATCCAGCAGATCGACGCGCTGCACGTCAGTCATGGCTCGCGGAAGGTAATGGCCGGCGGTTTGTCCCGGGTAGAGGACACCGGGGCCAAGGTGATGCCCGTCTCACGATCACAACGGTAACCATGCCAATCGGTTATCTCACGGCCCGGATGGCTGGGCACCTGGCATGCAACCTGCCCCCTGCTGCGGGTGGAGGGGAGTCCCATGTTCACGACCTTAGGCTTGCTCAGCGTGCTCACCGTTGCCGACCGCGCGCCCGCGCGCGCCCCGACCAGCGGTGACTACCGCGCCCGCATCGAGGTGTGGACCAACCGCGGCGACGATCCGTATGGCTCCGGACAATCCGTGCGCGTCTACTTCCGCGCCGATCAGGACGCCTACGTCACGATCCTGCGCGTCGACACCGATGGCCGCGTACGCGTGCTGTTTCCGCGTGAGCCGTGGGAAGACAACTTCGCCCGCGGCGGCCGCGACTACGAGGTCCTGAACGGCTCGGACCGGGCCGCCTTCTATATCGACGATTACCCCGGCGAGGGATACGTCTTCGCCGTCACGGCGGCCGACCCCTTCGTCTACGACGCCATCGAGAGCGGCGACCACTGGGATTATCGGGTCATCGCCGACGGCCGCATCCGCGGTGACCCGTACGTCGCCCTCACCGATCTGGCGCAGCGCATCGTGCCGGGCGGCTACAGCGATTGGGACTACGACCTCGTCCCCTACTACGTCCAGCAGCGCTACGACTACCCGCGCTTCCTGTGCTACGATTGCCACACCTATGTGGGCTACCCGTTCTGGGTTCCCTACGATTACACGTGCACCCGCTTCCGGATCGTGGTCTTCGACGATCCGTACTACTACCCCTATCGCTACTACGGCGGCACGCGGGTCGTCTTCACGCGGCCGCTGCGGCCCGAGCCGCGCTTCATCTTCAAGGATCGCCAGGGCTCGGAGGCCTTCGTCACCCGCGTGCGGGAGCGGCCGACGATCGGCGACCGGCGCCGTGAGGTGGGAGTCCGGGGGCGGGATCTCGGCGGAACCGGGATCATCCCACCGCCGGGTGTCCGACAGCGCGAGCAACGACCCTCCGACGGCGACCAGGGCGGCGGGGGCGACGACGAGCGCCGTCGCCGGCGGCCCGACCGTCCAGATCACCGGGACCGTTCAGATCACCCCGATCATCCGGACCACCCGGACCACCCGGATCATCCGGATCATCCGGATCATCCGGACCGGCCGGACCGGCGGGATCGGCCCGCTAACCGCGACAATCAGGATCGGCCTGACCGACAGGACCGCCGCGACCGGCCCGAGCGGCCGGACCGCCCGGACCGATCGGGGCACGACGCGGCGCGGCCGCAACCGCGCTCGCAGCCGGCGACCGCCCCGCCGTCCCGGAGCGAGCCGCGTGCCGAGCCGCGCGCCGCGCCGCAGCGCGACGCCGCGCGCGATAAGCCCCGGAGCGAGCCGGAGCTCAAGCGCCGAAAGCCTTGAAGGATCCTGACACCGGCGCACGCGCCCGGCTGTAGTCCCCCGCGGCCGGGCGCGTTAGCTTTCCCTCCCTTTCCTCGCAAGGCTCCGACCCGTGCGTCACCTGTCGCTGCTCTCGCTGCTCCTCGCGCCGTGCGCCCTGGCCGCGCAGACTCCGACGTCGATCAAGGACGCGGTG
>Ga0134076_10000148_pt1 | contig 14824 bp, 10 predicted proteins | sample 15_taG_12_FD_109979 | JGI IMG/M metagenome (GOLD analysis project Ga0134076, IMG submission 109979) | Grasslands soil microbial communities from the Angelo Coastal Reserve, California, USA - 15_D_Wat_40cm_5_0_1 metaG | ecosystem: Environmental > Terrestrial > Soil > Grasslands ... | reverse complement strand
GAGCTCGACGAATCCTGACCCCATCCGGGCACTGGCCGTCCCGTCTGCCGCTTCCAGATGCTGTTTCAGTCCGGCATAGTGAATCGGCAGCGCGCGGGCGGTCTGATAGAGACCTCGCTGCCGCGCCAACGCTACGGCGTCCGTCCAAATGCTGTTCGGAATCGGTGCGCGGGGATGGGGGCGCGTGCGGCGCCAGCGCTCGAGACGTCGACGAACTCGTTCAAGGCCGAGAGGACGCTGGGACTTCGTGGGTTTCATCAGCCCTCCTCCGTCGGAATCGTGAGGGGACTGACAGTACTAAACCCGGTCAGGTCAAGTCATGCAGCCTTGCCGAAAGGACACGCAAGAACATGGTGATCACGCATGAACCCACCTACTGGCTCGGGAACGACGATGTGCGGAGCTTTACGAACGATGCGCTGTATCAGAAGAAGCTCCAGTTCATTCGCGACAACAACATCGTCGTCTGGCGGTTTCACGATCACCTGCACGCGCGCCAACCGGATATGAGCGCCGTTGGACTCGCTGACGCGATCGGCTGGAGCAAGTATCAGAGCAAGGATGATCCGCGCGTCTACGTGCTTCCGCGGCTTAGCCTTCGCGATCTCGCGAAGGAGGTCGGTACGAACGGCTCCCTCTACCGCGTGGCCAAGCCGATCGTCAACGTCTCGCGCGCGCCGAATGACTGGCAAACATTCGACATCATCCAGCACGCGCCGACCTGCTGCAACGGAGCTCTCACCAGTCCAGGTGACATCACGCTCATTCACAACGGCGTGCTGGTACTCGATCGCGCCGTCCCGCGCGTCCGCAACGATCACTGTCAGCCCGGCATGACGGAAATGAGCGGCTCGATCATGTTGCAGGATCACGAGGCGAATGGGCCGATGACGGTCATGCGCTTCCGCAACATCTGGTTCAGACCGCTGACGCCGACGAAGTGAAGGCGACCTACGAATTGCGCGACCCTATCAAGGCGCTCTGACTAGGAGGATTGATTATGCGTCGGCTGACTCGCCGCTGTCTGCTGTTCATCACAATCTGGAGCTTCACCGTCGGCTCGCTGCCGAGTGACGCGCAGCGGGCGCGTGGCGAAACCCCATCCGCGACTTCCGCCACGATTTCGGCTAAGACGCCAGTGTTCGCAGGAGCGTGCAAGGCGTGCCCGTGGGGCATTCTGGCCAAAGTCACCGCGGACGCACTGAGCTTCTACGGATACCGCACAACGATCTGCTGGGTGTGTTGGTCGAATCTCGGTCCCAGGTACATGGCCGACAAGACGAAACCAATCATGCCAGCCAATGCTCAATTCGAAGTGCCCGAATACATCGAGCCTCCTCCCGATGCGGTGCCCGATATCAGCGCCACGAGCGAATCCAATCTGCTAGACGCGTGGAACGGCACGGGGGCGTACGCGGCCGATCACAAGCAACGCCACAACTATCGCGTCATTGCGGTCATCCGAACGTCCACGTACGTCCTCGCGGCCGCCAGCAAGAAATCCGGCATCACGAATCTCCGGCAGATCAAGGATCGCAAAGAGCCGACCTGGATCACCGGCGGGAACGGCAACGACATCATTTTTCAGTACTACGGCATCAGCGTTGATGATCTGAAAGCCAAAGGCGGAGGTCTGATGCCACCGGTCGGCACCGGTGACGGCCGCGTGACGCGGGAAAGGCGAGCGTCCGCTGACGTGTTCATCGGCTCCGGCCTCCTCGCAAACACGCCGGAGCAGCGGTCGTGGTACGAGGCGTCGCAGTTGAACGATCTCGTGTTTTTCGAGTTCGAGGAGCCGCTGATCGCGAGACTCGCCGCTCAGCCGGGCTACTTCCGCGCGACGGTGCCGCTCGCGCTGTTTCGCGGCGTCGATCGACCTATCCCGACCGTGATGCGGCCGAATCATCTGATCTACGTTCGCGATGACGCGCCGGACGAGTTCGCCTACAACGTCGCCAAGGCGCTCGACGAGCACCGCGACTTGTTCCAGGTGCAACTCGAACCCTGGTACTACGATCCGCGCACCGTCGCGGCGAGCAGCGTCATTCCCCTGCATCCCGGAGCCGCGAAGTACTACCGCGAACACGGATATGTCAAGTGATGCGTCGGTAGTTGGGAACCAGGCGCAGGAGGTCGCTATGAGCATTGGACACATCTCGAAGCGTTGGTCGGCAGCGATTGTCGCAGCCGCAGGGTTATTGGTCAGCGGCGCCACGACGACGGCGAATCTAGCGCAGCAGCCAGCCAGTGAGTCACCGCGCGTCACGGTTGGCGACGACGGCACCGTGCACGTGCCGGCTCAAGTAGTGCCGATGTCGTCGTTCCTGTCGCCCGAGGCGAAGGCGTACGTCACGGATCATCTCAAAGCCATGACCGCTCCGCGCGGCGGAGGCGGAGGCAGCAATGGCGTGCCAGGCTTCATGGCGCCGTATCTCACGCGACAGAAAGAGATCTACCCAACAGAGCGGCAGGATAAGGAGATCGCCGGCGTTCATGCGTACGTGTACACGCCGAAGGCCGGTATCGCTCCAGCGAACAGAAACCGGGTGCTGATCAATCTCCATGGGGGCGGATTCTCCGGTTGTTGGCCTGGATGCGCGGAGCTGGAGTCAATACCAGTCGCCGCGCTCGCGAAGATTAAGGTCGTCGCGGTCGACTATCGGCAAGGTCCAAAGTACAAATTCCCAGCGGCAAGCGAGGATGTCGCGGCCGTCTACAAAGATCTGCTGAAAACCTATCGGCCGGAGAACGTCGGCGTGTTCGGCTGCTCGGCCGGCGGCATGTTGACCGCGATGTCAATGCCCTGGTTCCAGACGCACCAGCTGACAAGGCCGGCAGCGATCGGCATCTTCTGCGCCGGCGCCGGTTCACCGACCGGCGCAGGGTTTGGCGGTGATGCAACGTATACCGCGCAGCCGCTCGGCGAGGCGCGAGTCGTGTCGAGCACTGGGGGTACCGGCCGTGGCCTCGGATATCTCGAAGGCACGAATCCGAAGGACCCGCTCGTTGCACCGATCAACTCGCCGGAAACCCTCGCACGCTTCCCGCCAACGCTGATCATTACCGGCACGCGCGGCTTCGAATTGAGCGCCGCGCTGTATACGCACACGCAGCTCGTCAAGCGCGGGGTCGAGGCGGAGTTGCACGTGTGGGAAGGCCTCTTCCATGGCTTTTTCTACAACCCTGATGTTCCCGAGTCGAAGGATGCATACGACGTCATGGTGAAGTTCTTCGATCGTCATCTTGGAAAGAAATGATCGGAGCGGCCGAAGAAACGCGCGAAGTCTCACGTCGCACTTATGGCGATCTGCGCGAGCTCGTCACGCTCCGCTCCGGCTCTCCGTTTCGTAAAACGAAACAGTCGATCGCCGGCGAGCGAGCGCTGACTGCGGCCGGCAGACAGCTCGACATCGAAGCGTCGTTCCGTCCGCAGAGCGCTACCAAACTTGGCCTCAAGGTACTCGTCGGAGCGAACGGCGACGAGACGGTCGTCGGATATGACACGGCGACGGGACGTCTGTACATCGACCGCACGAAGTCCGGCGTCGCCGCGGGTTCCTTAAATGGTTTCTCTGGTGTCCACTTGGCGCCGCTGACGCTGCGCGATGGGACGCTCAGTCTCAGAATTCTGATCGATCACTCAATCGTAGAGGTCTTCGCCGAGGATGGCGAGCGCGATGACGGATCTCGTTTATCCAGCCCTGGAGAGAGTAATGGCATGAACATCTTCGCCGAGGGCGGGACTGCCCTGCTCGAGCAGATCACGGTTCACCAGATGCGATCAATCTGGGCACCGTGAACGATCTCACACTGTAGCCTCGGCGTCCGCGTGACCACAGGGGAGCCTCGAATGAGACAGACCTCATCATCACGAATCTCTCTGTTTTTCTCAGCGTTGTCGCTCCTGACAATTGTGACGCCGCCCGCAACCGCTCAGCGGGGCATGGCGCCGGGAGATCAAGGTTCGTTGAAAGAGCCGATCCAGGTGACCGGAGGCCTGATTACGGGTACGCCCACTATCCAGTGGGTTCCCGGCGTCCGGCTCTATCGTGGTATTCCGTACGCGGCGCCGCCCATCGGTGATCTGCGTTGGCGGGCTCCGCAAGCGGTCGTGCCCTGGACGGGAGTCAAGGCGGCCGATCGGTTCAGTCCCGCGTGTATGCAGCCGCCGACCGAAACGAGCGGCAGCAGCGCATGGCACGAAGGCCTCGTCCCGATCAGCGAAGATTGTCTCTACGTGAACGTGTGGACGCCGGCCAAGAATGCTAGCGACCGGCTGCCGGTGATGGTTTACATCTACGGGGGCGGTAACGTTCGGGGCGCCGCATCGGAGAACCAGTACGACGGACAGTACCTTGCCAGGAAGGGAGTCGTATTCGTCAGCTTCAACTATCGGTTAGGCGTGTTTGGGTTCATGGCTCACCCCGAATTGACCGCCGAGTCGGAGCATCGCTCGTCCGGCAATTATGCGATTCTCGATCTGGTCGCCGCGTTGAAGTGGATCCAGCAGAACATCACAGCGTTCGGCGGTGACCCCACTCGCGTGATGATTTTCGGCCACTCGGCGGGAGCCTCCAATGTGTCCTCCTTGGTCGGAAGCCCACTCGCCAAGGGTCTCTTCCAACGTGCGGTGTCACTGAGCGGCAACAACCTATCGAACACCACCAGCTTGGCGGAGGCCGAAAAGGGCGGCGTAGCGCTCGGGGGACGGCTGCAGGCGCCTTCGATCGCGGCGCTCCGGAAGAAAGCAGCGGAGGAGATTTTGGGTGCGGCCCAGGGTCGATGGAGCACCAATATGGATGGCTGGGTCTTTCCGGAGGATATCCGTTCGATCATCGCCGCCGGACAACACAACGACGTGCCGCTGATTGTCGGGACGGTGGCCGTCGACGTACCCGGATTCGGCGGCCAGATGAAAGCGTCGGATGCGCGGGCGTACGCTCAGAATACGTTCCATGAGCTGGCCGATACTTACTTGAAGCTCTATCCGTCCTCCACGGACGCCGAAGCGACCAAATCGGCGATTCAATTCCGGTCCGATAGCGCGATGGCGAGCGCCAGGGCCTGGCTGCGCCTACAGACGCAAACCGGGAAATCAAACGCCTACTGGTACTACTTCACGCACGTCTCACCGATGCCGCACGAACTGGTCTGGGCCGGGCGGCCGGCGTTGGATGCGGGCGCATATCATGGGAGCGAAATCGTATACGTGTTCGACGCGTTCCCTTTGCAGGCTTGGGCGTGGAGATCCATGGACTTGAAGTTGGGCGAGCTCATGTCCTCCATGTGGGTTCAATTTGCCAAGACCGGAAATCCCAATCTGGCGGGGATGCCCAATTGGCCGGCCTTCGCGTCCGCGACCGACGTACTGATGGAATTCGGCGACACTCCTCTAGCTCGCCGGACGCCCCTCAAGGAGAAACTGGATTTCATCCACAAGTGGCGGGCCGCCGAAACGGCCCGGTGACGAATCGCGGCGAAGCTGTGTCGTCTGGCCCCGCTCTACCGATCAGTCTGAGTATTCCGTTGACAATCCCGGCGTGCTATTTCAGATGCCGGTTGAAGAAATTCGCCTCCGCCGCCATCGCCTCGCGCGATTCGGGCAGCTCGGGGTACTGCCAGAAGTAGTGCCACATGCCCTCGAAGACGTTGAGATCCGCCTCGATACCCGCATTACGTAGCTTGCGGTGCAGAAGCACCGTTTCGCTCAAGCACATGTCGCGGGTGCCGGCGATCAGAAAAGCTGGCGGATACCCTTTGGCAACCTCGCCATCGAGGGGCGTGGCCGGCGGGTCGCCTGGCTTTCTCGGAGCTGCGTTGCGCCCCCCAGAGTTGCGTCCCCCCGACGGCGGCTGCAGGGCGGTGGATAATGCCGGGTCCAGCCCGTTGAGGGTGTTCCGCACGTCGCCCGGATTCGATCCGCCCGCGCAGCTATTCAGTCCCACAGCGCCAGGAAAGGGAAGCTGCTGCTCCGGAAGCCACATGACAGTTGCTTGGGCGAGTCTGCAGCCGCTGGAGGCGCCGAACATGCCGATATTCTTTGGCTTGTAGGTTTTCAGCAATTCGCGATAGACCGTGACGATGTCGACAATGGCGGGGATTCCAGCGGGCCCGCCCCGATCACGATAGCTGGGTCCGGCTGTGTCGAAGTGAATCACCTTCAACTGGCCGAGACTAGCGATTGAGATAGCCTCGACGACCATCTGGAACTCCATCACCACTTTGTGGCGGTTCTTCGCAGGGAGCATCTTAGGCGAATAAACAGTGATCTCGACGCCCGCGATCGTCTGTTTTTCCTCCAGCACCGGATAGATCTTGAGGGCGGCCACCTTGAGGGCGGGCTCGGGGGGCACCTCTGCCACGTTCCCTTCGGTGATTCGCACGGAAGCCAGACCGCCCCGTGCGGCGGAGGCCTGTGCTCGCTGAACCGCCCAAGCAATATACGCGCGTTTGGCTTCAGGGCTGGCGAGCGCAGGCATGGGAACTGTGCGAGGCCCAAAGTGCAGCGTGCCATCGGAGTCCACCACCATCTGCGGCACAGTCGGCGCATTGACCAGGAGTTCCGTGTCGAGCTTTTCGTCCTGCCTCTGGCTCTGCGCAATAACGGCGCAGCAGCCAATGACCAAGCCCGCCAAAAAGAGAAATATTCTGGGGCGCGGGATGAACCTGGTCATAAATTCCACCTCAGGGTGGTCACGGCGACGGTGACGATTGCCGTCAGAGCACGGGCGCACCGACGTTGCGGGCGCGTAGAAATGCGGGCGACAGATACTCCTGTGCGGGGTCTATTCGTGCCCTTCGGCAGCGCGAAGGCAACGTACCCTCCGGGCTGCGGGTGTGAACACGATATTCCCTGGAGCTCCGGTCGCCTCCAGCAGGATGAACTCGCGGCCGTCTACCTCGTACGTCAGGAGCACCAAGCGCTCTACCGGTGGCTTCGCTGCTTCGCGTTCCACTCGTCGATGAAATCGAGGGCGTCACGATACGGCGCGGGCTGTGCCTTCGGCACGTCGCCCAAGTTCATCAACATCTCAGAACTCGCCGCGAACTTTGGCCACTCCGGCAGACCGGCCGCGTTGGGTGAGCCGCTCTTCACGAAGTTCACCCACATAGACGACATCGTGTTGCCCAACTGCCGATCGAGAGGACGCCAATCCCAGTCTTGTAGCGGAAATGCGTTGAAGACATACACGAGCTCACTGCCGTGATAGGCGCCCCATGCCTGCGCCGGCCGTCCGCCCCATACCAATCCTTCGGACATCGGCGAGACGTGCGTGAAGTAATACCAGTAGACCGCCGACTTACTTGTCTTCGTTTGCAATCGCGCCACCGCCCGCGCGTTGGCCAGCGCGTTGTTCGTACGGAACGCATGCGCGGATTTCGTTGCTTCGGCGTCCGTAGATGCCGGATAGAGTTTCAAATAGCGGTCCGCGAGCTCACCATACGTAGTCCGCGCGGCCACCTGTGCGTCAGCGGCCTTCAGGGGTCCTGTGCCCGCGCCGGGCGCGTCGTCCGCGACCGTACCGACGATCAGCGGCACGTCCTTCTGTTTCCCAGACTCGAAGATCGAGTACACATCCGTCGGCAAGACCCACCCGTCAATGTTGGCTCCCATTTGCGAACGAGGCGCCTTCAAGATTTCCTCTGCGGATTTCTGTCTGAGTGCCGCAATGTTCGGGGCGCCCAGTCCTTCTGCGAATTTCGCGCCGATCTTTTCTGCATCGCTCAGCGCCGTCCGCGTGGACAAACTATTGCCGCTTTGCAGCACTGCGCGATGAAACAACCCTTTCGCGAGCGGACTGGCCATGAGGGAGTTCACGTTCGACGCTCCAGCCGAGTGGCCGAAGATCATCACGGTACTCGGATCGCCGCCGAACTTCGCGATATTCCGCTGGATCCATTGCAAGGCGGCAACTTGATCGAGCAGCGCGTAGTTGCCGGACGAGTGGTGCGCTGACTCGCGGGTCAGATCCGGATGCGCGAGGAAACCGAACACGTTCATGCGGTAATTGAAGCTGACGAAAACGACGCCTTTCTTTGCCAGGTAGGCTCCGTCGTACTGGTTTTCCGACGCCGCTCCTCTCGTGTTTCCTCCACCATGGATAAAGACCATGACCGGCAGTCGGTCACTTGCGCTGCGTGCAGGCGTCCAAATGTTCAGGTACAGGCAGTCCTCACTGACCGGCACGTGGCCTTCGCGCCAGGCATTGCCTTCCGTGTCCGTCGGCAGTTGCATACACGCCGGTGAAAAATGGTCCGCGCGCAGCACACCCTGCCAGGCTGTGACAGGCTGCGGTGCTCGCCATCGCAGATTGCCGATGGGAGGTGCGGCGTACGGAATGCCGCGGAACAACCGGACACCGTACGTCCATTGGATTGTCGGCGTCCCCGTGACCTGACCGCCGTCGACGGCGATCGGCTCTTGCAGGCCGCTCGTCGCATTGAGAGCGGGCGCGATCATCGCGACGCAGCCGCTCAACACAAAGACGAACATCCATCGTTGCGTCATGATTTCACCTCATCTGCGCGAGAGCTCGCGGCGCTGTCAGATAGCGACCGCTTCTTTTTTCGCGTCGTCCCACTTGAACGCGCGCCCTTCTCGAACTGCCTTGATCGCGAGCAGACAGGGCAATGAGGCATAGAAGCCGATTTCGAGATCGGACACGGGTGTCTGACGGCTCTTCACGCAATCCAGGAAGTTCCGGCCGTGCGCCACGGTCATCGAGTTGCTGTCCGACCCGTCGGCTTCGACCCACGGGCGCCGCCTGGATTGAACCGGCGGAGGCGCCGGTGTCGCCGGCGCCTCCGGCACGCCGCCCGCACCCGCCGGCTGAGCTCCCGCTCCCCGGGCGCCGCCTCGTCCGCCGCCGAATCCGGTGTTCGCCGGTCTGATCTCGTACCCGGCCCGGTGAATTAGGAGGCTGCCGCGCGGACCGAAGAAGAAGTTGCCTTGACGCGCAAATTCCCAATCGGCCACGGCGGCATTCGTAAACGTCATCACGAAGTTGGGGTACTGCCAACTGACGGAGAACGCGTCGGGCGACTGATCCCGTTCAGGATTGACGAAGTTCACATACTGCGACGTCCCGGATGTGACCAACGGCCCGGTATGCTGCGAGTTTAGGTACCAGAGCGCGATGTCGGTCAGATGCACGCCCCAGTCGGTGATGAGACCACCACCGTAGTCCCACCATCCGCGCCAGCGCAGCCGTCCAGCTTTGAACGGATGCCGGCCCGCCGGGCCTTCGAACATTTCCCAATTCAATCCCGCGGGCACGGGAGCGACGGGCTCAGGCGCGGTGCCATATCCCGACCCTGGAAATTGAATCACCGCGTGCGTGATTTTGCCCAGTTGCTCCTCCTGAATAATCTTCGCGGCCTCTTCAAAGTGCGGACCGGACCGCTGCTGTGTGCCGAACTGCACGACGCGATTCGATGCCTTGTACGCACGCAGCGCGTCGACCGCCCGCTCCAAAGTGTTCGACAGCGGCTTTTCGACGTAGACGTCCTTACCTGCCGAAATCGCGTCGGCGAGTATCTGGCCATGCCAATGATCCGGCGTCGCAATGTGCACGGCGTCGATGTCCGAACGATCGAGCACACGTCGATAGTCTTCATAGGTGTCGAGCTTGGTGTCCAATTGACGGGCGGACAACTGCTGTACGCCTTGATCGAGGCGTGTCTTGTACACGTCGCACACCACGGGATACTCGACGTCCTTCAGGTGCCGCAGGAACAGGTCGGCCACCTGCCGGCCGCGATTGCCCGATCCGATCAGCGCGACGCGCACGCGATCGCTCGGGCCTCGACCGCGCTGCGCGCGCGCTGCGGAGGTGTGGAGCAGACCGACGGCGGTGGCCCCGCCGGCAAGATCAAAAAATGAACGGCGCGTCATTCGACGAGTGTCCATCACGTCTCTCCTTGGAGCCTGGCCGGCACGAGCCAAGCCGCTCCCCCTCAGAATTGGTATCGCAACCGCACCTGCACGGAACGCATCGGCTGTGCGCCGGTAACCCCTCCAAAGCCGGCGTTTGTCGGAAGCACTCGCGCTGGGTCGAGCGATCCGTCGGCCAAGTACTGGCTGTTACGAACGGTTTGATCCATCGGACTGTTGAGCTGCAGGGTCGTCACGCGCGCGTTGTACACCACCGTGTTGAGCGCGTTGAACGCGTCGATGCGCAGTTGAAGGCTGTGGCTTTTGCCAAGACGCACATTTCGGGCAATCGCGAGGTCCAGCGTGTGATCGGGACACCCGATCATCGTGTTCCGTCCAGACTCGAGCCCGACGCTGCCCGGCAACGGCCCCGAAAACGCTGCCACGTTGAACTGGCGATACTGGTTCGAGGAGCAGCCGCTGCCTGGATCGCCTGCAATGACGATGGTGGCCGGATATGTTGGCGACCCGGTCAGGTTCACCGACGAGATGCCGCCCTGATAGGCGTACGTCACGTCGTAAAACGCGCCCGAACCCGCGCTCAACACGCCCGAGAGTTGCCAGCCGTTGATGACGGCGCCGACGGCGCGGCGCACCGCCGACGACGTGTCCACGACCGGCAGTTGCCAGACGGCGTTCATCTTCAGGATGTGCCGCGGCGTCCCCATGTTCTGGTTCAGTTCCTCGTATTGCGCCTGATCGGCCCGGATTGCGAACGTGCCGTCGGCATTGTGCTGGAGCCGCAGCGGCGGCTGAGAACTGCCAAGCGGCCAGATATTGCCGTGGTGGGTGAGCGTAAGCGTATAGCTGCCACCGAATGCAAATCCAGCGCGGAGCCGGCGGCTCCACGCCGACTGGATCGAGTGGAAGGTCTCGTGGAACTGCGGCAGATTCATTCCGATCGACCCGAAGCCGCGGTACGGCCGCAGAAAATCTGTCGTGAGTGCGGTCGCACCCGGCGTCGGGCTCGCCGCCAACGTCGGATCCTGATTGCTCGCGGCAAACGCCGCCCCAATGTCCGGCGCATTGATGTCGACCTGCACTTGACCGCGAATCTCGGACAAGCGATGGTAACCGTGCTGGCCGACATAAGAGACGTCCAGCAGCGATGACCAGGGCAGCGCCATCTGCGCGCCGATGTTCCATTGCACGGACGCGGGGATGTCTGACTCGTACGGCCAAATCGCCGCCAGGGCCGCGGGGCCTTGAACGGCCGTCGCCGACGACAGATCCTGCAACCGTCCGAATCGTACGACGCGCGAGCTGTTGAATGGCGGATTCGTGACTTGGTTGTACGCCGTATCGCCTGCCGGCCGGTCGTGGAACAGCCCGATGCCCCCGCGAATGACGAGTCGCTGTGTGCCGTTCACGTCGTACGCGGCGCCGAATCGCGGCGTCGCGAGGAGCGCGGGCCAGGTGTAGCCGTATTTCGATATGCCGTCGCCTTGCGGGACAATGCCATTGATGACGTCGCCGGAACCCGGGACGATTTGTCCGATGAGCGCCGCTGAACCGACGCCGAGCAGTTGGCCTGTTCGTGGATCCAACGCCTGCCGGTTGTTGCCGGAACATGGGTTCACGCCGCCGACACATCCCGGCAGGTACAGGAACGGCGCAGCGGACGCCTTCCAGCGATCGAGGAAGAAGGTCGAGCCCTGCATGCGCGAGTCATACGTCGGCACCATGTGTTCAAATCGCACGCCGTAGTCGAGCGTCAGCTTGGGATTCACCTTCCAGTTGTCCTGGAGATAGAAATCGGTGTTGCTGTAGATGTATTGACCTTCAACGATGAATGACCGCTGATCGTAGAAATTGAAAACCCCGGCCGCGGCGTTGGCGAAACCGAACTGCGTGTCGAGCGGATTTGCGGTGTTGTTGCTGAAGTCCAGATCACCTTGCCAGCGGATCGTCAGCGTCGACCCTAGCTGTTCCTGCTGCGCCTTGAAGGCGCGATTCCAGTAGAAGCCGCCTTTGATCGTGTGACGGCCCATCAGCTTCGTCAGGTTGACGGTGAGATCGTGCGAAGGATTGATGTTATCAATCACGAACGGAAAACTCGGCGGCGCCGTCGAGATGCGATTGCCCCACGTGAACACCGGCGGCAGCAGCACTGTCCCGTTCGCGTAGTACGGCGCGCCGGCGGCAGAGAGCACCTTGTCCATCTGACTTCCGGCAAACACCTGGCCGGCAGTCGGGAACAGCATCGGTAGATCGGCCAACGAATTCAGCCGATTCGAGAGCGGGCTGGCGAAGATCGAATCGATCTGATTGAAGCTGTAGCCGTACGAGGCTTCGAGGAACGTCGTGGGCGTGATCGTGTAATCGACCGTCATCGACGGCGCGTGACGATTCGGATTCCAGTTCCTCGTGTCATTGAATCCAGGAATGCTGCCCGGGGTCGTCAAACGAGGCGCCCATTGCGCGGCGTACTTGCCCATGACGCGGAAGGCCGACGAGAGCTGGTAATCGACCCGTATCAGCGGCTGATCCGTCAGGGAGTGGAACGTCGGCTGCGTCGAAATCAGGTTGAAGGTCTCGCCCGGCGCTTGATCGTGATTCGGCGTCGGCCAGAGATTCAGGATGGCTAGTCCCGGCGTGTACAAACGGGATGCCGGTATCCTGCCCATCACGCCACCGTCCTGGAAACATCCGGCCGTGTTCGTGGCGCTGCAGGGAAGGCCGGTCGCCGCGTCACGAATGTAGGGAAACAGCGTGCCGGTGTTGTCCAGCGTCTGGGAAAAATCTCCTCGGCGTTCGAGCGCGGTCGGCACACGAAACCTGTTGATCGCGCCGCCGGCGGTCCGCGGCCGGAATTCGTGACTATAAAAGAAGAAGATCTTGTTCTGGCCTCCCGCCTTGCCGACAGGTCCGCCGATCGAATAACCCCAATCGCGCTCCTTTAACAGCGCCTTTGGATCGCCATTCCGCGCATTAGCCCAAGTGTTCGCGTTCCAATCCGACCGCCGTTCGTACGTGTAGAGCGATCCTTTGAACTGGTTCGTGCCGCTCTTGCTGACGGCGGTAATCTGAAGGCCGCTGGATCGCCCGTATTCTGCTTGATAGCCCTGTGCAAGCACCTTCACCTCGGCAATGCCCTCCGTGTTCATTTGAATGTTCTGGCCGTTGTTGCCGGTGTCCATCGTGGACAGGCCGTCCATCATGATGTTGTTCTGGCCACCGCCTCCGACGCGGCTGACACCGCCAGCCGCCGCGATGCCGCTCATCCCGCCGATATTCGCGCCGCCCACGCCGGGAACGAGTGACGCGACCAGCGAGAAATTCCGGTTGACAATCGGGAGACTCGAGACGGTTTCTGTCGCGACCGAAAAAGACCGCTCGCCACTGGCCGCCTGCACGAGCGCGGCTTGTGCTTCGACCGTCACATTCACGTTCAACCCGCCGATGGCAAGTGTGAGTTGAGGCACGACGACGCGATCGCCAGGGCTGACGTTCACGCCCTCTCGCCGCAGTGTCTGAAAGCCTTCCAAGGTAATTTCGAGGATGTACGTGTCGCCAGGAACATTCGGGAACACGAAATTGCCATCCTCATTTGTCTGGGTTGTCGCCACGCGCGTACCCCGCGCGGTACTGATCAGCGTCACGGTCGCACCGGGAATCGAGGCACTTTGTTGATCTTTGACCGTCCCTGTCACGACAGCCGCGGTGACTTGAGCCTCGGTCGGCGCCACGAACCAGACCAGCGCGCTCACGAATGCAACCACGATCGCAGCAGCTCTTCGCATTTCACGCCTCCCGCACTCTCCGGGCTAGTCAAGTGAGGCTGAAAACATATACAGAGTGGTCCATACCTGTCAATACAAATGCGGGTTTTGAACGGTGGTACTAGCCCTTTTTGGCACGATCACTGTCGACGGCCGAGGAGCGGGATTCACCAGTGGCAGCTAGTATTGCGGCCGAATCGCACGGGCGAATCGGCCGCAGCCGCCTGGTAGGAGCAACATGTCATGACAGATTGCGCCCCAGCCGAGTTAATCCTGGCCGGCGCGTTGCGGGCCGTCGCGCGACGAGATCGTGACGAAACTTCAGCCCGCGTCGCACTTTCCGGTACTCCCAGTGCGTGCTCCGCAGCCGGCGGGTCCTCCGTGGCCACCAGGCGCTTCCTTCGCCGTCAGCTTGGCCTGGTCGGCTTCCGCAGGAGCGGCGAGCGTCAACGCATTTCATGCGCCGTCGGGTCTGGGACTGCGCGGGAGGATCGAACGTCTGCAGGCGGCGTTCAGCGCAACGTGGCGCGAGATCCCTCGACACGTTTCACGCCGGTGATCCGGAGATCGTCGTGACAGGCATCGCGACCACTGTCATGCCGACGTTCGACGTTCTGAAACCGGCCGCCGCGGAGCCGATCGCGGCGATCGTCCGCACGATTTTCGCCCAGCGGGATCACGCGACGGCGATCGCGCATCTGCGGAAGGTGGTGGACGGGCTGCGGAGGGGATTTCGGAAAGCGGCGGGCCTGCTGGGGAGGCGGCCGAGGACGTCCTCGCGTATCGCCGGTTTGCCAGTGAGCACCAGCGCCAGTTGCACAGCACGAACGTGCTCGAGCGGCTCAACAAACAGATCAAGCAGGGGCCGAACGTCGTCGGCATCTTTCCGTCGGCGAAGTGGACCCTGCGCTGATCGGCGCGTTGCTGCCGGGCAAGACGAGGAATGGTCGATCGCGCAGCGACGCTACTTCCGCGTCGAGTCCATTAGGAGCCTTCCGCGCCGGCCTTGCCGCCGAGCGCCCAGGAGCTCTTGGCAGGGATCGCGTAGCGGATCAGTGTGGGCGCGTGTGGGAACCGCTCTGTGGCTTTCCAAGCAGCGGGAGACGACGCTCTGTCCGTCCACGGCTGCGGCAGCGTCCACGCTGTTGGTGAACTCAGGAAGATGCTC
>Ga0134076_10000142_pt1 | contig 15005 bp, 13 predicted proteins | sample 15_taG_12_FD_109979 | JGI IMG/M metagenome (GOLD analysis project Ga0134076, IMG submission 109979) | Grasslands soil microbial communities from the Angelo Coastal Reserve, California, USA - 15_D_Wat_40cm_5_0_1 metaG | ecosystem: Environmental > Terrestrial > Soil > Grasslands ... | reverse complement strand
GCGGCCGCCTGGCTCAGGTAGAAAATGGGATGGAGATTGTGGGCGAACATCTCGGCCCACCCTTCGGGGGTCTCCTCGAGCAGATTCACGCGATGGTAGGGGCCCGCGCAATTGATCAGCGCGTCGAGTCGCCCCCAGGTCTGCTCCACCTGGTGCACGAGCGCGCCCGCCGCGGCCGGATCGGACACGTCGCAGCGAACCGCCAATGCCCGGCTCCCGCCTTCGGTGATGGCTTTGGCGGTGTCGGCTGCTTCTTTCTCACTGGTCCGGTAACAGACCGCCACGGCCCAGTGCTGGGCGGCCAGGTCGAGGGCGATCGCGCGGCCGATCCCCCGCCCTCCTCCCGTAATCAAGGCCACGCGATCGGTCACGGAGCGTCACCCTTCCTCGTGTGAGGGTCGAGGAGCGACCGGCGCCTCAATGGTCGTGCAGACGATACGATTGCGGCCGAGGGACTTGGCCTGATAGAGGGCCTCATCCGCGGTCCTGATCAGGTCCTCCACGGTGATCGCGTGCGTGGGGTAGGTGGCCACCCCCAGGCTGATCGTGATGTGGTCCGGTGCCACAGTGGCCAGCTTCCGGAGCGAGAGGTCCTCAACGGCCAGGCGCAAGCGCTCGGCCACCCCGGCGGCTTCGACGGTGCCGGTCCGCGGCAGCACCACGACGAACTCCTCCCCCCCGTAGCGGGCCAGCACATCGCTTTCCTTCAGGATGCGGTGCATCGTCGACGCCACTGCCTTCAGGACCAGATCGCCTACTTGATGGCCATAGGTATCGTTGACGCGCTTGAAGTGATCCAGGTCGATCATCAAGAGGCTGACCACCTGGCCTTTGCGTCGTTCATCCGGCAAAATCATCTTGGCCAGGAACTCTTCCAGGAAGCGTCGGTTGTAGGCGCCGGTCAGCTCGTCGATCAGCGCGCGCCGCTTGGCTCTCTCAAGATGCTGGAGGTGCCCGATCATGGGCGCCGCGATGCTGACGAGGGATTCGATCCACTGACTCGTGTCCTGGGTCCAGGCATGGGTGACGGAGCTGACGAGATGCACCACGCCGATGGTGCGCCCCCCGATGACCAAGGGGACACACCAGTACGCTCCATCCCCTTCGTTGGAAATACTGAACGAACAGGTCAAGTCGTGACGCAGATCCTTCACCATGTACTCGCGCCCGGATCGAATGACCGGACAGTTCGATGGATTGTCCCAGACCGGATAGGAATTCAGGCCCATGTCGGCCCGTTTGGGCGACGACCAGACCATCTCCAGGCGGTCCTCCGAGGCATTGAGCCTCAGGATCAGGATCTGCCGGAGAGGCAGCACCTGCCGCAGCGTATGGACCAGGATCCGGTACGCCTCCTCCTCGGAGGTGGACTGCTGCATGACCTGCGTGATCTGCTGGAGCTCGAGCAGGCGTTGGCTGAGCATCTGGTGCTTCTCGGTCTGCTGCTGAAGTTCGACGTTCCGGTCGATCAGGTGCACCCTGATGGCCTTCTGGGTCTCCCGGAATTGTTGCCAGAGCGCCCGGACCTCTTGACCCATGGCCGTCTCGGCCCATTTCACGGGCCCCGGGGTCTCGCCCGTCTCCTCCTTGGCCACGAGCATGGTCTCCATCTCTTGCGTGAGCTGAAGGACCGGCTTCGTCACCACCTGTCTCGTTCCCCAGACGAGCAAGGCCATCAGGATCAGGCAGACGCCCGTGCTGGCCCACAACAGCAACACTTGATCCCGCTGTGCGGTTTTCATCTGCGCTTCGATCGGGATGCTGATCTCGATCCCGCCCATGAGGTCATTCAGGCGGAAATCGTGCTTCGGGCTGTCCGGGTGCGCGTTGTGGCAGTCCACGCAACTCTGGGCAACAGCCCTGTCCGGAGACAGAAACCGCAGGATGGTGATACCGTCCACCGTGTCCTGCCGGCTGTAAAAGCCCTCCGTGGTTTGCATCAATGCCTGGAACCCTTCTTCATGGAAGGCGTCCTGCATGCCGTTCTGCTTATTGATCGGCCAGGGGCTCACGAGCCGGATGCGGTATGCCGAGGGGGTGCGGGCGGCCATCTCGGTCGCCTCCCGCAAGAAAGTGGCGGGGAGCGGGAAGGCGTTCGGAATCTCGTGGTAGTCGGCCGTGACCCGGGCGTTCAGCTTCAGGAGCCGGGGCACGACCACCGACTGGTAATACTCGCGATCGGCCCGAACCTGGTTCAGGAAAGATCTGGCTGCGCTATTGACCTGCTGCTCCACCGCCTGGAGTCGTTGCGTGCCCGCAAAATACCAGGCGGTGACCAGAACGAACAGCAGGAGCAGCGGCGCCACCAGGGCGATGAGCTTCCCGCTCACTGACCAATCTCGTGGACTCAGCGACGGATATGTCGGGGGGTGATCCATTGGACTCTGTCCAGATTCGACGGTTCAGGCTGCCATCACCGATCGTTCATTCAACAAGGGGCAATCGGCGGGGGTATCTGTCGATAGTATAAGCCCGAACATGAATCGAGCCAAACGTCAATATCAAAGTCCGGCAGTCTTGGCGCCTGCCGCGCTGGGGCGGGCACGCAACCGGCTGGCCAGCAGGCGGAGCACGCCGGCGGTCCGGGCACTCAGGCTCGGGGCAAGGGGCGATGGGCGAACTCGTGACTCGCCATGGCTTGGCGCCTCTAGCCCGGTCTCGTCGATCAGTGCCAGGAGATCCTCGATGGTGTCCACATCGCGCCAGGTCGGCAGGAGGCCGGTCTTCAGTCCCAGGGCTTCCGCTTTGGCCCGAGTCAGAGCGCACACCCGGTCTGTGGACCACGGCATGCCGACGAAGAGTTCCGGCGCGGGGCCCCTCAGCCCGATCAGGTAGTACCCGCCGTCCAATGATGGACCCAGGACAAGATCATGGTCTGCGAGCAGGCTCAAGGCCTCCGTGTAGCACGCGCCGGGGAGTGAGGGCAAATCCGTGCCCACCACCAGCACGCGCTGGTAGCCCCTGGCGAAGATCGCCCGAAATGCCTGGTCCATGCGGGCTCCGAGATCCTCCCCGATCTGGTCGAGGAGCTGGACCCCGTGGCGCTCTTCGATGATCTTGAAAAAGACGTGGCTCGCGGACGGCGCGCAGGCTACGAACCGGTCCAGCGGGACCCGGTTCAGGGTCACACGCCCCGTTGTTCTGTCGTCCCGGCTCCGCTCCAGTGCGTCCAGCACGAAGCTCCCATGCAGACTGGCTGCTTCGTCCGGCGTCAGCGGCGGGCAGAGGCGCGTTTTCACCTGGCCGGGGATGGGGGCTTTCGCGAAGATCACCAGAGCAGCGTGAGGAGTGAGGGGTGAGGAGTGAGGGGGTGTTGAAGCGGATTCGGTCCGCGATGATCCGTCCGCCTTACTCCTCACGCCTTACTCCTTACGCTTAAGCGGTTACCGCAAGTCGGTATACAGGCGTGTGAGACTGTGCGGGCTGATCCCGACCCAATACAGGAACCGGAGGACCCACATCAGCGCGATCGTGCGAATGGGCCCGCACGCGTCCCACCGCCGAAACGACGTCACGACCTGCAACCGGAGCGCCGCCACCCGACCGATGCGTTTGAGACGCCGGGTCAAGTCCACATCCTCCATGATCGGGATGTCCGAGAACCCGCCCAACCGCTCGAACACCGACCGCCTCACGAAAATCGCCTGATCTCCGGTCGCGATGCCGGTCCAGCGAGACCGGAGATTGATCAGGCAGCCGATCAGCCGGCCCAGTTCGGAATCGCGCTCGAACCGCACGTCGAACCGGCCTCCGACATACGCCGGATCCTCCAGTGCCTTCTCGATGGCCGATCTCGCGTCAGGGGGCAGCAGCGTGTCGGCGTGGAGAAAGAGGAGGATCTGGCCACGGCTCGCGGCGGCCCCCGCGTTCATCTGAGGCGCGCGGCCCGGCGGCGCCGTCAGCAGAGTGACGGGTGGGTGGTGTGGATTAACCGGTAACGCGGCCACGATTTGCCGCGTGCGATCCGTACTGCCGCCGTCCACCACGATGACTTCGTCGAAGCCCGACTCGGCGGCGCGTGTGAGCGTGGCTGGCAGGCTCCGCTCCTCGTTCAGCGTCGGGATGACGACGGAGATGGTCATGGCGCCCTACTCGGTCGTGGATGGTTTGAACATGAAAAAGACCACGAGGGCGACCGTGGCCCAGAAGATCACCTGCTTGTGCCAGAAGAGGACCTCTCCGTAATGGAAGAAGGCGAGACCCAGGGCGATGGCAGCCGTCATCACTGTGTACCGCACCGACAGATTCCGGATCGACGCATGCGCCCAGATCGCCATACCCGCGAAGTAGATGAGCATCGGAAATACACCGGCCATCTCTGACCCGCTGCTGATTGAGATCAGGACGTCGATGAAGCCGATAAACATCATCGCTGACCCCACCATCATCTCAGCGGTGCTCAAATGGCGATCGTCGGCCTCCTCCGAGTCATGCTCCGGGGAGGAGCGGGATGGGTCCGGCGACGCGGTGAACCGCGTGGCGGGATCATGGGGCGGCTTGTTCGGATCGGCGGGTGTCATCGTTAGGCCTTGAAATGCTTGCTCAGGGTCAAGCCTTGTCGCTGGTAGGAGGAGCCCAGAGCCGTCCCGTACACCTGGGTTGGGGGTTCGAGCAGCTGGTCATAGACCACTTTGAAGAAGGTTTGTCCATCATGGATCAGGAACGGGACGTCGTGGGGCCGCACCTCCAGCACCACTTGGGTCCCCTTGATTTCTCCCTGACCGTAGCCGAAGCCTGGGTCGAAGAAGCCGGCATAATGCGTGCGGAGTTCACCGCAAGCCGCCTCGTACGCCACCATCTCGGCGGCGTAGCCGGTCGGGACCCGGATCCGTTCCTTGGAGGCCAGGATGTAAAACTCTTCAGGCTCGAGCAGGAGGCTGTCGTTGCGATGCCGCTGGATCGGCTCCCAGAAATCAAGCGCGGCGTAGTAGCCGATCTTGGACAGGTCGACCACGTGGCTGTTTTTCTTGGCTCGATACCCCACCACCGTTTCCTTGCCCCGGTCAGCGCCGTGCAAGTCCACCCGGAGAAACAGACCCCGGTCGGTTCGCAGTTCGCGGAGCGACACCGGGTTCTCCTCGGGCACGTTGTGGTAGAGCAGGGGCTCGGTCTTGTGCAGCGCCCGGATCCCCGCATCGGGCACGGTCGCCGGCCCACGCACCAAACGGAGCTGGTTCAACGAGTGACCGGTCTTGACCTTGATCGCGAACGAACGGGGCACGATTTCCAAATAGAGCGGGCCGGCATAGCCGGCCCGGATCTCGTCGAAGCCGGCGTTGAGATCGGTGATGACGCGGGTGAAGACATCCAGCCGCCCGGTCGTGCTTTTCGGGTTAGCCTTGGCGCGAAGACTGCTCGGCAGGTGTAAGCTTTCCAGCAGCGGCACCAGGTAGACATGACCCTTTTCGAGGATGGCGCCCCCGGTCAGATCCATCTCGTACATCACGAGATCGGACTGGTAGAAATCCAGGACATCGAGCTTGCTCCTGATTTCAGACCGCTCGGGCAGAAAGCTGCTCAGCAGCCGGTAGGCTTTCGTGCCCAGGCGCAGGTCGAGGCTGGCCGGCTGAATCTGCCGGTCCTCGATCGGGCTCTCCGCGCGTATCACCCGATCGGCGATGAGTCGCTTCAGTCGCTGGTACGGCAGGATGCCGCCCCTTCGAGGGGCCTCAGGGTGGAGCTGGCGGGCACCGCGCTTCACAGGTCGTCCATCCCTCCGTTGCCTCCATTCCGGCAGGCCGTCAGAGCGGAGTGGGCCCCGACCATCGGCAACTCTCGCCCGTTGCTCTTGGTGGGCTGGGGGTAGTGGAACGTCTTGTTCTCGTAGTTCTTCAGGACCGCGATGTCCTCGTCCAGATGCACCAGGTAATCGGCCGGCAACACCGGGATCTTGCCGCCTCCGCCTGGCGCATCGATCACAAAGTGGGGAACCGCCATGCCGCTGGTATGGCCCTGGAGGGCCCGGATGATGCTCATGCCGGTCTCCACCGTGGTGCGAAAATGGTTGGTGCCCTTGGTCAGGTCCGCCTGGTACAGGTAGTAGGGTTTCACCCGAGCCAGGAGCAACTGGTGCACCAGGCGTTTCATGATCTCCGGGTCATCGTTGACGCCTTTGAGCAGAACGGTTTGGGCGCCCAGCGGCACGCCCGCGTCCGCCAGCATGCCGCAGGCGGCTTTTACCTCCGGCGTCAATTCGTCCGGGTGGTTGAAATGCAGGTTCATGTAAACCGGGTGGTACTTCTTGACGATCTCGCAGAGCTTGGGGGTGATCCGCTCCGGCAAAGTGCCCGGGACGCGCGAGCCGATGCGGATGATTTCCAGATGCGGGATCGTTCGCAGCGCCTTGAGAATGCGCTCCAGCAGATGGTCGGGCAACAGCAGCGGATCTCCTCCCGAAAGGATCACGTCGCGCACTTCTGTATGGTCTCGCAGGTACGCGATGGCGAGGTCCAGCTCCCCCTTCTTGAGAAATCCGGGTTTCCCCACCAGGCGCTTGCGCGTGCAGAACCGGCAGTAGATCGGACACTGGTTGGTCACCATGAGCAGCACCCGGTCCGGATACCGGTGTACGAGGTGGGGCACCGGGCTCATCATGTCTTCCACCAGCGGGTCTGCCTCGGCGTCCTCGTCCTCCAGTTCGGCCGGGTCGGGGACCACCTGCCGCCAGATCGCGTCGCCCTTCTCTTTGATGGTGGCCATGACCGTCGGCGTAATGCGCATTGGGTACTCGCCGACGATGGCCTCGATCTCCTTGGGATCCACGCCCAGGTGATCCGCGAGGTCTTTCGCCTTCACCACGCTGTTCGCCAGAATCCGTCTCCATTCCTCCATTCGTCTCGGTCCCTCCTTGTGTAGCGAACAGCTGGTAGCGAGCAGCGAACAGCCCGGAGCTAGTTGATCGGAGCTATTCGCTATCAGCTATTTGCTATTCGCTGCGTAGTGGATGTCCAGATACGCCAGGATCTCCCGTGTTTCGGTCAGCACCCTGTCGCCGTCCTTCAGGACCGGCACGTAGTACTGTCCCGAGACCTCATAGACCTGTTTGCGGAACGGTTGAAAGTCCGGCACCACGACCTCCTCGTACGGGATGCCCAGTGCGATCAGCTTGTCACGGACGAGGGCGCATTCAGGGCACCAGGTGACGTGATAGAGGGTCATGCCCATAGTGTTGAGGGGCACCGGGGACCCGTTGGGCACCCGTTGCTCTGCAGAATGCAACGGGTCTCCGGCGGAGCAACGGGTCCCCACAATCCTTGTTCACTCGTTACTCAGGACTCATCACTCGTTACTGCTGCGCCGCCACCGCGCAGGGGACCATGATGGCGTCCCGCATGCCGTGGATCACCTTCTTGTCCAGCGGGCAGAGGGTCGCCAGCACGCCGGCCAGTTCCGCGCGCTCGCCGATCACGAAATAGTAAGGCGACAGGCGTACCCGTCCGGACATCGGCACGACGGCGCCGGCGCGCTCATCGAAGTAGGACAGCTCAAACTGCCGGCCCTTGTGGAACTCCTGAAGGATGGAGGGGGTGGTCGGAAACGAGGCCAGCGCGGCATCCAGCGCCGCGGCCCACTCTGACTGGGGAAGGTCATGTCCCACCGAGACGCCCCGGCTGCCCCAAGCCAGTTCCGAAAATCCGGAAGGCTTCACGACGTACCGGCGGTCTCGTTGCGAGGCTTCCGCCAAGTCCCGCCAGTCGGCCACGGCGCGGCCTCCGATGCGCAGGTCAGGGATCACGGCGGCGGGGGGCACCGGGCGCGGGTCCAGGATCCAGGTGCGCGGCATCAGGCCGGCGAGGAGATCGAACGTGGCTTCCCCCAGTTCCCGCCGCCAGAACGGGGCCAGGACCGGATGATGGAGCAACGCGAAGGCCAGTTTCTCCTCCAGCGCCGGTTTGAACGGCGGCGTGACGACCGTTCGCTCCTTCTTGGCGCTGTACATGATCAGTTCAGACTTGGGAATGTTCTTCAAGTCGAACAACTCGAAGAACCGGTACACCAGTGACACCGGGCGGTCACTGCCGTCACGCGCGAGCAGCAAGGTCTCTTCCGTGAAGCGAACCTCCCTGGGATGCACGCAATAGGCCTCGATTCCCTCCTTCTGGAGCCGAGCCGCCACCCAGGCCATCTCGGGGCGGTAATCCTGTGCTTCATCGGACACCACAATCGCGACGCAGCCGGTCCGTTCGCCCAGGTGATGGCGGAGCATCCGGGCGAAGCCCTGGACCATCCCGTCCGGGCCACCAACGATGTCGAAATCGCTATACGCTCTTGCCAACGCCCCGGTCACCCCGATGCCGCCAGGCACGGAATCCAATTCGGTGATCACCATGCCGTTTCCGGAGGGCGCATCCTCGGTCGGAATAATATCCGGACGGATGACGCCGGGCAGCAAGTCCCGAAACCGTTTCATCCGGCTATACGAGACCAGCGAGTCCGGTTTCCCTTGGTCCAGGTAGGCTGCCACCCAGGCCGGCTCTGCGCCGCGGGCGCTTTCCAGATACAGGCGGTTGAGGGCCTGGTAAAAGGCCAGCAGGTGTTGCCCTAACGAATGGAAGAAGGCCGCCTGGCCGGTGGAGAGGAGGAAAGGGTGCGGAGCGATCCGCCAGGATTGGCCCGCCTCCTGGGTCAGTGGGCTGTCGGAGGAGCCGTGGGGCGAACCATCGTAGAGTCCATCCCGGACCAGGACTTCCCGAATGGAAGAACACCGACGTGCGTCAGCCTCATCCTTCGTCAAACTCGCAAGATCGCGTGCAAGTGCCACCGGATCTCCCTCCAGGCCATTGCGCCGGCTCTGGTTGCGGACGGCGGTGATCGTAACACGGCCCCTCGCGTCGGTACAAGAGCATCACGGGGAGGACGAGGAGCTTGGGGGGAGAGGTGAGCCAGAGGATCCACAGGCTGGGCTAAGGCTTCTCTTCAGAGTATTTCGGGTACAGTTTCTTTAAGCAGTCAGGGCAGACGCCGTGGCTGAACTCCGCCTCCGAATGCTTGCTGATATACACCTCGATTTTATTCCAATAGCCGTTGTCGTCGCGCACCTTCTTGCACGACGAGCAGATCGGCAACAGCCCGCGCAGCACTTTGATCTTCCCGAGGGCGTCCTGAAGCTCACGAAGCAGGCTGTCTCGCTTCTCCTGCGCCTCTCTCAAGGCAGTCACGTCTCGGGTGAAGGAGCGGGTATGGACGAATTTGCCGTCCTCCCAGAGCACGTTGGCATCAATCAGCACATGCTTGATCCCGCCGTCCTTGCACCGAAGCCTGGCCTCGTAACTCTCCAGGGTCTCCCCGCGTGCGAGGCGTTCGAGCATCTTCTCGGCGAGGTCTTTGTCGACATGGAACTCGGCCACATGATGCCCGATGTACTCCTCGCGCGAGCAGCCGAGCAGGTCCAGCTCGGCCTTGTTTGCCCATAGGATGCGTCCGTCCGGGCCCGACCGGTTCAGGGCTTCGACCGCATTTTCGAAGAAATCGGTCAGCTCCTCATCTTTACGGCGCAGCGCCGTGTCCGCCCGCTGTCGCAACAGAATCAGGCCAGCGATCCCCCAGATCACCGCCCCCCCGAGCACCCGGTTGGTGAGCGAGACCGCCGGATCAATCCCCGGGGCAGCGTACGAGAAACCAAGCATGAGCAGGATCGTGTACCCCGCGGCGAGCCAAAGAGGCAAGTGCCGCTGTCGCACCCAGAAGCAGAGCAGCAGCAGAATGAGGTAGGCCGCCCACACCACCACGCCAAGAGGCAACGCCAGGTCTGCGATGAACACTCCCGCGCTCAGCGTGGTGATCACCACGATCATCCAGACAGTGGCCTTGTCCGGGCCCGACATCGATGGACGCTCCTCTCCATCTGTACTCAGGCGCAGTCTATTGCCAATCCTACCTACGGGGTCCATCTGATTGTACACCGAAAATGCGGCCCGTCACGAACAAGGGGGATTTCTTGCCTGGCGTGCCGGCTCAGCGTATCATGCTTCAGTATGAATCCGGATGTCCAGACAAGCCGTTCCCAACTGGTTCAGATCACCCCGTTGCCCCAACTGGTGCCCAGTCGGGTGTGTTTGAGTTGCGATGTGTGCTGCCGGTTCCCCGAGGCGGACAGTCCCCTCCGTCCGTACTTCACCGGCGAGGAGATCCGCCGGGCGGTTGCTCGGGGGGTGGCCCCCGCGCAATTTACTGATCTCGACGGCTGTCAGGTCAGCGTCGTGCCGAGCCCTGTCAGCGACGGTTACCTCTGCCCGGCCTTCGATCCCGTCACCTCGCACTGCCGAATTTACGACGTCCGGCCACTGGACTGCCAGATCTATCCCCTGATGGTGATGTGGAACGCCGACCGGACGCACGTTGTGCTCGGGTGGGACTCCAAGTGCCCGTTCCTGCGGGAAGGCAAGGGGGACGAGGCGGGCGTCGTGGCCTACGCCGACCGCATCGCAGGACTCCTCGAGCAGGAGGACACGCTGGAGACCTTTGCGAAGAATCCGCAGTTGATCGGCCATTTTCAGGATGATGTGGTGCTGTTGCGCACCCTGCCTGGCCTTACTGAACGTGTGAAGGTGATGCGTGATGAGTCATCCGTAACGGGAGAACCGCAGTCCCCCCCTTCCACTCAGCACTTAGTCCTTCGACAGGCTCAGGACCCCGAGCCCTGTCGCGGGGCACTCAGCACTCAGCACTTCTCCTCCCTGACTCTCGTCGACCGACCTCGCTTTGAACGAGCATTCGCCTCAGTAGAGACGCCGCTGGCCGCCTATGCCTTTGCCTCCCATTTCGTCTGGAGGGCGTTATTCTCGTATTCGTGGACCGAACTCGACGGGCATCTGAGTCTGTTCGCCGAGTATGCAGACGGCGTGTATATGCCGCTCCCGCCGCTGCCTCTCCCGACAGGCGTGAGACAAGATGCTTCCCCATGGCCTATGACACCTCGCCCATCTCCTGCCGCGCTTGCCGCATGTTTCGCCTTCATGCGCGCAAGGAACGGCGGGTCGGCGGTCAGCCGGATCGAGAATGTGCCCGATGAGCTTCAAGCCCCGCTCCAGGCGCTCGGGTATCGCGTCGTGCCGAAGGATTCGGACTACCTGTACCGGAGCCGCGATCTGGCGACGCTGGCGGGCGATCGCTACAAGTCCCAGCGCGCGGCCTGCAATCGCTTTGAGCGAGACTCTCGGTACCGATGTGAGCCGTACCAGGATGCTCATCGAGAGGCCAGTCTTGCCCTGTTTGAGGAGTGGGCCGCACAAAAGGAGGCCGAAGGGCTGGATGCCGGGGCGCGGCACATGGTCAAGGACTCGGCATCGGCCCACCGGGAAGCGCTGACGCATCACCGTGCTCTTGGGCTGGCTGGGCGCGTGGTCTGGGTGGATGGGGCCATCCGGGCCTATACGTTCGGCTACGAGCGTTCGCCCTCTGTCTTCTGCATTCTGCTCGAGGTGGCGGATCGCCGTATTCCGGGGTTGGCCCAGTTCCTCTTCCGTGAGTCGTGCCGCGAGGCGGCGGGTCGTGGCTTCGAGTTCATCAACACCATGGATGATTCGGGACTCCCGGGTCTGGCCCAGTCGAAGAGAGCCTATCGCCCGGTCCGGATGCTCCCGAACTATATTGCAACGTCACTCTCATAGACTAATTGCTGCCGAGACACATCGCATCACGCCATGATTGACAACCTCAGACCTAAGTCTTTTCGGGAGTGGCGGATCGGCACGAAGCTGATCCTGTACACCATCCCGCTCATTGCGGCCATGACCGTGCTTGTCGCCTTCGTCCAGCACGGGCGGAACAAGGCCGCGCTCGAAGACAAGCTCATCCATCGGGCGACGAGCCTCCACAGCCAGATCATGGCGGACCGGCAATACTATGCCTCTGTGATCGTCCCTCGTATAGGGGAGCTTGGTGGAACCCTGGGAGCAGATTACAAGCAGGTCCGTGGTCGCTTTCCACTTCCGGCGACCTTTGTGCACGAGGTGTCGGCCTACACCAACAAGCTGAGCGAGGGTTATGCAGTGAACCTCATCAGCCCTTGGCCGATTAACAAGGCCAAGGGGCCAAAGGATCAGTTCCAACAGGAGGCGTTTGCCTATCTGGCATCACATCCCACAGGGCAGTTTTTCCGGACCGACACGATGGATGGCCGGGCGGTCATGCGGGTGCTCATGGCCGATCGTGCCTCAAGCCAGTCCTGTGTGGATTGTCATAATGCGCATGCCGGGAGTCCGAAGCACGATTTTAAACTCGGCGAATTGATGGGTGGTCTGGAGATTGTGATGCCGATGGATCTGTATGTCGAGGAGAGGCGGGAGGATCTCTTCGTGACCGTGGTCGGTGGGGCCGTCCTCTGTGCGTTGCTTGTGGGGATTGTGGTGATTGGAAGCAATCGGACGGTGACCCGACCGCTGGGCAGGCTGGCCAGCAAGATGCGGATGTTTGCCGAATCGGGTCGGGGCACGTCAATGGAGGGCCTCCCCCCGGACCGCGGCAATGAAGTCACGCAGCTCGACCAGGCGTTCCACAGGATGGTGGAGGTGATCGTCAGCGATGAAAAGGAGCTCCGGGACCTGAACGCGTCTCTTGAGCAACGGGTTCTGGAACGGACCGAGGCCCTTCGATCAATGGAAGAGCAGTTCCGCCAGGCCCAGAAGATCGAGGCGATCGGTCGGCTCGCGGGAGGGGTCGCCCACGACTTCAATAACTTAATGACGGTCGTCACGGGCTATAGCGAACTCATTCTGACCCGCCTTGGCCCCGACGATCCCTTGTGTAGGGAGATCGAGGAAATCAAGAAAGCGGGCGATCGAGCCACCACGCTCACAGGGCAACTGTTGGCCTTCAGCCGAAAGCAAGTGCTCGCGCCAAAGGTCTTGGACCTCAACGCGGTCGTGTCCAATATCAACGGCATGCTGCGACGACTGCTCGCTGAGGACATCGAGCTGCACACCGTGGTGGCTCCGGTGCTTGGCCGGGTGAAGGCCGATCCCGGGCAGCTCGAGCAGGTCATCATGAATCTGGTCGTCAACGCGCGGGACGCTATGCCCGGCGGAGGCCGCCTGACCATCGAGACCAAGAACGTCGAGCTGGACAAGGTCTATGCTCAATCACATGTGTCGGTCAAGCCAGGTGCGTATGTGATGCTGGCGATCACCGACGGCGGCTCCGGGATGGATGCGACGACGCAGGCCCGGATCTTCGAGCCATTCTTTACAACCAAGGAACCGGGCAAGGGGACGGGGTTGGGCCTTTCCACCGTCTACGGAGTGGTCAAGCAGAGCGGCGGCTATATTTGGGTGTACAGCGAGCTGGGGCGGGGCACAACGTTCAAGATTTACCTGCCGCGGGTTGAGGACGAGTTGGAAGCTCGGGCGTTGAGCCATGCTCCGGCGGAGACACTCCAGGGTTCGGAAACGATTCTGCTGGCTGAGGACGAGGACATGGTCCGAGCGCTGGCCCGCAGAATCCTGACGTCACATGGGTACACAGTCCTGGAAGCTCGAGACGGCACGGAGTGCCTGCAGATTTGCCAGGCGCACACGGGCACGATTCACCTGCTGATGACCGATGTGGTGATGCCGGGCCTCAGTGGACGGGCTGTCGCCGATCGCGTGGCGCCGCTGCGCCCGGACATGAAGGTGCTCTACCTCTCGGGCTATGCGGACAATGCGGTGGTCCACCACGGCCTCCTGGATTCCGGGAGAGCGTTTCTCCAGAAGCCCTTCTCGCCTCGTACCTTAGCCCACAAGGTGCGCGAAGTCCTCGATGCCCCTCGGAAAAAGTAGCGAATCCCGGTCAGGAATCATGACTTGTGAGCAGGACGAGCGGCGGCTTATAATGTGCCGCGTCAGGTCGGTGCCGCACAGGTCGCTCCGGATGAGCTGATGCGCGACTGGAGGGCAACGGGTGAGCCAATCGGCGGGTGGGATGCCGGTGAAAGGGCGGGAGCTGGAGATTGACCGGTTCCGGCTTCAGGAGGAGCCGTATTACGCTGAGGTGAACGGCGAGATCGGCCTCTTCACGATTGCCGCGCGCCGGCAGATGCCGGTGATGCTGAAGGGACCGACCGGGTGCGGGAAGACCCGCTTCGTGCAGCACATGGCCTATCGCCTCGGACGCCCGCTCATCACCGTGGCGTGTCATGAGGATCTGACCGCCTCCGATCTCGTCGGGCGGTACCTCCTGAAGGGGGAAGAAACAGTCTGGGTGGATGGGCCGCTCACGCTCGGCGTCAAGCACGGCGCGATCGTCTATCTGGATGAGATCGTCGAAGCGCGAAAAGACACCACCGTCATCATCCATCCGCTGAGCGACGACCGGCGCATCCTGCCGATCGAAAAGAAGGGCCAGGTGATCCAGGCGGTGGACGAGTTCATGCTGGTGATCTCGTACAACCCCGGCTATCAGAGCGTGCTCAAGGACCTCAAGCAGAGCACCAAGCAGCGCTTCCTGGCGATGGAGTTCACCTACCCGCCGCCGGAGATCGAGGCTCGGGTCATCGAGCATGAAGCCCGCGTCGATAAAGAGACCGCCCAACGCTTAGTCAGACTGGGCCAGAAGGTTCGGAATCTCCGGACGCACGGCCTGGAAGAGGGAGTCAGCACCCGGCTCCTGATTTACGCCGGCGAGCTGATGGGGCAGGGGGTCGCCCCGGCCCGCGCCTGCGAGGCGGCCGTGACGCGGCCGATCACCGACGATCCGGACATGCAGCGAAGCATAGCGGAACTGGTCAATGCGATCTTTTGAAGAAATGAAAAATGCAAAATGAAAAATGGAAGACCCGGAAGGCAGGGTACGTCATGAAAAACTCAAAATACCAAATGCAAAGGACAACAGTGTGGAACGGACCTCAATTTGGCCTAGTAAACATTTCATTGGTCATCGCGCTGTTCCTGAGCTCCGGGTGCAGCTACCTGTTTTATCCCAGAGCCGAAGAGTTTCTGGAGAAAGCGAAAGGGGCAACCGGTGTGGAGACAATGCTCAATCTGGCCGCCATGCTGTAAGCCACCGCCAAGGCGGCTCACGGCGGCCAG
>Ga0134076_10000141_pt1 | contig 15007 bp, 10 predicted proteins | sample 15_taG_12_FD_109979 | JGI IMG/M metagenome (GOLD analysis project Ga0134076, IMG submission 109979) | Grasslands soil microbial communities from the Angelo Coastal Reserve, California, USA - 15_D_Wat_40cm_5_0_1 metaG | ecosystem: Environmental > Terrestrial > Soil > Grasslands ... | reverse complement strand
TCCACCAGGCAGTTGCCCCCCGAGCACTGGGCACCGCATTCGATGGTGTGGCCCGCCACGGTCCCGGCCGCCAGCAGGTCCCAGTCGTCGGGCCTCCAGCCGAAGGCATGAATCATCGGCGCGAGCGTGAGCCCGGTATCGGTCACCCGGCCGGTGATCACGATGTCGGCGTCTCGGCGCAGCGCCTCCACCACGGGCCACGCGCCGAGGTAGGCGTTGGCTGAGAGGACGCGGTCGCGCACGTCGCGGAGCGGGCGCCCCGTATCGAGGTTCCTGAGCTGATGCCCGCGGGCGGCCAGCCCGTCGAGCCGGCCGAGCAGGTCGTCCCCGGTGACGATGCCGATCTTGAGCTTTCCGGCAAGGCCCAGCGCGCGGGCCGCCGCGGCCACGGCCTCGGCGCAGGCGCGTGGGTTCACGCCACCGGCGTTCGCCGTGACCTTGATGCCGCGCTCGGCCAGCGTGGGGAGGATCCGCTCCATGAGCGGGACGAAGTCGGTGGCGTAGCCCAGCGATGGGTCGCGCGATTTCTGCTTCTGCATGATGGACATCGTCACCTCGGCGAGGTAGTCCATCATCAGGTAATCGATCGGGCCGCCGGTCACCTGGCGGTACGGCGCTTCGAGCCAGTCGCCCCAAAAGCCCTGCCCGGCCGCGATCCGAACGGTGGGGGAAAGGGACGCTCGCTGTGCCGTCACGAGCGCGGCACGACGCGCCGGACCGCGTCCGCACCTGCCCCCTGCGGCGGGTGCACGCGCAGCTCGATGAGCGGCGCGAAGCCCTCCGGGAGCGTGAGCTCGGGCGTGCGGACGAGCGGCAGCACCGCCCGGCCGCCGGCGACCACGGAGACGTCCGAGCCGTCGCCGAGCGGCCTGGCGTCGCGCAGCAGGAAGCGTACGCGGACCCGGGCGCGCCACGCGTGGGCGCCGCCGTCTCGCGCGAAGGCGGGGAACAACTCGACGGTGACCGGCCGATCTCGCCGCGCGGGCGGGATCTCGAAGCTGTGCCGCCCGACGGCGTAGTTCATCGCGCCCTGACCGACCTGTTGGCCCGTCGAGTCGAACTCGGTCACGCCAAAATCAGTGAACTCGTCCCACTGCTCGCGCGGCATCTGGACGTCGACGACCGCGCGCGCGGCCCAGTCGGGTACCCGCACGGTCAGACTTTCGGGAGGCGCGCCGCGTCCCGTTACCTCGGCGCTGCGCTCCGCGCCCAGCAGCGCTTCGGTCAATCGCCCGCCCCTCGTCGCGTTGCCCGGGTTGGAGGCTTCGAGTCCGGTGAGCGCCAGGGGCGCGACCTCGGCGCGCACGGTGGCGCTCACGCCGGAGAGCGGTGCGGCGATGACGTCGAGCTCGTACACGCCGGGTACGATATCCTCGGCGTGCACCACGAATCGTCCCGTGCCGGGGTCGGAGCGGCCGAGCTGCACCTCTTCCAGCTCTCGGAACGGCTGTCCGTTCGGCTCGTACAGCCGTGCCGTGGCGCGCTGCTCGGCCGAGTCCGGCAGCGTTACGGTCGCGGCGAGGGTCGCCCCCGGCTGCGCCACCCGCAGAAAATAGCGCTGGACGCGCGCCGGGCCGATCGCCCGGCGCTCGTCGTACAGTGGCTTTGCCGCCAGGTCGTACGGGGCGACAATCGTGTTCGCCAGCGTGAACAGCGGGCCCGCGAGGGTGTCGCTCGCGTTCCACGCCGTCACGACGCCGACATGCGCGCCGGGCGCGGTCAGGGCGGCCGGAGAGTACACCACCCGGATCTCGGTCTCTCGCGGTCCCGCCTCAAGGCTGCCGGGCACCGAGAGCCACGCGACGCTGGAGCGCAGCAGGAACTGCGCGGCACGCAGCCCGGCCACATGGCGCACGCGGAACGCCTGCAGCGTGTCGCCGGGGCCTGCCAACCCGTCCCGCCGGAACGCCCCCGGCGTGCCGTCACGGCTCCGGACGATGTACTCGGAGCCTTGGTGTCCGCCCAGCAGCCAGCGGTAGGCGGCCTCGAGCTGCGGCACGCCCGCGCCCTCGTCGATCGCGCTGGCGCCCGCGAACGGCTCGGCCGAGGCCCGTAGCGCCTGCGCCAGGTCTGCGGCGCTGACCTTCCGGCCTTCCTGCAGCATCGCGGAGATGAGGCAGGCGGCGAGGCCCGCGGCGTGCGGAGCCGCCATGCTGGTGCCGCCCTTGATCTCGTTCCCCGTGTCCCAGCGCGGCACCGAGGAGAAGGCGACCCCGGGTGTCACGAGATCGGGCTTGGCGAGCTCCCCCCCCCGCGAGCTCCACCAGCCCAGCACGTCGGCCGCGGGCGGGGTGCCGGCCTGCGCCGGGCGGGCGAACGCGCCCGGGAACAACGCGCCGATCGAGAGGGCGAGATCGGCGGAGCCCGGGAAGCCGAGCGTCGACAGTCCTGGCCCATCGTTTCCGGCGCTGATCGTGAACACGACGGACGGATGGGCCATGAGAAAGGCATCCACGATCGAGTCGATCACGGCCCGTCCCTCAAACTCGTTCCCGACGCCGAAGCTCAGGTTCAAGACCAGTGGCAGGTTGCGCTGCTCGGCATAGCGGGCGGCGTATTCCATGGCGCGCTGCATCGAGCCGGTCACGGAGATCCCGCCGCGCGCGCTGTTGGCGATCTTGAGCCCGAGGAGCTGTGCGCCCGGCGCCACCCCTTCGAATCCCGCGACGTTGAACAGGTTGTGGCCGGAGGCGATCCCCGCCACGTGCGTGCCGTGCCCGCCGTTGTCGAACACGACGTCGAGGCGCGGGACACCGTTGGCTTCTTCGAAGTTGGCGGCGAGCGTGATGGGCTTCGTGCCTAAGGCGATCGTCTCGCGTCCCTGCCGGTAGTCGTGCAGCGGCATCTCGTCCTCGAACGACCCGTTCAGGTTCGAGTCGAGGAACGCGACCCAGCCATCGGGGGCCTTCACCACGATCACGGGGAACACGTCGGTGTTGTTGCCGTCCCCGTTCAGGTCGGCCGCCGGGACTTTGCCGAGCGGCAGCTCGGCGAGCTGCCCGGCGTACCACGTGGTGGCGCTCGTCAGCCGCCCGATCCGCCCAGCCCCCGAGAGCTTGCGCCCGCCGACCGACACGGTCCCGTCGCCCGAAGGCGTGACGGCCGACAGCGCGACGCGGCCCTCCCCCGAAAAGTCGCGCAGCTCGACGATCTTCGGCGCCCCCGTGCTGGCCGTGATCAACCCGTCCACGCCGGGATCGACGCCGGTGTCGAGGATCCCGATCAACACGCCGCGCCCGTCGTAGGTCGGATGCCGCGCGCGAAACTGATCGACCCCTGTGCTCGTGAGCGGCATCAACCCGGCCATCAGCGCCACGGCGGGGGGCAGCGCCGGCTGCTCCCGCCCTGTCGTGGCGTCTGGAGGAGCGGTGGGAGAGGGTGCGACGGGCGGAGCTTTGGCGGGCTGAGGCCGTGTGGTCGGTACGCGGGGCGCCCCGGCGGCGCAGGCGGCGCCGAGGGCGGCAAGAACGAGCGCGAGTGGGCGGATGGTCACGTATCCCTCGGTAGGACGAAGGGCCCGATGTGTGGGCCGGTGAATTCCGTGGTGAGTTCCAGCAGGAAGGCGATGGTGTCGCGCGTTTCCTCGGGGAGCACGAGGGCGTCGACATGGCCGCGCGCGCCGGCGAACTTGGCGTCGAGCTGGCGGTCGTAGTCGGCGCGCATCGCCTCGACGGCCGCGCTGTTGTCCGCTTGGTCGGCGGCGGCGCCGTAGACGGCTTGGATCGCGGACTCTCCCTCCATCACCCCCATGCGTCCGGTGGGCCACGAGAGGATGAAATCGGGGTCGAACCCCTGACCCGCCATGGCGTAGTAGCCGGCTCCTGACGCGTGGTTCACCGTGAGGACGAGCTTCGGCACGGTGGCCGTCGCCATCGCCTCGACGAACCGTGCACCCGCGCGGATGATCCCCGAGTGCTCGGCCTCCGTCCCGACCATGAACCCCGACACGTCCTGCAGGAACAGCAGCGCCAGCCGCTCCCGGTTGGCGTTGTCGATGAAATACGCCACCTTCTCGGCGCTCTCGGTGTAGATGATGCCGCCGATCTTGGGGGGCTCGCCTGGCTTCCCCTTGATGACACCGCGTGAGTTGGCGATGACGGCGACCGGCCGCCCCGCGATGGCACCGTGCCCGCAGATCATCTCCGGCGCCACGTCGGACTGGAACTCGTCGAGCGCTCCGCGGTCCAGGAGGCACTCGAGCACCGCGCGGACGTCGTAGCTCATGCGATGGTCGGCCGGAAGCAGGTCGTACAACTGCTTCGGGTCGCGCTTGGGCTTGGCGGGGGGGGGGGCAGCGGCGCGCAGCGTGTGGGGCAACCGGGTGACGTACTCCCGGATGCGTTGCAGGCACGCGGCGTCGTCTTTCGCCCGGTAGTGGGCCACGCCGCTCACCGTGGTGTGGGTCTTCGCCCCCCCCAACAGCTCGGCGTCCACCACCTGCCCGGTCGCGCCCTTCACGAGGTTCGGGCCGCCCAGCCCCATGAACGACGTCCCTTCGACCATGAAGATGACGTCCGAGAGGGCCGGAAGGTACGCGCCGCCCGCGATGCACGGCCCCATCACGGCCGCCACCTGCGGCACGTGGAGGTAGTGTCGCATGATCGAGTTGTAGTAAAAGATCCGCGCCGCGCCGTATTGCCCCGGAAACACGCCGCCCTGGTACGGGAGGTTCACGCCGGCGGAGTCGACGAGGTAGACGATCGGAATGCGCTGGCGCATCGCGATCTCCTGGGCGCGGAGGATCTTCTTGATCGTCTCCGGCCACCAGGACCCTGCCTTGACGGTGGCGTCGTTCGCCACCACGACGACCGGGCGCCCGGCGATACGTCCCAGCCCCGTGACCACGCCGGCTGCGGGGGCCTGGCCGTCGTACTGGTCGTACGCGACGAGCAGCCCCACTTCAAACCAGTCGCCGCCGCTCTCGTCCAGCAGCGCCGCCACGCGCTCCCGGGCGGTGAGCTTCCCCTGATCGTGCTGGCGGCGGATCTTCTCCGGCCCGCCACCCTGCTCGAGACGGGAACGCAGGTCGCGGTACTCCGCCGTCAGGGTCTTGAGGCGGCTCACGGGCTAAGCCGACACATGCTCGGCGGCCCATTCTTCGATGTATTTCACCAGGTCGGAGGTGGGGGTGCCCGGGCCGAACAGTCTGCCGATCCCCTGCTTCTGCAGCGTCTCCATGTCTTCCGGTGGAATGATGCCTCCGCCCGTTACCAGGATGTCGTCGCGGCCGGCCTGGTCGAGCAGCGCCCGCACGCGCGGGAACAGCGTGAGGTGCGCCCCGGACAGGATCGAGAGACCCACGACGTCCACGTCCTCCTGGATCGCGGCTTGGGCGATCATCTCCGGGGTCTGGTGCAGACCGGTGTAGATCACTTCCATCCCGGCGTCCCGCAGCGCCGCGGCCACGACCTTGGCACCGCGGTCGTGCCCGTCGAGGCCCGGCTTGGCGACGAGCACGCGGATCGGGCGCTTCGCGCCGGCCATCAGCGGCGGAACCGCAGCAGCGCCGCCAGGCCGTCCACCGCGCGGCGCGCCGTGTCGTCGTACAGCACGTCCACCTGGGCGCGCTGGCGCAGCGCCTCTTCGATCGCGTCGTCGATCCGTGCGTCGTCGTTCTGGCCGTCCGCGAGCAGCGTGCGGACCTGCCCCTTGGCGAGCGCCTTGAGGGCTGCCTCGACGCCGTTCACGGCCCACCCGCTGCCGAGCCCCTCTTTCATCGCCTCCGCGTGGGCCTGCTCCCACGCGCGCTCCCGCTGGTCGCGCAGGAACAGCGCCGCCTCGCGCACCTCGGCTGGGCTCGCCCTCTTGGGGTTGAGCTTCACCACCGCGAGCAGCAGGTCGTGCAAGTAGGTGTGGAGGTGTGGCACCAGAGCCGCGGCATCGACGCCGATTCCCGCCACGACGAGCCCTGCGAGGGGCCGCTGGGTGTGGATCTGGTAGATGTGGTCGGCGACGTTGGCGTAGAGCCGGTGTTTCTCCTCGCGGATCCGCATGTGGTGGTTGTGCTCGCCGAACCCCCCTGCCAGCACGCCGCCCCGCTTTGCCTGGCGCGCGCCATGGAACTTGCCGGTTCGGGTGGCGTCCGCGATCAACGAAGGGAGCTCCACGACGTCGAACGCGGTCACCTCGAAGAAGCGGGCACCGGTGCGGTCGCACGCCGCCACGAGGATGACGCCGAACTCCCGCTCCAGCGCGATCAGCTCCCGCACCAGCGGGACCGGCTCCACGGCGAGCCGGGACCGGTACACGTGCGGCAGCGGGATCACATCGAACATATCGAGCGTGCGGCAGGCGAACAGCGCAATGCCACGCGCCCGCGGCAGCTGAGCCGGCTCTTCAAAGTAACGGCGGACGTGCTCGAGGTCGGCCTCGACCTGTTCGCGCACGGCCCGCTCCAGGCCTTCACGGTCCAGCGTTGCCAGCGCTTGCCGGACCCGGTTCTTCATCTTGATGAGATACTTGCCCCTGGTCTTGTCGCGCGGCTCGAGCTTCAGGTAACACGACACGACCCGGTACGGACCAGGGTGGATCGCCGCCAGCCGCCGGACGGTGTCACGTACGGCGTTCGCGCTCGGGGCGAGGGGGAAGGCCGTCATGGGATCAAAAGAAGACCGGTTCGCGGTACGCGCCGTACACACGCTCCAGCGCGTGGCGGATCTCGTACAGGGTGCAGTAGGCGCGTGCACAGTCGAGCATCGGCCCGATCACGTTCCGATCCGCCAGGGCGGCGTGTCGTAACGCATCCAGCCGTTCGGCCACGAGCCCGTTGTCCCGCTCCGCGCGGAGCCGCGCGAGCCGACGGCGCTGGTCCTGCTCGGCATCGTTGGACACCTTGAGGATCTCGACCGGGTGGTCGTCGTCGCTCGTGAAGTCATTCACACCCACGATGACGCGCTCGGCGGCCTCTAACGCGCGCTGATACTGTTCCGCCGAGCGCGCGATTTGTCGCTGGAACCAGCCGGTCTCGATGCCCTTGACGACGCCGCCCGTCGACTGGATCTCGGCGAACAGCCCCTCGGCTTCGCGCTCGAGCTGGTCGGTGAGCGATTCGACGTAGTAGGAGCCGCCCAGCGGGTCGATCACGTCCGCGACGCCCGTCTCGTGCGCGATGATCTGCTGCGTGCGGAGCGCGAGCCGGACGGCGTCCTCGGTCGGGAGCGCCAGCGTTTCGTCGAGTGAGTTGGTGTGCAGGGACTGGGTGCCGCCCAGCACCGCCGCGAGCGCCTGGTAGGCGACCCGCACGACGTTGTTCATCGGCTGCTGGGCGGTCAGCGTGACGCCCGCCGTCTGGCAATGGAAGCGCATCATCCAGGACCGCGGGTTCTTCGCGTGGTAGCGCTCGCGCATGTGCCGGGCCCAGATGCGCCGCGCGGCGCGGAGCTTCGCGATCTCTTCGAAGAAGTCGTTGTGGACGTCCCAGAAGAAGGACAGCCGGGGCGCGAACGCGTCCACGTCGAGCCCCGCGCCAGCCCGCGCTCGACGTAGGTGAAGCCGTTCGCCAGCGTGAACGCGAGCTCCTGCGCGGCCGTGGCTCCGGCCTCACGGATGTGGTAGCCCGAGATCGAGATCGTGTTCCACAGCGGCGCGTGCCCGGCGCACCACTCGAACATGTCCACGATGATCTTCAGTGCGGGCTCGACCGGGTAGACCCAGGCGTGCTGGGCCATGTACTCCTTGAGGATGTCGTTCTGGACCGTTCCCCGGAGCGTGTGACTCGGCACGCCCTGCCGCTCCGCCGCCGCCACGTAGAAACAGAACAGGATCGCCGCCGGACCGTTGATGGTCATCGAGGTGGAGACCTTGTCGAGCGGGATGCCCCGGAACAAGTCCTCCATGTCCGCCAGCGACGCGATCGCTACCCCGCACTTCCCCACCTCGCCCTCGGCGCGAGGATGATCGGAGTCGTAGCCCATCAGTGTCGGGAAGTCGAACGCGACCGAGAGCCCCGTCTGGCCGTGCTCGAGCAGAAACTTGTAGCGCTGGTTGGTGTCTTGGGCCGAGCCGAAGCCGGCGAACTGGCGCATCGTCCACAGCCGGCCGCGGTACATGGTGGGGTGGATGCCGCGCGTGAACGGATACTCACCCGGCCGCCCCAGTTGCCGCTGGTCCTCGAAGCCCGCCAGATCGTCCGCCGTGTACAGCGGCTTCCGGGCGATTCCGCTCATCGGGGTGCCCCCGTCCTCACCTGATCCAGGATCTCGGCCGCGACGTCGTACGGGCTCCTGCGCCCGTCGGCCACCTCGTCGAGCCGGCGCGCCAGCAGCTCCTCCGCGCGCGTGTCTTCGGCGATCCACTGATGCACCGCGCGCGCCAGCGCCGCGCGGGTCCGCTCCGCCAGTCGCTGGCGACGCCGCGCGACGAGCTTGCCGCTCTGCTGCAGGTGCAGGTAGTGCCGGTCGAGCGCGGCGACGAGCTCCGCCACCCCGTCTCCCTGGGACGCGATGGTGGCGAGCACCGGAGGGTCCCATTCACCACCCTCGACCGCCCTCGACCGCCCTCGACCGCCCTTGACCGCTTCGGGCGTGTGGTGCGGGGCAACGTGCCGAAACGCATTGCCGCGCCGGATCCCCAGCATCACTTCGACCTCCTGTCGCAGCTTGTCGGCGCCGGGACGATCGCTCTTGTTGATCACGTAAATGTCGGCGATCTCCATGACACCCGCCTTCAACGTCTGAATGCCGTCTCCCGATTCGGGGACGAGCGCCAGCACCGTCGACTCGGCGGTGCGCGCCACGTCCAGCTCGGTCTGCCCTACGCCCACGGTCTCGATCAGGACGCGCTCGAACCCGAAGGCCTCCAGCAGGTCGGCCACCTCCGCCGTCGTGGTGGCGAGGCCGCCGTGCGCGCCGCGGGTCGCCATCGAGCGGATGAAGACGCGCGGATCCAGGCTGGCGGACTCCATGCGGATGCGGTCGCCCAGCAGGGCGCCACCGGTGAAGGGACTCGTGGGATCGACCGCCACCACGCCGACCCCGAGTCCTTGCGCGCGAAACTGTTGGATCAGCCGCTCGGTGAGCGTGCTCTTGCCCGCACCGGGCGGCCCGGTAATGCCGATGCGCCGCGTCCCGCCCTGGCCGAGGCGGGCGTGCACGTGGGACAGCAGGCGCTCGAAGCCGTCGCGCTGGTTCTCGACGAGGCTAATCGCGCGCGCCAGCGCGGCCGGCTCGCGCCGTTCCAGGCCCTCGACGATGTGCTCGATGCTCATGCGGCGGTCATGCAAAGGTAACCATTCACGTGACGTCTTCAGAGTCGAGGGCGATCGGCCGCACGAGACCCGGGCGCACGGCCACCCGCTCGACGCGGGTCGCCGTCGCGGCCAGGATGTCGAACTCCAGTCCGTGGAGCAGCAGCCGCTCCCCGGCTTTGGGAATCCGCCCGAGCGCCTGCACCAGGAGGCCGCCCACCGTCTGGACGCCCCGCCCTCCGAGTGCGACGTCGAACGCCTCTTCGAGTCGGCTCGCCGGAGCGCTCCCCTCGAGTTCCACCAAGCGGACGGGTGCCTCGGAGGAAGGCTCCGCCGACTCCGGCGCGAAGATTTCGGACATGAGATCCCGCAACAGGTCCTCCAAGGTGACGAGCCCCGCCGTCCCGCCGAACTCGTCGAGCACGACCGCGAGGTGGCTGCGGCCGCGCTGCATCTCCAGCATGAGATCGGCGGCGCGGGTCGCGCCCGGCACCACCAGCGTCGGTCGCACGGGCACCGGGGCATCGGGTTGCAGCCGCAGCAGGTCGAAGGCGTGCGCCACGCCCACGACCTCGTCGAGCGAGCCGCGGTGCACGGGATAGCGGCTGTAGCGCGACTGCATGCAGACGTGCGCGGCTTCGGCGGCGAGTAGCCCTTCGGGGATCGCGACGATCGCCGTGCGGGGGGTCATCAGCTCTTTGACCGGACGATGCGCGAAGGTGAGCACGCCCGACACCACCGCCATCTCGCCCGCCGAAGCGAGCGCCCCGGTGTCGGCGCCCGAGAGCACCGCTGCGAGCGTGGTGCGTCTCGAGGGGTCGCGCGACGGGATGAACGGCGCCAGCGGACGCCCCAGCAGATCGAGCCACGGCACCGCGCGCGCCACGATCGGGTCGGCCCAGCGGCGCCCTACGACGCGGGGCACGAGGTACGCCGCACTCACGAACAGCGGCACCCCCACCGTGATGGTGAACACCCCGAGGAACGTCGGCGTCGCCTGCGCGAGCAGCGCCGGGACGACCGCGGCGGCGGCGATGACGCCTATGGTCGTGAGCGCGTTGGCCGTGGCCAGCACGCGCCCGGGGTTCTCGAGCACTTGGGCCGCGGCCCGGCCGCCCCGCAGCCTGTACGACGCCCAGCGCGTCAGCTCGCGTTGGCTCACGGCTGCCGCGGCGACACCCACCGCCGCCGAGGCGCTCGCGAGCAGCAGCCCGCAGACGAGGACGACGAGCGAGAGCGTCATTGCCGCTGGAAGCAGACGCGGGTCACGCGCCGCCGGTCCACACGCTCCACCACCACCCGGAAGCCGTCGAGCGTGAGCTCTTCCCCCGGTCGGGGTACGCGCCCCAGCGCCGAGTAAATCAGCCCGCCGACCGTGGAGACGTCGGGATGCTCGAAGGACGCGCCCAGCGCCTCGGACAGGTCTCCGAGCGAGACCCGCCCGTCCACGACGTAGCGGTCGCCGTCCTGGCGGATCGCGGGCGGGGTGTCGACGTCGTGTTCGTCGCGGATCTCGCCCACGATCTCCTCGAGGATGTCCTCGAGCGTGATCAGGCCGGACGTCCCGCCGAACTCGTCGACCACGATCGCTAGGTGCGCGGGGCCGCGTTGAAAGTCGCGCAGCTGGCTGTCGAGGGTCTTCGTCTCGGGGACGTACAGCGCGGGGCGGACGAGGTCCTGCCAGCGAACGGTGGCGCCTGCGACTCCCATCACCAGCGGGACGAGGTCTTTCGCGAACACGATGCCGACCAGGTTGTCGGGCGTCCCGTCGTACACCGGGAGGCGCGAGTGCTCGCTCTGCAGGAACGCCTCGCGCACGTCTTCGGCGCTGGCGGCGACGTCAACCGCGATCATGTCGAGCCGGGGGGTCATCACCTCGTCCACGGTGGTGTCGGCGAGCGTGAAGACGCCGAGCAGCATGTCGCGCTGTGCGGCACGGAGGTCGGGCTCGAGCGGCCGCGGCGTCGTCACGAGCGTATGGAGACCCTTGTCCACGCCGCCCAGCAGCCACAGCAGCGGTCCGAACGGCCAGAGCGTGCGTCTGGCCAACGGCAAGGCTTCGATGCTGAGCTGGGGGGCGACCGCGGCGAGGGCGCGCGGCGCGGCGTCGCCGATGATGAACAAGAAGGCCGCGGCGATCGCGAGATCGGCCAGGCTCCCGAGCCAGGGGTGCTCCCACCACTGCAACAGGAACGCGGCCGCCACCGCACCGAGCACGAGCAGGGCCAGTCGCGCCACGTGGAGCGCGCGGTGCAGCGGCACGCGGCCGGTGACGCTCGTGGGCGGGGCATCCCCCAACGTGTGGAGGGCTTCGCCGACCGCGGCCTCCTCGCCCAGCGCGAGCAACCCTGCCCACAGAGCCGGCACGAGCGGGGCGGCCATGCGCACCCACAGCAGCGCTGACGCGGCTTGCATCACACGGTCCCGTTCAGGAGCCGGCGCACGTAGCGCTCTTGGCGGCGCCACATGGCGGAGCGGGTGCGACCGGGACCGTCGGAGTGGTCGTAGCCGAGGACGTGCAGGGTCCCGTGCACGGCGAGGCGGGTGAGCTCCTCCGCCACGTTGCACGTTGCACGTTGCACGTTGCCCGTTCGGCCGCTTCGTGGAACGTGAGACGTGGGACGTGGAACGCCGTCGACCCAACGGCGCGCCGCCTCCGGGCAGATGTACACGTCGCCGAGCACGCTCCCGTCGGGCTGGCGCAAGGCGAACGCGAGCACGTCGGTCAGGCCGCGGCGGCCGGTGGCGCGGCGGTTCAGCCGGCGCATCGCGTTGCCGTCGAGCAGCGTCACCTCGATCCGCGCGTCGTGGGCTCGTTCCCACCCGAGCACTCGCCGGGCGACGCCGGCGAGGTGCGCGCTGCGCTCAAGACTTCCGGGCCGTCGGTTGCCAGGTCGCCGTGATACCGCCACTGGACTCCGGGTAGTCGATGCGGTTGTGGTACATCCCGCTGATGATGCGCACGAACTCCTGTTTCACCTGCTCGATCTGCTGCAGCGTCATGGGCGCCTCGTCCAGCTGGCCGGCGTTGAGCTTGGTGCGCACGATGTGGTCGATCACTTCGTCGATCTTCTGCGGCGTCAGGTCCTCGAGCACGCGCAGCGCGGCTTCGACCGAGTCGGCGAGCATCGCGATGGCCGTCTCCTTGGAGCGCGGCTTCGGGCCGGGGTACTCGAAGTCCGACGGGTTGGGGGAACGGCCGTCGCCGCTCTTCTTCGCGCGGTCGAGGAAGTAGGTGATCTCCATGGTACCGTGATGCTCCGGGATGAACGCCGCGACCACCTCGGGCAGCGCCGCCTCGCGGGCGAGCATGAGGCCGTCGGTGACATGGGCGCGGATGATCTCGGCGGATTGATACGCCTTCAAGCGATCGTGCGGGTTGTTGCCGCGCGTCTGGTTCTCCACGAAGTACTGCGGATTCTTGACCTTGCCGATGTCGTGATAGTAGCACCCCACGCGCCCCAGCAGCCCGTTCGCGCCGATGCGGTTGCACGCCGCCTCGACCAGGTTCGCCATGGCCACGCTGTGCGCGTACGTGCCGGGGGCCTCGAGCGACAGCCGCCGCAGCAGCGGCCGGCTGGGATCGGACAGCTCGAGCAGCGTGAGGTCGGTGGTGATTCCGGTGAGCGCCTCGGCGACCGGCAACAGCAGGAAGCTCAAGCCCGCTGAAACGAATCCGTTGGCGGCGCCCCACACGCCCCGCAGCCCGATCTCCGCCACGCTCCAGCTGCCCGCGAGTCCCAACGCCAGCGCCCCCGCGAGGTAGCCGAGCGCGATGATCAAGACGGGCACGTAGAAGTTGCTGCGTCGCCGCAGGCCGCGTACCGACAGGGCGGCGGCCACGCCGCCCACGATGCACATGAACAGCGCCGGCACGTCGTGGAACACCGGCTGCAGGCTGATCACCACCGCGACGATCATGGCCGCGTTCATCGACACGCGGCCGTTGAACAACACCGTCATCATCATCGCCATGAACGGCAGCACCATGATCTCGGGGTGCTGAGGGGCGAAGCGCGCGACCGCGGCCGCCTGGAGCAAGACGAGGCCGAACAGAGATCCGATGAGGATCACCTGCCGCTGCTCGCTGTACGTCTCGCGGCGGTAGAACACCATCAGCACCCAGAAGATGCCCAGCACCAGCGAGTCGCGCAGCAGCGGGCCGAACACGCCGCCTACCGAGCTGCTGGTGGCCGCGCCGCGCCGCACGAGGTCATTGTGCAGCGCGGCCAGTTTCTCGTGGGCTTCGTTGGTCACGACCTCGTGGGCGCCCACGATCCGGTCCCCGGCCCGGACGATGTACTTGCTGGGATCGACACTGCGGCGGAGCTCGTCGCGACGCCGCTCCGTCTCGAGCGTGTTCAGCACCAAGGTGGGCCGGTAGAAGTGGCCCGCCAGTCGGACGTACACCGCATCCCCGACGCTCGACCCCTTGTCGGGGTGGGCCGCGCGGGCGCGGCTGAGATACTGCTGGTAGGCGAGCACCTGGTCGCGCGACACCGACGCTTCGGACGCCCGCCGCCGGATGATCAACTCGGGCGCTTGCTCCACCTGCAGCACCCCGGGGGCCGTGACGCCAAGCGCCAGGGTGCGGTCGAACAATTCGGTCAGCGCCTTCTCGAGGCTGCGACGCTTGCCGCCCTTGGAGAGGTACGCGGCTTCGGGCTGGGTCAGGACCATACCCTGCTCCTTCGCCACCCGGGTCACCGCCTGTGGGCCGCCCTGGTCGGCGGCATTCTCGATGCCGGCGAAAAAGGCGTGCAGCGCGATCGTGGCACTGTCGAAGGCGCGCTGCTGGAACTCGTAGATGGGTTTGACCGTGCCGGCGAGCTCCTCGGCTTCCCGCGCGAGCTCCTGATCCGACTTGTTGACCGGGAAGGTGAACAGCGCGATCACTTCGTGATCGGCGACCGAGCCCGGCTCGAGCAGCGGGGCCACGTTGCTCGCGCTCGAGGGGAACGCCAGATAGGTGAGCAGCGCCAGCGCCGGCACCCAGACCCAGCGCACCCCGTGATAGCGCACCTGCTCCTTGGTGGGGAGGTTCATCTCAGCCCTGAGCGTCCTCGGCGTAGGCGCGGATGATGTCGCGCACCAGCCGGTGGCGCACCACGTCGGTGTCCGAGAGGTAGCAGAACCCGATCCCCTCGATCCCGGGGAGGATGCGCTCGACCTGGAGCAGCCCCGAGTCCTCGCGGTTGGCGAGGTCGATCTGGGTTTTGTCGCCCGTGATCACGGCGCGCGAGTTCACGCCCAGCCGGGTGAGGAACATCTTCATCTGCATGCCCGTCGCGTTCTGCGCCTCGTCCAGGATCACGAAGGCGTCCGCCAGCGTGCGGCCCCGCATGTACGCGAGCGGAGCGATCTCGATGGTGCGCGACTCGATCGCCTTCTGCACTCGGTCGCGCGGCATCATGTCTTCGAGGGCGTCGTAGAGCGGCCGCAGGTAGGGGTCCACCTTCTCCTGCAGGTCGCCCGGCAGGAATCCGAGACTCTCCCCCGCCTCCACCGCGGGGCGCGCGAGGATGATGCGCCGCACCCGCTTGCGCGCCAGCGCGTCGACCGCCGCCGCCACGGCAAGGTAGGTCTTTCCCGTCCCCGCCGGCCCAATCCCGATCACGATGTCGTGTTGGGCGATCGCCTGGAGATAATCCCGCTGGCCCGCCGTCTTCGGCGCGATCACCCGCCGCAGCCCGGGGAGGATGATCTTGAACTCGCCCTCAGCCGCCCCCCCCGCTCCCCCCCCCCCCCCCCCCCCCCACGCGCCCCGCGACTCCCCCCCCCCCCCCCCCCCCCCCCCCGGCACCTCGCGTGGCTCCCCCCCCC
>Ga0134076_10000140_pt1 | contig 15045 bp, 17 predicted proteins | sample 15_taG_12_FD_109979 | JGI IMG/M metagenome (GOLD analysis project Ga0134076, IMG submission 109979) | Grasslands soil microbial communities from the Angelo Coastal Reserve, California, USA - 15_D_Wat_40cm_5_0_1 metaG | ecosystem: Environmental > Terrestrial > Soil > Grasslands ... | reverse complement strand
CGTGTTGGTGCAGAAGATCGGGCCGGCCAACGCCGCCGTCTTCGCTCGCGCGTACGGACACTGGCACACCGGGCCCCGCGGCCGGCGGCACATGCCGCGCGACGTCGGCACGCGCGCGTCCGGGTAGCGCTCGCAGAGGTAGTTGTCCCGTCCCTTGACGAGCTGCAGGTCGGTGCCGAACTCGCGCTCGTACTGATCTTGCAAGAGCTTCTGCGAGGTCAGCAGGTAGGCGTCGCCGCTCCAGCGCGCCAGCGCCATCGCCACGTGGCTCTTGCCGACGCCGGGCGGCGCCTCGACGAGGAAGACGCGCGGCGCGGTGGGGTCGTCGAGGGCTTCGCCGATGCCGTCGGCCAGCTCGCCCAGCAGCCGCGACTGCTCCGGCCGAGGTGTGAAGCCGGTGGGGAAGTGCGCGAGCAGGTCAATGTGATCTGTCACGCGTGGACGGATGGTATCACGCGGGCCGTCGCAGGTATTATCACATGATGCCGGGCGACGGCTCTCGCGTGCTGTTCGAAATTTCCGCCGGCAGCCTCGTGCTCGACGAGGCGGGCCGCGTGCTCCTGATCCGTGCCCGCGACCTGCGCGGCCAGCCCGTGTGGACCCTGCCGAAGGGGGCGTTGACGTCGGGCGAGACGAGCGAGGACGCGGCCTTGCGCGAAGTGCGCGAGGAGACCGGCTACCGCTGCGAGCTCGTGCGAGAGCTCGCGCCGGTCACCTACTGGTTCCGCCGGCGGGGCCGGCAGGTGAAGAAGACGGTGCGGTGGTACCTCATGCGGCCGCTCGAGAAGGTCGGCGAGCACGATCACGAGGTCGACGAGGTGCTGTGGGCCGACAAGGACGACGCCCTCTCGCGCCTGCGCTACGACTCCGACCGCCGCCTTCTTGGTGGAGTCTAGCCGAGCCGTCGAGCACTCGCTGGGGACTTGCAAGCAGCATCCCTCTAGGGTAGCGTCACGGCCCAGTATCCGTCGTGTCCGTGGTAGTGAAGAACAGGTAGTGAAAAACACCGGTCCGGCTCCTAGCGCTTTTGGACCCGCTCAGCAGGGTCGGCGGCGATACCCGCCAGCGCAGGGAGGGATTGATGCAACGGTATATCGCGCGAAGGTTCCTGCAGAGCCTGCTGGCCCTGTGGGTCATGAGCCTGGTCGTCTTCAGTCTGGCGCGGGTCACCGGCAACCCGCTGGACGTCATGCTGCCCCTCGAGGCTGGGCCCGAGGAGTACGAGCGGATCTCCAGGCACTGGGGGCTGGATAAGCCCCTCGCCACCCAGTACGTCGTCTTCCTGACCAAGGCCCTCCAGGGGGATTTCGGGAACTCCTGGAAGTGGCATGGCTATTCGGCCATGGGCCTGGTCGCACAGCGCCTGCCCGCCACCCTCCAGCTCGCCGGCTTCGCCTTGCTGATCAGCGTCGCGATCGCCCTGCCGATCGGGGTGCTCGCCGCGGTCATGAAGGGCACCGTCTGGGACTCCGCGGCGAAGATCGTCGCCCTGCTGGGGCAATCCTTGCCGGGCTTCTGGCTGGGGATCGTCCTGATGTGGATTTTCGCCGTGCACCTCGGCTGGTTGCCGACCTCCGGGCGAGGCGGGATCCAGTACATGATCCTGCCAGCCATCACCCTGGGCTGGTTCCAGGTAGCCGCCGTCATGCGGCTTGTTCGCTCGTCGATGCTCGACGTGCTGGACAGTGAATTCGTGAAGCTGACCCGCATCAAGGGCCTGTCGGAATGGAAGGTCGTCTGGAAGCATTGCTTGCGCAACGCGGCGATCGCCCCCCTGACATTCTTCGCGATCATCGCCGGGGTCCTGATGACCGGCTCCGTCGTGACCGAAAGCGTCTTTTCATGGCCGGGCACGGGGCTCCTGGTGGTCGACGCGGTGAGGGCTCGGGACTTTCAGGTGGTCCAGGCCGTGGTGATCGTGTTCGCCGGGATCTTCATTTTCACGAATCTTTTGGTCGATATCCTCTACGCATACCTCGATCCCCGCATCCGGTATCGGTGAGGGGAGAAAGGACGTCGGACCATGGCGACTGTGACAGCGAGAGCGCTTCCCTGGTACGCGCGCCCGCGCGTCGTGCAGGCGATGCGCCAGGTCAAACGCTATCCGGTGATACCGCTCGGTCTCCTCATGATCCTCCTGGTGATTCCGGCCGTTCTGGCGCCGCTGGTCGCGCCGTACGACCCGCTGCAGGGCTCGCTGGCCAAGCGTCTGAAGCCGCCGGTGTGGCAGCAGGGCGGCACCATCGACCATCTGCTGGGCACCGACAAGCTCGGGCGCGACATCTTGAGCCGGCTGATCCATGGCGCGAGGGTCTCGCTCGCGGTGTCTCTGGTGGCGATCTTCGTCGGTGGCATCGCCGGCGCGGGGCTGGGGCTGATGTCCGGCTACTTCGGAGGCAAGACCGACACGCTGATCATGCGCCTGGTCGACCTCTCCCTGTCTTTACCGACGATCTTGCTGGCTCTGGTCCTGGTGGCCGCGGTTGGCCCCAGTTTCGGGACGGTCATCATCGTCCTGGTGGTCCTCCTGTGGGCGCGCTACGCAAGACTCGTCCGGGGGAGACCCTCAGCATCAAGGAGCGGGATTTCATCGCGAGGGCGCGCGTGGCCGGGGCGTCCCACACGCGGATCATGGCCCGCTACATCTTCCCCAACGTCGTCAACTCCCTGGTTGTCCTGGCGACGCTCCAGGTGGGGTACGTCATTCTGCTCGAGTCCGCCCTGAGCTTCCTCGGCGCGGGTCTTCCCCGGCCCACCCCCGCGTGGGGACTCATGATCGCCGACGGGCGCGAGCTGATCGTGACCGCCTGGTGGGTCTCGATGTTCCCGGGGTTGGCGATCATGTTGACGGTGCTCGCTCTGAACCTCTTGGGCGATTGGCTCCGAGATCATCTCGACCCCAAGCTCAGACACGTCTGAGACACGAAAAAACTACGGAGGAGATCTCCGATGAGACGCGATGCGTGGTCACGGTTCTCGTCGGCTCGGCTCGCTCCCCTCGCTCCGGCGCTACTGCTCATGACGCTGACGTTCACGCTGGGGACCACGCCGACAACCGGATCGGCACAGGACGCGAAGATCCAGAAGCTGGTGTTCGCCTCCGCCGGGTTCGAGGACAGCAACCGATTCTGGATGGTCGCCCGACCCGACCATCTCCAGTACGACCCGTTCCTCGAAACGCTGCTCGACGTGGATCCGAAGACCGGCGAGTACACGCCACGCCTGGCCGAGAAGTGGCAGGCGAGCTCCGATTTCAAGGAATGGACCTTCACGCTGCGGAAGGGTGTGCAATTCCACTACGGGCATGGCCCGTTCACCGCCAAAGACGTCGTCCATTCTCACGCGTTCATGATGCGCCCGGAAACGACCGCGACGTTGGCGCCGTTCTGGCGCACCGTCGAAGAGGTCAAGGTCGTCAACGACTACCAGATCGTGTTCCGCATGAAGCGCCCCTCGACCACGATGCCGTATGCGGCTTCTCGCGCCGGCGATCTGCGAATCGTCAGCAAGGCCCAGTGGGACAAGGAGGGGCTGGAGGGCATGGACAAGCGACCGGCCGGCACCGGCTCGTATCGCTATCTCAGCCGGCAACCGGGCCTGTCGATCACGTTCGAGCGGGTGGACAACCACTGGCGCGGCCAGAGACCGGCGTTCAAGGAGCTCGAGTTCCGGTTGGCGCGCGAGGAGTCGACGCGGCTGGCAATGCTGCTGTCCGGTGAGGCCCACGTCGCCGACTTGCCGCGCGAGCTCCAGAAGGACGCGCTCACGAAGGGCATGAAGATTTTCTCGTCGTCCTTTCCCGTCGACTGGATGACGGTGTACCTGGGAGGCCAGTACTACCTGTCCGGCGATCCAGCGTTCAAGCCCGACGTGCCCTGGACCAAGAAGAAGGTGCGGCAAGCCCTGAACGTGGCGGTCAACCGCAAAGAGCTGCTCAACACGGTGTTCGCCGGCAAGGGGACGATGACGTACGTGACCGGGTGGACCGCGCAGTCCGAAGGCTACAACCCCGAGTGGCAGAGCCGCTTCGATCAGCTGTACGGCTACGACCCCGCGAAGGCCAAGGCGCTCCTGAAGGAGGCCGGCTACGGTCCCGGCCAGCTCAAGTTCAAGATTCTCGCGTTCACCGAGCCCGGAGAGTCGGAAGGCCCCCAGGTCGCCGAGGCGCTCGGCATCTACTACAAGGACGTGGGTGTCGAGACGGAGATCGAGGTGCTCGACTGGGCCAAGGTGCGGGACATGTTCCGCAAGAAGACGATCCAGTGCTGCATCTGGCCCAACATCATCTCGTGGCGGCCGGCCGAGGAGTGGATCAGGACGAGCTACTACAGCAAGAGCGCGACACACCACTACGAGAACGAGTTCATCGACAAGACCTACAACGCGCTGACCCAGGCCGTGAAGCCGGAGGAGCGTCAGCGGCTGGCCCGGTCGATCGCCGACCACCTCTTCGAGGAGTTCGCCGATATCCCGCTGTTCTGGTTCGCCAACGAGGTCGTCGCGAACCCCAGGGCGGTGAGCGAGTGGGTTTACCCGGGTCTGGCTGCCGGCAGATCGACGCATTTCGATCGCATCAGACCCCCGAAGTAGGCCGAGCACGCGACGAGACGCGCGGGGACGTATGCCCAGACAGATCGGCGACGTCGTTTTGCGGGTCGAGGATCTCCACACCTATTGTTTCACCCGCTGGGGTGTGGTGAGGGCCGTCGACGGCGTGAGCTTTTCCCTCCGACAGGGTGAGGCGCTCGGCATCGTCGGGGAGTCGGGCTGCGGCAAGACGATGACCGCGCTCTCGCTGCTGCGACTGGTGCCGCGGCCGGCGGCGCGGATCGTCAGGGGCAGGATCCTGCTCGAGGGCGACAATCTCCTCGAGAAGACCGAGCGCGAGATGCGGGCGATTCGGGGCCGACGCATCTCGATGATCCTCCAGGACCCGCAGACCTCGCTCAATCCGGTGTTCACCGTCGGCAACCAGTTGATCGAAGCCATCAAGATTCACCACAAGGACGGCCGTCGATCGCTGGTGCGGCGAGCGATCGACGGCTTGAAGCAGGTGCGGGTGGCGGCGCCCGAGCGCCGCGTCCAGGACTACCCACACCAGATGAGCGGCGGCATGAAGCAGCGAGTCGTGGGCGCCATCGCCATCTCGTGCGAGCCGCGGGTCATCATCGCCGACGAGCCCACGACCTCCCTGGACGTCACCATCCAAGCTCAGTACCTGCGCTTGCTCCGCGAGATCCAGGAGGCGACCAATCTTGCCGTCATCTTCATCACGCACGACTTCGGGATCGTCTCCAAAATGTGCGACCGCGTGATGGTGATGTACGCCGGCCGGGTCGTCGAAAGCGGCGACGTGCGGGACATCTTCAACCGCCCCTCGCATCCGTACACGCAAGCCCTGTTGAGCTCCGTGCCCACGATGGACGAGCGCGTCGAGCGGCTCTATTCGATCGCCGGTCAGCCCCCGGCCCTCTGGGATCTGCCCGCCGGTTGCCGCTTCGCCGCGCGGTGTCCTCATGCGGATGAGCGATGCCGACGCGACTATCCGCCCTCGTTCACGGCAGGCGAAGGCCATACCGCCGATTGCTGGAGACTGGAAGACGCATGCGAGCCGAGCCAATTCTCCGGGCCGAGGGCCTGAAGAAGCACTTTCCCGTCACCGAGGGCCTGCTCTGGTCGACGGTGGTCGGCTGGGTCAAGGCCGTGGATGGCATCAGCTTCTCGATTCCCCAGGGTCAGACGCTGGCGCTCGTCGGTGAATCCGGCTGCGGCAAGACGACGACGGCGAAGCTCATCTTGCGTCTGGAGGAGCCCACCTCAGGCCAGGTGTTCGTCGATGGCAAGAACGTCCACGCGCTGAGCGGCGACGTCTTGAAGGAGTACCGCACGATCGTGCAGGCGGTCTTTCAGGACCCCTGGTCGTCGCTGAGTCCCCGCATGCGCGTGCGAGAGATCGTGGCGGAGCCCCTGGTCGTGAATCGGCGCGTGGCGGCGGCGGAGGTCGAGAGCCGTGTGGCGGAAATTCTCGGGCGCGTGGGCCTGCGCCCGGAGCAGGCGAACCTCTACCCGCACGAATTCAGCGGCGGGCAGCGCCAGCGCATCGCCGTGGCCAGCGCCCTGGTGTCGGATCCCAAGCTCATCGTCCTCGACGAGCCGGTCTCGGCCCTAGACGTCTCCATTCGCGCGCAGATCATGAACCTGCTGGTGGATCTCCAGAAGCAGTACGGCGTGAGCTACCTGCTGATCGCGCACCACCTGGCGACGACGCGGTTCATGGCCCACGAGGTGGCGGTCATGTACCTGGGCAAGATCGTGGAACGGGCCAAGACCGAGGAGCTGTTCAAGAATCCATCGCACCCCTACACGAAGGCTCTCTTCTCGGCCGCCCTCCCGGCTCACCCGGACATCGTGCGCGAAGAGATGATCCTCTCCGGTGAAGTGCCGTCGCCGATCGATCCGCCGTCGGGCTGCCGCTTCCATCCGCGCTGCCCCTTTGTCATGCCCCGGTGCGCGGAAGTGGAGCCCCAGGAGAAAGCGATCGCCGCCGATCACGTGGTGGCGTGTCATCTCTACTGAGTCGAGAGGGCGGAGCCGAGGCGCGCTAGGGCGCGGGGAAGAGGTGCTCGCCGTTCTTCCAGGCGATCGCCTCGGCGACGTCGCGCGGGAGCTGGGCGAGCCACGCCTGGACGTCGCGGTGGTAGTCGCGCACGATCTCCCAGCGTGAGGTCACCCACGTGTCCGTGCCGACCATGAAGCGGTCGGGATACTTCACGAAGACCGCGCGCCACGCCGGGTCGAGCGCTCCGCCGGAGGCGACGTCGGTCCGCAGCGCCAGCTCGACGTAGAGCTTCGGAAACCGCTCGAGCAGGCGGCCCACGGTGGAGGCCGGCGACGACATGCCGGCGTGCGCCCAGAGGAAGCGCGGCTTCGGGTAGAGTGTCAGGAGCTTCTCGATCCCGACGTCGTCGACGTGCGCCTGGAGGACGAGGCCGCGATCGGCGGCGAGCTCGGCGACGCGCTTGACGGTGGGCGCGCCCGTGTCGGCGGCGCTCAGGTGGAACTCGCCGATACCGCGGTAGATCCCCCGCTTCAGCCGGTCCTCGACGTAGGCCTGCACCCCCGGATCGCTGTGCCATCTTGCCATGTCGTCGCGCGTCCGGTACGGCCGGAGGAACGGCACGACGGTCTTCGGAGCCTTCTCGTAGAGCTTCAGCGTGCCGTCGTCGGGCGTGCTCGACACGATCGCCCGCCGCACGCCCGCCGCGGCGAGGATCTAGAGCGCGCGCTCGGGCGAGTAGACGTCCCAATCCGGACGGCTGTAGTGGATGTGCGCGTCGAAGATCGGAAACTGGGCGGCCCCGGGGGCCGCGGTGCCCAGGACGAGCAGGAGCGTCGGCAGGAGAAGCCTGCGCATCGCCGGGATCCTAACACACGCGCCCGGTCGCTCCCGCCGGCGCGAGCAGTCACTCACGCCTCGGCCGGCGGGCGGCACACGCGGCAAGGACGATATCCGACGCTCGCCGCGTCGGCGACCGACGCGAAGACGATACGATTGGCCTCGCCCACACGCTGCTCGTGGGCGCAGCCGCGCCGACAGACGATCCGCGTGCTGGTGCAGCCGATCAGCGCGGGCGTGGTGCGCTCGAGCCGCAGGAGCTGGGTCTTCATCGCACCGCCGAAGGCGTAGTGGCCCCAGGTGCCGTCGCCGCGGACGATGCGGTGGCAGGGGACGATCACCGGCACGGGATTGGCGCCGAGCGCGTTGCCGACCGCGCGCGCGGCGCGCGGATGGCCCACCCGTCGCGCGAGGGCCGAATACGAGTCGACCTCGCCGAACTGGATGCGCCTGGCCTCGGCGAGCACGCGGGCCTGGAAGTCGCCGATGCCGCCGAGGTCCACCGCCACCGTGAAGAACGTCCGGCGGCCGGCCAGGTATTCGCGCAGCTCCTGCCGGGCGCGCTCGGCGTGAGCGCGCGCCCGGGCGGAGGCGCCGTGGTCGCCGCGCCCGGGATAGAGCCGCGCCACACCGCGCTCGGTCGCCTCGATCCCGAACCGGTCGGCCAGCTTCTCCAGCCCGGCCGGCCTCGTCTTGAGGCCTCCAAGGAGGCGCTCGGACAGCTTCGGCGGAGCGTCGGGCTTGAAGAACTCTTCGAGCATCGTGTCGATCCGATCCATGTCGCTACTCCTCCAGCGCTCGCTTCAGGATCGCCTTACCTCGCGCGAGCTGACTCTTGACCGTGTTGACCGAGATCCCTCTGATGGTCGCGAGCTCGCGGTACCCGAGCCCGTTCACGTAGTGCAGCGCGAGCAGGACGCGCGCCTCGCGCGGCACCGTGTCCAGCGCGCGCGCCAGGTCGAGCCGCTCGACGGCCGCGCCGCTGCGGCCGCGCGGCGGCTCCTCGGGGGGCGTGCGGCGGCGACGGCGCAGCTCGTCGATGCAGACGTTCGTGAGCACGCGGTAGAGCCACGTGGACACGGCCCACCGGCTCTCGTACGACCCGCGCGCTTCGAACGCTTTCAGCAGCGCGCGCTGGACGGCGTCCTCCGCATCGGCGCGATTGCCGAGCAGGCGGTAGGCGACGGCGTACAGCCGGGCTGCATAATCTTCGGCGGTGCGGGCGAACGCGCGCTCGTCCATCTCGAACAGTTATACGCGCCAGACGCGGAGAAGGGTGGAAGGGACTGGGGCGATCAGGACGACGGGCGGGCGCCGCGCAGCGCCGCCCAGACGCTCGCCGGCGTCAGCGGCACGCGCGTGATCTCGACGCCGCGGTCGGCCAGCGCGTCCTCGACCGCGTTGGCGATCGCCGGGACGGGCGAGATGATGCCGCTCTCGCCGACGCCCTTCACGCCGAGCTCGTTGCGGGTCGACGGAAAGTCGAGCGCGATGACCTCGAGCGGCGGCACCTGATCGGCCTTCGGCACGCCGTACTCCATCAGCGAGCCCGTCACGAGCTGCCCCGCGTCGTCGTAGACGAGCTCCTCGGCCAGCGCGGCGCCGATCCCCTGAACGATCCCCCCGTGGAGCTGGCCCTCCACGACCATCGGGTTGAGGGGACGGCCGCAGTCGTGCACGGCCGCGTAGCGCAGCAGGCGCAGCGCGCCGGTCTCGACGTCGACCTCGAGCGCGCAGGCATGGGCGCCGAACGCCCACGTGACCGTCTCCGGCCGGAAAAACGCGCACGCGTGGAGACCGGGCGCGCCTTCCCGAAGAAGAGTCGGGCTCCGCAGGGACGCGCGAGCCAGCCGCCCGATGTCGACGCCGCGCCCGGTCATCCCGGCCACGTGCGCCCGCCCGCCGGCGAGCACCACGTCCGCCGGCGCGCACTCGAGCATCTCGCCGGCCACCAGCCGCGCCTTTCGCGCGACCTCGCGCGCGGTGCGCGCCACCGCGGGCCCGGCCACCGCCGCCACGCGACTCGCGATCGTGCCGTTGCCGTAGCCGACCACCGCGGTGTCGCCGCCCACGACCACGACGCGCTCCGTGTCGACGCCGAGCTCGGCCGCGCACACCTGCGCCAGTGTGGTCTCGTGGGCCTGGCCCTGCGAGGAGACGCCGATCTGCAGATAGACGATCCCGCTCGGATCGATCTTGACGTCGGCGCCCTCGAACGGCCCGATCCCGGTGCCCTCGAGGTACGCGGACAGCCCAACCCCGATCGGTCGCGGCGACCCGCGGCGGGCTTTCTGCGTGGCGCGCCACTCGTCGTAGCCGAAGCTTGCCAGCAAGCGATCGAACGCGGCCGGATAGTCGGCCGGATCGTAGACGATCGGCACCCCGTCCCGGTAGCGAAGCCCCGTCGTGTAGGGCATCTCGTTCGGGCCAATGAAGTTACGGCGCCGCAGCGCCGCCGGATCGAGGCCGGCGCGCCGCGCCGCGCGGTCGAGCAACCGGTCGAGCACGTAGGCGATCTCGGGCCGGCCGGCGCCGCGATAGGCGGCGCTGAAGGTCTTGTGGGTCACGACGTTGAGGGCCGAGGCCTTGAGGTGCGCGATCCGGTACGGCCCCGGCAGGTGATTGATCGAGTTCAGCGAGATCACGTCGCCGATGACCGGATAGGCGCCGGCGTCGCGCGTGAACTCGGTCTGCACCGCCGCGATCGTGCCGTCGCGCGCGACACCGAGCCGCGCGCGATGGCGCTGATCGCGATCGGGCGCCGTCGCTAGGAAGTGCTCGCGACGCGTCTCGATCCACTTCACAGGCCGCCCGAGCCGGCGCGCCACCGCCGCCAGCAGAACGTCCTCGGGATAGACGTGCCCCTTGGCGCCGAAGCCGCCGCCGACGTCCGGCGCGATCACCCGCACCTGCTCGTCCGCGAGCCCCAGGGCCGCCGCGATCGCCGCGCGCACGGCGAACGGTACCTGCGTCGACGTCCAGATCGTCAACCGGCCGTCCGGCGCGTCGGGCTGGACCAGGACGCCGCGTGGCTCGATCGGCATCGCGGCGACGCGGGGCACGTCGAATCGCGTCTCGACCATCACGTGCGCTTCGGCGAAGCCGCGGGCGACGTCACCGACGGCGCCGTCGGACGGCCCGGCGGCGTTGTCGGGCCACTCGTCGAAGACCCGCGGCGCGCCCGCCGCGAGCGCCGCCTCGACGGTGGCCACCGCGGGTAACGGGCCGTAGCGGACCTCGACGGCCTGGGCGGCGTCGGTGGCGCGGTAGACGTCGTCGGCGACCGCCACCGCCACGCCCTCGCCGGCGTAGCGAGCCTTCGCGCTCGCGATCGCCGGCTGGGCGTACGGCCTGAACCGGGGCGATGGCACGAGCGGGGGCACCGCGGCGGCGCACTCCGGCAGCTCGGCGATCGTGAGGACTGCGACCACTCCCGGCAGCGCCAGCGCGCGGCGCGCGTCGACTCCGAGGACGCGGGCGTGGGCGTGAGGACTTCGCACGATCGCCGCGTGCAAGAGGTCGGCGAGCCGCAGGTCGTCTACGTAGCGACCCCGTCCGAGGAGGAAGCGACGATCTTCGCGGCGTTTGACGGAAAGGCCGATGGGCGCGGTCATGAGATTGTCGCCAAGGGTTGTGGCAGTATAGGCGCGGACCCGGGAGGTCACACGCATGAACTATCGTCCGGTCGAGGGTTGGGGACGGCTGCCCGAGGGGTGGTCGTTCGCGGAGGCGACGAGCGTCGCCGTCGACGCCAAGGACAACGTCCACGTGTTCAATCGCGGCGAGCATCCGGTCATCGTGTTCGACCGCGACGGGAAATTCTTGAGATCGTGGGGGGAAGGCGTGTTCCGGCGCGCCCACGGAATCACGATCGGGCCGGACGGCACGCTGTGGCTCACGGACGATCTGCACCACACCGTCAGGCAGTTCACGCCCGAGGGCAAGCTGCTGCTGACCCTGGGCGATCCAGACAAGCCGTCGACGCTCCACGGCGGCAAGCCGTTCAACCGGCCCACGCACGTTGCGCTGTGCCCGAGGAACGGCGACATCTATGTGTCGGACGGCTACGGAAACTCGAGAGTTCACAAATACGATCCCCAAGGGCGACTACTCTTTTCATGGGGTGAGCCGGGAACCGACCCGGGCTGCTTCAACATCCCGCACAATATCGCCACCGACGCCGAAGGCCTCGTGTATGTCGCGGACCGCGAGAATCATCGGGTCCAGATCTTCGACGACAAGGGCAAGTACCTCGCCCAGCTCGCGAACCTCTACCGCCCGTGCGGGCTCTTCGCCGACCGGCGCCACGGCGGTCTTCTCTACGTCGGCGAGCTGCCGGCGGCGCTGCCAATCAGCGCCGAGGTGCCCAACATCGGCGCGCGGGTGAGCATCGTCACGCTCAAGGGCGAGCGGGTGGGCCGCATCGGCGGCCGCTTCGCCGGCGAGAAGCCCGGCGAGTTCATCGCCCCGCACGGCTGTGTCGTCGACTCGCGCGGCGACCTCTACGTGGCCGAGGTGTCGTGGACGGCCCTCGGCAAAGACCTGAAGCCACCGCGGGAGATCCGCTCGCTTCAAAAATTCGCGAAGATATGACCACGATGGCCGAACGGCTCCTCGTGGCGCTGGCGAGCTCCGCCGCGCGCCGGTACGGCGGGGAACTGGTCTCCGAGCTCGAGCACGCGCTCCAGTGCGCGGAGCTCGCGCGCGCCGCGGCCGCGGACGAGGAGCTGCAGCTCGCGTGCCTGCTGCACGACGTCGGGCGGTACGCGATCGATCAGTCGCTCGTGGCCGATACGCTCGAGGCGACCCCGGTCGGACCGAGCGCGCGGGGCCACCACGATCTCGGCGCCGATCTGCTCGCGCCGTGGGTGCCCGAGCGGGTCGCGTGGTGCGTGCGCCTGCACGCCGACGCCAAGCGCTATCTCTGCGCAACCGAGCCGGAGTACCTCGACCGTCTGTCGGCGGCCTCGCGCCACACGCTTCGGCTCCAGGGCGGCGTCATGTCGCCGGACGACGCCGCACGGTTCGCCGAGCACCGGTGGGCGCGCGACGCCGTCGCGCTGCGCCGGTGGGACGATGAGGCCAAGGTGGTAGGCAAGCGCACGCGGACGCTGGACGACTGGGCGCCGCTGGTCCGGCGCGGGGTCTCGCGGTGAGCCCGCTCGCCGACGCGCAGGTCACCGCCGAGCTCGCGCAGACGCCCGGCTGGAAGCGGGCGGGCAAGGCGATCGAGCGGACCTATCGCTTTCCGGATTTCAAGGCGGCGATGGTCTTCGTCAACTGGGTGGCCGCGCTCGCCGAGCGGGCGAACCACCATCCCGACATGACGATCCGCTACAACGAGGTCACGGTCTCGGTCTGGACTCACTCCGACGGCGGGCTCACGCCGAAGGATTTCGCCCTCGCGCGCGGGATCGACGCGCTGTAGGTGATGGTCCGCGCGACCGATCGTCTCTCCGTCCACCGGCGAGCTCACCGTCCGCTTCGTGAAGCCGGTCCCCCTGGAAACCCCGATCCTCGGACGCGGACGCGTGACGGCGCGTCACAACCGTTACGTCGACGTCGAGGGCTGGCTCGAGGAGCTAGGGACGTCCGAGGCGCTGGCGGGCGCGCGGGCGCTTCTTCTTCCAGGTCGGAAGCGCCCGCGACGCGCCGCTCGTGCCTGGAGCCTAGACGCGGGCGAGGAGGGCCATCACCGGCGCGCGCTTGGGCGCGGCCTGATAGCGGCACTTGAGGTCGCTGCGCTCGAGGATCTCCACGTAGGTGCCCATCACCATGCGGTAGTAGGCCGGATGACGCCCGGCGGGGCCGCCGTTGTACTCGGTCAGGGCGTCCTTGATGGTCGGCTTGCGGCTCATGATGTCGCGCAGATAGGCCATCGCGAACTTCGTGCTCACGGTGGGGATGGCCAGGTCACCGAGGTCGCGCTGCCCTTTCAGGACCGGACGCTTGAAGGGGCCGATTTTCGATTCGAACAGGGCTGCGGTCGACGGCAAGGTCTGGTAAAGCCCGACCTCGCCAGCGGCGCCGACGGCGTCGTGTTTGAACTCCGACTCCACCTCCGCCTGTGCCAGGGCCAAGCAGTGATCGATCTGCGTGCGCTCGCTTTCGGCGAAGAGGACCTCCGGATAGTGCTGGAAAGCCTTGATTGGCGCGTTGGGATTCTTCTCGCCGATGTACGCCAGGACCGCCCGACTCAGCCGCTCCGAGTTGGCCTCGTTTGCCACAGCCAGGACCTGGCGCGTCAGCACGACTCCTCCAAGGGCGATCGCGCCTACCAGCGTCAAGCTCGTGAGCACTCTGTTAAGTCTGCACATGCAGCCCCTCCTTACTGTTTTGTCCGTGACCCAATTCGACCGTGACTGCTCGATCCGATCTGACTGCTTTGATCCAGCGCGACCGACTACGATCCAGCGCGACGACGATCCAGCGTGACTACGATCCAGCCTGACTACTGCAAGGTGAAGGTGAGGTTTTTGAAGTATCGCATAGGCCGATGGACTACGCAACATGATGTTGGTTCGTTCCGGATATCCACAACCGGCGGGGGGCGGACCATCGCCGCGGAACGGCTAATACAACGCAGGGTTAGGCGCTCGGCGGGTCCCGCTCAGCGCGGGCGCCGCGGCAGTCGCGGCGGGGGGACCGTCCGGTGAAACTCGGTGGGGTCGTTGTCCATTTTGTGACCGACGGCAGTGCCGCACTCGGCGCACACGTAGTCGTACTTGCTGCCGGAGGGGAGGACCAGCAGGAGCTTCTTGCGGGCCGGGGTCGCCCGGCGACAACGCGGGCAGAAAAGGCTGGTCGCCTCGAACTCCTCGAAACTGTCGCGCGCCCCGGCCATCGCCCGGATTCTACACCGGGCCTATAATGCCGGCACGAGGACGATGCTCCGCTCGCGGCTCGCGCTCAAGATCACCCTCCTGATCGTCGCCGTCCTGATCGTCGGTTTCGGAGTTTCGACGATCGTGACGATCCAGCGCGAGTCGTCAGCCCTGGTCGAGCAGAACAAGCAGGCGGTCCGGCGGCTCACCCAGGCGGTGGTGGCGAGCATCGAGGCCGCGATGCTGCAGGAGCGGCCCGACGTCACGCGGAGCCTCATCCAGGAGCTGCGCGAGCTGCGGGCCCAGCCGCGCGAGGACACCTCGCCGCTCGAATCGCTGATGATCTACCGCCGAAACGGCGTCGAGGCGTTCACCGACATGGCGACCGCCGCCGAGGTCGCCCGCACCGCGGGGCTCTCGGACGAAGTCATGAAGAACATCGCGAAGATGGAGCGCGCCCCCGGTACGACGATGTCGGGCCCGCTCTTCGCCCGCGCCCTGGAGACCCAGACGAGGCAGGAATCGCTCGAGATGGCCGGCGGCGTCTCGCTCTTCACCCTGCACTACCCGATCCTCAACAAGGAACGGTGCCAGGGTTGCCACGGCAGCGATCACAAGGTGCGCGCGGTGGTGCGCGTCGCGACGTCGATGGAGCCCGTCTTCGGCGAGGTCCGGCGCCTCCGCAACCGCCAGATCCTGATCGCGGTGCTGACGATCCTGGCCGCCGCGACCGTGCTGACGGTCGCGATGCGCTCCGTCGTGGTCGGGCCGATCGGGGCGCTCTCGGCGGTCGCCCGGCGCATCGGGGACGGCGACTTCGAGGCG
>Ga0134076_10000137_pt1 | contig 15183 bp, 13 predicted proteins | sample 15_taG_12_FD_109979 | JGI IMG/M metagenome (GOLD analysis project Ga0134076, IMG submission 109979) | Grasslands soil microbial communities from the Angelo Coastal Reserve, California, USA - 15_D_Wat_40cm_5_0_1 metaG | ecosystem: Environmental > Terrestrial > Soil > Grasslands ... | reverse complement strand
TGAAGCTCAAGGCCCGATGACACGCGCGAGCAACTCCCCGCCGCTCCTGGTTGTCGAAGACCTGAAAACGCATTTCTTCACCCGTCGCGGCGTCACAAAGGCCGTCGATGGCGTGAGCTTCACGCTCCTGGCCGGCGAGACGCTCGCCCTCGTCGGGGAATCGGGCTGCGGCAAGTCCGTCACGTGCCTCTCGCTGGTGCGCCTGGTTCCGGAACCCGCCGGGCGGATCGTCGGAGGCCGGGTGCTGTTCGAGGGGCAGGATCTGCTGCAGAAGAGCTCGGCCGAGATGCGGCGGATCCGGGGTAAGCGGATCGCCATGGTGCTCCAGGATCCGATGACCTCGCTGAACCCCGCCCTGACGATCGGCACGCAGGTGGGCGAGGTGGTCCGGCTCCACCAGGGCCTGCGCGGCGATTCGCTGCGGCAGCGTGTCCTCGAGGCGCTGCGCCGGCTGCGGATCTCCGCCGCCGAGACGCGGCTCTCGCACTATCCGCACCAGTTCAGCGGCGGGATGCGCCAGCGCGTCTCGAGCGCGATCGCGCTGTCGTGCGCGCCGCGCTTGCTCATCGCGGACGAGCCCACCACGTCGCTCGACGTGACGATCCAGGCGCAATACCTCGATTTGCTCCGGGAGGTGCAAGCCTCCGCGGGCGTCGCGGTCATCCTCGTCACCCACGATTTCGGCATCGTTGCAGCGATTGCCGATCGAGTCGCCGTGATGTACGCCGGCCGGATTGTCGAGATGGGCAGCACGGCGCAGATCTTCGATCGCCCCAGTCACCCCTATACACGCGCGCTCCTGCGATGCCTCCCGGCCGCCGAGCGTGGGCGTCAGCCCCTGGTCGAGATCGGAGGCCAGCCTCCCGACCTGGCCCGACTCCCCGACGGCTGCCCGTTCGTACCGCGTTGCCCTGACCGCCTGCCGATTTGCGAGACGAAGTTCCCGCCCTTGGTCGCGATCGCGGCGGGTCATGACGCGCATTGCTGGGCTGCCCTCCCCGCAACCGAGTCCGCCGCGCCCCTCGTGGGGGGGTCTGGGGGAGGAGCGGCAGTCGCTCCCCCTCAGTCCCACTAATTGCTCGAAGGCGTCGGCCTCAAGAAATACTTTCCGGCCGCGAGCGGCTTCGCCGTTGGTCGACCCGGCGCCTGGGTGAAGGCGCTCGACGGCGTGAGCGTGCGGGTGGCCGAGGGCGAAACGCTCGGCATCGTCGGCGAGTCTGGCTCGGGCAAGACGACGCTCGCGAAGCTATGCCTGCTCCTCGAGCGCCCGACCGCCGGCGCGCTGCGGTTCGACGGCAAGGACACCGCCGCGTTCGATCGCGACGACCTCAGGCGGTATCGGCGATCGGTCCAGGCCGTGTTCCAGGATCCTTACAGCTCGCTGAATCCCCGGATGCGGGTCGAGGACATCGTCGCCGAGCCCCTGCCCGCGGACGGGGGCGTGAGCCGCGCGGTGGTGGCCGAGCGCGTACGCGAGGTGCTGCAGCTCGTCGGTCTCCGGCGGGAGAGCGGCGCGCTCTATCCCCACGAGTTCAGCGGCGGCCAGCGTCAGCGCATCGCGATCGCCCGCGCCCTCGTCACCTACCCGAAGTTTCTCGTGCTCGACGAGCCGGTGTCAGCGCTGGACGTCTCGATCCGCGCGCAGATTCTCAATCTACTGAAGCGACTCCAGGAACAGCTCGGGCTGGCGTACATGTTCATCTCGCACGATCTGGCTGCCGCCCGCTACCTGGCGACGCGCCTGGCCGTGATGTATGCCGGCAAGCTCGTCGAGGTGGGCGAGTGCGACGCCGTGTACACGGAGCCGCTTCATCCCTATACGGAGGCGCTGCTGTCGGCGGCGCTGCCGCTACATCCTGGGACGCGCCGGCAGCGCATCGTGCTGGGCGGTGAGGTGCCCAGTCCCGTGAATCCTCCGGAGGGCTGCCGCTTCCATCCCCGCTGTCCCCGCGCGATGGCGCAGTGCAGCCGTCAGGAGCCGGAGTGGAAGGAAGTGAAGCCCCGCCGATTCACCGCCTGTCACCTCTACTGACCCAGAGGTCACGGAACCGGGTGGCCACGGTGTCTTCGTAGGCGACGGGCTCCGCGAGCAATCTGATCGAGCGGGCGAAGCCGTTCATGACCGAGACCGTTTGCTCCCCGATCGTCGGATCGTAGAACGGAAGATCGCGCTCCACGACCGCCGCGATGATCTCCGCGGCCGCCGGCGGAAACCGCCGCCGCCCGACTTCGGTCGCCCGCGTGGGATCCCGTCGGAGAAGAGTTTGAGCGCGCACGATCGCGCGCACCGCCGCCGCCACACGCTCGGGCGCGCTCCCGATCAGCGCTTCCGTCGTGGAGAGCGCCGCGAACGTGTACTGCCCCGCCTCGGGTGGGCCGTCGCCTCGCCGGACGTCCACGATGATCTTGCCGACACCGCGGCGCACGGCGGTCTCGCTCCCGAGCGCGTTCGCCCAGAACCCGTCGACGGCGCCGCGCTCGAGGGCCTCGGCGGCCGTGACCCCGAAGGACGCGCCCGGATCGGTTCCGCCCGGCACCGGCGCGATCTTGACGCCGTCGCGGACCGGATCGACGCCGGCCTCGTGCAGGAGGCGAAGGAACGCGCGGTCGGGCCCCGGCGCGGCGCCGATGCGCAGGCCCTTGACGGCTGCGACGTCGCCGCGGCGGGCCGGAAGATCCGCGCGCAGGACCAGGAGCCACGGCGTGCCCTGCGAGAGGGCGACGACGAGCTTCGCGCCCTTCCAGCCCGGAAACGCGAGCAAGGTCGTGTGCGCGCCGCCGGCCACGAAGTCTACGGTGCCGTCCCGCAGCGCGTTCACGGCGTCGAGCGAGGGCAAGAGCTCGACGTGGGCGTCGAGCCCTTCCTCGCGATACAGCCCGAGCTCCTCGGCGGCGAGCGCCGGGAAGTATGAGTTCGTCACAAGGTCGGGTGTCGCGATCTTCATCCGTGCGCCGCCTCCGCCTCGACGAACCCGGAAATCTGAGCCCAGCGGAGCCCCTTGGGATCGTGCGCGATCTCGACCTGGCGGCCCTGGGAGTCCCGCAGCCCCAGCGGGTGATTCACGAGCTCGATCAGATTGCCGTCGGGATCCTTGATATAGGTGTAGTGCTCGCTGCTGTCCTCACGGCGCCCCTGGTGCGGATCGGTGCCGCCGATGTCTGACCCGGTGCTGGCGGCCGACGTCCTCACGTGCGGGATCCCGAGGCGGTCGAGGTGGACCAGGGTGGCCTCCCAGTCGTCGACCTCGATCGCGAAGTGGCTCGACGCGACGATGACCGGGCGCGGCGTCACCGTGAAGTGGATCTCGCCGCTGCCGAGCCTCAGCTGCAGCTGTCGCCTGTTCAGCGCCGGACCGCGGTCGAGGAACTCGGCGCCGAGCACCTTCTCGTACCACGCTCGAGTCCGCTCGCGGTCGCTGATCTGAACGTTCACGTGATGGATCATCTTGATGGCCATGCTCACACCTCGCGATAGGGACTGCCCCAGCGGTCTTGATACACGATGTCCTTGAGCGGGCCGCGGCCGACGGGGCCGAACTTCCCCATCGGGTAGCCGATCGGCAGGATCGCGTAGGAGTGCACGCCCGGCGGCAGGCCGAGCGCGGCCTCGGCTTCCTTCTCGTAGAGCAGGTGCCGCGTCGTCAGGGTGGCGCCGAGGCCGAGGGCCCGGGCCGCCAGCAGCATGTTCTGCACGGCGGGATAGATCGACGCCCCGGACCCGCGCGTGGGTACCGCCGTCCCTTCCTCGAGGCACGCGACGATCCACACGGGTGCCTCGTGGAAGTGGTCGGTCAAGTATTCCACCGCGGCGTGCTGCCGGTTGTACTGCTCGCGGGTGACGCCGGGCGGCGGCGTGCTCTTGAGATAGCGAGGCCCGACGACCTCGTCGAACGCCCGTTTGTACCAGACCTGCACGCCCTGCTTGATCTTCTGATCCTTGATGACCAGGAAGCGCCAGCGCTGCGTGTTGCCCCCGTTGGGCGCGCACGTGCCGGCTTGCAGGATCTTCTTGATCAGCTCGTCGGGAACCGGGTCGGGCTTCAACCGGCGCATGGCGCGCATGGTCTGCATGGTCTCGAAGAGGTCTGGCATAGGGCCTTCCTTTCTTCGTTCGATCCGCGGTGGACGAATCATACTCCGAGCGGGCGTGTTGCGCGTGGCGGCGGAAAGGCGCAGGATCGCCGCCACCAGGACCGGCTCAAATCCAGGAGGGCGCAATGGCGACCGTCGGGAGCGGCGGCTACCAGTACGAGGTGAACGGATCGTGGGCGAAGCTGCCCGCCGGCTGGACGTTCGGCCCGGTCAGCGCGGTGGCGACCGACTCGCGCGATCGGGTCTACGCCTTCCAGCGCAAGGACCCGCCGATCATCGTGTTCGACCGCGACGGCAGCTACCTCGGCTCGTGGGGCTCGAGTGCCATCAAGGATCCCCACGGCATCGCGATCGTCGACGACGTGATCTACCTCACTGACCGCGACGACCACGTCGCACTGAAGTTCACCCTGGACGGCAAGCCCCTGATGGTCCTCGGCACGCGCGGTCAGCCGTCGGACACGGGGGCCACGAAGGACATCGAGCTGCCGCCGCGCTCGGCCGGGCCCTTCAACAAGCCGACCGAGATGGTTCCGTCGCCGTCGGGCGATCTCTACGTCTCGGACGGCTATCGCAACAGCCGCGTCCATCGCTTCTCGGCGCAGGGTGCCTTGCTCTCGTCGTGGGGCACGCCGGGCAAGCAGGAGCCGGGAGAGTTCCATCTGCCCCACAGCCTCTGGGTCGATCCCGAGGGGTTCGTCTATGTCTGCGACCGGGAGAACAGCCGCATCCAGGTGTTCAACGCGAGCGGCAAGTTCGTCTCCCAGTGGCGCGACATCCATCGCCCGACCGACATCTACTTCAACGCGCAGCAGGTGGCCTACGTCAGCGAGCTCAGACCGTCGATCAGCATCCTCGACCGCAACGGCAAGGTGCTGGCGCGCTTCGACTCGCCCTCGGGACACGGGCTCTGGGTCGACTCGGTGGGCGACATCTATCTGGCCGAGGCTGGAGGCAAGCGGCTCACCAAGTACGTGCACAAGCGCTGACCATGAAGCCCGCGGCGGGAATCGCGCTGCTCCTTTCGAGCGTGCTCGCTCTCGCGACGATCTCGTCCGGCCAGGCGCCGCGGCCGCCGATCAAGGTCGGTCTCCTCCTGCCCTACACCGGCGTCATTGCCATCAACGGTCAGGAGACTAGCAAGGGTGTCGAGTTCTACTTCACCAAGATCGGCAACAAGGCGGGCGGCCGCGAGATCGTCCTCATCAAGGAGGACGACGAGGCCAAGCCCGACGTCGGTCTGACCAAGGCGCGCAAGCTCGTCGAACGGGACCGCGTGGATGTGCTGATCGGGCCGGTCCACAGTGGAGTCGCCCTGGCCATCCGGGACTACGTCCACGGTCAGGGCATCCCGCTGATCGTGCCGGTGGCCTTCACCCGCGACCTCACCGCTCCGGCCAGGGCGAGCCCATGGTTGTTCCGAGTGGTCGAGACGAGCGATCAGGGCAATTTCCCGATGGGGATCTGGGTCTTCAAGAAGACACCGCACCGGAAGATCGTCGTCATGGCGTCGGACTTCGCCGCCGGGCGCCATTCGGCAGAAGCCTTCATTGCGGGCTTCAAAGGGGCGGGCGGCGAGATCGTGAAGGAGATCTACGCGCCGCTGAACACGCCCGACTTCGCGCCCTATATGGCCCAGGTGAGCGGCCTCACCGCCGACGCGGTCTACGCGTGGTTCGCTGGCACCGACTCGATCCGCTTCGTGAAGGCGTACCGGGAGTACGGCCTGGGCGACAGACTCCCACTGCTCGGCTACAACACGCTCACGGACGATGTGCTGCTGCCGACGCTCGGGGACGCCGCGCTCGGCATTATTACGGCGGGGCACTACAGCGCGACGCTCGACACCCCGGAGAACCGCGCGTTCGTGCGTGAGTACGAGTCGCGCGCCGGTGCCTTGCCGACGCGTTACGTGGAGCTGGGCTACGTCTCGGGCCAGCTCGTCGGCTCGGCGATCGAAGCGCTGAAGGGCGAAGTCGGTGACCGCGCCGCGTTGCGCGACGCGATCCGCGGTGCCGCCACCACGATCCAGCCACCGCGTGGCCCGATCCGGTTCGATCGGTTCCAACAGGTCATCACCGATGTGTACGTGATGAAAGTGGAGCGCCAGGGGAACCGGCTGGTCAACGCCATCGTGGATCGGATCCCGAACACCTCGCAGGAGGAGAGCTGGAAGTGGTGGAACAAGTAGCGAGGCTGCCAAAGGACGTCGACCGCGCCTCTCTTTCGCGCCTGCCCCTCCTCGAGCGCGCCGAGCTCGACGCCGAGGGCCAGAAGCTCTACGACGCGGTCGTGAGCCGAGAGAGCCGGACCCTGGTCGGGCTGCGTGGGCCGAGCGGCATCTGGCTCCATTCGCCGAAGCTCGCCGGGTTCGTGAGGGCGACCAATCAATACCTGCGTTTCGAGAGCGCCCTGGACCGGCGCCTGACCGAGCTCGCCATCCTGGTGACGGCGCGAGAGCTCGACAATCAGTTCCAGTGGGCGGCGCACGAGCCGGCGGCCCTCGCGGAAGGTCTCGACGCGAAGATCGTCGAGGTCGTCAGACGAGGCAAGCCCATCGCCCGACTCGGGAAGCGAGAGGCGGTCATCATCGCGTTCGGTCGGGAGCTGTTCCGCACGAAGAGGCTCGCTTCGCGGACGTTCGCCCGCGCGGTCGAGCTCTTCGGCCGGCGCGGAGTGGTCGAGCTGGCGGCCCTCATGGGCAACTACGCGATGACGGCGGTCATCCTCAACGCGGTCGACCAGCAGCTCCATCCCGGCCAGAAGGCGCTGCTGCCGGTCCGGCGCGGCCGGTGAGAGACTCCTGACGGAGCGCGAAGTTATGTGGGACAATTGCGCGCAAATCGAGGATCGCCAGTCCAGCCCCGGAGGGAACTGATGCCTTACGACCTGGTCATCAAGAACGGCATGGTCGTCGACGGTTCCGGCTTCTCCCGCTATCGGGCCGACGTCGCGGTCAAGGACGGCACGATCGTCGAGATCGGCAAGATCCGGGGCGCGGCGACTTCCACGATCGACGCCGAGGGCCGCTTCGTGGCGCCCGGGATCATCGACACGCACACGCACTACGACGCCCAGCCCTTCTGGGACAAGCTCTGCACCTCCTCGATCTGGCACGGCGTGACGACCGTGCTCATGGGCAACTGCGGCCTCACCCTGGCGCCGCTGCGGCCCGAGCATCGCGACACGATGCTCGCGACGTTCTGCTGCGTCGAGGACCTGCCGGTGCGCTCGCTGGCCTCCGTGCTGCCCTGGAACTGGGAGACCTTCGGCGAGTATCTCGATGCGATCGACCATGGTCTCGGCCTCAACCTGATGCCGCTGGTCGGCCACAATCCGCTGCGCCTGTCGGCGATGGACGCGGCGGCGTGGGACCGCGCCGCGACGCCGGACGAGATCGCGCACATGCAGCGGCTGCTCCGCGAATCGATGGAAGCCGGCGCCTGGGGCTGGAGCACAACGGATTCGCCGACGCACGCGGGCCCGCAGGGCCAGCCCGTGCCGACACGCCTGGCCGCCGACGAGGAGCGCGTGGCGCTCGGCCGCACGATGGCCGAGTTCAACCGCGGCATCATCGAGATCCTGCCGAAGGGCGCGGGCAAGCCGAGCCTGGCCGATCTCGACCATCTGCGCGACGTGGCCGTCGTGAGCGGGCGCCCGGTGTTCTTCCTGAGCTTCGACACCAACGCGCGGCCCTACGTCGAGAAGGCCTCGCGCGAGGGCGCGCAGATGTACAACCTCCTGCGGGCGATCCCGTTCAATCCGCGGTTTACCCTGAAGAAGACGACGTTCTTCCACAACCTCGACGTGTGGGACGTCGTGATGCACCTGCGCCTGCCGGACCGGCTGGCGGCCCTCGCCGACCCGGAGCGGCGCGCGCGCATGCGGGAGCAGGCGCTCAAGCCGCAGCGGCGGCGGCCGGGCGTGCCCGGCCGGCTCGTGCCGTGGCGCTCGATCTTCGTGCGCAAGGTCATGCTCGCGAAGAACCAGGGGCTCGTGGACCGCAATCTCATGGATCTCGCCGAGCAGCAGGGCCAGCACGTTGCCGATGTCATGCTCGACCTGGCGCTCGAGGAAGGGCTCGACACCGAGTTCCAGCTGATGACGCGCTCGACCGAGGAAGAGAACCAGATCGCCGACATGGTGAAGAGCGGCCATGCGCTGCCCTCGCAGTCGGACGCCGGCGCCCACCTCAACACGAACTTCTGCACCGCCGGTGAGTCGAGCTACGTGCTCGGCCAGTGGGTGCGCGACCGCGAGCTGATGACGCTCGAGGACGCGATCAGGCGTCTGACCTTCCAGCCCGCGCGCATCCTGGGCCTGCATGATCGCGGTCTCGTCCGCGAAGGCCTGGCGGCCGACCTCATGGTGTTCGACCTCTCGACCATCGGAGTGAAGGAGGACGAGGTCACGCTCGACGGACCCTCCGGCACGCCTCGTCGCGTGCAGGGCGCCGACGGCGTGCATCACGTCATCGTCGGCGGTCAGGTCGTGCTGGAGCACGGCAAGCACACGGGTGCACTCCCGGGCCGCGTCCTCCGCGCCGGCCGCTAGCGAACCGAGGAGCGCGCCGGCTCGGCCGGGGCGTCTCCGAGCGAGGGGGCCTTGGAGGCGACCAGGAGGATCGTCTTGACGTCGGCGGCCGTGGTGCGCGTCGCAGTGGTCGTGACGGGTCTCGTCCTCGTGGCGAGCTGCCAGTCGTTGTCTCCGCCGAAGCCGGATCCGCAGCGGGAGCTCGTCGCGAGGGGCAAGGAGCTTTTCCTGAAGGAGACGTTCGCGGGCAACGGGCGGACCTGCGGAACCTGCCACCCGCCCACGAACAACTTCACGATCGATTCCGCCTTCATCTCCAGGCTGCCGCCCAACGACCCCCTGTTCGTCGCGGAGTTCGTCCCGGCGCTCCGGGAGAACTTCGAGAAGCCGGAGCTGATGCGGAAGTTCGGGCTGATCCTCGAGAACCTGGATGGATTCGTCCTCCTCTTTGGGGGCGCGCTGGCGGCCGACGGGCAGGAGGCGACCGAGTTCTACATTCCCGTCGGCCAGTCGCCAGGGCTCTCCGGCAAGGTCACGGTCATCGGCACTGTCGAGACCGCGGACGCCCGCGGCCGGACCATCGTCGTCGCGGGCCCGTCGGGCAAGCGGACCGCCGCGATCACCGACCGCACCAAGATCTGGCTGGACCGGAGCAAGCTGGGACAGCAGAATCAGAAGGGAACGTTCGCGGATCTGGGGAAGGGCGCGGTGGTCGAGGTCAAGTACGAGGACAAGGAGCCCAGGGTAAGGGCCGAGTGGGTCAAGGTGGAAATGGCCGCTCGGTGACTTCTTCCGCTCCCCGGCCGGGTCGAGTTTCCTGATCTCCCTCAGTTCTCGCGTCACCTGGTCGCTCATGCTCTTGAGCGCCCTCGCCCGCTCGCCGAGCGAGTCGGCGTCGGTCAACAGCCGCCGACTCCGCCGCAGCAGATCCTCGCCTTCGGAGGTCAGCAGCGCTCGCGGACGGACACGGTCGAAAAGCGGCACGCCCAGCTCGGCCTCCAGGGCGTGAATCTGGCGTGAAAGCGCCGGCTGGCTGAGGTTCAACTGAGCCGCCGCCGCACGCAGCACCTTCTTTGGCGACGTGCAGTGTGCGAGGATGGTCGCGCGGAAACCGTCATGGCGAAGCAAGGAGGCTGTATGAAGGCGCCGCTGACTTCCATCGCGCTTGTCCTCGTCCTCGTCGCAATCACGGGTCCGGCGCTCGCCCAGGACAAGCTGGGCAAGGTCACGTTCCCGACCTCGTGCGACGCCAAGGTGCAGTCGCAGTTCGAGCGCGGCGTGGCCATGCTGCACTCGTACTGGTTCACCGAGGCGCGCAAGGTGTTCGACGCCGTCATCCAGCAGGACCCGAAGTGCGCGATGGGGTACTGGGGCCTGGCCGTCAACTATCTCGGCAACTCGCTGGCGTTTCCACCGCCGCCGAAGGACGCCGTCGCCGCGTCCGAGGCGCTCGACAAGGGACGCGCGGCCGGCGCCAAGACGCAGCGCGAGCGTGACTGGATCGAGGCGATCGGCGTGTACTACCGCGACCACGACAAGGTGCCGGTGAACACGAGGCTGGCAGCCTACACCCAGGCGATGGAGCAGATGACCCAGCGGTATCCGGACGATTTCGAGGCGTGGACGTACTACGCGCTGGCCCTGCAGGCCTCCGCGCCGAAGAACGACAAGACCTACGCCAACCAGCTCAAGTCCGCGGAGATCCTCGAGCGCCTGTTCAAGCAGAACCCCGACCATCCCGGCGTGGCGCACTATCTGGTTCACGCCTACGACTATCCGCCCCTCGCCGACAAGGGCATCAAGATCGCGTCCGCGTACGGGAAGATCGCGCCGGCGGCGCCGCACGCGCGCCACATGCCCTCGCACATCTACTCGATGGTGGGGATGTGGGAAGACTCCATCGCCTCGAACCGCTCGGCGCTCGAGATCCAGCCGGACTACTACCACGCGACCGACTTCACCGTGTACGCCCATCTCCAGCTGGCCCAGGACGCGAGGGCGAAGGTGCTCGTCGACGGCATCGCCGCTCTGCCGAAGCAGGACTATCCGAACATTGCCGTCTACACCGCCGTCGTCGTGGTGCCGGCTCGCTATGCGCTCGAGCGGGGTGACTGGGCGGGCGCGGCCGCGTTGCCGGTCGTGAACACCGGACGGGCGCAGGCCGACTCGCTCGTCCGCTTCACGCGCGGTCTCGGCATGGCCCGCAGCGGCGATCTGGCGGGCGCGAAGCGCGAGATCCAGGCGATGCAGGAGCTGCGAGCCGCGCTCGAAAAATCGAACCAGTCGTACTGGGGCGATCGCACCGAGGAGCAGATGCTCGCCGTCTCCGCCTGGGTGGCCCAGGCCGAGGGCAATCGCGATCAGGCTCTGAAGCTCATGCGCGCCGCGGCCGACGGCGAGGACGGCAGCGTGAAGCACGTGGCGATGGAGAATCGGCTCTACCCGATGCGTGAGCTGCTCGGCGAGCTCCTGCTCCAGCAGGGGCAGGCGCCGGCGGCGCTGCGCGAGTTCGAGGGCGCCCTCAAGGAAAATCCGAACCGCTATCGCGGTCTCTACGGCGCGGCGCGCGCCGCCGAGACGGCCGGCGACCGCCCGAAGGCGGTTGGTTACTACGAGAAGCTCGTCGCGCTGACGAGCAAGGCCGACACCGCGCGTCCGGAGATCGCGCGCGCCAAGACGTTCATCGGCACGCGCTAGGCCGGGACGAGCGCCGCGCGGCCGACGAGCGCGTTGCGCCGAAGGAGCTCGTGCGCCTCTTCGGCCCCTTCGAGCGGGAACGTGCGGCTGACGATCGCCCGGATGCGGCGCTGGCGGAGGAGCTCGAGCGTCTGCGCGATCTCGGTCAGGGTGACGTAGCGCGAGCCGTGGATCTCGAGCATCGAGCCGAGCACGTGGCGCGGATCGACCGTGAAGCTCGAGTCTACGCCGAAGGCCGCGGTGGGCCGGCTGCCGATGATCACCAGGCGCCCCGCGCGCGCCAGCGACCTGAATGCGCGGAAACGAGGTCACGCGGCCCGGCACTAGCGTCATGATCACGACGGTGAGACCGACGCCAGTCGCCCGCACCCGGAGGAGCACGTCGTTGGGCCCGATCTTCGGCACGGGGACCGTCGCGAGCCGCAGCGGAGCACCGAACTCGGGAAGGACCATCGCCTTCATCGTGTCAGGGCGCGGCATGGGACCAGCGCACCTCCCTTTTGGGGTGCTACGCTACCACCCCATCCGCGAGGGCGCCACTCACCGCTGAGGCTCCAGCCGCGCGAACTCGCGGGCCAGGGATGTTAGGATGCCGCATTGCTCGATAGTCTCGACCGGACGCAAACCTCTCACTCCGACCCACCCGACCGGGTTTCTCGCCTGGCGTGGGTGGCGATGCTCGTGACGGGCGTCGTACTGAGCCTCGTGCTCGCGGAGATCGTGGTTCGCGTCCACCTGTGGACGCGCCCCGCCTCCTTCTACCTCGCCAACGTCGCATACGGACAATTCGACGCTCGGTTCGGCCAGCGATTCCTGCCGAACTCACGGAAGGTTCTCTCGCTCGTCAGCAACGGCCGAGTGGTCTGGTGCCCCGGCGTCGTGGCGGACGCGAACGAGGATGGCCTGGGAGGCCGGAGCACGTGGCGGGATGCCCGAAAGGCCGACTATGTGATCTTCACGACGGGCGACTCGTTCAGTTATTGGACGCGCTCGGCGTTGACCATACCCGATGTCGTCGAGTCCCTGCTGCGCCAGCGAACCGGACTCAAGGTCGCGAACCTGAATTTTGCGCGCGGCGCCTACGGCATCTTACAGATGCTGACCTTGGCGGCCGAGACATACCCGACCCTGAAGCCCGATCTCGTCGTCGTCCAGTTCATCAGCGACGATCTGACGCGTGGACGCTGGTGGAATCGCCAGACGGTGATCGACGGGCGTACGCGGTCACAAATTTCTCCCCGCCCTGACGGATTCGACGACCCGCGAATCGCGAACGACCAAGATGTGGTCGACCGGCGGGCGACTGAAGAATGGTGCCAGCGCCAGCTCGTCGCGCAGGAGCCCGATGCTGTCGTGAAGGATGCGGCGGCCTACCATCGGGCCTACCTTCGCTCGAAAGGCATCGCCTTCGAGCCGTTCTCGCCGACCAGGTCGTACCTGCTCGACACCGTGTGGAGCGGGTCGTTCGGCCAGCCCTTTTATTCGCACACGGCGCACAGCCTGATGCCGCGAGTGACCGCGAGCGAGTTCCTGGCCGATCCGGGCTACCATGATGCAGTGCGCAAGCTCAAGACATTCGGGGTGCCGACGATTCTGGTACACCTGCCGAGCAAGGCCGAGATCGTCACCGGTCGTCCCTTCCGCGGCCGGGAGGCGACAGCCATCTGGACCCAGCTCGAGAACGATCTCGACACGCGCATCGTGACCTTAGCGGCGATGGAGCATCGCCCGGCGGCGCCCCCGACCGTCGACCTGCAGCCCAACAACCCGCACCCCAATCTCGACGGCATTCGCTTCTACGGTGAATACGTCGCCGCGGTGATCGAGCCTCGCGTCAAGCGACGGTGAGTCGGAGCCAGGATTTCGAATATGGAATGTGACGATGAAATCGGCTGGGTCTTGCGCGAGATCCGCGACGCGCAGCGCGAGCAGATGGCCGAATCTCGAGCGCTGATGGAGCAGTCGATCGCAATCCAGCAGCGCGCCGTCACGCAGCAGGAAAGCCTGCGCCTTCTCTACCGGCGCCTGGTCGTGGTCGGGGGAAGCCTCGTGGCCGTCCTGCTGGCCCTGCTCATCTACCTCGTGCTCATCTACCACCTCCTGGCCGGTTGGTCGCGCTACCTCTTCGGGGTCTGAGCCGGACAAGGTGCTAGGATCGGCGCCGTGATCGGCCAGGCGCATCCCCGGCTGGGCGGCGAGCGGTTCGTGAAGGGCGCCGCCCGATTCGTGGACGACGTGCGCGTGCCCGGCCAACTGCACGCCGCGGTGCTGCGCTCGCCGCACGCTCATGCGCGGCTGATTTCGATCGACACGAAGCACGCGCGAGATCTCCCCGGCGTCCGCACCGTGCTGACCGCGGCCGACGTGCCGCCGGCGGCGAACATCCCGAACCGCGTCCCCGCCCCCGAGGGCAGCGAGCGCTACCTGCAGCCGGCGATCGCGCGCGACGTGGTGCGCTTCGTCGGAGAGCCGGTGGCCCTCGTCGTGGCCGACGATCCGTACGTCGCTCGCGACGCGCTCGACCGGATCGACGTCGTCTATCAGCCGCTGGCCTCCTGCGCCTCGACCGCCGACGCGCTCGCCGCCGGCGCCGCGCGGCTCTTCCCGGCCACCGACTCGAACAACGTCGCGACCATCACGATGCGGGTCGGCGACGCCGATCGGGCGCTCGCCGCGGCTCACCTGAGACTCCGCGACCGGTTCACCTACCCGCGGCAGACCGCCGCGGCACTGGAGACGCGGGGCCTCGTGGCGGTGCCGCCGGACCCGCGGGGGGGCGAGCTGCACCTGATCGGCTCGACGAAGTGCATCCACATCAACCGGACGATCCTCGCGCCGATCTTCGGGATCCCGGTGGGCGCCCTGCGGCTCACCGAGGTGGACGTGGGCGGGGGCTTCGGCGTGCGCGGCGAGCTCTACCCCGAAGACATCCTGGTGCCGCTCGCCGCCATGAAGCTCCGGCGGCCCGTGAAGTGGATCGAGAGCCGCCGCGAGAACCTCATGTCGGCCAATCACGCGCGCGAGGTCGCGTACGAGATCGAGATGGGCTTCGACGGCGAGGGGCGCATCCTCGCCATGCGCGCCGTCATCCACGCCGACATCGGCGCCTACGTCCGCACCGCGGGGCTCGTGCCCGCCGAGTTCGGCGCCGCGCTGCTGCCCGGCCCCTACCGGGTGCCGAGCTACGCGTGCGATCTCTGGTCGGTCGTGACCAACAAGACGCCGGCCGGCACCTTGCGCTCGCCCGGGCGTCCGGAGTGCAACTTCGTCCGCGAGCGGTTGCTCGACCGCGCGGCGGCCCGGCTCGGGATCGACGCGGCCGAGATCCGCCGGCGCAATCTGATCCGGCCGGACGAGATGCCCTACGACTGCGGCACCAAGTCATTCGGCGTCAGCACCGTCTACGACTCCGGCGATTTCCCCGGGCTCTTCGACGAGCTGCTGCGGCGCCTGGACTACTCGCGCGCGCGCGCTGAGCAAGCCGCGATGAATTCGCGGCCGTCGGGTCCGCGCCGTGGGATCGGCCTGGCGGTCTACGTCGAGAAGACCGGCCTCGGCCCCTTCGAGACCACGCAGGTGGAGGCGCGGCCCGACGGTCGGCTGGTCGTCGACACCGGCGCCTCGTCGATGGGACCCGGGCTCGAGACCGTGTTGGCGCAGATCCTGGGCGACGCGCTCGGGCTTCCCGCGGCGCGCTTCGACGTGCGGCACGCCGACACCGCCGCCGTCGAGAGCGGCGTCGGCACCTACGGCTCGCGCGGCACCGTCACCGCCGGCAACGCCGCCCACCTCGCCGCGGCCAAGTTGATCGGGGCGGCGAGGCAGCGGGCCGCCGAGCGGTGGGGCGTGATGGAGAGCGAG